>Ga0187815_10000382_pt1 | contig 21652 bp, 19 predicted proteins | sample NC_S_5_FD_132962 | JGI IMG/M metagenome (GOLD analysis project Ga0187815, IMG submission 132962) | Wetland sediment microbial communities from Neuse River Estuary, North Carolina, USA - ASW-S_5 | ecosystem: Environmental > Aquatic > Freshwater > Wetlands > Sediment | place: USA: North Carolina...
CGGGGTATTCCTCGGGGCAAGGCTCGGGGTCAGTGACCGTGAACGGGGTGGCCGTCACCAAGACGCTCGGCTTTTCGACCAGCACGGGTCCCGGTTCTCTAGGACTCGGCCAGGGCCTGTTCGGTCTTCCCGGCTATACGGGCCTCCTCCTCCTCCTCGAGGCCGTGGTCGCCGTCGGCATCGTCGTCACCGTGGCGGCCACACGACGCGGTCCGCCGCTTCCGCCGTCGGGCCTACCGCCCATCACGGGACCGCCTTCGGACTAGGCAGGGGGACACGGAGGGGGCGCTCAGTCGACCGTAGCCTTTTCGATGCGCACCGGCGTTCGAGGGCGATCCTGTCCGTCTCGTGGAACGTGGACAATCTTCTCGGCAACGTCTTGGCCGCTGATCAGCTTCCCGAAGATTGCGTGCTTGCCGTTCAACCACGGCGCGGGCGCGACGGTGATGAAGAACTGGCTCCCGCCGGTGTTAGGGCCTGCATTCGCCATAGAGAAGATTCCCGCACTATCGTGCCTGAGGGACGGGTGGAACTCGTCGGGAATGGTGTAGCCGGGCCCGCCGGTCCCCGTACCCTTCGGGTCGCCGCCTTGGATCATAAACCCCGGGATCACCCGGTGGAAGATCACGCCGTCGTAGTAGCCCTTCTGGACCAGCGTCAGGAAATTCTTCGCGGTCACCGGCGCCTTGTCTTGGAAGATCTCCGCGCGCATCGTGCCCAGGCTCGTCTGGAGGGTGACCGTAGGGTTCGCCATGCGCCGCCCCTGCCACCGGGGCGGAAATAGCCTGCGGCCCCGGGGCCGCCGTCAGCTAAAATGTCGATGGACCGCGATTAGATAGATGACCAGGAGCACCGAGATGATTGCGCCGATGGAGAAGTAGGCTCCGGCGAGAGCGTCGCTGATGAAGTAGAGCGCGAAGACGATGATGGCCAGAACGAGCGCCCAAAGGCGCTGGTGCCACAGGCCGAGGGCGACGCCGAGGATGATCAAGCCGATGATGAGCATGATGACGCCGGCGACGGCCACGGCGTACGTGCCGAACGTGGGGAAGCTGATGCCGACGGCGACGTCGAGGACGGCTAGCAAGACCCCCGCGATGATCAGCAGAACGCCAACGATCCCGATGAGGACGGCCAGGATCGCGACACCGATGGGCTTGCTCGGCTCCTCAGGGGTCTGCTGATATGTCCCGTAGGGCTGACCGCTCATGGAAGGGCTCTGTCCCTACAGCTTGACCTCCGGTCCCGCCCGATAAACCTTCCCCCCGGCCGCGCCCGGGTGCCCGGTGGGGGTATCTTCCATCGGGGTCATCGCGGCGCTTTATAGCATCCCTCGACCCATACTCACGGCGAGCCCGGTGCTGGCTCGCGATTCTCGATGAACCGCTCGCTGGCGTTGGTGGGTGTCGTCCTCGTCATCGTCTCCATTCTGCTGATCTCGATCCCGTTCCTGGTGACCTCGGCCTTTCAGGTCAACGACGCGGTCTACGCTACCGGGTTCCTGTTCCTGGTGGGTCTGGTCATTCTCTACCAGGCCGCTACTTCGCCGGACCCCCGGGTCACCACGGTGGGCGGGCTCCTGGGCAACCCGATCATCGATGAAGCGCGCAAGGCTGAGGAGGCCGTCACCAACGTCCCGCTCAGCCACGTTCGATACGCGCCGGGCCCCAAGGAGCCGGTCCACTGTCGGTACTGCTATACGGCTATTCCTTGGAACGTCCTCAACTGTCCCCGGTGCGGCCGGCCCCGCCAATGCCGGAACTGCGGGAAGCAGCTCTACTTCCTCGCCGGCGCGGTCCGATGCGCGCCATGCGTGCGAGACGAGATGCAGTGCAATTGTCCCCGGGTCCGGCCCTCGGGTCCGCCCCCCACTGGCGTTCGGCGGACCGGAGGAGGCAGATGACCAATCTCGATTCCCGGCTGCCGAGGGGACGCGCGGTGCTCCCGGCGGAGGTCCACGTTCACTTCGACGGAGCGTGTCAGCCTCCTCGGGGAGGAGGCGTCGCGACCTACGGGTTCACGGTCGAGGGACCCGGCCTCGACCACGAAGACAAGGGACTCGCTGTGCCTCCGTGGACGCCCCGTGCGACCAACAACGTTGCAGAATACACGGCCGCGATCCGAGCCTTGGAGTGGCTGCGGGAGCGAGGATACTCCGGACCCGTTCGGGCGATGGGAGACAGTCAGCTCGTGATTCGTCAGATCCAAGGTCAGTACCGGGTCAGGGCGTTGCACCTCAGAGAGTATCACGCGCATCTGCTCCGGCTGGCGAGCCACTTCGAGCACGTCGACTGGGCCTGGATCCCCCGCGAGGCCAACGCTCGCGCCGACGGGTTATCCAAGGAGGCCCTCGAGGACGAATGGGCCCGGGCGGCCCGGCATCGCCCGTCGGAGCCCGTGGTTCCGGTGCCCGAAGACGAAGAGGCACCGGACGATATGTCCGGCTCCACCGGTCCGAAGGACGGCTAGCCCCACCGAACGGTGTAGACGAGGGTCCGGCCTTCGAGGCCGGCTCGGGTCCGCGCCGCGTCGACGAACGTAGCGAACGCCGCCGCCGCGTCGGGGGTCAACCGGGGTCGCAGGCCGTAGCCGCGCGGCGTACCCGACCCGAGAAACTTTCGCGGGGGGTCGGCGACGGGCGGGACCATGGAGTCGGAGGCTACCATCGCGCTCATCGGCGCGACCAACCAACCGCGCGCTCGATCACGTCGCGGTACGAAAGACCCAGAGGGACGCGAGGAATGTACGCCAGGGGAATGTCGGCCTCGTGCTCGACCCGGCCCAGGACTCCCAACGCGGCGAGAGGAATCGCATCGGTTTTTTGCTCCGACATAGCCCTTCGCCCCGTTTGTCAGACGGATGTCGTACATAAAGGGGGTTGTTCCACAGGAACCAGGGGGGTCGGGACCGGTTCTTCGTCAGAGAATTAAGGCGGACGAAGGGCTGACATGAGGGAGGAATCTCCAGTGGAACGAGAGGTTACTGAGACAAGCGACCAGGCCCGTCACTGACGTAAACGCACTAGGGGCCTGTCTTGGTCTGCGGCGGTGCTCCGGTTGGGGGCGCCACGGAGCCGGATCGGAGTCGTTGCAGTCGGTTCGGTCCCCACCAGATCCACTGTTTGCCCAGCGCAAGCGCCGCGGGGACGAGGTAGGTCCGGACCACCATCGCATCGAGAAGCACGGCGAGACCGACGGCGAGGCCGATCGCCTCGAGCAGGGTGAACGTGCTCGTGGCGAGGACCAAGAACGCGCTCGCGAGGATCACCGCCGCCGCGGTGATGACCCCTCCCGTGTGCGTGACGGCGCGCACGATGGGTCGGGGCGTGCCGGTGTCCTTCCCCCGTTCCTCTCGGACCCGCGTCAGGATGAACACGTTATAGTCCATCCCGAGGCCGAGAATCAGGACGAACAGGATTGTCGGTACGAAGAAGAAGATCGGTGCGCCTTGGAGCTTCCCGACCAGCAGGTACGTGAGCGCGTAGGCCCAGGAGATGGAGAGGCCGATCGTGGCGAGCGCGATCGCGGGTATGACGACTGAGCCGAGGACGAGGAAAAGGACTAGGAACAGGCCGATGGTCGCGGCGACCAACATGCGTTCCGTCGAGGCCGCCGTCTGCGCCGCCAAGTCCTTGATCGTCGAAGCGGCGCCGCCGTAGGCCACCGATTGGATCTCCGGATGGTGCGGGGCGAAGGAATTCAGCCCGCCCTCGATTGCGTTCAAGCTCGTCACGGCGGCGTTCGACAACCCGTCCGAGGACGGCGTGACCGTGAACCACACCGTCCGATTGTCGCTCCCGATGTACTGCGGGATGACCCCCCGAAGGCTGATGCGCTGCGCCGGGGGCAGTGAGGAATAATTGAGCCACGTCGACAACGGGGCGCCCCCGATGCCGACCAGGGAATTCGCGGAACTGATCCCGGCCGTGTGGTTCATGAGGCCTTGGATCGAGTTGACGTCGACGAACTCAGTTGCATTAGTCGTGTTCCCAACGACGAGCGGCTTCTCGAACGTCACGAGGATGATCGTCGGGAAAACGTAGCCCGGGCCGAACTGCTGCTCGAGGTGCTGTAGGCCCTGGGCGGCGGGTTGGTCGTTGGGCAGCTGGGCGTAGAAGTTGTAGGAAAGCGGAACGTTCAGCGCGACGATGATCAACGGAATCGAGAGGAGCAGGACGACTCCCACGACGGCCTTCGGGTGCCGGGTGGCTAGCCGACCGGCCCGAGCGAAGTACGTTTCCCCCGTTTCCGCAGCCGTTCGGCTCCGGCTGGCCTGGCGAACGAACCGCTGGCCGGTGTAGGGCCAGAAGAGTCGGGGCCCGATCAGCGTGAGCAAGGCCGGAGTCACGGTGAGCGCGGCGAGCAGGGTAATGAGCACCGAAACGGACAGGGCGATGCCCCACTGGCTCAGCAGCCCGATCCCGCTGAAGGCCATCGCTACCGTCGCTACGATGACCGACGCGCCGCTGGTGGCGATGCTCTCCCCGGCCCAGGTAACGGTGGTGACGACGGCGTCTTTCGGCTCCGCGCCATGGGTGAGTTCCTCGCGGTACCGCGCGACGAGGAATACGGAATAGTCGGTTCCCACGCCCAACACGAACACGTCGACCAGCGTGATGCTCGTGACGTCGAACGCAGTCACGTACTTCCCGATCAGGAAGACGGCGGCGAGTCCCAGTCCGAGCGCGATGCCGATGGAGGTGAAAGTGACGAGAGGGGCGCACGGGGCGCGGAAGTACAGTATCGTGATCAGGATCAACACCGTGATCGTGAGCGGAAGGATGAACACGAGGTTCGAGCTCAGCAGATGGTTCTCGTTGTCGTCGAGGTAGCTCGGCCCGGTCTGGTAGTAGGCGATCCCCCCCGAAGGGTCCACGTGTTCCAGGACGGGCGGCACGATCGAGTTGAGCCGGGTCAGGTCGTCGAAGACCGGGGTCGAGCCGTTGGGAGCGGTGTAACCGTCGGAAACGGTGAACGCGACCACGATCAACGCGGCGTTGCCGTTCGGGCTAACGAACGATGCGGTAAGCGCGGGCGGGACTGGCAACGGGTACAGCGAGGGCGATCCGTCGGCGATGGTTCCTGTCCAGGTTGCGATTGCGCCAGCCGCTCCGGCGCCGCCGGGAAACTCATTCCAAACGAGGCGGAGCCAGCTCTCCGGAATTCCCGCCTCGAGGCCCAGGTATCCGACGGTCGCGTTGTGCACGGCGGGCTCGGCCGTGAAGTTCCCGATGCCGAGATTCTGTAACGCGTAGAGCGGGAGGCTCTCATTCGCAAGGCCCGGGATGAGCGCAGGGATCGCCTCCGACAACGTGTCGCGCGTGGCGGTTTGGGCGCACGGCAGAAGATTCCCGAGAGGAGAGGAGCCGAAACAGCTCGCCGAGGACTGATTGAATCCCGGGACGGAGTCCGTACCGTTGTAAAACGCGGCCAGCACCGCTTGCGCCGGCGCCGGATCGACCGTCAACATGCCCCACGTCTGATCGAAGGCCTGCCAGTTCGTGTCCGGTGGCAGGACTGAGTCGTTCACGTAGAGATTGAGCCACACTCTCACGTAGAGGGCGGAGGGTCCCCACACGAGAGACGCGGATTCGTTGACTACCGTGGGCAGCGAGGGAGAGGAAGCGACCGCGCCGTGGATGAAACCGAGGGCCACCTGCGCTTCTCCGGAGAGATAATCCTGGTAGGCGGAGTACACCGAGCTCACCGAGCTGACGTCGTGGAGCCGAGAATCCGTACTGATCGCGCTGGTTACTGCAAGAACCGTGGGTTGTCCGCTCGACGTTCCGACGCCGGGCCCTGTCAGAAGTACGAAGGTGCTTGAGCCTCCGACCTCGCTCGGGAAGAGTCGGTTGGCCTCGTTCTGAGCGATAACGCTCGGCGCGGAGTTGGGGAGCGTCGTGGCGGAGTTGGTCGTGACGGAATTCACCTGGAGGACCGCCGGGATCGCGACGACGAGCAGCAGGACCCAGAATATGATCGGGTACCACGGGTGGCGCACGATGGCGTGTCCCAGCCCGCTGAATATCCGCGAGCCGGAGACGGACGGGCGTCGAGCGCTGGCCGTGCCGCCCACCGATGGCTCCTCCGAATTGCAGCACCGCTACCCCGGCCGCTCTACGAGCCTCGCAGAGTTCCGGAGGTGTTGCGACTGTTCGAGGAAGCGGGAGGGGCTATACGTTTGCGGTCCTCAGCGCCGCCTCGGTTCCCCCCGGTCCAGCTTCGAGCGATTGGGCGCGCGAGAACCCTGATACTCCTCTTTGGGCAAGTCAGGTTACCCTTACTCGCCCGCATTCGCTGCGGCTTCCTTCGTCGCTTGCAGGATGGAGCTCCTCTCGGAACCCCATCGGGCCAGCTCCAGAAGTCCGGTGAGCGCGCTCGGGGAAAGAGCCGTGCCCCGTAGAACGTAGTGGCCTCGGTTCAGGATCGTCGTCGCCCCTGCCCTATCCCGATGCCACTCGCCCTGGCAGTCACCACACACGCTCCGTCGCCACTCCGGGTGGTCCAGCCGACCTCCGCATCGGGGACAATCCGACGACGTCCCCCGAGGGTCCACGTGGAGCACGCGTGTACGGGACTTGTACGCTACTTGCCGCTGGAACCTCCCGTGAGTCCAGGTGGCAAGCTTTCGGCGCATGTCGCTCTCTTGGGTGTCCTTCATGCACTGTTCGGTCGTCTGACTCAGATCCTCGAAGACGATGTTCCGCTCGCCGACCTGCGAGAGGAACTCATTCGTGGCGAGATGGAGTCGAGCGTCAACCCGACGGCGCTCCCGGTGCTCGTACCGACGCAGGACCTGCCTCTGATGTCGAACGTCCTTGGAGATGTGCCTCTGCACGGAGGCTCGTTTGCGCTCCATCGCTCCTTGGATTCGCGTGATAGGTCTGAGGTTTACCGAACCGACAAGACCATCCGAAGTCGCAAAGTCAACCGAAGGCATGTTGACGTCGACCCCGACCGACTCGACAGCCTCGTACTGTTCGCGAGGGACATAGAAGTTGAAGATCAGCTTCCGGTCGGTGATGGCGAGACCGAAGCTCCAGTTTGACGAGTCCCCGTATCGCCAGAATAAGGGGTTTCTCACGTCAGCCAGGTCGACTCGCACGTGCCGAGTCGGATGGACCGTGATGTCGAGGGTGGTCCCGTGCCACCGGTAGAGGTCGGGAGTGAGGCTCGCCTTGACGCGGCGGCGGTAGGGAAGGGTCTTCCTCAGCTCCGCCCACTTCTCCCGGTCGTTTCGCTTGATTCTTCGGAGGAGTCGGTCCCAGGAGGCGAGAGTGGCGGAGCTCTCGTTGCACATCACGACCGGCCAATGGCTGGCTAATTGCTCGTAACGCTCGCGGAGACCTGGATAGCTGCGTTTCGTGGCCTCGAACCGAAGTTCTTCGGGATGGGTTTCCCAATCGCGAACGAGGTGGTTGACGGCGGAACGGACGTCGAGGAGGGCGGAGAAGAGGAGCGGTGGAGGAGTGAAGGGAATAACGACGGTGCGGATCGGTCCCTTATGACGTCCGCGCATTGACGGAAGAGCGAAGTGTAGGTTAAGAACGGTTCTGGGGATGTGAACGGTGAAGGTGGGTCCCGAGCCCCCCTGTTCACCGTCGGGGGGGATGCCACTTTTTCTCGCGAAAGAAGAATAACGACTCAGGCTCTCGTCCCGGTGATCCGAAATGGCCCGGTTGCGTCGAATCTCCGCCGTCCGAAAGGAGGATTTGCTCGACCGGGCGAAGGCGCTCCGCGGATCCGTCGAGCCACTCCTTCCCAGGCTAACGCCCGAGTGCCCAGCCGATCGATTCGACCGCCTACGGTCGGAGATCGAGGAGGTCCGAGCGGCCCGAGATGACGAGGGACGACTCGAAAGACTCGCCCGCCGAGGCGACCCGCTCGCCCGGGCCTACGCAGGCCTCCTCAAGTTCTACTTGAAACCGGAGGCATTGGTCGTCGCGACCTTCCCACTACCGAACGGTTCCATCCCGTATGCACCGCTCGCCCGGACAGAGCCCGAGATGGAAGTCGCCGTGCAGCACTCGGACGACCCGGAGCGCCTGCTCATCGGCTACCTTGACTGGACGCGGAAGGGATTCCATTTCTTCGCCACCAGCGATCGGCTCTGGTGCACGGGCCGGTCCCCCGAGCCGCCGCCCGAATTCCGCTCGGCGAAGATCGCCGGACTCCCCTATCGGTTCGTTGCGGATCCCGAGCATTACTTCTTTGGATGCACGCACTTGGCCGAAGGCGAACCCCGACCGTATATCGAGGTCGGCTGGCCCGGCGCCGGGACACGGTTCCGTGTGTGCGAACGCTGCGCCAAGCCCGACCGTCACCTGCTTTCGAGCCTGTCCGACGGGATTGCAGTTCCCGATCCGGGGACCGCATTCCCTGTGACCTCCGAGCTCAATGTCCACTGTCGGGCGGGCGCCGAGTGCGTCCACGCGCACCTGCCGGAGCTTCCTCGCGGCCTCCGGCAGTTGTACGAAAAAGGCCGGCTCGGGGATGGGGATCTGCTGAGGGAATATCTGAGCGCGCTGCGCCCGCGGATCGAGCGGACCTCGCGACCTACGTTCGTCGCGAACGGCACCTGCTACGGAAGCGATCTGGACAGTTTTCTCACCGATCTTCACCCGACCCCCGTTGAGCGACGTGCGCTCGAAAGCGTGCTGCGGGTAACTCCGGGATACTTTTCGATCGACCGGGCCACAGCGAGCCAGGCGCTCGAACAGCTCTGGCCCGCCCACGCCGAGGCGATCGTTCGCTCGATTGTGCAAGACGCCGACGAGTCCCAGAAGCTGATCGACGAGCTTCGCGCTGCCCCCCCGGGCCGGGTGGCCGAGATCCTGAAGCGGGTCCAGCGGCTTCGCGAAGATCGCGAGGTACTCGAGGCGCTTCCGCGATATCGGGGGTTGTCCCCGCAGGCCGAGTACGTCGACCGCGTGGCGCGGATCTTCCGGACCCACGGCGAGGCCGACGCCGAACGCGCGCTGTTCGAGTTCCTTCCACGCGAGGGGAATGTGCGCGGCCTCGCGTTCGCTCTCCTGCTCGCGCTGGGCCGGGCCCAGAGTCATATCTGGCAGTTCTCTGAGAGCGAGCAGAAGTTCGGTACGTTCCTCAGCGACGCGGCGCGCGCCACGCTCGCGGCCCCGCCCGACGCGTACCACGACGCGCTGGGCCGCCTCTTCCTCGCCGCCGGCGTCGCCGAGTGGGGAACACGGACAGACGGCTAGCGCGTCCGGAAGGACAGCTAGGTGCGCATCTGTTCCCTAGCCGAACTCGACGCGAGTCAGATGCGTGATAGGCTCCAGAACGGCGCCTCCGCGACAAGATCGTCATCCCCCTCAGGGACTGGCGCGTAGGCATTCCAGATCTCGCGCGCCTTTCCGCTCTTCTGGTTGAGCGAGAGACCTGAAGGTCGATAACCGAGTGCGACGTGCACCTCCCCGATGCCCGGAGGCTGGATCCGCTACGAGTACGTCGTGATGGGCGTCGTCCTCGCACTCGCGGCCTTGTACTATCTTGCCATTAACAACGTCACCGCGATCGTGATAGGCCTTGCCCTGATCGTGATTGCCGCGATCTTACTCGGGGTCGCTTTTCGACGGCCGCCCCGCCCTGTGGCCACAACCGTCCCGGCCCCGTAGACCGGACCAAGCTGGTGGGACTCGGCCGGTGCGGCCCGAATCTCGGTCTATACGAAGTGGACACGGGGGCGTCTAGACCCCCCGGGGGCCGAATCCGGATCCTAAGCGTCCTCAGGGCAACGGGCGCACAGCTCAGTTTGGCGGCCGTTCTACTCTGCCCAAAGTCCCCACTCACCGGATCGGTGCCTTACCCAGTACTGAGCTGACAGGCCCTCGGGCCAGTCGCGCCCGAATCCAAAGGGTCCAAGTCCGTCCATTTCCGATCCTCCAAGCCTCCCGGAAACCTCGCAAATTCTTTGCCCGCGTGGCAGCGACGGTACTTGGAGAGGCGCTACGGAGACCCATAAGCAACCTCCTCCGCAGGAAAAGGTCGGACGGAACCGCCAGGCAAATAGGGGGATAGTCGGTGGGCCCGTTCGGAGAACGAGAAGACCAGACAAGTCGTTACGGCGGGGGTTCAGACGGGATTCCCGGACGACTTTCGTCCGGACCGATCCAATAGATCCAGCAGGCTGAACAGCGGTAGGAGAGCGGAAGATGCCGCGGGCCGACGAAGAGATTTCCGCCCCTAGGGTAGAGCGGTGAGGGAGTTTGCCACTCCGAGTACTCCGGACCTAACTTCCCAAACTTCGGTGGGACCCACATCAGGCGGTCGGGCAGACCCAGGATGAATCCCGGCTCCATTACGCCGCGGCACTGCGGGCAAATCCGGTGCGGCAGCGCGGTGCCGGCGTCTTGAGTCATCTTGTTTCCGAACTTAGGCTATGCATGAACCCTCCGTCAGCGGGTTGGGTTTGAACGCACGACTTCGGACCACGCCCCAATCGGCGCTTGGGCAAGCCGCTGCTCGGGGGCCCAGTTGGGGGAATCGGCCCGGGCGACGCGAGAGAGGCGTCGATTCAGAACCCACGCGTTTCCGAAGGACAATCCGCGCAGTTTGCAAAGCGAAATCTCTGAGCGCGAGCCCCCCTCCGCGCTCCATGCCCGTAGCTCGGGTGGGACTTCGGTGTAGGGCCAATCGGGAATTGTAACCGTAACGTGGCGGACCGACCCCCCTAGGACCGAGAAACCGCGACTCGTCACAGAACCGCCACCGCGCCAAAATCTGCTAGCCCGCGAGGACTAGCATCCGTAGCCCGGGGAGGTACCGACCGCGCAGGCGTAGGTAATCATCCCGGGCATGTTCGGGTTGTACTCGGTACCGTTCGGAGCGGTGAACGAGGTGGAAAAGCCCGAGTCGTAAAGGAACACCTCGTACGGCCCGGGGGACGCGCCCTGTTGGTTGTTCTGATACGTAACCTGCTGAATGTACGTGGATTGGGTTACGCTGAAACTTATGCTCTGCAGAGCGGAGAACATGGTCATCGCGAATCCAACCTCGGCGGTGAGGTCAGTGATCGTGGTCGCGACATCCCCCGCTCCGCAGAAAATTCCGCACACGTCGAAAGCGTCCATGATTGCGAGTGAGAGAGCGAGAGCCGAGGAAAAGACTGACCATGCCCCCTCAATCGTGTCGATGGCGCTGGAGGCCGACGAGTAACTTGTGTCGGTTGCGGTCAGGGTGGAGTAGGTAGTTGTGTCTGTAGCATTCAAGGCGTGGTTGTATATCAAAGCCAGCGAACTCCCGAATTCCAACTTCGTCAAGATTTCGCCAAAACAGTGGTCCTCCGACTCTCCGTGAAACGCGAACGAGCCGCCACTGATCCCGGTTATCTTCTCGGTGTCGTAAAGGGTCGTGGTCGAGGAAGTGACACACTTGTATTCGGTTGGGTTGAACACCCATCTCGTGAACACCTCCTTTTGATTTACGATGTTGATCGTCGCGTTGTTCAGGAAAATCATGCCAACGGATGCGTTGGAAGCCGGGTTCGCAACCGCTGCACCGCCAGTTCCGCCTCCCGGGCTACTTCCTGACCATGAAGAGTGGGTCGACATCGTAACCATCTTCGTACTCACGGCCTGGGCGCTCGTGAAATTCAGCTTGAAGGTGGCGGAGAATGTTTGCTGGATTGCTAGGAAGAGGTCAGAATTTGCAGGATCGCTATTGTTGGCCAACATGATGGGCAGCGGGCCTGTCTTTGTGGTGGTGTTCAATGTGGTCCAGTTGTCCCAGGTCTGTGTGGAACACGTGGGACAGGTCGAGGGAGTGCATAGAGCCGGAACGACCGGGGCCCGCGACCCCATCGGGACAGGGTAGGTTCCGGTAGGATGGTTCAAATTGAACACGACGGGGATCCTGACCTGAGTTGGAGGGGCCCGGGGGCTAAAGGGGTAGTTGTCGTAGAAGTTGTAGAGCCGTTCCGTGGTGTTATTCGAGGTCACGTAGGTGCCTTCGACCGTGAGAGAAACGGTGTCGGTCATTGGTCCGGCGACGTGCAACCACTGCGCTACGATGGTGTTGAAGAGGGGGCTCAAGACTCCCGTGGCGACCCCATTGGCGCCGGTGGTCCCGTTCCAGAGTTCGACGTAATACGAGTTGTTCGATACCGAGACGGCTGACAACGGGACGGCGCTATAGTCGGTAAGTAAGGAGTTTGGCAGATTGGAGAAGACCGTCACGTGGGCACCAGAGAGATTGACAAGTGCACCCCCGTCCAGCCCGATGGCCGCTGCGGTGATAGAGGGACCGTGAGGGTGTGATTCGGTCGGCCCTCCAGCGACCTGTATGTAGATAACCGCGCCCAGCACAAGGCTGATCGCCGCCGCGATCGCGAAGACCGCGAATCGCTTCCGACTACGCTCCGTTCGGACCGGTCGGACTCCTGACAGGGTCTTCCGCCCCCAAATTGATTTGTAAATAAGCGCAATTATTTACTTAGCTGCTAAGTTCGGGTTCACTCAAAACCCATCGACTCATCAGAGGTGGCAAATCGCGGAAAGCGCGTTCCGCGCGACCTCACTAGAGAGGATCTCCTCCGCTGGGCGGAGTGCGATCGCGGTCAGCTTCGCAACGGCGGCGTCCGCCGCGAGGCCCTCACCCGCTTCAGGAGGGGCACTTCGGCATTCCCTCGCGTCCGCCTTCGCAATTCTTTCTCGTTGACTCCGAAGCAGAAGTCGGCCACGGGCTTGTCGCAGCAACGCGGGAGCTGGTATGATGGACACGGGGGGATGACAAATATTTCAATGGATCGGTGGTTGACAATTCCCCTCGTCGAGGAATCGGGTCAGAACCGATTAGATTGGCCCGCGGGATTGTAGGCGCATACACCAACTTATTGTCAAGTTCGTCACTATAGTCTTTTACTGCGATGTTGGGCGGCAAAGCGGTGCCCACGGGCTCTGACGGAGACCCGCGAATCCGCCTGGACGCACCCACCGAACGTCGACGGCCCGATCGCCGGGTGGTTTGGGTGAGTATAGTCATGGTTGCTGTCGTGATCATTCTCGGCGTCGCAATTGGGGTGTCCGGGATCTTTACGCAGCGAGTGGGGACACAGCTCCCAATCACGATGGCAAGTGCGTTGAACTTGAGTGCTAGCCGAGACTCAACCGGGACTGACTCCACGTTCTCCGCCTGTTCTGCGGTAACATGCAACTTCTACAACTTCTCGGTACTTCACGCCCATTCCAATTTGCCGTTCGGTGACCTGTTTTTCGAAATTCAAAACCCCGGCAGGGATATCGCCATAATCGAGGGCGGACTGGCGATTGCCGGATCTTCCGGAGTGCTGCTTGGGAGTTTCAACAGCGGCTTCAACGGGCACAACAATGAGAGTGGCAGTGATTGGTGGACGCCGTCCAGCGCCTCTTCGACGAACTTGGTGGTCGGTGACACGATTGTCGTATACACATCGGGATCCTCGCCACTAGACCTTACCGGTTACTACCTGGGCGTGATCGGTGACGGGGGCTACTCGAGCGCAGTCACGTTTTCGTTCGATTGAGTTGTCCGGAACTTTCCTTTCACGCCCGATAAGAGCCGTAGGTGGAGTTACCGCTGCGATCGGGACGCCGGAAGGATGGACACGGGGGGATTTGAACCCCCGACCTCTGCTTTGCGAAAGCAGCGATCTTCCGCTGATCTACGTGCCCGCGGGGGCGCGCACGGTCGCTGTTCCTTAAGGGTTTGTGGAGAGCGACGGATCGCGCTCAGGCCGCGACCATACTGGCCGGGTGGGCCAAGTCACGGGACGATTCCGTGGCGTCGGAGCTCCGGCCTGGCTTTCCGCGCACGGTCCCCTGTTCGGGGGTCCCCGGAGCGGAGGGCGGGGAGCCGGGGGGGCTTCGAGGAGTCGCTCGGGACCGGATGGCGATCAGCGCGTGCTCGTCCGAGTCGTACCGGAACAACTCCGCGTATCGGCCCCAATTGATGATGTTGAGAACGTACGAATCGCTCGGAGCCGTAGTGAAGGCGAGCAGTCGCTGGACATCGTCTTCGGTCAATCGACCCTCGGGGGCGCTCTCGAGGGCACGGAGGATGGTCTTGAACAGCGTGGTCTTCTTGAGCTGCTCCCGAAGGATGGTCTTCCGATCCCGAATCGACGCGGAGAGCATCCGGCGACCGATATCTGTTAGGTTGGCTCGGCCCTCCACGACCTTCACGAGGCCCAGCGCCTCGGCATAGTCGATCGAGGGGAGGATCTCGTCGATTTCGAGGTCCAGGTCATCCGCCAGACGGGCCACGTCCTCGTTCCCCTTGTGCTCGCTGAGCAGCACGAGGAGGCCTTGCATCTCCGAGGGGGACGCCTTGGGGAAGACCGTTGGCACGATTCTCAACCGCTCCTGAAGGGAATCTTGCGAGGGGGACCGTGGGCTAAATAGTTTGGTCCGAACAAGATTACCCGCTGGCATCCGGTGTGGGTGGCGGGTCATCGGCAGGCGCAACCGGGCCCGCTCCAGCCGCGGGCGTCGCCGTGCCTTCGGGGAGCGCTTTACCGGCCGGGCCGGGCCCCGGTGCCCCTTCGGTGATCAATGAGTACAGGTAGTCGGTCAGCTCGTAGAAGGCGTCCGATTTCCGGTCCCGAGGCCTCGGGAGCGTTACCGGAACTACCGCCAGGACCCGGCTCGGGCGGTGGGACAGCACGACGATCTTGTCGGCCATCAGCAGCGCCTCTTCGATGTTGTGGGTGACGAGGGCGACGGCCTCCGGTGGCAGGTCCGGGTCTCGCCACAGCTGGAGCACCTCTTCGCGGAGCCCTTCGGCCGTGAGCGCGTCCAGCGCGGAGAACGGCTCGTCCATCAGCAGGACCGCCGGCTCGACCGCCAACGCGCGGGCGAGGCCGACGCGTTGGCGCATACCGCCGGAGAGCTCCCGTGGATACGCTTCCTCGAAGCCGACCAGGCCCGTGACCGAGATGTACCGGTCCACCTGGGCGTTGATCTTCTCGGGGGTCCAGCCTCGGGCGACGAGGCCGAACGCGACGTTTTCCTTGATCGAGAGCCACGGGAGCAGCGCAAAGCTCTGAAAGACCATCGCCATTTCGTTGCAAGTCGATAGCACCGGCTTGCCTCGGAACCGGACCTCGCCCGAGGTCGGACGCTCTAGGCCCTGGATGATGCGGAGCATCGTCGATTTTCCACACCCGGATGGCCCAATGATCGCGACGAAATCGTTGTCGGCCACGTCGAAGCTGACGCCGTTGATGATCGAGATCGTCCCGTGGTGGGACGGGTAGTCCTTCTTGATGTCCTGAACCTCGATGAGCGTCATGGTGTCCCCGTCGTTGTTACGCACGCCGTCCTGGGAAGCCCGGATCAGTCGTACTTGTACTTCTCAATGGCCCGGCGATACAAAGGTTTCCACAGGAGTTCGTTCACCACCACCACGGCAACGACGAGCGCCAGCAGCGCCGCGACGTACACTGCGGCGCTGTTCTCGGCGAATCCGGCCTGAATCAGTTGGCCGATGCCGGGAACTTGGTACACCACATGGGTGGTGGTCACCGGACCCGTCGGCATCTGGACGGTCTTAGAGACGGACAGGTATTCGGCCACGATCAAGGTGTTCCATCCTCCCCCGAGCGCGGTGATGGACCCGGTGATAAATGCTGGGAAAACCGCGGGCAGCAAGACCTTGCGGTAGTACGGGCCCCCCTTGACTCCGAACGATCGGGCGGCTTCGTCCAGGTCGGGGGGTATGCTCCGCATTCCGGAGAGGAGGTTGAAGAACAGGTACCAAATCATTCCCGTCGACAGCAATATCACCGAAGTGGCCTGCCTACCTATGTCGAGCACCACGACGAAGACGATGAGGGGAAAGATCGCGGTGGCGGGAACCGACGCAACTATCTCAACCAACGGAAGCCCGATACGGGCCGCCCGGGGCCGGTGGGTAAGAAAGTACGCGAGGGGGAACGCGATCACCAGCGAGAGTGTGTAAGCCGCGATCAAGCGGCCGATAGAGGAGGCGAGGTCATACGGGATCATTCGGATCTGCGCGAGCGCGAAGGCACCGATCGGGTGGATATAGATCGAATAGATCGCCACCCCGGCGGTGATGAGAAGGTACCACGAAAATATGAGGATCGATCCCAATGCGAGGTATCTCCCCGCCAGCGCCGCGAACGAGCGCCGCCGGGTCGTTCCCCGTCCGAGCGCAAAGGTCCCCAGCGAGACGAGCGGGGTGCTGGCCGTGATGAACCCGGTCCGCACCCGTCGAGCGAGCCCTGCCACTGCCCGGCGGAGCGGGGCGGTCACCCGTCGGGCCGGGGCGTTGGCCGCGTCCGCGTCTCCGGAAGGCGTCGTATCGTATCGGTATTTCTCTGCCCAGCGGCCGAGCGGACGCCAGACGGCCAGATCCAGTACGGTGATGAGAGCAATCAGGACGATGAGTCCCGCTACGAGGGCACTGCCGTTACCGGCGCCGGCGGCATACAACAGATAGCTCCCGATCCCGGGGAGCGCGACGGTCGAGCGGGACGAGGCGATGAACTCGGCGGCAACGAGGAAGAACCAGCCGCCGGTCCACGATAGCACCGAATTGTAGACGAGCCGGTTGATCGTGGCGGGAATCAACACCTGACGGAGTCGCTGCCAGCCACGGACCCCAAACGAGTCCGACGCCTCCCGCAAGTCCCCCGGGATCGACTTGAGCGATTCGTAGACCCCGAAGACCATGTTCCATGCCATCGAGGTGAAGATGAGAAAAATCGAGGCCAGGTTGATCCCGATGTACGGAATTGAAATGAATACCGCGATAGCCACCGGAAAGAACCCGAGAATCGGAACCGACTGGAGGATGTCTAGAATCGGGATCAGAACCCGTTCCGCCCCTCGGTTAGTCGCGGCGAAGTAGCCGTAGACCAGCGAGAAGCCGAGGGAAAGCGCGTAGGCAACGATCATGCGGACGAACGAGAACGAGAGATAGTAGGTCGCCTGGGGAAGGTCCCGGAGGAACCCCCAATTTCCGGTGCCCGGGCCCAGCAGTAGTGCCGCTCCTGCGGCAATGAGGGCGGGGCCCGCAACAACGAGTCCGCGACGCATGGGTGAGAGCTGCTTCATCATCGTTCGCCTCCCCCGAGGGTCGTCGCCGGGGCTACGCCTCCGTGCGCGCGAAACCGGACGCGATTCGCCCCCCGACCGGGCCGAGGACGGCCTCGGACTATTTCTGGGTTGGTTCGTTCCGGCAGCGTAGGGTCGAAGACCGGCGCTGTTGGCTTTCTCCCGGTAACCATTAAGAGTTGGTTTCGTCCCTCGCCCGCTCGTAGCCCCGTAGTGTAGTGGCCAATCATGCGAGACTCTGGATCTCGCGACGCAGGTTCGAATGCCGGGAGCCTCCACCGGCCCTCCGGCCGAAACTCCTGCCGGGGCTACCTCTCTTCTGCTCGACCGCTCTCTCTGAACGTGCGGGGGTGCTCCAGCTCGGCCAATCTTCCGGCGGCGCCGGTAAGGGCTTCCGAGGCAGGGCTTAGAACCCTGTTGCCTAGGGCATTCGCCGGTTCAAAGGGGACCCGGTTCACGTCCGGTTCCCGGGAACTCCGGCCCCCCGCACTCCCCCTGCTCGCCAGTAAACGACCGCCATGACCGATCGGATGCCACCTGTGCCGCCCGAGAAGATCTCGCGAATGGAGGCCGCCGAGATCGACGCTCTCTTGGCTCGGTTGGACCCGCAGATCTCGTCGGAGTCGGCCTTGGTCCACGTCCACCCCACAGGTGTGACAACGCTCCGCGTGATCGGGGACACCCACGGAGATTGGCGGTCCGCTGAGGCGGCGATGGAGTGGTTCCTCCGAGCGCCCGGTGAGCGGGCGTTCGTCGGGTTGGGAGATTACGTGGACCGGGCCCCCCCCGACTGCCCGGCGGGATCGGTCGTCAACGCGCTCTTCCTGCTCTCGGTCAAGGCCGCGTTTCCGGACCGCGTGTTTCTCGTCCAGGGGAATCACGAAGCCGCGCGCCGCATCCCCGTCGTTCCTCACACCCTCCCGGATGAGATGGAGCGGAGGTGGGGGGAGGACCGACGACGCTACTCGCGCCTCATGGGTCTCCTCGAGCGCGGCCCCCTTGCCGGCTACACGTCCTCCGGCGTCTTTCTGGCCCATGGAGGGTTTCCTTCTCGATTGACTTCTCCCTGGACCGACCGGTTCCGGTCCGTCGATGAGACGCTCCTCGTGGAGCTTCTGTGGAGGGACGTCGCCGTCTCCGATATCGACCGGGGCCTCTCCCCTCCGTTCGACGAGGAAGCATTGGACGAGTTCCTGAACGCTGCGGGGCTCCATCTCTTCCTCCGAGGACACGACCCGAACGTCGTGGGCCAGTCCCTCTACCACGACCATTGCTTGACGCTCCACACGTCCCGCATCTACGAGCAGTACGGGGGGGTCTTGGCGGCCCAGGTTCCGCTCGACCGTCCGGTCCATTCGACCTGGGATCTCGAAGTGGTCCATCTCCCGACGCGGCCGGAACCGCCGGCACGCGACGAACCTAGAAGAACTCGCGCTCCGCGGCGCGCAGGGCCTCTACGGAGCCAGCGTTCCGGTACGCCTCGAGGAGACGGGCGTTGAGCGCGAGGAATCCGGGTCCCCCGGCGAACGTCCCGAGTACGCGTTCGGCACCGGCCCGGTCGCCGAGAATGTCGAGCGCCCCCGCGAAGGCCTCCGCCGTGTTGAGCTCGCCTACGCGGCCGTAGTGCTGCGGGTTGCCCGCCAAGAGCCACGGGAGTCGTCGGCGGGGCAACCGCGTGAGGCCGGTGAGCGCCGGGTCGAAGCCTCCACGTCGGTCGAGTCGGTTCCAAGAGCAATCGACCACCAGGATCCCCGCCGAGGCCGCCCGGGGACCGTCCTGCGGAGTCAATGGGACGGGCGCCCGGGGGTCCAGGAGGATCGGGCCCCGGCGGTTCGGGCCAGCCTCCCTCCACTCGCTGGCCAGCCCACGACGTACTAGGCGACGACCGGTGCACGCCTTGGGGTGGTCCTCGCCGGTGATCCGCACGAAGAGAGGAGTGGGTCGCTCAGTGGAGAGGCTGTGCGTACTCTGCGAAGAGGGCATGGATCTTCCGCGTGATAGACAGCGCATCGGCCAGCGGGCGCTGCCAGAGGTTCCGGCCGAAGATGATCCCCGTCGCTCCGGCGTCCATCGAGTCCCGGACCTTGGTCAGCAGCTCCGCGTCGCCGATCTTCTCGCCGCCGGAGACGAGCACCAGAGCCCGCCCGGCGCTCTGGACCACCTTGCTGAAGGCCGCCTCGGGAGACAGGGCCAGCGTGTTGTAGGGAGCCGGCGCGTCTTTGTCCTTCTCGGAGGGAATCGGGTAGTTGACCTTCACGATGTCGGCGCCCAGCTCGAGGGCCACCCGCGCGGCGTAGTCGATGGCGTAGAGGCTGTCGCGGCCACCTTTCTTCGCGATTGCATCGCCCCGGGGATACGCCCATACGACGAGCGGCATGCCGAATTTGTCCGCGTCCGCCCGCACCTGCGCCAGCTGCGCGAAGTCCCGGTCCTGGGCGGGCGATCCGACGTACACGGTGTAGCCGACGGCGTCCGCCCCGAGACGAACGGCGTCTTCGACCGTGCCCGTGAGGGCGCTGAAGGGCTGGTTATCCGGAGGGATGTTCGTCTTGCCGTTGAGCTTCAGGATCAGGGGAACTTCACCTGCGTACGGCGAGAAGTACTTCCGCGCCAGGCCGATATGGAGTGCAATGGCGGAGAAGTTTCCCTCCCGGGCGAGCCGGAACTGGTAGTCCGGGTCGAGCGCGTCGGGGTTCACGAAGAAGTCGGCCGGGCCATGCTCGAGCCCCTGATCGATCGGAAGCACTAGGAGGGTCCCGCCACCGGGTCCGTAGTCATAGAGCAGGCGCTTGAGCCGGGTCTTCTTGCCTGGGGTGAGGCCCATCGAATCCAGTGAGGGTCGTCGCAGCTGTCGGTGGGCCGTGTGGCCCGAGGACGACGAGCCAACCATGGGTCCGGTCGCCGGGGAGGCCTGTGCTGGTTCGGACATAACCTAGACGAGTCACGCACGGGGTGACCCGATTTAACGGTTCGGCCGTCTTCCACCGGGTGGCTCTCCGGCCTCCTTAGGGATGCTGAGTTAGCCCAGGCACTTGGTCCCGCACCAATCGCGTGTGGCTGTCGAGCGCCTCGGCTCCGCGCCGTCTACATATCTGATAAGGTCGCCCGGACATAGGTCGTCCGTCCATCAAGGACCCCTGGAGGAGGAAGCGAGGCCGGATGCGTCCGCAACTGGTCATCTCGGCCACGCTGCTCCTAGACGTCGTCCTGTTTGCCTTCAACCTGACCGTCGCTTTGTCGGGAGGCAGCCGGGCCGTCCTTTCTCAAGCGGTCTACGCACTGAGCGATGTGTTCGCCGGGGCGATGGTGATGTGGGGCTTCCTCGCATCACAGCGACCGCCGGATCACGAACACCCCTTCGGGTACGGGAAGGAGCGATTCTTCTGGTCGTTCTCGGCGGGTCTTCTGGCGTTCACCTTCGCCGGGGGGTTTGTGCTAATCGCCGGAGTGCAACAGATGTTGAACCCCCACGCGGTTCAGAACATCCCCGAGGGACTCCTCGTGGTCGGCGCCACGCTTCTCCTGAGCGTCCTCGGGATCCTGGTCGTGCTCCGGGAGCTCCGGCGAGATGAGTCCACGATCTCCGACTTTCTCGGGTCCGCGCATCAGGGGCTCAAGACGATCTTCTATCAGGATGTGATCTCGGTCCTGGGGAGTGGGGTCGCTTTCGCCGGGCTGTTGTACGAGTTCCATACCCCGAGCGGCGAAGTGGACGGCCTCACCGCGGTCATTGTCGGGGCGTTGATGGTCGCCACCGGGGTCGTGCTCGCGGCCGAGAGCCGGGATCTGCTAGTCGGGAAGGCAATCTCTCCCGAGCAGGCTCGGGCCGTGCTTTCCCTGGTCGAACGCGACCCGCGGGTTCGGAAGGTCCGCGGGCTCCAGTCGATGATGCTCGGTCCGGATGACGTGCTGCTGGCGTTGCGCGTCAACTTCCTCGACAATATGGACACCGACGAGATCGAATCGTCGATCGACCATCTATCCCTCACCCTGCGGGAGGCCTTCCCGCAAGTGCGTCACTTGCTCATCGAGCCGGAGTCATGAGTCGGGGGGCGCGTCACGCCATGGGGTCGCCCCGCGCTGGGCCCGGAGGTCGTCGAGCCGCACGGTTGTGAGCAAGATGAGCGCACCGGCGATCAAGAGGAAGAACAGGTCGAGGCCTGCCGTCCCATAGGCGGAATCGAGGGCCGAGACACCCCAGATCCCGACGACCATTCCGGCGCTGATCACGAGCGAATAGAGTGCCATCGTGGTACCCCGTGAGAGAGAGCGGCTCACGTCTGCCAGGGAGGCTAAGGCGGCGGGACCGTAGCCCAGCGCGAAGAGGGCGCTAATCCCGATGCCCCCGAGGAGGTAGTCCCGGGGCCCGTACTGGGCGATCAGGCCGGCTAGGGCCAAGAGAGAAACAAAGCCGATCGTGCCGAGGAGAAGAAAGAGCGGCCTGCCTCGCCGGTCGGCCTGGCGACCGAACCAGGGCTGGGTCAGCAGGAGCACGAGACCCGCCCCTCCGATGAGAACGGCGAGCCAGGTGAGGGGGAGCCCCACTCCCTTGGCGGCGGTGCCCAGAAAGATGAAGGC
>Ga0187815_10000383_pt1 | contig 21642 bp, 20 predicted proteins | sample NC_S_5_FD_132962 | JGI IMG/M metagenome (GOLD analysis project Ga0187815, IMG submission 132962) | Wetland sediment microbial communities from Neuse River Estuary, North Carolina, USA - ASW-S_5 | ecosystem: Environmental > Aquatic > Freshwater > Wetlands > Sediment | place: USA: North Carolina...
CACGGGCGCTGACGCTGCCGGTGCAGCCGGCGCTGCCGCCGTGTTCTGAGCAAGTGACGTTGGCGCGGGCGCATTCGGCTGAGCGGCGGAAGTCGTTTGCTCAACCTGAACTACAGGCGTGGTTGGCCGAGCCGCTTGCGTCGCAACAGGTTGGCTCGCCGGCGCCGCGTTGTTGCTTTGCCCGGGCGAGATCACGTGGACGGCAAGTGCGATGAGGGACTCGGGTCCGGCAGCGCGCTGCGCCGCGACAACGCCAAACGCTGCAAGTCCCAATGTCATTAAAGCCGCGAAGACAATCACCACGACGCGCATCGCGCCCTCCGCTGTGTTCTTGTCAAACTTGCTTAAAGTGAAGGCGCAATTGGGCAGCAAGTCAATAAAAACCGCGCGCCAATAGTTGAAAGTTGGCTTTGTGGTTTCTACGGCGGATAAGCGGGTAATTTGCTGTTTTTGGCCGATAAGATTGTCGGTCAACGGCCGAATTTATCTTTCCAACTTGGCAGCGGGTCTCCTGGGAGAGCTTCTGCCGCAAAAACGCCACGAGCGATCGCGCGCGTCACCACATTGGCGGCGAGAGTTCCAAGCTGTGTCAGAGCGAATACCGGGTCGGCCAGCGGCCTGCGTCCAGTCGCCGCCGCGAACAGGGTGTCGCCGTCAAGCGGGCTGTGCACCGGATAGATCGCTCGCGACATGCCGGTTTGCGCCATAACCGCAACGCGATTGGCCTGCGCCTTGGTCAAAATCGCGTCGGTCGCCACCACGACCAGCGTCGTATTTGCGCCGGGCACGCCCTTGATGACGGGTTCGAGCATTTGCGGCGAAACGTGCGCCGGCAACCCGCGTCCGCCGAATTCACGGTCGACTTCGAATGGGGCCGCCCAGAACCACGGCCCGCCGCCGATCACCACGCTGCCGACGGCATTTACGGCAGCGAGAGCGCCGACCGTTATCCCGTCCGTCGTCTGTGCGGACGCCGAGCCGAGCCCGCCCTTGTAGTTCACCGTCGTCGCGCCGGTTCCGGCGCCAAAACTGCCAAGCGCAAAATCGAGCGCGGTATTGGCCGCGGCGGCATAGCCAAATTCGCGATAGGGCGGAAATCGTCCCCAATTCTTGTTGCCGCCGCTTAGCAGATCGAACAACACGGCGCCGGGTACGATGGGGACGCGCGCCGGACCAATGGCGAAGCCACGGCCCTGTTCGCGCAACCAGGCCTGCACGCCCGACGCGGCATCGAGTCCAAAAGCCGAGCCGCCGGACACCACGATGGCGTCGATGCCGGGGACGGTCTGCGCCGGGTTGAGGAGTTCGGTTTCGCGCGTGCCGGGACCACCGCCGCGCACATCGACCGAAGCGACGACCGGTTCGTCGAAAATGACCACGGTCGTGCCGGAGCCGAGGCCAAGGTCCTCGGCATGACCGACCTTAAGCCCGGCGACATCGGTGATCAGATTGCGCAAAACCAAATCCTCACAAATTGGGTGAAGCGGAGTGGATTTTAACGGGCAGGTCAATCGTTTAGATCATTAATGTAAACTGCAATTGAGCAATCTGTGCACCGAATTCACAACTTCGCGGGTCGGGCAAGCCGCGCTTGCGCGGCGAGGGGGCGCCGGGCATGTGTGGCCGGTAGCTTGGGAGTGCGGCTTTGCCGAATGTGACAATCCTCGCTGCGCTGGTTGCCGGCATGCTGAGCTTTTTATCGCCCTGCGTCCTGCCGCTGGTGCCGCCGTACCTTGTGTACCTGACCGGCGCGTCGCTGGAGCGCTTCGCCGATGCGCAATCCGAGCCGCGGGTGCGGTGGGAGACGCTCGCTGCTGCGGCGCTGTTCGTACTCGGCTTTGCGACCGTGTTCGTCGCGCTCGGCGCCGGCGCCAGTGCGATCGGGGCGCTGTTGCGCGTCTATTCCGGTCAGCTCGCTGTGGTCGCCGGCCTCGCCATCATAGCGATGGGTTTGCACTTTCTCGGCGTGACGCCGATTGCCTGGTTGAAGCGCGAAAAGCGGGTCGCGATCGCGAAGCCGGTCGGCTTGTGGGGCGCCTACCTTATGGGGCTTGCCTTCGCCTTCGGCTGGACCCCATGCATTGGACCGATCCTCGCCGCGGTTCTCGCTCTGGCGGCGGCTGAGACGACGGTGCTCAAGGGTGTCGGTCTGCTCGCGGTCTATTCGCTCGGCCTTGGCATTCCGTTTGTCGTTGCGGCATTGGCGGCGGAGCCATTCGCCGCTTTCCTCGCCCAATTTCGCGCGCATCTCGGCCTGGTTGAAAAAGCGATGGGTGGGCTCTTGGTGCTCACCGGCATTGCCTTTCTTACCGGCGCGATCAGCGAAGTGAGCTACTGGCTCTTGGACACTTTCCCGATGCTGGGCAAAATCGGCTAGGCGTTCTCTGGAATTGTAAAATCGCGCTTCTTCGCAAAAAAAAAGCCCGCCTGGAGGCGGGCTTTTTCTTCGATCCAGCAGGGCAGCCTACATGCTGCATCCTGAAGCGGGACACTCGACGTAGCTGATTTTGCCGGTTGGATCCTTTTTCCAGATGTACATCACATAATCGAGCTTGGTGATGTCACCTTTCTTGTCATAGGCCATATCGCCGAGGACGGTGGAGAAATGCATGCCCGAATGCATTTGCTCGGCGACTTTCTTCGGATCGGTCGACTTCGCCGCTTCCGCCGCCTGCTTGATGATCTGCACGCCGGCATAGCTGTAGAGCGTGTAAGCCTCCGGCTCGAAACCCTTCTTGCGGAATTCCGCGACGACTGCTTTGGCTTCCGGCCGGTTGCGCGGGTCGGGACCATAGGTCATCAACGTTCCCTCGACGCCAGGACCGCCGACGGTTGCGAATTCGTCCGACGTGATACCATCGCCGCCCATCAGCGGCGCCTTGACGCCTTGGTCGCGCATTTGCCGCACGATCAACCCGCCCTCGGTGTAGAGTCCGCCGAAATAGACAAGATCAGGAGCCGCTTGCTTGATCTTAGAGGTCAGCGCCGAGTAATCCTTGTCGCCGGTATTGATCCCTTCGTACAGCACTTCCTTCATGCCGCCGGCTTGAATCGTCTTTAGCGTTTCGTCGGCAAGTCCCTTGCCGTAGGTGGTCTTGTCATGGACGAAGGCGATCTTCTTGCCTTTGAAATGCGCGAGGATGTAGCCGCCCGCCACTTTGCCTTGTTGGTCATCGCGTCCGCAGGTGCGGAAGATGTTCCACATATTGCGCTCGGTGACCTTCGGATTGGTCGATGCCGGCGTGATCTCGAGGATGCCGTTCTCCTGATAGATTTCCGAAGCGGGGATGGTCACGCCAGAATTGTAGTGGCCGATAACGAATTTCACCCCGTCGGCGGAAAAATTATTGGCGACCGAAACGCCCTGTTTCGGATCGGAGACATCATCGCCGAACTCGACGCTCAGCTTATTGCCAAGAATGCCGCCGGCGGCGTTGATATCGGCGGCCGCTTGTTCGACTCCGTTTTTCATTTGCGCGCCGGTCGCGGCATTCGGACCCGTGATTGGGCCGCCGACCCCGAATTTCACTTGCGCGCTGGCGGTTTCTGCGAGCGCGAACGCGAAGCCCAGCGCGACGCCGAGTGTGGCGATCCTTCTCATCTTTGACTCCCCATAAACGAGTGACAGTCGGCAGGTCCAACCTTGCCGCAATGTTATGTCAACGTGGCGTGCGGCGCCAGCGCAGCGGACCGTCCGGCGCGTTGATCCAGGGATACTGAGCGACCATCCGGCGGGCCCGCGCGGCCTGAAATCCAGCAAAGCCGAATGCCATGCAGACCAGGGTGTCCATTGCATAATAATGGATGGACAGCAGGGTGCCCTCGAACAACGCGAAATGAATGAAACGCACCGCGGCCCCCAGCATCAGCATGTAAACGAGAACCTGCCACCAGGGTCGCCAGGTCAGGGCCACCGCGCGGCCGGCCAGTGCCGCCGCACCGCCGCCAAGAACGACGGTGACCAGAAGGAATACGCCAAGTGAATCTTCCTCGTACAACAATCCGGGGATGAAGCTGAGCAAGCTCACCGTTATTCCACCTGCTGGCGGCCGCCCTCGAGATAGGCGGTTTTGACTTCCGGCCGGTCAAGGAGTTCGCGGCCGGTGCCGGTCAGGGTGACGAGTCCATTGACCATAACATAGCCGCGGTGCGCGAGCTTGAGCGCATGGAACGCGTTCTGCTCGACCAGAAACACGGTGAGACCGTGCTCGGCATTGAGCGTTTTGATCGCATCGAAAATCTGCCGGACAATCAGCGGCGCCAGGCCGAGCGAAGGTTCGTCCAGCAGAAGCAATCGCGGCCGGCTCATGAGCGCCCGCGCGATCGCCAGCATTTGCTGTTCGCCACCCGAAAGCGTGCCGCCGCGCTGATGCAGACGCTGGCGCAGACGCGGGAACAGCGCAACCACGCGTTCGAGGTCGCGGTCGAACTCGGCCGGCTCGGCGACCAGCGCGCCCATCTGCAGATTCTCCAACACCGTCATGCGCGGGAAGATCCGGCGCCCTTCGGGCGCCTGCGCCAATTTGAGCCGGGCGATTTCGTGGGTCGGCAGGCGGGTGATATCGCGACCGGCGAACAGGATCTGGCCGTCGCGCGCGCGTGGATTGCCGCAAACCGTCATCATCAATGTAGATTTGCCGGCGCCATTGGCGCCGATCAGCGCGATGATCTCACCGTCATTGACGTCGATGTCCACGCCCTTGAGCGCCTTGACGTGACCGTAATAGGCGGTCACCCCGCGCACTGAGAGGAGCGGTGAGCTCATAGCCCGACCTCGGCTTCGACACGCGCCACTTCTTCGTCGCCGACGCCAAGATATGCGCCGATCACTTTGGGATCATTGCGGACCGCTTCGGGCGCGCCGTCGGCGATCTTGACGCCATAGTCGAGCACGACGACATGGTCGGAAATGTTCATGACTACGGACATGTCGTGCTCGATCAAGAGCATCGATATGGCGCATTCATCGCGGATGATGAGTAAGAGCTCGTTGAGTTCGGCGCTCTCGCGGGGATTTAATCCGGCGGCCGGCTCGTCGAGGCACAGCAGCACCGGATCCGTGCACATGGCGCGGGCAATTTCGAGCCGCCGCTGCGCGCCGTAGGGCAATTCGCCGGCCGGATCATCGGCCCGATCGAGGAGACTGAAGCGCTCGAGCCAGTGCCGTGCTTTGTCGAGCGCCGCGCGCTCGGCGGCGCCATAAGGCGGCAGGCCGAGAAGTCCGAGCACGGTATAGCCGGACGCGAGCATCAGCGGGTTGTGCTGCGCGACCAGCAAATTCTCCAGCACCGTCATCCCGGCGAACAACCGGATGTTTTGGAATGTTCGCGCCACGCGCGCTTGCTGCGCAACGAGGTAGTCCGGCATGCGCTCCAATAGAAACAGAGCGCCCTCCGGCCGCGCCACACCGCGCTGGCCGCTGTCGGTCAGCGCTTCGAGCGCCTGCCACACCGCGGGATCGCCGCGCTGGAGCGCAAGCCGGCCCTCAGTCGGCCGGTAGAAACCGGTAATGCAGTTGAACACGGTCGTCTTGCCGGCGCCGTTCGGCCCGATCAGTGCGGTGATCGTGCCGCGCTGTACTTCGAAACTGAGATCGTCCACGGCGACGAGACCGCCGAAACGCATTGTCAGATGCTCGACCCGCAGCACGGTGGAGCCGTCGCGCGTCGTCAACCGCGTCCCTCCGTGACCAGATCGACCGAGATATCCCGACGCGTCTTGAGAAACACCGAGGGCGCGCGCGTGGCAATCAACCCGCGTGGCCGCCAGCGCATGATCGCGACCATCGCCAGGCCGAACAGCAGCATGCGGTACTGCGTCGGATCGAACGTGGGGCCGAAGATCTGCTTGAGAAAGGTGAGCTGGCGCATGATTTCGGTACCGCCGATCATGACCACGGCGGCAATGGCAACTCCGATCTGGCTGCCCATCCCGCCCAGTACCACGATCGAGAGGATCGTCGCCGATTCAAGGAAAGTGAAGGATTCCGGCGAGATGAAACCCTGCCGCGCAGCAAAGAATGAGCCGGCAAAGCCGGCGAACATCGCGCCCATGGCAAAGGCTGTCAGTTTGGTATTGGTAGTATTGATGCCGAGCGAGCGGCAGGCGATCTCGTCCTCGCGCAAGGCTTCCCAGGCACGGCCGATAGGTAGTCGGCGCAGCCGCACGTTGAAGAAGCAGGTCACCAGTGCCAGCGCCAGGATCACGTAATAGAGAAAAAGAACGCGATAGAGCGGCGAGAATTCGAGGCCGAATACCGCGGCAAAGCCGTTATCGTCGGCATTGAAGGGAATGCCGAACAAGGTTGGGCGAGGGATGGACCCGATTCCCGCATAGCCGTTGGTCAGCGACACCCAATTGATCAAGATGAGGCGGATGATCTCGCCGAAGGCGAGCGTGACAATGGCGAGATAATCGCCGCGCAGCCGCAGCACCGGGAAGCCGAGCAGGACCCCCCAGAACGATGCCAGCGTTCCGGCAAGCGGCAACAGAATCCAGAATGACAGGCCGAAGGTTTTTGCCAGCAGCGCATAGGAATAAGCGCCAACTGCGTAAAAAGCGACATAGCCAAGATCGAGGAGCCCGGCGAGGCCGACCACGATATTGAGCCCCCAACCGAGCATCACATAGATCAGAATCTGTATGCCGAAATTGTCGATCCAGCGTACCGCGCCGCCGAATCCGACCCCGAGCACCACCAGCATCGGATAGACGATCACGAAGGCGACGGCGAAAGGGATGAACCAGTTACGCAGAATGTTGGCAGCGGTCGCCGAGGCCCGTTGCGGTAAGCGCGGCGCGCCGCGCTCGAGCCGCGGGGCAACAATCAGCGCATAGACAAAATGGACAGCGGCGATGCTGCCGACCAACGTAAACAACAGCGGCCAGCGCGTTGTAATGACTAGCACATCGCGGATGTCGGTGATGGTTTGAAAACCGACGAGCGGCAGAAATACTCCAAGCGCAATCAGTGTAGTCAACGCAGTGTCACGCAGCGCTTCGCCCAAACGCGCGCGGATCCTTGCGCCTGCCACCTGCGCAGCCCCCATCTCAGACCTTCTCGACATCCGGCCGGCCCAACAGCCCCTGCGGCAGGAAAATCAAAGTGATTGCCAGCACGGAGAAAGCGGCGACATCCTTGTAGTCGATCGAGAAATAAGCCGACCACAGCGTTTCAATGAGGCCAATGAGAAGACCGCCTACGACTGCGCCCGGCAGCGAGCCGATACCGCCAAGCACCGCCGCCGTGAAGGCCTTCACGCCAGGCACAAAGCCGTCGGAAAAGCTGACCACGCCGTAATACATCAGGTACATGGTGCCGGCGACCGCGGCCAAGGCGGCGGCGATGACGAAAGTCGCGGCAATTGTGCGGTCGACGTCGACGCCGACCAAAGCCGCCATTTTCTGGTCCTGCTCGCAGGCGCGCTGCGCGCGCCCGAGCCGAGTGCGCGCCACCAGATACCAAAAAGCCAGCAGCAGGACGGCGGTGATGCCCCAGATGATGAGTTGTTTGTAGGACAACGTGACGGGAAAATCGTTACTGTTGGACAATATGAATTCGCCCTGCACCAGCGGCGGAATGGATTTGTTGCGCGGTCCCTGGGTCACCTGCACGAAATTCGAAAGCGTGATCGACATGCCGATCGCCGAGATCAGCGGCGCCAAGCGAAACGAGCCGCGTAATGGGCGGTAGGCCACGCGCTCGATCACCCAATTGATCAGCGAGGTGAACAGCATGGCCACGACGAGCACGATAAAGAGCGCCAACGCCACCGAAACAATGCCCAGCCACGAGGTGAGGATCAGGAGTGCGATCAACGCGATAAAGGCAGAGACCATGAACACGTCGCCATGGGCGAAGTTCACCATGCCGATGATGCCAAAGACCATCGTGTAGCCGATCGCGATCAGGCCGTAGATCGAACCAAGCGTGATGCCGTTGATGAGCTGCTGGGCGAAATAGTCCATGCGCGAAAGCCTTTGTTGGACCCTTAGAATTCTTAACAGCGGTCGCTTGGAGCGGCAACGCCGCGGGCGTGCCGGTGAGGGGCGGCGCAACTCGGCAGTCCCCACTTGTGCAATAATCAGGCCGGAGACGGATCACTTGTCCACTCGGCGGGGCCGGGCTAGGCGTGACTAGACATAAGGAGAGACCCTCATGAAACGGGTCAAAAGCGAGGACGCCATCGGCGCCAAGGGCCGGCCGTTCACCGGCGCCGAATATCTCGAGAGCTTGCGTGACGGCCGCGAAGTCTACGTTTACGGCGAGCGCGTCGCGGACGTCACCGCGCATCCGGCCTTTCGCAACGCTGCGCGTTCGATCGCGCGGCTTTACGACGCGCTCCACGACGAAAAGTGCAAAGATCTGCTCACCTGCGAGACCGATACCGGCTCCGGTGGTTTCACGCACAGGTTTTTCCGCGCCGCGCGGTCACGCGACGAGTTGATCAAACAGCGCGACGCCATCGCCCATTGGGCGCGCATGTCCTATGGCTGGATGGGGCGCTCGCCCGATTACAAAGCCTCGCTGATGAATACTCTGGGCGCCAATTACGATTTCTACGGACGGTTCGCGGACAACGCCAAGGCCTGGTATCGGCGGGCGCAAGACAACGTGCTGTTCATGAACCACGCCATCGTCAATCCCCCGGTCGACCGCGCCAAGCCGGTCGATCAGGTCAAGGACGTTTTCATCACGATACAAAAGGATACTGACGCCGGCATCTACGTGTCGGGCGCCAAGGTGGTCGCCACATCCTCGGCGCTCACACACTATAATTTTCTCGGCCAGAATGCCGCGGTGCCGCTGCACGATACCGATCTTGCGGTGATGTTCATCGCGCCGATGAACGCGCCCGGCGTGAAACTTTTGTGCCGCACGTCCTATGAAATGATGGCGAGCGTGATGGGCACGCCGTTTGATTATCCGCTGTCGTCGCGCTTCGATGAAAACGACGCGATCTTCGTTTTCGATAACGTCTTCATTCCATGGGAAGACGTGCTGCTTTACCGCGATCTGGAACGATTGAAGATATTTTTTCCGCAATCGGGGTTCCTCGCCGGCTATCAGTTCCAGGGCTGCACGCGGCTTGCGGTGAAGCTCGACTTTCTGGTCGGCGTTCTCGCCAAGGCTCTGCGCGCGGCGGGCTCCGACGAATTTCGCGGCAATCAGGCCATGCTTGGCGAAGTCATTGCCTGGCGGAATCTGTTCTGGGCGCTGACCGATGCCATGGCGATGAATCCGACGCCGTGGGTGAACGGCGCCGTCCTGCCCAATCTGCAATCGGGATCCAGCTATCGCGTCTTCGCCGGCGACGCGTATGGACGGGTCAAAGAGATTGTCGATAAAATCGTCGCCTCGTCGCTGATCTATCTGCCGTCTTCGGCCAAGGATTTCAAAAACCCGGCGATCGATCGCTATCTCGCCCGCTACGTGCGCGGCTCCTATGGCATCGATTACAAGGACCGCATCAAGGTGATGAAGCTTCTATGGGATGCGATCGGAACCGAATTCGGCGGCCGGCACGAATTGTATGAGCGCAACTACGCCGGCAACCATGAAGACATTCGCATCCAGGCGCTGTGGAATGCGCGCGCCTCGGGCACGCTCGAGCAAATGATGGCTTTGGCCGATCAATGCATGTCGGAATACGACGAGAATGGCTGGACCGATCCGGCTTGGCTCGACCCGGATGACGTCGCCTATTCCGGGCCGCCACAAAAGGCCAGGGCGGCGGAATAGACGGATGACGGATGCCACAGGACAGCGCACCAAAAGGTGCGTTTTGGTCTGTACTCTGACCTCTGATCTCCGATATCTGACATCTGAGCTCTGATAGAATGGCGAAATGAGCTGGATCGACCAGCGTCCCGATGACGCGATGGATGGGGCCTTCACGGCGGTGGGGCCTGGCCCGATTACGAGCGTGGAGCCGCTCGTATTCCGCGAGGCCATGAGCCGGCTCGGCGCCGCCGTGCACGTCGTCACTACGGCGGGAATAGCCGGAAAGACCGGTTTCACGGCGACTGCCGTATGCCCGGTCTCCGATCAGCCGGCGATGCTGCTCGTTTGCCTCAACCGGCGCAGCGTCAGCGCGCCGTTGCTCGCGCAAAACGGCGTCTTCTGCGTCAATACATTGGGAGCGGCGGAAGAGAAGCTTGCCGACCTCTTTGCCGGACGAAGTGGCGTCCACCGGCACGAGCGCTTTTCTGCGGGCGAGTGGATCACATTAAAGACCGGCGCTCCGGTTCTGGCGTCCGCGGTCGTCTCCTTCGATTGCCGCACCATCGAGACCAAAGCGATGGCCTCGCACAATGTGGTGTTTGGAGCGGTGGAAGCGGTGCGATTGGGCCAAAGCGGTCCGGCGCTGGTTTATCACGAACGCGGTTACAAGCGGGTTTGAGCGTAAGCGGTCGCGTCGGTGGCCCGAGCCGATGCGATCGAAGAAAGTTCTGGCGCTTTGCCAACGGCTTCCTGCAAAATCTTTTTCAGTTGTGCAAATCCTCGCGGCCGTTTGCGATGAAGCTTCTCCTTGGGCCTGATCGGCTTATGCTTGAGGCATGATTGGCGAGGACCGCTCCGCAGCGCTACCGCTGTTCCATCTCTACGGCGATCCGCCGGACGATCAGGCGTTCGACTTCATTCACATCGAGCGGATTGCATCGCGTGCGGCGATCCACGAATGGACGATTCGCGCCCATCGCCATCGCAATCTGTTTCAGATCCTGCTGATCGAGCGAGGTGGCGGCGACATGAGCTTCGATGCGGCGAAGCTCGCGTTCGCCGCGCCCGCGGCCATCCTCATTCCGGCCGCGATCGCGCACGGCTTTCGCTTCGAGCCGAACGCCACTGACGGCTGGGTGATCAGTTTTACCGAAGATGCGGCTGGTGCGCTCGCTGACCGTTCCGGCGAAGCCTTAAGCCGGCTGCGGTCGCTTGCGGCGGAGCCTGTGATTCCGCTTGCCGACGAGACCGAGCGCGGACGCCTGTCCGCATTGGCTGCGGAATTATTCGACGAGTATAGCCTCGCGCGCGAAGGTTATCGCTTGGCGATGCGCGGCGTTCTTATCCTGATCGCGGTCGCGGTGGCGCGGCTTGCAGCGAGCCGCGCGCGCAGCGGTAGCGTAACGCTCCGCCCGGCGGACGCGACGGTTGCGCAATTGCGCAGTCTGCTCGACGAGTTTTTTCGCGACGAGCGGTTGTTGGCGTTCTATGCCGAAAAACTCGGCATGACGGTCGATCGCCTCAACGACCACGTCAAACACGCCACCGGCGTCACCGCCGGTCATTTGATACGCCAGCGCGTGCTCAGCGAGGCCAAACGTCAGCTGGTTTTCACAACGCAGCCGATCCACGACATCGCCAAGGAGCTTGCATTCGCGGATCCGTCGCATTTCGCCCGGTTCTTCCGCAAGCAGACCGGCACGACACCGCATGAATTCCGCGAGCGGCGGGGCGGGTGACGGAAATCGCACGGCACTGGTCCGTCATCCTGAGGTGCGAGCAAAGCGAGCCTCGAAGGATGAACGGCCGGGGCCGTCGCCCTTCGAGGGCCGCGGAGCCTGTCATCGGGCCGGCCACTTCGGGCCGGACCCGTTGGCGGCCACCTCAGGGTGACGGCTATTTGTTCAACAAAAACCCAAGCACCGTCTCAGCATAGATCCGCGGTTGCTCGACATTGGCGATATGCGCGGCATCGAGGACCGCGATTTGCGCGCCAGGGATGTGCTGGCGGATGAATTCGTTGGCTTCGAGCGGCGTTGCCGGGTCGTGTTTGCCGGCGATCACGAGTGTGGGTGTGCTGATCTTTGCGAGCAGCGGACGATGATCCATGTCACGGATGCCTTCGCCGCAGCCGATATAACCTTCAAGGTTGGTGGCCAAGAACATCTCGCGCATCCGCGCGATCGCTTGCGGATTGCGGTCGCGGAATTCCTTGGTGAACCAGCGCTCCATATTGGCATCGACGATCGCCGCCAAACCTTTTTCGCGCACGGTCTTGAGCCGGCCCTCCCACAACGTTTTGTCGGCGAAATAGGATGAGGTGTTGGACAATATAAGTTTGTCGACGCGGGCGGGGGCGTTGGCGCCGAGCCATTGTCCGACCATGCCGCCCATCGATAGTCCGCACCAATTAATTTTGGCGATGCCCAATGCATCGATTACCGCGAGCACGTCGCGGCCGAGCCGCTGCATCGGATAGGGTCCCTTTGGCGCGCTTGAGCGGCCATGACCGCGCCGATCGTAGCGCACCACGCGAAAATGACGGCTCCAGGCCGGCACCTGGTCGTCCCACATGTGCAGATTGGTGCCGAGCGAATTCGACAGCATCAGCACCGGGCCGTTTTGCGGCCCCTCGACTTCCACATGAATGATGCAACCGTCGTCGGTTTTAATATCCGGCATTTGCGTCCTCCCCATCCCGGTCGCGGCGGCGACGTTCCTAGCACCCTTTTCAGCCGCCGCGCGAGGCGGTAAGCGGATAGTTCAACGAAGCCAAGCAGTCCCGCGCGCAAGGAGTCCCTGTAATGGCGATGACCATGAATGGCCAATACGAGCTGGCGGTGCCGCCGCAAACAGTTTGGGAAAAACTCAACGATGCGGCGACCTTGAAAGCGTGCATTCCCGGCTGCGAGCAACTGGACAAAACGTCAGATACCGAGTTTCAAGCGGTCGCTACGGTCAAGATCGGGCCGGTCAAAGCAAAGTTCAAAGGCAGAGTCACGCTGTCCGATCTCGATCCGCCCAACGGTTATAAGATTTCCGGACAGGGCGACGGCGGGGTTGCCGGCTTTGCCAAGGGCGGTGCCACGGTCAAGCTCGCGCCCAAAAATGGCGGGACGCTGCTGTCCTACAATGTCGATGCCCAGATCGGCGGCAAGCTGGCACAGCTCGGTCAGCGGCTGGTCAATGGCGCCGCTAAAAAAATCGCCGACGATTTTTTCTCGAATTTTGCCAATGCGGTGAACCCGAAGGCCGCTTAGCGACCTGACCCCTGGGGTGCGAGCCGATTTGTGCCGTAATGCGCCGCTTCGATGGCTGGCAGGGATAGCTGACAGGGCCTTGGACCCGCTTGACCGGCAACGGTCTCGCGGTTCACAGTAAACGGCGTTCGCGGCGTCAAAACAGCCAAAATCGGCTCGATTTCGCACCCGAACCCGGCCGGCGACCGCGCTCGGTTGGCAAATCACGACGTTTTTGATCGCAATTTCTAGGAGGGACCCTATGGCAGGCGAGACGGCAGCCGTGTCCATGACGGTGAACGGCAAGCCCATCACCGCCAATGTCGATCCGCGTACGTTGCTCGTGCAGTTGCTACGCGAACATTTGCGGCTTACCGGCACACATGTCGGCTGCGACACCTCGCAATGCGGCGCGTGCGTCGTGCACGTCAATGGCAAGGCGATCAAGTCCTGCACGGTTTTGGCGCTGCAGCTCGAAGGCGCCACTGTGCTGACAATCGAGGGGCTCGCCGCGGCGGATGGCCCGCTGCATCCGATGCAGGAGGCCTTTCGTGAAAATCACGGGCTGCAGTGCGGCTTCTGTACCCCCGGTATGATCATGACCGCCGTCGACATCGTCCGCCGCAAAGGCAACGAGCTGGACGATCGCACCATCCGCGAGGAGCTTGAAGGCAACATTTGCCGGTGCACCGGCTATCACAACATCGTCAAGGCGATTGCCGCGGGCGCGCGGGCAATGCGCGGGAGCGGTGCGACGAGCAAAGCCGCCGAGTAGGCAATCCGCAGGGGAGCGATTGCCGGGAGGCCGAAGACCATGAGCGCGACCGGTATCGGCGCCGCGGTGCGCCGCAAAGAAGACCGCCGTTTCATCACCGGGACCGGTCATTACACCGATGACATCAACCGGCCCGGCCAGTCCTACGCCTATTTTCTCCGTTCCCCTCACGCCCACGCCACAATCAAGTCAGTCGACGTCAAGCCTGCCGCCAAGATGCCGGGCGTGCTTGCGGTCCTCACCGGCGCGGAACTTGCCGCCGACAAGATCGGCAATCTGATCTGCGGTTGGATGATTCACTCCAAAGACGGATCGCCGATGAAAATGGCGCCGCATCCGGCGCTGGCGAATGGCAAGGTCTGCCATGTCGGCGATCCGCTGGCGGTCGTGGTCGCGGAGACGCTGGCGCAAGCGCGCGATGCCGCCGAAAAAATCGTGGTCGAATACGCGGTGTTGCCGGCGGTGGCCGATCCCGCGGCGGCGCAAAAACCGGGCGCGCCGCGCATTCACGACATCGCGCCGAACAACACGATCTATCAGTGGCACCTTGGCGATGCGAGCGCGGTCGAAGCAGCGTTCCGCGCGGCCAAGCACGTGACCAAGCTCGACATCATCAACAATCGCCTGGTTCCCAATGCGATCGAGCCGCGCGCAGCGATCGGCGATTACGACGCCGGCACCGGCGCTTTTACATTATGGAATACGACGCAAAATCCGCACGTCGCACGGCTCGTCATCGCCGCTTTTGTCGGCATGGCGCCCGAGCACAAGCTGCGCGTCATCGCACCGGATGTCGGCGGCGGCTTCGGTTCGAAGATTTTCATCTATCCCGAGGAAGTCGTCGCGTTGTGGGCGTCAAAGCGCGTCGGCCGCCCGGTGAAATGGGTGGCTGAGCGGTCGGAAGCGTTCGTCGCCGATGCCCATGGGCGCGACCACGTTACCCGTGCCGAAATGGCGTTCGATGGCGAAGGCAGGATCCTTGGGCTGCGCGCCAAAACCGTCGCCAATCTCGGCGCCTACATGTCCACTTTCTCGTCGTCGGTGCCGACCTATCTGTACGCGACGCTGCTCTCGGGCCAGTACGAAATTCCGCAAATCTATTGCGAGGTCGATGCCGTCTACACTAATACCGTGCCGGTCGATGCCTATCGCGGCGCCGGACGTCCGGAAGCGACATTCGTGGTGGAGCGTCTGGTCGAGGTCGGCGCCCGGGAGATGGGTCAGGATCCGGCTGAACTGCGGCGCAAAAACTTCGTCAAAAAATTTCCGCATCAAACGCCGGTCATCATGGCTTACGACGCCGGCGACTATAATGCCTCGCTGAAGAAAGCCATGGAGCTTGCCGATTGTAAGGGCTTCGGCAGGCGCAAGCGCGAATCCGCCCGCGACGGCAAGCTGCGCGGCATCGGCTTTTCGACCTATATCGAAGCTTGCGGGATTGCGCCGTCGCAGGCCGTCGGCTCGCTCGGCGCCGGCGTCGGCTTGTGGGAATCCGCCGAGGTGCGCGTCAATCCGACCGGCAGTGTTGAAATCCTGACCGGCTCTCATGCCCACGGCCAGGGCCACGAGACCACGTTCGCGCAGCTTGTCTGCGAACGGCTCGGCATTCCGATCGACAATATTTCAGTTGTGCACGGCGATACCGACAAGGTGCAATTCGGGATGGGCACCTACGGCTCGCGCTCCGGCGCGGTCGGCATGTCGGCGCTTGCGAAGGCGCTCGACAAGATCGAGGCCAAGGCCAAGAAAGTCGCCGCCCATATGCTCGAAGCCGCCGAGGGCGACATCGAATTCAAGGACGGAAAATTCAGCGTTGCCGGAACCGACAAATCAGCAGCCTGGGGCGACGTCACGCTCAATGCCTATATCGCGCACAAATTTTCCGGTCAGGAACTCGAGCCCGGCTTGAAGGAAGGCGCGTTTTACGATCCGACCAACTTCACTTTCCCGGCCGGTTGCCACATCTGCGAAGTGGAAGTCGACCCCGAGACCGGAAATACGGAAATCGCCGCTTGGACCGCCGTCGATGATTTCGGTGTGATCGTCAATCCAATGATCGTCGAGGGCCAAGTTCACGGCGGCATCGCCCAAGGCGTCGGCCAGGCCTTGTGCGAGGGGGTGGTTTACGACAAGGACGGGCAGCTCGTCACCGGCTCGTTTATGGATTATTGCATGCCGCGCGCCGATCACCTGCCGACGCTCAAAGTGGACACCACCGTGACGAAATGTCCGTCCAATCCGCTTGGCATCAAGGGCTGCGGTGAAGCCGGCGCGATCGCCGCGCCTGCTGCCGTGATCAATGCCATCACCGACGCGATTGGCACGGAAGGGCTTGCGATGCCGGCGACGCCACAGGCGGTATGGGCGGCGCTGCAAAAGGCAAATCGGATGCCTAAGGCGGCGTAAAGAAATCTCTCTCCCCGCGCGGGGAGACGTGAGCAAAGAAAACGGAGGACTACCGATGTACGCTTTCACCTTTCATCGTCCGCAGACGGTGCGGCAGGCGGCCGGGCTGCTCACCAAGAATCCGGACGCCAAGCTCTTGGCCGGCGGCCAGACGCTGCTGCCGACGATGAAATTGCGGCTCGCCGGCCCGCCGCAAATTATCGACATGTCGCTGATCGAAGGCATGTCGGGGATCGAGCTGAGCGGCCGCTCGCTCACGATCGGCGCGATGACCCGCCACAACGAAGTCAACACTTCGCCCGTGGTTGCGCAGGCGATTCCGGTGCTCGCGAAGCTCGCCGGCATGATCGGCGATCCCGCGGTTCGCCACATGGGCACGATTGGCGGCTCGATCGCCAACAATGATCCCAACGCCGATTATCCGGCGGCCTGTCTCGGGCTTGGCGTCACCATCATCACCAACAAGCGGCGCATCAAAGCCGACGACTTCTTTACCGGCATGTTTTCGACGGCGCTCGAACCTGCGGAAATCATCACCAAGTTGAGCTTTCCGATTCCCAAAAAAGCCGCCTATCAGAAATTCCGCAATCAGGCGTCGCGTTTCGCTCTGGTCGGCGTCTTTGTCTCCAAGCGCGGCAGCGACATCCGGGTCGCGGTGACCGGCGCCGGCGCCAATGGCGTGTTCCGGGTAGCCTCATTCGAAGAGGCGTTGAAAAAGCGCTTTTCGCCGAAATCGCTCGAAGGCATGAGCATTCCGGCCGACGGTATGAATAGCGATATTCATGGCAGCCCCGAATATCGCGCCCATCTGGTCGGCGTGCTGGCGCGCCGCGCCGTGGCGGACGCTATCGGCAAGCCGATCGCCTGATCTGAAAGTACGAATTTACCAACTGCGGTGCCCGGTCTTGCGCCGGGCAGCTACGTCTTTACATGCCAGGCAGACGTGGATTACCGGGACAAGCCCGGCAGGGACGGGCTAGATTGACACGATGAACAAAACGTCCCCGCGGCCGCTGCCCACTTCGATCGATGCTACCGTCGATCTGTTGGCCGAAGCCGACTATCTGGCCGACCGGTCGCTAGGCACCGTCCTCTATCTTGCGTTGAAGATGGGCCGGCCGATTTTTCTGGAAGGCGAGGCCGGCGTCGGCAAGACCGAGATCGCCAAGGTCTTGGCCTCCACGCTGGGCCGTCGCCTGATCCGCCTGCAATGTTACGAGGGCCTCGACGTCGCCGCGGCGGTCTATGAGTGGAATTACGCCGCGCAGATGATCGCGATCCGCGCCGCCGAAGCGGAAGGCGAGCGTGACCGCGAACGGCTCGAGCACGACGTGTTCTCCGAACGCTTTCTGATCAAACGGCCGCTCCTCCAAGCTCTCGAACCGGATGCCGCCGGCGCGCCGGTGTTGTTGATCGACGAGATCGATCGCACCGATGAAGCATTCGAAGCCTTTTTGCTCGAAGTGCTCGCCGACTTTCAGGTCACGATTCCGGAACTGGGCACCGTCAAAGCGGCGCACCCGCCGATCGTCGTCATCACCTCGAACCGCACGCGCGAAGTGCACGACGCGCTCAAGCGCCGCTGTCTTTATCACTGGGTCGGCTATCCGAACGCCGAGCGCGAATTGGCGATCGTGCGCGCCAGAGTGCCCGGCGTCAGCAAAAGATTGTCCGAACAGGTCGTCGGATTCGTCCAAGCGCTGCGCAAGCAGGATCTATTCAAGGCGCCGGGCGTTGCCGAAACCCTGGACTGGGCCGGCGCGCTCTCCGAACTCGATGTCACCGCGCTCGATCCGGCGACAGTCTCGGACACGCTCGGCGTTCTTCTCAAATATCAGGACGACATCGCGCGGCTCGAAGGCTCGAAGGTCAAGGACCTGCTCGATCAGGTGAAGTCGGAGTTAAGGGCGGCGGAGTGAAAATAATGCCTCTCCCTGAGGGAGAGGCCGGCGCGCGGAGTGCGCCGAGTGAGGGGCTCGGGCGGCGCAGGAAAGTTTCAGCATGACCCAAAGGTCCGAACCCCCTCACCCCAACCCTCTCCCCAACGGGGAGAGGGAGCGCACCGGCCGGCTCGCCGAAAACATCGTTTATTTCGCCCGCGCGCTGCGTGCTGCCGGGATTCCCGTTGGACCTGGCGCCGTGCTCGATGCGCTAGAGGCTTTGAAAGTGGCGGGTGTGGGCACGCGCGACGATTTCTATTGGACACTCCATGCTGTGTTCGTGAAGCGTCACGAACATTCGCTCCTGTTCGATCAAGCCTTCCGCATCTTCTTCCGGCGCCGCGGCTACATCGATCAGCTTCTGGCGATGATGTTGCCGCAAGCGCCGGCGGCGCGGCAGGCCCCGCAAGCCGGCGCTACCCGCGTGCACGAGGCCTTGTTCGCTGGCCTCGATGACAAGCTGAAGAAAGAGCGCGAAGTCGAACTCGACGCTCGCCTGACGGTGTCCGACCGCGAAGTCCTGCAACGGAAGGATTTTGCGCAGATGACGGCAGCAGAGACTGCCGCAGCCAAGGACGCGATGAAACGTCTCGTCCTGCCGCTCGCGGAACTGCGCACGCGGCGTCTTACGCCGCATCTGCACGGGCATCTCATCGATATCCGCCGCACGTTACGCGCCAGCATGAAAGGCGGCGGCGACTTCATCGATCTGCGCTTCATCGGCCCGAAGACGCGGCCGCCGCCGATCGTGGCGCTCCTCGATATTTCGGGCTCGATGAGCCAATACAGCCGGATCTTTCTGCATTTTCTGCATGCGCTGACCGATGCGCGAAAACGAGTCAGCACATTTTTGTTCGGCACGCGGCTTACCAATGTGACGCGCGCGTTGCGCGAGCGCGATCCCGACGATGCACTGGCCGCCTGCTCGGCGGCAGTGCCTGACTGGTCCGGTGGCACGCGCATTGCTTCATCGCTGCGCGCATTCAACAAGCTCTGGGCGCGCCGGGTGCTGGCGCAGGGCGCGATCGTGCTGCTGATTACCGACGGTCTGGAGCGCGACGCCGACGACACGCTCGCTTTCGAAATGGACCGGCTGCATCGATCATGCCGGCGGCTGATCTGGCTCAATCCGCTCCTTCGCTTCGAGGGCTTCGAGGCGCGTGCCCGCGGCATCAAGGCCATGTTGCCGTCTGTCGACGAAATGCGTCCCGTTCACAATCTGGAATCGATGGCGGGCTTGGTCGCCGCGCTCGCACATGGCAGCGATAGCTCGGCCGATCCGAAAGTCTGGCTGCGGAAAGTGGCGTGAGGAGCGCGCAAATGGCGAATAGTGAGTAGCGAATAGTAGTACCAACGCCTATTTTACCCCTATTCGCAACTCGCCATTCGCTATTCGCTAATTGAGGACATCCCATGGTCACAACGGACACTGATATCCTCAAAGCCGCCGAGGACTGGCGCAAGAACGGCCGCGAAGTAGCGCTTGCCACCGTCGTCGAGACCTGGGGCTCGGCGCCGCGTCCGGTCGGCTCGAACCTCGTTATCGACGGCGAAGGCAATTTTCTTGGCTCGGTATCGGGCGGTTGCGTCGAAGGCGCGGTGGTTACCGAGGCGCTCGACGTGATCGAAAGCGGCAAACCAAAAATGCTGGAATTTGGCGTCGCCGACGAGACGGCCTGGCAGGTCGGCTTGTCGTGCGGCGGCACGATCCGGGTGTTCGTGGAGAAGGTGGAGTGAGTGGCATTCCGGGGCTCGGCTGCAAGCCGAGAACCCGGAATCCATAGCCACGGAGCAGGAGGTCATGGACTGTGATAATGGTTTCCGGACAACCTCGCTCCGCTCGGTTTCCGGAATGACGGCCAAAACAAAATGAAGCTCGACATCCTCACCGCACTGAATGCCGAACGCGCCGCGCGGCGCGCCGCGATCGTCATTACCAATGTCGAAAGCGGCAAGCAGCGCTTCGTGAAAGCTGCCGAGATCGGCAAGGATCCGCTGCGCGCGGCTCTTGCCGAGCATTTGCGCACCGGAAAGAGCGGCATGGCCGAGACCGCGGAAGGCCGCGCCTTTCTCACCGTCTATGTGCCAGCCCCGCAGCTTGTGATCACCGGCGCGGTCCATATCAGCCAGGCCTTGGCGCCCATCGGTAAGCTGCTCGGCTACGACGTTACTATCGTCGATCCACGCACGGCTTTTGCATCTGTGGAGCGCTTTCCGGAAGTGAAAGTCATTGCCGAATGGCCGGATAAAGCGCTGCCTCAACTGAACGTCGACCGCTACACCGCGTTTGTGGCGCTCACGCATGATCCCAAGATTGACGATCCGGCGCTACGCCATGCGCTGTCGCGCGACTGTTTTTATATCGGCGCGTTGGGCTCGAGAAAAACTCACGCCCGCCGCGTCGAGCGGCTCAAGGCGCAAGGGCTGAGCGAAACGGATATCGCGCGCATCCATGCGCCGATCGGGCTCGATATCGGTGCGGTTTCGCCGGCGGAAATCGCCGTCGCGATCATGGCGCAAGTAACCGAACGGCTGCATGCGGTGGCTGACACCGAAGAACCATCAGGCGAACGGGTCGCCGCGCCCGCGACGGCGGCGTCATGAAGTTTGGCGCGGTGCCGGTAAAGGAAGCGCTCGGCGCGACCGCCGTGCACACGATTCGCCAAGACGGACTCGTGCTCAAAAAAGGCACGCCGATCGGACCGGCGGAGGTCGCCGCTTTGGAGGCTGCCGGCATCAAAGAGGTTGTGGTCGCGCGGCTGGAACCGGGCGACGTCTCCGAGGACGTCGCCGCTGCCGAGATCGCCAAAGCAGTTGTCGGCGAGGGCGTCCACGTCGATCGCGCCTTCACGGGTCGCGCCAATTTGTTCGCGCACACGGCAGGTATTCTTGTTGTCGATAAGGATGCGATCGACCGTCTCAATCGGGTCGACGAGGCGATCACGCTCGCGACGCTGCCGGCCTATAAGCCGGTGGTTGCCGGCGAGATGATCGCGACCGTGAAAATCATTCCATTTGCTGTCAGCGGCCCGGCCCGCGATGCGGTGCTGGCGGGCGTGACCGAGCCGTTGCTGCGAGTTGCTCCTTACCGTATCCGCAAAGTCGGTGTGGTATCGACGCTATTGCCAGGGCTTGCCGGCAAGGTGATCGACAAGACCCTGAAAATTACCGCCGAGCGGCTGGCGCCAGCCGGCGCTGCAATTGTCGCCGAGCGCCGCGTGCCGCACGATCGCGATGCCGTTGCGCGCGCGATCAATGAGGTGCTCAAAGCCGGCGCAGAAATGACCATCGTATTCGGCGCTTCCGCAATCGCCGATCGCCGCGACGTCATTCCCGCGGCGTTAGAAGCGATCGGCGGCCGGGTCGAACATTTCGGCATGCCGGTCGATCCCGGCAACTTGTTGATGATCGGTAGTACCGGTGCAACGCCGGTGATCGGCGCGCCGGGATGCGCGCGCAGCCCCAAAGAGAACGGTTTCGATTGGGTGTTGATGCGACTGCTCGCCAGATTGCCGGTGCAGCGCCAAGACATCAGCGGGCTTGGGGTCGGCGGCTTGC
>Ga0187815_10000384_pt1 | contig 21637 bp, 26 predicted proteins | sample NC_S_5_FD_132962 | JGI IMG/M metagenome (GOLD analysis project Ga0187815, IMG submission 132962) | Wetland sediment microbial communities from Neuse River Estuary, North Carolina, USA - ASW-S_5 | ecosystem: Environmental > Aquatic > Freshwater > Wetlands > Sediment | place: USA: North Carolina...
CGTGACCTTATGTCGCGCCTCAATGTCCGTCTGCAGCGCCTTCAGCTTGTCAGCAGAGCGCGCCGTGAGGTGCAGGTGGCAGCCCTCTGTGGCGAAGGCATGCGACAACCCTTCGCCGATGCCCTGCGAGGCTCCTGTGATCAGAACCCTCTTGCCGCCCAGTTTCAGATTCATTGCGATCTCGTCCTTTGTGCGTCGATCAGAAAAGCGGCATGTCGCTATTAAGGCCGCGGGCCCGTTCAACCATCGTAGGCAGGAGTTCCACGAATTCCTCAATCCAGTCTTTCGGCACCGAGGTCGAGACCTTGACGAACCGGTCGCCGAAGGTCGGTGTGTGATACGAGCCCTGCCGGATCATGATGCCGCGCTCGCCAAAGGCTGCGACCAGCGCCTCGGGGCGGACGCCGCTGCTGCCGCATTCGAGCACCACGAAATTTCCGTTGGAGGGGTAAACCGGAATCGAGAAGCCTGGCAGACCTTCGACTGCGGCTCGGATCAGCGCCTGGTTGTCGCGCGTTAGTGCCAGCACGCCAGGGAACCATTCGCTCTTGATCGCAAGGCCGGCGAGCGCAGCTCGCTGCGACAACAGGCTCGATCCGAGGTTGTTTGGCGGCGCCGCCGCCAATTGCTCGACGACATCTGGGGCGGCGATGACTGCGCCGACCCGCAATCCCGCAAGCCCCAGCCACTTGGAGAAGCTGTAGATCGTTAGCGTGCGCTCCGGATAGATGGAGCCTGCAAGATGGTGCTCATGCGCAAAGTGGCGGTAGGTGCAATCATGTACCAGCCAAGCGCCTGCCTTGCGTGCGATCGCTGCAATCGCCTTGATCTCGGCGTGTGTGCAGGCCACCCCGAGTGGATTGTTGGGATCGACGATGTAGATCATCCGCGTACGGGGCGTAATCGCGGCGGCCAGCCGCTCCGGGTCAAGCCGATAATTGTACTCTGCGCCGTAGATCGGAAGCTGAATGACCTCGGCGCCCACCGAGCGCGCGAAGGCCATCGGCCAGTTCCATGTCGGATCGGTGGTGATGAACTCGTCGCCCGGGCGAAGCAGTGTATGGCAGACGTGATAAAGCGAGGCCACAGCGCCGTCGGAGACGAGTGCCGCCTGCGCGGTTAGTCCGACATCCGCGATGATACCGGCTCGCAGCGCTTCGAGTCCGGCAGGGGGCGCGTAGACGTGAAAATCCTCCTCCCGGGCGCACTTCTCGATCGCTTCTATGACTGCGGGGTGAGCGGGGACATGATTGGTGTTCTGACCGAGCCACTTCAGGCCCTTGGTGTTCAGAAGCTGGTCAAAATAGGCATTGCGGGTTTCGAAACGTCTCATCGATCACTCATTCGGAGGGTCACCTCGCCCTGTTACGTGCAAATTCGTATGCAAACAAGTGATTTTGGCATGCAATTGTGGAGATGTGAACTGGCAGGGTTGCGCTGATTGCTTTACAAGGGAGATCCGTCGTCGCCGATCTCCTTTCGTAACCGGTAGCTTATGAAGACTCGAAGTCCTTCGAAAACACGCCGCCCCGCAAGCCAGGTTCATGCGAGCAAAGGCGCGGAGGTAAACCAGGAAGCTTCCCTCGCGGGCGATATCGCCAAGCGCATGGAAGAGGAGATTTTGCGGGGGCGGGCGATGCCCGGCACGCGGCTTGACGAGCGGGAATTGTCGGAGCGCTTCCAAGTGTCGCGCACGCCGGTGCGGGAAGCGTTGCAGAGGCTCTCGGCCTCGGGTCTGGCTGTCGCGCGGGGACGCCAGGGCTTGCAGGTCGCACGGATGTCGGTCGCGGATCTGCTCGATGCACTGACGGTTGTGGCTGAGCTCGAAGCGCTTGCTTGCGTACAGGCATCCCGGCGTATCACGCCGGAGCAGCGGGCAATGCTTCAGAAGGCGAATGAGGCCTGTGGCAACGCGGCCGCACGTGGGGATGTCGAAGGGTTCTATGATGCCAATATCGATTTCCACAACGCCATCGCAGAGGCAAGCCACAACCGCGTGCTGCAGGACGAACTGCGACGGCTGTCATTGAAGACAGCGCCATATCGTCGGACGATCACTTACCAATCGGGCCGGATGGAATCGTCACAGATGGAGCACGAGGCGGTGTTGAAAGCGATCATCACCAACAATTCGGCCGAAGCGGGAGCCCTGATGCGCAAGCACCTCTCCATGTTGAGCGACGGCATCGCGGATTTCCTTCATTTCGTCCGGCGCTCCGAGCACGCCAGCTTGCTGTTGGAGACCGACGGGTAGGGGATGCGACAAGTACCTCCGCGGCGGGCGGCGTGCTGCGTCACTGGCCACGGAACGTCGAGGCGCTCGATGCAGGTCAATGTCGGGAGTGGGCCGGATCTGGGGGTGCTTCGACCTGAGCAGATTCATCCAGTGTTCTTCCCACATGCTCTGAAGAATCCGGGGGCCGCTCGCCTGGCAATATGAACGCGTGAATTGACGCCACGTAAACCTCCCGTTCACCGGTAATTCTGCTATAATATCCTCTCTGGTCGTCACGCCGCTTCGCCACCGGCACCCACCCAAATCGTTAATCTCCGTGGCGACGACCGATGCCTCAACTCATCCAGTTCGAAGGACAGACGCACCAATTCCCCGACGACTTCACGGCGGTGGACATTCAGCGTGCGCTATCTTCGGTCAGGCCCGCCGCGGCGCAAAAGCTTGTCCCTGTCGATCACGACCCGTTTGCGGCAGCGCCTTCCGCTCAAAAGGTGCACAGCGACCAGGGGCGGCAATACGCGGTTCCTCCGCTGCCTCCGGGGTTCAAGATGGATGCCCCGCCGTTGCCGCCAGGCTTTACGCTGGACCCGCCAGCGGTCGCGCCTTCCGTGCCGATTTCGCAGCCCGATCCCGCGCCGTATGGCGTCACCCCCGGTGGCGTGCCGATCGGACCCGACGGGCGCCCCCGAGTGGTCATCGCTCCCGAGCGCGCCGATCGTCCGCCGGCGCTCCTGCCGACGTCGGTAGGAGGGGCCGCGCGTGACTTCACCGTCGGCGCGCAGGGCGTCGGCAAAGGCATAACCGATATCGTGACGGGCCCATTTGACCTTGTGGCCGGCGTGCAGAACGCAGCTACCGCTGGCCTCAACACGGTTCTCGGTCCGAACATCGGAAAAATCCCGTACGCCACTCCAGCCTCGAAGATCGTCGAGAATGCGGTCGACGCCGTCGGCCTTCCGTTCATCGATCCTGACACGATGTCGAAGAGCGAAAAGCTCGCCTACGATGTCAACCGGTTCGGTACCCAGGCCGTCGGCACCGGCGCAATGCTGGCTCAGCGCGCCCCACAGATTCGCCTGCAGACGACGCCGTCACCCACCTTCGCAGGCAGGGTGGCCGACACCTTCGCACGTCCGTACGCCGAAGCACCGGGTTACACGGCCATGGGTGACGCCGTTGGCGGCATCGGTGCCGGCATCGCCGTCAATGCTGTCGATAACCTCGTTCCGCATGAGGCGGCCGTCGGCGGCACAGCGCCGAAGCAAGTGGCGAACGCGCTGGCTCCTGTTGTCGGCGCCGTCGGCGCAAACACCATCCAGGGCGGCATCCTTGGTCTGGCGGGGATGCTTCGGAACCTCGCCCGTAACCAAATGACGCCGCCGGCGCCGGTGCCGCTCAACCCGGAAACTCACAGACCTTACACCAACACCGAAGTCGATCGCGCCGCGGCAACTATGCAAGCCGTGATGAAGAACCCGGCGCTGTCAGCTCGCACGATCCGCGAAAACGCCGAGGAGCTGTCCCAACCGCAAAAGCCGGGCGAGACGCCGGTGCCTGGCTCGCAGATGCCGACCTCCGGTCTGCTTTCGCAGGAGCCCAGCCTCGTGACGTTGGAAGAACAATCGCGACTGAAGAACCGCGCACCGTTCATCGAGCGCGATCAGGGTGTCAAGGAAGGCGCCGCAGAGCGCGTGGAGGGTATCCGCGACCCAGAGGCAGACCTCGGTGCGGTGATCCGGCGCGCCGCGGAGGCGCGCGGCCAGCGCCTTGGCGATGCCGACGAAGCGGTCCTACAAGCCGACGACGCCGTACGCGCCGTCGAACAGGCTCGCCAGGACCACGGCGCCTCGCTCGGTCTCACAGCGAACTCCGAACATCAGGCCAACGCGTCGCGGCGCCTCGATCGCGCACTGGTCGAGGACACCTACATTCCGGCCCGCACCGACAAGAATCGACAGTTCGACACGGCCCCCGGCCGAAACGAGCAGCTGCCAGCCGACGAAGTCTTCGCGGTGATCGACCGGATCCGCCTTCAGGCGAATGGCCTGGTGCCCGGGACATTGCCGAATGACTTCATACGGCGGATCGACCGGCTTCGTCCGCGCATCGATCCCGATACCGGTGAAAACATGGGCGGCCCTGGCACCGCGCTCGGGGCCGACCTGGCCGACTTGCGTAAATTCCTCGCTCCTGCGGCGGAGCGAGCGCAAGCGAGCGGCAATTTTGATCTGGCGGACAATCTCAACAGGCTTCGCAGGGCGATCAATCGCACGCTTGGCGATGCCCCCGGTTACGCCGAGGCGAACGCCAACTACCAGCGGTTCGCCGAACGCTTCCGTCCCGAACCGAGGGACGAGATGGCCATATTTACGCGGGAAATCGACCGCGGCGGACAGAATGTCGATGGCGAGCTCAACCGAGGCGGCACGCCACCGTCCGAGACGGCCGGTCGGTTCCTAACGTCTGCGGAGAAGGCTGCGACCTTGCCGCGTGCTCTTGAAGGCTCGCCGGCTGCGGCTGCTGGCCATACGGCTTTGCGCGATTACCTGCGCGCCGACTTCGCAATGTCCGCGCTCAACGCCGACGGCACGGTCAACGTGATACGTGCGAATTCATGGGTGCGGAACAACGCGGACGTGCTGGCACAATTCCCGGCGGTCCGCCAGGAATTCGATGATTTGGTAGGCACCGCCCGTCGTGGCGAGCAGTTGTCTGCGCAGGCAAAGGCGGACCTTGAGGCGGCTCGAGCCGCGCGAAACGCCACGGAAGCGGAGATTGATCGGTCGGCCGTTGGCACGCTGCTTCGTGAAGATGCGCGCGACGTCGCGAACAAGCTGCTAAGTGGCGGGTACAATTCCGAGAAGAAGCTCGAAGAGATTGGCGCTCTTGTCAGGCACGATGAAGCCGCGAGGCGCGGCTGGAAGGCGGCCGTAGCTGAAGTGCTCGCAGACAGGGTCCAAGGCACGCGCCAAGTTGGTGAGTCGCTCGAAGTCCAATTTGCGCGGCTCGCCAAGGAGTTCAAGGATAACGAGGCGCTGCTCGCGAAGACCTTCTCGCCGGAGGAGATGAACAATTTGCGCCAGGCGCACAAGCTGCTTTCCTATTTCAAGGAGGCCGAGAAACGCGCCACGGTTGGTTCTCAAACTGCCGAACGCACCAGCATTATTCCGCCGGAGTTAGCGCTGGCCGCCCGTCACCTCTACGGCGACCTCAAGGGCGGGGGCATCATCAAACGTTTCAGGCTCATGTTGGAATTGCTGCCGTCCAGCCGCCAGGGCGCCGAGGAGATCGTACACGCCGCTTGGTTCGACCCGAACCTCGCTGCCTTTCTGCTCGACCGGAAGCTTCCAAATCCGAATGCAAGCTTCAGCAACGTACCTCTGCGTCGCTTGATTGCAGCGGCGAACGCGGCGCGCGAGAGCGGGCCGGACACCGAAGGGAACGACTAGGATGACGGCGCTGCCGACGAGTTTGGGGTTGACCGAGCAACAGCACGAGTTCGTGCGCCTCTTGGTGGTTGAGGGAAACTCGCCCGAGGAAGCCGGACGTCTTGCCGGCTATCATCCCAAATCGGTCTACCGGACTATGCGCACGCCGGCGGTCGCGGCCGCAATTGCCGAGGCGATACAGCTCGACCTCGCCGCGGTCGGCGCGCCGCTGGCTTATCGCGTCGCGAAATCGCTCCTGCGGGACGAAAATGTCAGCGCCCGGGTGCGGGCGGACCTCTCGATCAAGGTGCTGGACCGCGCGGGGCATATTGCGCCAACCCGGAAGGATCTTGCGCCGCAAAAGGCGCTCTCAGAAATGTCTCGAGAGGAGCTCGCCGCGTTTATCGAGCGAAATCAAGCCGAGATCGACAGGGTCGAAGGCGAGTTGGCGTCCCGAGCGAAAGACGTTTCGTTTCTGGCATAGAACAGACGGTCAGATGAGCGAGGAGCCGGTCACGGATCAGGAATGGGCGCTTGCTGCGCGCGACGTCGAAGATGTTTGGCTTGCGGCAAGGCGCCGGAGCCAGGCGCGGGATCTGCTTCTCGCGATCGAGATGATCATTCAGGGAATCGCATTCATCCATGCGCGCCAGCCTGGGGCCGTGCGGGCGGATCTAGCGAGGGTGTCGACGGGGTTGAGCCTGGATTTGGAGACGCTACCGGCCCAAGGCACGGCGTGAGGCGGAGGGGAATCTCGGCTGATCTGGCGGGCGCAGGCTTTGCGGCCTCGCGAGCGCTCGACTGCGGCGTAGTCGAGAATGGCTCGTGTGTTGTTCCCTTCGGCGACGGCGTGAACACCGGCGGCGCGCTATCTACCGCCTATCTTGGTCGGCTACAAGTACACCGGGCATTCGTGCGCCGAACCCGCCGAGATCGGCGCGCAACGGCCGGGCGGCCTTTGCCAAGCGGCGCCACCAGCAATATCCCGCGCGCCTCGTCAACACGCTCGGCATCTCGTTCGGGACAACGTTTGATGATCTGATGCCGGCCAACTTCAAGCGTGCGGACGGCATCACGCCGATCGAGGCGCGCACGACCTTCAGCCGCATTCACCGCGACACTATCAAGGACAATGACACGTTCGACGGGATGCTGTGCGGGCAGATCACGCTGCCATATCCGGCGACGGTCGCGGCCACTGGCGGCTTCATCGATACGAAGCATTCGTGAGCCGGCGCGGCCTGAGGCGCCTGCATTGCCATTTGCGTTTGCTCGTGTTAGTTGTGAGAAGTGTTTTCTACTGCTGTAGTATTTTGATGGTTTCAACTGACACGTTCGTAGTTGCCGCTTCGCTGGGGCTCTCTCTCTATTTTGGTTGGAGTCTTAGAACTGGATTGATTCGTGCGGCTCTTCCATTCAGTTTCTTTGTGATCGGTTTCGGATTTGCCTACCTCCTAGACGAGTCAAGTTTCGATGCTACGCTCACGTTGAAATCGATTTTATTGTTGTTTGCCGTTCTAGCAGTTGGATATTTCATCAAGTATTTTTTCGATATTCAGTTTGAGCCGCGCCTAGCGAAGCAGGGGATCATAAAAGCCGCAAGACTTTTGCTATTAGATTTTCGTGTTGTGGCGGTCTTCATCGGCCTTTTGGTTTCTATCTTGATGACCTTTCCGTTCTACGATCTGTCGTTGAACGAGGTGAAAGTCGCGGAAGCCGCAACTGCTGCCGGACTGCAGCCGCCCGGTCTACCGGGATTCTGGCTTTCCTTCTATTCGAACTGGGTATCGAGCGTGCTGTTCTTCGCGATCGTCGGCCTCGTTGCCGGCCTCACCGCTCTTTATCGGCCGGAGGCGGACGTGTTTGCTGCTCGAGTGCAGATCTTACTAGGAGGGAAAAGCGGACCGGCCGTCGATTATATCGGGAAGAAACTTGGTGAGATTGGTTACGTCGCGCGCCTCACACAGCGAAAGGTGATTGTTGAAGAATATTCGGAAAAATTGAATGCGTTCAAACTGCGAATTCTGCATTCGACCTCGATAAAGAATCTATATCACGACGTGAAAACGGACGCCGCGGGAAAAATCGCGTTTCGAAAACTTGATCAGATGGTAGTTGAGCCGGACGAGTTCGGCTGGCTAGTTTCGTTTCGAATTAACGGAATTTCGCAGCCTGAAGTGCCGACACCTCTCTTGAAGGAGGGCTTTGTGCGCTCTTGGTCACTGAGCATCCCGGGTGATGAGGAGGGCCTTATTTCGTACGAGCATTGGCTTTGGTATCCCGTGACAGAGGAGCACACCTTTACCTTGGGCCGATTTACTGAGCGCCTCGAACTGGAAATACACTCAAGAGTTGCCCACCCGGACAAGAGAGTTAAGGTGTCCTTTACGGCCGGAACATTAGAGAAGGAATCTGTGTTAGGTTACGATGAGGAACTCAAACTTGCCCCCATCTTGGACCAGTATCCAGATACCGTTGCGTACAAATTTACCCTCGCAATGACGAATTAGTGGGACTGTTCCGTCGGCCTTGAACCTGCCGGAAAGGTGCTTAGACTGAGATCAAGCCAGAGGATCGAAATCATGACCTTTTTTGTCGATGAAGAGGGCGGCTAGTTCGCTCGCATGTGAATGGTAGTCTGAGATAAAAGCCCGGCCATGAGCCGGGCTTTCTATTTGGCGACGGGTGTCAGACCTGATCCCTCATCTGCATGACATCTCTTTCTGCGCCGCAGCTTCTTGTCCCGCGGCCTTTGGTATTGCTGTAGCGCCCAGCATTGGCGGGCTGCGATCTCGTCGCGCTTCAGCTGGTCTTTGGCTCGGAAAAACGCTCTCATGTCTCCGACGAAGGCGAGGGCGACCTCCGGCGGCAAATCAATCCCTTTAACTGGCATGGGTCTCAGATAGGCATGCCGGCCGGCTCAGACCAGCCGCAGCTGCGAGCGGTCGCGCTTTTCGTGCCGGATCATGAAGCCCGTCAGATGAACCGGCACTTCGGTGTGGCAAAACCTGGGGTCAAGTCATCAGGCAACGGCAGCTTGATTGCGACGGCGATAGGCGAGGAAACCAACGCCTGCGAAGCCGAGGATCATCATCGCCCAGGTAGAAGGCTCGGGGACGGCAGACATATTGGTGAACGTGACGCCATCGAACCCGCCATAGTTGAAGGTGTTACCCGTCCCCACGATCCAGCCATTGAGCGCGCTGGTGTTAAAAAACAGCCCACCAAAGTTCCCATCTGCTGCACCCCAGCTCCCGCCGACGATTTCACCGTTTACGACATCGAGCATGCCACCCGACCAATTGAGAAGTGGCCCTGGTCCGATGGGGCTGGAAGTCACCTGAGCTTGCCCGCCCGTTTGACCGAGGACGTTGTCTTGGAGCCCGTAGATGAACCCGGTAGACGGGGGGCCCGATCAGACGCGAGCGAAAACCTAGCCGCGGTCCTATAATGAGACCAGTTGCGCGCGGCGCTGTCTAGTCAACAGTCCCTGGCGTCCCGTACTCGCCGAAAAATGTAAACTGGAACACGAGAGCGGCATTGGCCAGTTGAACGGAAGCCAGCATTACAACGGCCGTAGCGAAGCCCGTCAGTATCGATTTAATGGTCATTAAATACCCTCTTAATGCAGCTTATCCGCAACGGGATCAGAGATGACCGTGGCAATGCGCCACAAGGGGCGCGCCTTCGAATTAGCTTCTTGACTCTAGTTCTTGTTTTGTTCTCAATAGCAGCATGCCCAAGCCGCCACCCTGGTACTACGACCCTGAGACCGATCCCGCACCGTTATTGAACGCGATGGCAGAGCTGCGCCGGTGCTGCACGCAGGCTGAATTTGCAACGCCGTTCATGAGGGAGCGCGGCAGCTTCCAGTGCATTGAAGCGATCAAGAAGGCGATCGACGACTTCGCCGAAAACGAGTTGGGCCACCGCGAGTTCTTTTGGCACAAGCCGCACAGTGCGGGGTGAGCAGATGGCTGACGTAGCAAACGATCTGAAACAGCGCTTCGAATGGGCGATGGACGTTTGCCTAGAGGCTTACGAAGTGCTGCCAGACGGACGTTCCTTTGAACGCTCGGATGCAGACGAGCGCGCCATCGAGGTCTTCAAGCGCTTGGGCGCTACGGTCGATGTAATCCCGCCGGCTTCGATCGCATCGGCAGATAAACTGCGTGCTGCTGAACCAGGGTTGTACGAAGAGCTGCTGACGCGAAAGATTAGAGCAGTCGGATCAAGTTTCTCGCCAGCAAGCGCTACCGAATTTCTCGACGACGTTCTCAGCGTTCCGCATTGAGGCGCGGCCAGGGCGAGAGATCAAGTGACCGGCACGCTGTTCTACTTCGACTTTTTGACGATCTGAAAGCCGTTCGCCTCCAACTCGGCGAGTACGACCTTGGTCAAGTGCGCACTCTCTTCCGGCTGAATCCAGTGATCGTGCGAAGCGGGATCATCTTCCCTAGGGTACTTCACAAATGCAGAATGGATCGCGGCGTAAATGACATCTCTTGGACTGGTCATGGAAATCTCCTGCCGAAAGGAAGGATATCACAGCAGAAAGTCGATCTAAAACCTTCGGAGGTACGCGAAATGCCGAATTCTCTGATTATTCGCGGTCAGTCCGGCCTAGTCCCACCGACAAGCACCGGCCGTGCTGCTCAATACGTGCGGATGTCGACAGAGCACCAGCGGTATTCGACGCAGAACCAGGCAGCGGCCATCGCCGTTTACGCGGCGCAGCATGGACTGACAATCACACGAACCTATGCAGATGAAGGTCGGAGCGGCCTTCGCATAAGCCACCGCGAAGGGCTTATCGAACTGATCAATGATGTTCGGTTTGGCCGAGCGGACTTCGATCACATCCTCGTCTATGACGTCAGCCGCTGGGGTAGATTTCAGGACGTCGATGAGAGCGCATATTACGAGTTCATCTGTCGACAGGAAGGTGTCAAGGTTTGCTACTGCGCTGAGGAGTTCGATAACGATGGCAGCGTCATCGCGAGCATCGTCAAGAACCTCAAGCGCGTGATGGCGGCCGAATTCAGCAGGGAACTTTCGGCGAAGGTTCACGCCGGTGCCTGCCGCGTTGCCAGTCTGGGATTCAAGCAAGGTGGGGTGGTCGGCTACGGCTTGCGACGAGAGCTTGTCGATGAAGACAGGTGCTCGAAGGGGCTTCTTGGGAAGGGCCAGCGCAAGCATCTGCAGACCGACCGGGTGCTGATCCGCCCAGGACCTGAGCGAGAGCAGGAGATCGTCGCTCAGATTTTTCGAGAGTACGTGGTTCGCCGGAGGTCGCAGGCGGCTATTGCTCGCTTGCTCAACAATGAACATGTTCCCAACCACCGGGGAACGGCGTGGTCGCAAGACATGATCCGCAACATCCTGGGCAACGAGATCTACATCGGCAACAGCGTCTACAATCGGAAATCCTTTAAGCTGAAGCACGTGATGAAGAGGAACCCGCCCGAGCTATGGGTTAGAGCAACGCGGCTGTTCGAGCCAATCGTCGACAAAAGCATCTTCGCCAGGGCGCAAGTGCTGCTGAAGCAGCAGTACACGCGATTGTCGGATGAGCAACTGCTGAAGAAGCTGCGCGAAGCGCTGGCGACTAGCGGGAAGCTTAGTGTCTCGATCATGCAAGCAACGGAGGGGTTGCCGAGCGCCGCGTTGTATGCATACAGGTTCGGCAGCTTGCGAGAAGCCTTCCGTCGTGTCGGCTATGTTAACACCGAGCGCGACTTCGATTATCTTGATGCACGGCGACAATCGGACGCCGAGCTGCTCAGGCAAGCGTCTGCAATCGCCACACGCATTCGCGCGCTAGGCGCTGCTGCGGTATTCGATCCCGAAACAAAGATGATGACCGTCGATGGCAGGCTCGTTGTCTCCCTGCGTATGGCACGGCATTACATCGCACCAAGCCACGCACCGGCCTGGCTGGTGCATCGCCGGGTCATCGAGCCTGCGGGACTTATTCTAGCGTTGAGGCTGGACGAAGAGAACAACAGGGAGGTCACGGACTATTTTCTATTACCACTTCATCAGATGGCCACGGAACGAATCACTCTCACCGCCACGGCCCGTTCCCGGTTTGCTATCTATCGCTGCTCAACTATTGATGACGTCGTTCGGTCGATCATGGGAAAAGTCGCGGCGTTGGACTGACACGGTAACATCAAAGGTGGCTCAACCGAAGGCGCGAGTGGCCGCTATGACAACTGCCGCAAGGATGCAAAGCGCGACTGACATGGCTACTCCCATCACTAGGCCAAGCAGGCCCCGGTTAGTAAACATGACGAAGCCGGTGAACAAAATTATGAGACCAGCAGCGATCGAAGCTAAGTGGAAAAAAGTCGGCATTTGTCAAGTTTCTCGCTACAAGGTTGAAAATGGCGACGCTGTCATATGGTCTGTGTAGACGTGGCCGCCGATCGTACCCGAGTCGATGACCGCGCCGCAGAAGCAATGCGACGTCCATTAAGCATCTGAGTCGGCAGCTTACAGCCCAACTCCTGCATCATGTACTTCCAGCGCATCCAAGCTTGCTGGCGGCGGTATCCCTCGAAGTCGGCTTCGGAGCAGCGAGGCAGATAGGCCACCCAAGCGCTGGCGAAGGCGGAGCGGGCCTTCTCGAAGGTGGCGGCGGGATAGGAACGGTCGGCCTCCGGCTCGATTGGTTTTAGCGTGCCGGGATTCCCTTACCCAGCCCCCTCCCGGCGCGGCGACCCGGCCCGTCGTAAGTAGTAATGAGCGCGACGGGTCGGCGTCAATTCACGCGACCAGTTCGGCGCCGAGTCCCAATCGCCATTATCCGCCATCGCCTAGCTGCAGACGCGGCGCCATTCGTACTGCCGGGTCGCCGGGTTCATCACCTGCTGTTGCGAGCACTGCGAGGCACCAAGGGGCGTAATCTGCATCGGCCGGATCGGAGCAACCGACGGCGGCGCCATCGGACAGGCCGTCATTGGGCAGATTGGAGGCAGGTCGATGCTGCTGCTGCTGCAAAGCGGCTGCATTTCGCCGTCGACGCAGCGGCAGACGCAAACTGCCTGCACTTGCCCTGAAAAGACCGAACCAAACATCAAAGCAAAGAGAATTCGCCTCATCCGAGACTTTCCACTCCCTGCGGCGTGAGAATGTCTTCCTTTTCCGGGCCGCGCCGGACGATCTTGAGCATCTCATCCGGCAATGGCCGCTGCAACCCCTTAGCCTCATCCCACGGCGCGCGCAACCAGACATCGCGCTCCTCGTCGCTCGTGAGGATCACCGGCATGGCCTTGGGATGGATCGGCGCGACGATGGCGTTCGGTGCCGTCGTCAAGAAACCATAGACATCATGCGGACCCGGAATCGGCTTCGACTTGGTACCGCGGTCGCCCTGAAAAACGGTCCAAATGCCGGCGAACGTCGCTAACGGCCGATCGGCGCTGAGTGCAAACCAAACCACGTCCTTTTTCTTCGTCTCAGGGTTTGGCTCGGGTGCATACTCCGCGAAGCTGTTGAAGGGCACCAGGCATCGGTTTTCCGGCTTTAGCCAGGCTCGCCAATGCGGCGACGACGTGTTGCGGATGTTGGTGACCGGCGGCCCGCCGGTGCGCGGCGGGGGCGGCATGCCCCAGCGCATCATGACCAGTTCGCCGCCATCGCTGTTGCTTGTATTGCGAATGACCGGAGCCGGGTAGTCGGGGAAGACCCCGGGCATTGGAGCGAGGTTGCCGACGTAGCGGTTCACCTTACGAAAGAGCGCGCGGATTGCTTCCTGGTTGGTGGTGATCGAATAGAGGTTGCACAAGGGTACGCGTAATCCTTCATCTATTTATCGCCGTCGCCTGAAGATATGTTTCGAAGCGCAAACAAAAAAGACCGCCCGAAGGCGGCCTCTCTGTGTTGCCAAAGTCGATTGAGGTCGAGCCATCAGGCAACGGCAGCTTGATTGCGACGACGATACGCGAGGAAGCCGACACCTTCGAAGCCCAGGATCATCATGGCCCAGGTCGAGGGCTCGGGGACGGCGGCAATTCTTATTGTCCCAGTGAAGCCCTGCCAGTTATTGACGTGAATCACGCTGACTTCCGACTGATTGAACTGACCGCTCTGCTTTTGGCCAATCAGATAGCTCCCATCGTTGAGCGGACTGAGGAACAGGAAGATGTGCGTATCGCCAGCACCGTAAGCATGGTTGCCGAACCACAATAGCCCGGTAGGCCAAGTCACGGCGGGATTGATGACTACGTCGAAATGAAAACTGAAGGGGCCACTAAGCGTCGGGAGCGATACGTTGATGTCAACATTCGAAATCGTAGCTGGAGTCCCGTCGTCCATTGTAAATGTGCCGGAGATTGAACCGAGAGACGGTGAGTTGTAGGTGGCGTCAATTTGGTAGATTGATGCCCTGGCCGACGATCCTAGAAGGCAAAGCAGCGCGACAACAAGCGAAAAGACACGGACGCATTTCCAGTCGGCCATCAGACTCCCCGTCGTTTCCGGGCCGCAAAAGAAATTCGTTGCATGAACTGGCCCCGCTCGGATTCAACCAGAACGGGCGTGTAAAGGCAATGCCGCTCCTGCATGCGATTGCAGCCAACTCCAAAGCCCCCGGCCACAAAGCAGGCACCGACAATCAGAAATTCAATGCGGCGGGGGGCGGGGCATTTCAATGATCGAGCATGCCGGGCTTAGGCAGGGCCCGCATATCTAATGTAAGCGTAGAGGCCCCGGGGAATAAACATCGCTGGCCAATCCCCGACGGGTCCACTCCGGTCTTGATTTACAAACCGCGCCGTCCCATCGTCGCCCGTATCAACGCGGGTTGCCTCAATTTTCAGGGCGCTGGCCAAGTGAGGCGAACGTCGGCTCAACCGTATACCACTGTCTGTCTAGTGACAGTGTGCATCGAATATATCCAACAGGCGAAAAGACGTGAGTGATGTCTCCGCCTTGGTTACGGAAGAATAATGCTCCACCCTTCGTAAAGGCATCGATATGAGTGCCCGGTATGATCAAAGCTTGTTTGGGGTCGTCGTTGTTCGGTACGAAGAGTTCGAGCTTGTTTAATATTATGGCCATCTGCGAAGGGCGCGCAGAGGCAATGCCTTCACTGCCGAACTACGAGGGGCCTAATTCAGCTTAGGCGGAGCGGCCGGCGGCTTGGGGCGCGGCGGTCCCGCTTCTGCGCCTTTGCTTTGGCGACTTAGGACAAAGGCCGACATGTCGGCTTGATTATCCAGTCGCGTCATAAATCGCCACGCGACCGGCTCACCCTGCAAACTGCTGAACGTCACCAGCTGCCAAACCTGTCCTGTCACTGTGTCCAGTAGGTATTGGTCTGCACGAAAGGTTGGATGCATCACGATCTGATAACGGCCGGGCTGCCTCGAAAGCTCCGGCCTGGGTGCCTCCTGGGCGGGTGCCCGCGAGTAGAAAAGCGAAGCGACCAGCAGGCAAATGGCACCGCAGATCAGCGTCCGCCAGCCGACACGTTCTAGGTACATCATGGGCAGCCCCTCCAAGCAGATTCAACCGCAGGGCGCGCGTAAAGGCAATGCCGCAGGTAAAGTGCTGCTGACATTCGCGGCTGTGGATAGACGCGACCGCGCCGTAGCTCAACCGCGATCGCGCTTGATGGTGTTGGCGCCTAAAACGGCTTCCGAGCCTAATAGGCAATGCCGCATGCATGGCGGACCGCCCGCGGGGATCCCGAAGGGCGACCAGAACGCTTTCGAGCACGGACTATATTCAACGAAGACAATCGCCCCCAGCGGCGTGAGATTGCAGCGCTCCTTCGCCAGATGAGCGCCTCTCAAGCCCGACGCGGCCGTCCACTCGACTATTTTCCACGTAGTTCCTATTGAACTCACCCGGTGGTTGCGGTTGGATGGCCGCGGCTGGGGGATACGGTAATGCGCGTTTGGCTCTTTTTCATGCTTTGTACTCTCTTGGGGGGATGCGGGACCAAATACCAGGAAATGGGTTTCTCCGGTGGTGTCGCCGCGCAACAGGTCACGGCAGATACCTGGCGGATTCAATCCCGCGGAAACGCCTATACCAACGCAGCAACGGTTCAGGACTACGTTTTGCTCAAGGCGGCCGAAACTACGCAGGCAGCCGGTGGCTCACATTTTCAGATCATAAGCGCCGCGGACGCGAGCCGCTCCTCAACCTTCGTTACGCCCGGATCCAGTACGACGACTTTTGTCGGCAATCAGGCCTTTACGACGACTTCGCCAGGCAGCGTTGATACCGTGATCAAGCCTGGGCAGGATGTTTTCGTTCGCGTCCTGAAACTGCCTCCGAACACTCCCGCCGCGCCTGGTCTCTATTCTGCGGCGGAGATCATCCAATTCGTCGGATCGCGCGTTCAGCGTCCTAGTTGATCGGGAGGACCACGGCCGTGATCTATGCTTGAAAACACCCGGCTGCGCCAATACCGGGATCGAGAAGAACTTCGCGCCCGAACTTGAGTGCCAAGCAAAATGGAGAACGGGGAAGCAAAATCCGCAGAGGGGCGATGCGCGTAGCCCGCGAAGTCGGACCTCGCCGAGTACCTTTTTCAACCAGTTGGGGGCTCGCCAGTTGGCCCGGCCGGGGCAGGGCGGCATCGACCCCGGCGGGCCAGGTGCGCGCACCAGTGGCCCCGCAAGGGGGCGACAGGCGGCCCAGATAGCGCGATGGAAGCGGGGCGGCTGCCGCGAATGCCTGCGGGATGGCCGCCAACTGAGGCGGCCCCTTACTCCGAGAGCACGACGATCATTCTTCCTGAAATTTCGTACGGAGCTTTCGCTGGAGTTGGGCTAGCGGGTCCTTTAGGGCGGCTTCCAGCCTTGCCATCGCGTCAACCATGAACGCGATCAAACCCGGCCGATCCTCATCGTCGAAGAAATCGCCAGCCCTCTCAGCTTTGATACGGGAAGCCCGCTTGTTGTCCAGCCTCTCCCATATCAATGGCTCACCGAAAGCACTCTCAATCTGCGATTTCTGCGCAAAGAGTTCGTCAAAGAGGGACTTGTTTTCATCCTTGTCGCCTCGATCAATGTAGAGTTCGACACGGCCATAGGACTTGGATGCAACGAAATTGAAAGGCACGCCCCGAACGCCAGATCCAGCCGAGACATAGTGGAAATGGTTCGGCGAGATATTTGCGAAGCGTGGACTTTTCTGCGCGGCAATTTTAAGCAACTCCGCCCAGAACTGGCGACGAATTCGATATCTATGTTTCTCCTCTGTGGCCGCCTCTACTTCGTCCAACGACTTTGACGCGAGGCCGATCATGAACTCTTCGACATCCTTGGTAGGAATGATCTGATCGACCCCCAAGAAGATATCGTCACCTGACGACCACGGTTTCACTCGAAAGCACTGAATGCGCAGCTTGAAATTGAGGAGCCAGAGAATAGTCGACGTAACCTCCTTCCGAAAATTCGCCGCTATCAGCATGATCCGCTGCGTCGAACCTTTGTTTAGAACGATCTCGTCGTAATCCTCTGCGTCAAGGAAATCGACGAGCGCCTCTTTGGCGTCCTCTCCTGTGGCATTTTTGTCGAGATAGTCTTGGAAAATGCTTCTAATGTTCTCTTTTGATAGGCTGGAGCAATAGGACGCATATTTCAGCGCCTGCCACGTGACGTCTCTGCCAGTATCGTCAAGCTTGTTTTCGATGAGTACGAGGGATCCTTGCTTGTCGACTGCGAGTAAATCCAATCGTTCTTGTGTATCGGAAAATCCTGCAAATTCCTTTTGGATAATCAGCAGCTCCTCGCCCAAGCACGCGGGCGACTTCGCGATCCACTCTTGTAAATGCGCGCGCTCTCTAAAGCCCAACTCCGAGAATGATTGGGATGATAGAGCTTCGATTGAATTGTTCTGCTTATTTATTTTGAACATTGCCCCTCCCATCGACGGACTTCGGAATTTCGAGCGCGCTGTGGTCGACAAAAAGCTTTCCAGTCCAGACCGAGCGTGCGCCGTTTTTCCGCGTCAACTTGCGATACTTTCTTGTGCCCATGGCTTCAAGCCGTGCCGCCATTCGCATGGCATAGCAGTTGGTGCATCCCGGTGAGATTACTGTGCATCCGGCCACTGGGTGGGTTCCAAGTCGCATCGGTCCATTCAATCGATGTCTCGGCCATGGCAAATCACCCCGCATCGAAGCTTACAGAGACCTATCAACCGACGATTAAGCCGGCATCAAAGGGGATCATCCAGTGCGGCTCGCTCGCGATCCATCTCTCCCCTCTCAACCTTGCTGCATTCACTCGGTCCACAAAGGGACCGGCGGCGCACTCTGGGTCATTGCGTAGTATAGATGCCAGAACCAAGACGTCCGCGTCTGGACCTTCTGTAGGCAATCGCCTCGTTGCGGGGGTTTTGCTGCATCGTATTTGCACAAATCGACGGAGAGCGCATATCGCTGGTTCTCTATCCGCACCACGCGATCTGCAAGAACGGCAATTATCAAAAGGAGAGCTACAATCGCGGCAGATTTCATTCTAGTCCTCGAGGTATGGCTTCGTGAGTTGTCGCCATTCCTGCTCGGTGTTGCAGCGCTGCTCCCCAACGGTGCACAATACGTACTGCGGTTGCGCATCCGTGTCGAAGTAGGTTCCGTATTCCTTGTTATCGTGGAGATCAAGAAGCCGCAGTTGCTTCGACACCTTACCCTTCTCGATGAAGATGCCCATCTCTAGAAAGAAGCACCTGTTTTGCTTCTGACTGTAATGGTTCTCGTAATTGAACAGTCGCTTCATACCGCCAGTATTGTCTGAGAACGTATAGTCCTTCTGGAAGACCGCGGCGGCCATTTTCGCGCATCGCTCCCGCAGAGTGTACACCTCAGTTGCGGTGGCCTGCTGACCGTGCGAGGGCTCCGCGATCAGCCAGCATGTCAGTGAAGCCACCGCTAGGGTCACTCTCATCATAATCATCATGCCGCTGCCTTATCTTCCTCATCCCGTCAGTACTGCGGCACGCGACGCGTCCGGCAATCGTAGGGGCCGTCCTTGCCAGTGCCTTTAATGTTGGCGTTGTAGTAGGTCCCCGGCGATGGAGCGGCCATCAACGCATCGAGCGTCGGTTTAGGAAGCTCGCAGTAGTGGTAGTAGGTGTCCTTCAGGAGGATCACCATGTACTGGTTCGCCGCGTCGTAGCAGATCCGGTTTATGAAGCCGCTCTTCGTGATGGTTTGACAGGTGAAAGGTTTGAGGTCGACCGCGCCACGGTACTTCACGGTGACTGTTTCGGCAGAGGCCGGCGCCGGGAGCAGTAGAGCGATGGCGGCGACGGTGAGGCGAATTATCTGAGCCTCAAGCATGCGTCTGCGCCGGAGTGACAGATTTCGCCTGGCTTCGCGCAGCCCGCTTGTAGAGGTGCGCAGACAAGTTGCCGCCGGCCCAAAAAACGACGAAGCCGATCACAACGCAGGCGATTGACAGCGGTAGCGCCAAGATCCAGCTGAGAACCCTCTGTAGCCCGACCCAGTCTTTCGCGAAGTTGTGAATCCCACCCAAGACGACGTCGAGCGGCATCGGCTGCCATACCTCCGTGCGCAGCCAGGTGAGAATCTGCCAGCCGAATATCAGAAAGCCAAGAGCGACGGCTGCGATCAGAAACAGCAATGCAAGGCATGAAACAAAGCGGTCCATGAAGATGCCTTTCAACAGCAGGAACAACCTGTCCCGCCAAGGGTGTGGCTTGCGATGTCTGGCTCGGAACGCTTTGTACCCAGCCTTGACTGCTTGCCAGCACGTCTGTCGGGGAAGTGGGATATCTTTGTAGGCGTCCGGGAATGCAATGTTGCCGCGCAAGGCTTCAGGGCGATACAGAGAAACAACATCGTATTGCAGGACGCCGTTAAGAGCGAAGCGCCTGGCGACGGATGGATGGAGCGTAGCTTCCGGCACCGGGTCGCGATCCGATTTGCCAGCTAACCTGAAGGCGAGGCTCCTAGTTTCATCGTGCTGCATGCCGCCTTCGTCGGGATTGGTGCGCAATACCGAACGGTCCAACAGGAGACCTTGGGCGCCCAGCTTCACAGAAGCTGCGTCCACCATCCATTCGAGCGCTATGTCGGACAACCGTGATTCATTTTCCGCATATCCGCCTCCAATATCGGCGTGGTTGCCGGCGAACCAGAGTTGTTCGAGGTGCGGCATTACAGGGCGCGCGATCCAGCGATCGCCCCACTTTACCCGCTTGAAGTCCGCCCTTCGCTCATCGATCGAAATGGCGTGACGCGCATAGCCGACGCGCTGATCAAGCGATTGATCGTAGAATTGTTGACGAAAGGTGGTCAGGTGTACGGTTTCCCACCAGTGGAAGCCAGGTAGAGAGAATGAAAATTTGAGGTGAGTGTAGACATACGCAGCCGCTGCGAGACAAAACGTGTCGAAGACGAGCCACGCGCCCCAATATGCAGCGTCATTCGAGGTGAAGTAGCCCAGTGTGAGAGAAGCCGCGACCAGGAGGACCGCATACAGTCCGCCTAGGATCCCAAGCGACCCGTAGTTCGATAGGGCCGCCACCGTGTCGAAAACCCCGATGAAGTGAGGGAACGCACTCGCATCTCCGCTGCAGGCGTAGTGCTCGCGGTACTTCGCCGCCAAGGCCTTTCGTTGTTCGAAGAACTGCTCATCGCGCGGCGAACTGACGTGCTGGTACACGCTCTTCACCGCCTCTGCCGCGAGCTTGCGAGCCGACGACTCGTCCAACCGCAGCGCCTTGTCGGGGCTTGCTCGTGTCGGGATGCCGCAGTAGCAGAGAGCGGCCGCAAGGCACCGCACCGTGTAAGCGCCACGACTAAATCCAAAAAGAAATATTCGATCACCCGGCTGCCAGAGCCTGATGATAGCGGCATAGCAATCGATGATGTTTTGCGTAATGCCGAGGCCCGTAGCTTGGCTGACTAGATTGTAGAAAGCTCGCCATGCCCACATAAGGCTGTTGCCGCTTTCGGATTGAGTGCCGAGGCCAGGGTCATAAAAAGCTAGTTGGTGAGAAGGAGGTATGCTCGAGTCCGGGCCAGGGCGAGCTGCTCGATAGAGCTTGTAGATGTTCGTACGCTCCTCATCGAAGTACACGCCGCCGCGCTGCCCCGTGCCGTCGGAGAAGATGACGATGTTGCGTCCCTTCGGTGTCGCTGCAGTATGTATTTCTGCCATATCGGCCTCCGATCGCACGAGAATTTAGCGCAACCCCAGATAGTTGCTTAGGGCGGCCCCTAGCTATCCACCCCTATTTTTGGAGGAGTGGGCACCGCGATTAAGGAACGTGAACGGAGTCCGGCCGTTGCCATCTAGCCGCAAGGAGGTCCAGCGTGAGCCGAGCTTTCGTTAAGGAGGGAGATGACGTCATCGCCCTGCCAGACAGGCCGGTGTCCGAGCATCCTAACGATGTGACGCCAGAAGGGCTCGCTCAGATAGAAGAGGCTTTGCAAGCCGCCCAGCGCGCCCACGCGGCGGCCCAGGCGGCAGGGGACCGGGACGCGCTCGCGTCCGCATCGCGCGATCTCCGCTACTGGAACGCGCGTCGTAGCACCGCTCGGGTGGTCCTGAAAGAGGCGGACAATTCCGTCGTTCGCTTCGGTCACACGGTGACGATCGAGCGAGAGGACGACCGCACGCAAGCATTCAGGATTGTCGGTGAGGACGAAGCCGATCCAGCGAAAGGGACCATCTCGCATGTGTCGCCACTGGCGCGGGCGCTGTTTGGGAAGGCGGTGGGGGACGTCGTGACGGTCGCCGGCGGTGAAGCTGAGATCGTTAAGATCGAGTGAGACGGTCTGGTCGACCGGCTTGCGGGATACCTCGGGTGTAAGTTGGGCGCTGGCGGCCGCTCAGCTCTTTCCATGGCGCCAGGGGAGGAGGCGGCAATCGGTCCCTCGGGTTCTTATGGTTGAAATGCCCTCGAGGTGGTGTTGGAATTTGGTGCCGCTTGCAAAGCTGGCGAAGCGTGAACTCTGACATGCCGAGATCTGCGGCAG
>Ga0187815_10000385_pt1 | contig 21514 bp, 17 predicted proteins | sample NC_S_5_FD_132962 | JGI IMG/M metagenome (GOLD analysis project Ga0187815, IMG submission 132962) | Wetland sediment microbial communities from Neuse River Estuary, North Carolina, USA - ASW-S_5 | ecosystem: Environmental > Aquatic > Freshwater > Wetlands > Sediment | place: USA: North Carolina...
CGCTGCGTTCGGTGCCGGGCGGACTGCGGCGTGCGCAGGGCCTTGCGATGGTGTGTGAGCGTTAGCAGCTTGCCCGCTCGCGTTTGGAGCAGGCGCTGGGCGAATAGTCATAGGACCGGCCGTCGGCCTCGCGGGCGCTGGTGATCGCGCGGGTGTCGCGCCGGAGGGCGGTGGCCCGCCGACCGCCATCATTTGCCGACCGGGACCAGCACCAGGGCCCGGACCGTGGGGTCCGGGTATACCGCCGGCTTGAAAAATGGCGATAGCTCCGTGCAGCATTTGGTTGCGGAAGATTGCGCTGGCTGCGGCCTGGGCTTGCGACAGTGGCGTTTGCGAATTGAGGCGAGCAACGAGCGTCAACCACCACTGGGTTATGTCGTCCTGCCGATTGCGCCAACGCACCGGATCATTGATGCGCGGCGCGTCGGCAAGCGGCAACCAGACCGCATAATCGCTGCCCGGCGTGAGGCCGTTGAATCGCTGTTCAGCAACGCCGACAATGGTGAACGGGACGCTGTTTAATACGATCGTCCTGCCGATAGCGTCGCGCGAGCCGCCATATGCACTTTGCCAGTAGCCGTAATTGAGCACCGCCATGGAAGGTGCCGCAGGCGAATCATCGCTCGCTTCGAACACGCGACCCGCCGCCGCTTTTACCCCGAGCACGCGGAAGAAATTACCCGAGACAACTTGGCCCGTAATGACAGCCGGCGTGCCGTTCCCGGTCACGTTCAACCGCCCGGAGTTGGCGAACGCAACTACGCCAGAAAAGACGTTCGATTTCGCTATTTCACGATACAGCGGCTCCGAAAATTCGCAGCCGGAGGGATTCGCCGCGCCAAAGCGCATGTCCGAGGCGCAGTCGCCCGAACCCATGTAAGTCGTGATCCGCGGCGACTGCCGCGCGCTCCAGCGCAGCAGAACCAATTGCGACGGTTTATCGACCGGAAGCGAGCGCAGCATGACCGCGTCGATTAAGGTGAAAATCGTGGTGTTCGCGCCAATGCCGAGGGCAAGCGTAAGGATCGCTACGGCAGTGAAACCCGGCGAGCGCGCCAAGACGCGCAATCCGTAGCGAATGTCTTGAACGAGTTTTCCCATGGCGTGCCCCCCGGTGGAGATGGTTTCTAGCATTCTGACGCGCCCGCCAAGATTTGGGAAGCGGGGTGCGAGCGCCTACCTTGCGACAGCGGTAGCTCCGACACTCGGCGGTAGCCCCGACTTTCAGTCGGGGGAACACGGCCTTCAGGCCGTGCGAAACGCACGGTAGTTATAAAAGTGAAAAAAGCAAGGATCTTTCTCGCTGGGTGACGCCTCCGTCGTAGGGGCGGGTCTCAGACCCGCCCGGCTTTCCTGATGTGCCCCCGCGGACAGCCACTAATGCAGCTCGTTCTTGTAGACCACGCCGCCTTTCATCACGAAGCGAACGTTTTGAAGCTCCGCGATATTCGCCAGCGGATCGCCCGCAACGGCCACAATATCCGCAAACTTGCCCGGCTCAATCGCCCCGATACGATCGCTCCAGCCAAGCATCTCGGCGGGAGTGACGGTGGCTGTGCGGATCGCCTCCATGGGCGACATTCCATAATCGACGTAATACTTGAATTCGAGCGCCTCGTTTAACTTCGTCCACGGGAAGCCGCCGGCATCCGTTCCCAAAATGATCTTTGCGTGTTTCTGTAGCGCCTTCTGAAAAACCTTCCGCTCCGCCTCGACCATGGGATTCCATGCGCCTCCGCGGCCGGGTGCCACGTACGCGCCAACCATGATGGTCGGGCACCAGTACACGCCCTTGCTCGCGGCCTGGTCGAGAAGTTCGTCCGTGAAGCCGTCGCCGTGTTCGATGGAATCGACGCCCGCGCGAAGAGCGGCCGCAATCCCGTCGGAGCCTATGGCGTGCGACGCGACTTTGTGGCCGAGGCGGTGAGTTTCTTCAACGATGGCGAGCGCTTCGTCGTCGCGAAAATTCACGTGGCTGTGCAGGACGCCGTCGGGAGCGAAGAAGTATCCGTGATCGGAATAGTATTTGATCCAGTCGGCGCCATTCATGATTTGCTGGCGGACGGCGAGACGGGCCGCATCGACGCTGTCAACCACCTGCACGCCGTGCGGCAGGTCCAGTTCCCAGGAAAAGCCGAGAAGTGGGTACACGCCGGTCGGTGCCAGTGCGCGTGTGGCTGCGAAGATGTGCGGCCCGGGTACTTCGCCGCGATTGATCGCAGTCTTCACGTCGACATCGGCATACATCGCGCCCTCCGTCTCGAGGTCGCGCAGAGTTGTGAAACCGTGATCGAGCGCGATGCGCGCGTTTCTCTCGGCCAATATCGCTCGATACGGAATCGATTGCTTCAGCAATTGGTCCTCATACTCTTGTTCGGTAACGTCGCCATTCAGCAGGATGTGCGTGTGAGCGTCGACAAACCCGGGCAGGACGGTCGCATGCGAAAGGTCGATGACTTCCGCTCCGGGAGGCGGCGTGCCGCCGGGCGTGACCGAGGTGATCTTGCCGTCTTCGATCACAATGAGAGCATTGGAAATGGCCTGATCGCTTTTTGCGTCGATCAGTCTTCCGGCGCGAATCGCAATTTTCTTGCTCGCCTGGCCAAAGAGGGAAGCGGCACAAACGCAAAAAATAGCTAGCAGCAGGGCGCGACGCAACACGAGATCCTCCAGCGCACAAAAGATACCGGTGCGGTCCGCGCGGAATATATGCCAAACCTAGCCGGTTGACAACCCGACCCCTCCCGTCCCGCCCTCCCGCCCACGCTCCTCGATATTCATCCTTTCCAGCCCCGAAGTCCCATCACTCCGCACCGCCCGCAGACTCCGGTCCTCCCGCGTGGCATCCTCACCCCCGGGCCCCAATGGGCGGCGAGCCGTCGCTGGCAGTCGTTCGGCCTTCTAGCGGCACCTTCCTGTTTCTCCCGGCACAAAACCCGGGCCTTTTTCCTGTGATGCAGCACACCTGGAACTGCTCGTCCGACGCCAAGCTTCAAACGCTCGTCGCCTCTTACGCCAACTCCTGCCCGGCAGGAAGCAACTCTGACGCACCGTTCGGGTATCATCTCTGACAGTCGAAATGAGCCTTCGGGTTCGCTCGGGGCAAGACGTGGCGAGTGAAAACACAGCGCAGAACGTGACGCCAGCCAGCCGTGCAGCGAAGGATGTGCCGCTCGAGCTCGCCCGGCGAATGCTGGAGCACGCGCGCGTTCCGAGCGATTGGAGCGTATCGCCGGAAAGTTATCAGGCGGCGCTCGAAGGAAGCATTCTGCGGCGGTTCGGGGAAGGACATCCGGATTCAAGAATCCTGAAAACCTATCTGGAAACGCTGCACGCGCTGGATTTGGCGCTGGCGTGCGCATGCAGCGCGGGAAATGAGTCAGCGTGGGACTATTTCGTCAAGCAGTATCGGCCGGAGTTGTATCGCGCGGCGCGAGCGATAGCGGGAGAGAACGGCCGCGAGTTGGCGGATTCGCTGTACGCAGACTTGTACGGTGTGCGCGAGTCGGACGGAGTGCGAAAGTCGCTTTTCGATTATTTCCACGGCCGAAGCAAACTGAGCACATGGCTGCGAGCCATCCTCGCGCAGAGGCATGTCGACGCGATCAGGAGCTCGCGAAGGATGGAATCGATTGATGGCCCTGAGGGTGACGCTTCCTCGGAAGCAACCGTTGCCGCAGCCGCCACAAGACCGAATGGCTCGATTGACCCGGAGAGGCAAAGGTTTCTGGCGATCCTGCAGGCCGCGCTCGAAGCAGTGCTGCAGGCGCTGGCGTCGCGGGATCGACTAAGGCTGGCGTACTACTACGTCGACGACCTCACGCTCGCGCAGATCGGCAAATTGATGGGCGAGCACGAAGCAACGGTTTCGCGGAAGCTGGAGCGCACGAGGCGCGATTTGAGGCGGCAGATCGATTCGGCGCTACGCGAGAGGAAATTGAGCGAGGCGCAACTGCAGCTTTGTTATGGCTATGCGCGAGAGCAGTGGCCGTTCGACTTGACGCTGCCTTTGCGCGCTGTGGAACCGGCCGCCGCGGCCACGTCGCCGGCGGCGGAAACAGGACAGACGAAATGATGAGGGCGTTCTGCATTCGGGTGAATAGCGGTCAAGAACAGATGAGCGGCGTTTCCTGCAAGTTTCGTGGTTTCGGGCGTTCTAACAGAGGACAATAGATTTCATGGCCTCACGGGAACAAAACGAGGCGGGTTTGCTGAAGCAAACCTTGGCGCGAAATGCAGCTCCGAGAGGCGCTTGCCTCGAACCAGAGGTTTTGGCGGCTTACTTCGACCATTCGCTTGCGGCGGATGAGGTCAAGATGTGCGATGTTCATCTGGCGCACTGTCCCGCATGCCGGGAACAGCTTGCAGCGATGGTGCGAGCCGAAGAGCCGCCAGAAGTGCACGGGCGAGAGTTGGAGGCTTGGCACGGCTGGCTTACGGATTGGCGCTGGCTGACCGCCGGCGCAGTCGTGATGCTGCTGATTGCAGTGTGGATCGTACGCAGGCCAGAAAAGATCGTGCGGGTTAGCGCGCCGGCAAATGAGCCGCAGCCGCTGGTGGCGCTGAAGAAAGTGGAGCCGGCAAGCTCGACGTTGGACGAGATCACCAGATCCAAAGTGAAACGGGTCGAGCCGAACACTGCGACAGGAAGCGCTTATAAGACCCAGCGGGCCAAGGACAACAAAGCCGTCGCGAGGAGTGTCCCGCGTTCACCGGCTGCGCCGGAAACGGCCGCAATACCTGTTGCGCCTTCGGAAAACGGGCGGGAGAGAAAACAGGGGCAATTGTCGGACTCGCTGGTTGCGAACCAGATTTCGAATGCGGCTAGCGGCGAGCGTGATCTGAGGCACACCGTGCCTCTCGCCAAGGAGAGAAGCACAGGCGGCGGACATGCGATTCAGATGCAGCAGTTGCAAGGATCGCAGGCCCAAACGCAGCCGAATCAAATCCAGCCAGGTCAAACGACTCAAAGTGTGACGGTGAATGCGGCGGCGCCAGTGCTGTCGAGCGGCCGGAACTCCGTTGCAGCAACAACAGGCGCACCCGCACCGTCCGTCGTCGGAGGCGTAGCCGGTAGCGCACCAGCGAAGGGAAACTTGGAGACCGAATCGACCAATGAGAAAAAGATGGGACGCATCCCAGTAACAAAGACGCGTGCGGCTGAGGCGACGGCGGTGGAAGTGCAGGCCCTCGAACAACGCGCGTCCGGCAAAGTTATCGACACGCCGAATCCGAAGTTCAAGTGGCGGTTCGACACAGCTGGTTTCGTCGAACGTTCGACAGACGGCGGAGCAACCTGGAACGGACAGGAAGTCGATCCCAGCGGTGGTCTAGTGGCTGGTTGGGCCCCGGACGAAAAAGTTTGCTGGGTTGTCGGCCGCAACGGAACAATCTATGTGACGAAGGACGCGATGAATTGGACGAAGGTCAAGCCGCCGCCCAACTCCGGCGATTTAGTGGAAGTGTCTGCGAAGAACGCCTCGTCCGCCACGGTCAGTACCAGCGATGGCCGTCGGTTCTCGACGCACAGTCGGGGAAAGAAGTGGAAACAGGAATCAACCCAAGGTTCAAATCCTAATTGACGCCGGTCAAATGATGGCAGAGCCTATTCACAACACTGGCGCGGCTTATCGGAACTCGAGTTAGGAGCTTGGACGAGCGAGAGTTCGTAGGCAAACCGCGGATTTGTGGGGAACTGCTCGGTCAATTCCGCGAGCAGAACGCGGGCGCGGTCGGGTTGGTGCTCACGACGATAAGCGAGAGCAAGAAGAATCTTGGCAAAGGGGCGAAGATAGTGGCCCCGTGAAGCAGCGATTTGCATCTCGTGCATTCCGCGTTCGCGATCACCGTGAATTCCCCCGAACCACAAGAAAGCCCGCTTGTAGGCCGGCAAGCAGCCGATGATGTAGTGACCGGCTCCCAGAGCGACATAAGCATCCATCGCGTTCGGATCCACGGCGAGAAGCTTGCTCGCCTCCGTTTCCGCCTGGCGAGTCAGTGAGACGGCGGGGATTTGCTTCCGTTCGATCACTTGATCGTAATCCGACTCCATGCCGTCAGTCATGGTGAGGACGAGCATGGCATTGGTGTCGTTGGGATCAGATTTGAGCTGCCGCTTGGCCATAGCCTTTGCTTGCATATTCGCCGAGACAAAGGCGGGATTGGAGTTTTCGGAGGGATCTCCACTTAAGCCGTTCAGGAGTTTGTCATCATTCAAAAAGAACTCTGACGAGAGAATTCCCTTAACATTGAACTCCTCGAAGAGATAGCTGGCCGCTTCAGCCGCTTTGCCCAGCGGGTCGGTGGGGTGAGCTTGCTGATAGGCGCGGAACTCCTGGCGCGCCCCTTGGAAGTCGAGCCCGTAAAGCCGATGAAAGCCGGTCTCGAGCAAAGCGGGCGCGGGATCGGCCGACATGGTAGGAACATTCGCTGAAACAGTATTTCTTTGGTCAGCATCCTGAGAACGGCTCGGAGAGGGTTCCTGGGCGAACGTGATGCCACAGAGACCAAGCGAGGCCACAACACACGTCGCCATCACGATTCGGAGCACCTGCGGTTTGGACTGGCGGCGCATTGGATGTGTGCGGAGAGGCGAAACTCCGGTGAAGGGACCCGGATCGCTGTCGCCGTTTATACCACATTATATTGGAGACTCCTCGTATTAGCGCCGGTTGCACGCAAAAGTAACCCACCCGGCACAGGAAAATGGGGACGAATCCGAGTTCAGCGGGCCTGCGCGGCAGGAGCGGCTTCGGAGAGCGCAATTCGGTTTTTCCGACGATCAGCAAGAAATGCGCCAATCGTGACGCCAAGCGCCAGCGCGAGGAAAAGACCCTCGATGACTAGCCTCTTCGGCCCGATCCGTTCGCCAGGTCCGAAGCAGCCACAACTGATCTCCTGGCCTAGCAGATACGCACGAGTCAAGCCGGCAAAAAATCCCGCCAGCAAAAGCGAAGTAATAAGTGATGAAAACGGGAGCGCAATTCCGCTTAACAGCCAAAGCCCGAGAAAGGTTTCGAATGGCGGGAGAAGATGCGCAACGAGGTTGACACCCCACGTTGGTAAGAGCTGATACGAATCAACTTCCATGGCAAACATCGATAAGGAAACCCGCACCGAGCCGACTGACCACGGCATCGAACCCTGCGGCTTGAATTTCGCATATGCGGCGTAAAGGAAAATCACGGCCAGCGCGACTCGTCCTATCATGAGGAGAACGCGCGCGACGCTAGGCGGAAGCTTCATGAACGAAGGTCTCTGCGTAAAACGTGAAGTCAATCATTTCTCATTCGCTGAGCCGATTGTCAAGGACTCGCTGCGAATGCGGTGTGGCAAACCGGAGAATCTCTGGCCCAAGCTGGCAACGGATCGCGGTTTGAGATGGTGCATTGCGAAGCGCTGCGCACTCGAGCGGCGGTGGTGCCGAAACAGGAATAGCGTCGTGAAACGCCTCAGAAGTCGCTCTGATTCCGATAGATTTACAACCTGTTGACAATTTGCGGACGCGCCGATGTCAATTTCGCCTCCCATACTGGGTTAGATTGTGGCCACACTTTGAAGCGTAGCGTCTCTGAGTGGAAGCTCCGCTTCGAGATCCGCGGTGTAGCGGCAGTCTTCGGTACGGCATATCAATCGCCCCATGCTGACCAAGGCTGCTGCTGCATCCGGCGGCCACCCCAATAGGACAGCGCATAATACCCGTTCTAGTTCCGCACGAGATCGCGAGCTTTAGGTTCTGCTGCTGCCGTTATCGCACAAAGATGACGCCTTTTTGACCTGATGGTGACAATCCGATCGAAGACAGGCCGCTAAGCTCGGGTTGTGACTTGGATCTACATGGGTTTCCAAATTTTGAATTCGGCGCCGCGCGGAAATCGCGGAGTCGCTTCCAGGAGTTTTGCAACGAAGATGTCTCTCAGAATGCTCGCGTGTGTCTGCCTGCTCTGTTCAAGCGCGCTCGCCACCCCTGCTCAGTCGGATGTTCCTGTAATCTCTGGTGGAGTGGGATTTCTAGGCACGAGTCAGGGTGGAATCACGTTTTTCCAACCGACGATCGCGCCAGTTGTCGCCCTTCCGATTGGCGATCATGTTCTCATCGAAGGACGGGCCACGTTCGAGGAATTCATTGCGAAACAGAACGGCGAAACCGGCCCCTATCACGGGCACTTCTTCGACACCGCCGATTACCTTCAACTGGATTACAGCGTCAACTCTCGATTGACGCTCGTTTTTGGCAGATTTCTGACCCCGTTCAATATTTATGACGAGCGGCTTAGCCCCATCTGGATTCATAACTTGCAAGATGTTCCGATCATTTTCGTCATCGGCACGCGCACGGGCGGATCGAACGACGGAGTCATGGCGAGAGGAGCGCTTCTCGCGCGGGATAGCTATGAGGTGAATTACACCGTCTACTATTCCGCGTCCAACCTCGCGAATAACGCGGAGACCCACTTCGGATCGGCTAGAGCAGCGGGAGGAAGGGCAGGCGTCTTCTTCCCTCGGAAGCGGCTTGAACTGGGCGGTTCGTATCAGCGGTACATGCAAGATACGCACATGAACGTTTCCGGCGCGTACGTGTCCTGGCAGCCTTACAGCGCGCCTCTGGATGTAAAGGGAGAATATGCACACTCGCTGAGCGGGGAAGGTTACTGGCTCGAGGCCGCATATCGCTTGTCTCGGTTCGGAGGCCCCGATTCCGCCATCGGGCGGCTGTCGCCTGTCGCTCGTGTGCAGCAGTTTTTCCGGAACCAACAGGTTCCAGGCGATTTGCTGCCGAGTGTGAACACGCAACAAGTGGATTTCGGCCTGAATTACTACCTGCCGCATGAAATCCGGTTGAGCGGCAGCTATGGCCGCGAGTTCAGCTCCCTTCGGAACGAAAACGTGTGGAATTTCGCGGTGACCTATCGGTTTTTGTTTCCGGCGTGGCCCGGAGGGTCCCGATGAGCATGCTGCGGAAGAGAGCGCTGGTGGCGGCACTGTTGGCAATGGCGTGTGCGTGTGCTGTAGCAGGCACCTCGGCGCCGCCCTCGCAGAATCGACACACCACTCGAAAACAACCTGCGACCGCCAGTGCGACAGCGGAAGGCGAAAAGCGTTTCCGTGCGCATTGCGGACGTTGTCACAATCCGCCCGAAGACCTTTCGGCCCGCGAGGCGCGAGCCGTTGTTCGCCAAATGCGCGTAAGAGCGATGCTAAGTGCGGAAGATGAAAAGCTCATCCTTGAATATCTTGCGCCATGAAATCTCTAAAGCCATCCAAGGCGGAACGGAAGTAATGCAACTGACCAGATCGATTGCGCTCTTCGTTATATCAATAGCTTTGTTCTCTCCGTCGCCCGGAAGAAGCTCCGCGCCGCGCCGCATTGAAATTACAGCTAGCCGGTTCTCTTACTCTCCGAGTGAAATCACCTTGAAGAAGGGCGAACCCGTGATTCTCGTGCTGAAGTCTACCGACGTCACGCACGGCCTGTCGATCAAGGATTTAGGCGTGAAAAGTGAGATCAAGAAGGGACAAACAGTAGAAATTCCAGTAACTCCGACGACAATCGGGACTTTTCAAGGCAAGTGCAGTCATTTCTGCGGGAAAGGCCACGGCTCCATGACCCTGGTGGTCAACGTCGTCGAATGAATTCGCGCGCAATCTACGTCTCTAGCACAAGTTCGATCGGCGCACTGCCGCCCGCCTTTGCGCTCACCGCGGTTTTCTGCTTCCTGTTGACTGGTTGCAGGGCCACACCGCCGGGCAAAATCGAAACTGCAGTCGTCACCCGAGCCAAACACAAGCTGCTTGTCGGCGGCGCAAGCACAAAGAACCCACTGTCCCAGACTCGCGAAAACATCCAAGACGGCCAGGAGGTCTTTTCTCAATACTGTGTCGCGTGCCACGGCCTGGATGGCCAAAACACGGGTGTCCCGTTCGCCGACCGGATGTCACCCCCAGTTCCATCACTGACCTCGAAGGAAGTTCAATCCTATGCGGACGGCCAACTGAAATGGATAATCGACAATGGGCTGTGGCCATCCGGAATGCCAGGATCGAAAGGCATTCTCAGCGACGAGGAAATTTGGTCGACGGTTCTGTACATTCGTCATCTTCCGAAGGCGGGCAGCCTGGGTGAACCGTGCATGTATACGGGAGATGATTGCCGTGCGAAGAAAGAGAGCAAGTCTCAAGCGACGCACTATCGTACAAGTGACGAACGATAGTTCAGCGAACACACACAGCGCCTGCAGATGGGGTTTGCCCCAATATCCAGCCGGGAGCGAAACTCGACGGCTCTTTCACTGTTGATCGCCTCAGCGAGATTTTGCGTGCGAAGATTTCCAATCGGTTCGTGAAAAAAACAAGGCCGGACCGTACCGTCCGTCTCCACAACCGCCGAAGTCCATGGGGCATTGCACCGTGGCGCTTCCGGCTCTTCAAGACGCAGATGCGCGCGAAAATGCCGCACGATGCGCCGGAGCTTCTCCGGCGACTCCGCAACGAAGCCGCTGTTTTCCTCGATAAGGGCCTCAATTTCGGCCTCCAGTTCGGCCAACTCGGTAATCGAGAGTGCGACCTCATTCTGGCGCTGAATGGGCCACACCAAAGGACGATTGAAGGCCTGCGAAGTCAAATCGGCCGCCAGGAACGAAATCCCGTTGAACTGCAGGCGTTTCGCAGCGCGCAAGGTTTCGCGAAGGTGTCGAAAATTTATTCTCTGAACGGTCGTTCGCGCCGTGATGTGAAATTCGGGCCGGGCCTTTCGAACGGCTTGAATTCCCGCGCCAATCAGCCTGAATCCGCCGTGCGCTCTCCGAATCACATCGTGGACACGTTCCGGACCATCGAGTGAGATGATGATGTCGTCGAAAGAATGCGAGACTTCTGTGGCGTATTTCTCGAGCAGTAAGCCGGTCGTCAGTAAAGTCAACCGAATGCGTTGAAGCCTCAGCATGGCGCATAATTCAGGGAAAGCACGATTCAGCAACGGCTCTCCGCCACTGAATACAATCCAGCGAACTCCCAGTCGTTGAATCGAGGATAGATGCGGCTCCAAATCCGAGGGCTGAAGTGCCCGGCCTTCGCTTGTCTTCCATATGTCGCACATCACGCAACGGCAATTGCACGAACTGTGGACGTTCAACACAAGCACCGGCAAAGCGGTCACTCGATGGACTTCGACCGAGTCGGCGACAGCGGCCGCTTGTGAGTCAGGCGGCGCCATAGTTCAGCGGCCGTCCGTTCATGGTGAGATCGTGGCCCACGGCGCTCCTAGCATCAGCAAACAACCTCGCAAGCGGCGCTCGAATCCACCGGAGTTCGCCATCGATTTCAAGCGGCTCCAATCCTTCCGCAACCTCGGAGTCAAGCCGATCTTTTATTTCTAGCGAGGCGAGTTGGATTCGGCCACCGACGACTACGAGTTCGATATCACGATAGGTACTCCGAGCAAGTGTCTCTGCAGGTGTCAGGTTCAGATCTCGAATCGCAATTAGATCGGCAACTGCGCCTATGCGAAGCGATCCTTCTCCAGAATGAAGACGGAGCGCGTCCGCCGCCCCCAGCGTCGCCTGTGCATATAATTCTTCTGCGGAAAGACCGATCGATCCGCGCGCAAAACGCAGTTCGTCCAACAAATCGCCGTTCGCTGTGAGAGACGAATCGCTGCCTAATGCAACTGCAGCGAGGCGTCTTAGGCTTTCTCGGTCGTGCGTCCGGCCAAAAAGGAAGACGTTAGAACTGGGGCACCAGACTAGCGCTGCACCGCGCCGACTCAGCAGTGATAATCCTTGCTCATTCACGGCGAGGCCATGGACCACGACCGTACGCTCGGTCAGCGCTCCTATGCGATCCAGTTCGAACAGCTCTTCGGCACTCGATCCGTCCACGCCTTCGCCGAGATGGATGATGAATGGCTGTTGGCGAGGAGTATCGGCATGCTTACGACCGATATCCGCTTCGATCGCAAGCGAATGCGACCAGCCAAAGTCGCGCACGACGCGAACAGGAAAGCCGTCGTCAAAGACTTCTGCAACGTAGGGATTGTGGTGACACACCGTGGTCACGCCGCAGAGTAGATTCCGTATAGCTCCCCACCATAGCCTCGTGCACTTTGGAATAGCTCGGTGTTCCCGGACTGGCGACTCGTCCGGACGATAAATGTCCTTGGCCCATTCGATCCAATTTTGATATCCGCCTTGACCGAGTCGCGGAAAGAGGGCGAATTCCAAATGGTCATGCGCGTTAATCAACCCCGGTAGGACGAGAAACCCTCTCAAATCTACTATGTGCGATTCCGATTTTTCCGCAGGAAATCGGTTGGACGTCGAAGAAATAGAAGCGATCTGGCCGTCCTCCAATCCCATTTCCGCGAACGCGCCCTCACGCGGACCAAGGGCTAGGCGCCCGCCGCGAAGCCGGCCGAGCGAGTGCTCGCTGCGGGCAGCGATCTTGGGATGCGCCGGCGCATTTGCGGGCTTAAGATGAAGAATGTAAATCGCCGGATGAGTTTGGACTTCGCCAATCAGTGCCGATCTGCCTGCGCGTTCCAGTATTTCGAATTCGGGCTCGCCAAAAGGAAGTTCCAAAACTGCAGCTGGTCGCATCCGTTGCCGCTCAAAAGCCGCCAAGACGGATTCGAGCGAGCGCCAGTGCGTCTCGACCTCGACGTGCTCGCCGCCATCCCGCACTCCACGCCGCCACCGAAATCTGGACTCGGTTTCAGGATGCAGATCGCTTATGAAAATATCGGCATCGCATCGCGCGATTCGCCGGATCTGCTCGGCCAAACTCTCGAAATTCGAAATGTAGCTGAGCACAAACGAGCAGAGAATTAGATCGGCCGAGGCGGACTCCAGCGGCGGCGTTTCGCAGTTCGCCTCTAGCAACGTCGCGCCTCTCACGAATTTCATTTCCGCCCGGGCTAGCATCTCCTCAGACGAATCAATGCCAATCAAACTGTGAGGTGACAGCGCAGCGAGCGTCTCAAGCCAGCGGCCGGTGCCACAACCAAGGTCTACTACGTCGAGCCCCTTGACCGGCCTGAGCAGTCGTCCCAGAAAGCGCTGCTCCAGCGAAATCATCGGATTGGCCTCGGAGTCGTAGAGGCGCGACCACCGCCCATATCCTTCCCTGGCTGATACCCGGATGGTCGGTGGTTCCATTGTTTGCTGGCGAATCACAAACTTTCTTCTTTCGGTTTGCGCAAACTAATGAATTGCTGGGCCCAACGCAGCTCTCGCGGCCACGAGTAAATACGGAGCAGATAACGCCATGAGCTGAGCGTTTTGAGCAGCACGCGCGCCCATTGAGGCGCGCGTATGTCCTGGACCGTCGGCCAGCGCGAACTGATGACCAACTCGAAGTTATCGATCAGATCCTTCGTTTTCCGTTTGAGCCAAGGAGTGTTCGGATCGATGCGCAGGGTAAAATCCATCCACTGTTTCGTCGCCCATTCCTCGGGCGTATTGGGAAACGAGATTTTTCCGCCAACGTCACCGTACATGCCTTTTCGGTCCCCGGTTCGCTGTGGAACAGGCGTGTAGTGATACATGATGATTTCCGATCGAGGGTTCAGCCGTTTGATCCTTCGGATGAACTGCAATGTTTCTCGCGTATCGCGCTCCGGATCTTTGGGATTGCCGACCACGAACGAAAACTCAGGAATGATTTCGAACTGGCGTATTCTTCGCGCCAGTTCGAGGGTCTGTTCCGTGGTGATGTCCTTCTGCATCTCTTTCAAGGCCCACTGTGAACCGGATTCAGCGCCGAAGAAAATCATCGCGCAGCCAGAACGCCGGATGGCCCGAAACGTCGCGTCGGAGTATTTGACCATCGTATCGATCCGCGCTTCGCACCACCAACGCAGATTCAAAGGAGCCAGCCGCTTCGCCAGCTCGTGTGCGTGATCTTCGCGCAAGAAGAAATTCATGTCGTAGAACTGCACCGAATCAGCGCCGTAGTTCGTCACGAGGTGCCGCAGGATCGCTTCCGATCGCGCAGGAGATTCCATTCGTTCCCTTGTGCCGTAAGCGGCATGTACACCGCAGAAACTGCAGCGGAACGGGCACCCGATGCTGGCCTGATGAGCCGCTGTACGTTTCCCGAAAAAAGAGGGCCGCAGATATTTTTCCACTGGAATCCGATGAAAGGGCGCCCAAGGAAAAGCATCGGGCGGTTGCATCAGTCGTTCGGCATTGTGGCGGTGGAGACCAAAAAGGTCTTTGTAGGAGAGCCCCTGAATGGTTTCCAGAGAACGCTTGCCCCGGATGGCCTCCAGCAATTCCAGCAATGTGTATTCGCCTTGTCCGCGAACCACGTAATCGACATACGACGCGTTCAACGCTGCGTCGGCATAGATTGACGGAAAGTAGCCGCCCCAAACGATCGGCAACCCGGGAAACTGTCGGCGAATTTCACGACAGCTTTCCATCGCGGCGGCCATTTGGGGGCCCGGCATTACAGTGACGCCGAGCAACTCGACGTGGCGCTCTCGCACGAGTCGCAGGGTGGTTTCAGCGGGACTGGGGTCGAGATTGCCGTCGACAATTTCATACTCCTCGCGGCCTTCCAGCATTGCGGCGAGCGCTAGAATCGACAGAGGAAAACGCCTGTTGCGCGGCTTGGTGGCACGCGGGTTGAATAGGACGATCATTGTTTCTCCACCGCAGCCACGTAAATTTGGAACTGCGATGGCTCCCTTTTTCCCTTCCAGCGGGCAATGAGCGGGCGCATGGTCCAGCGCAAGCCGTACTTTGGCCTGATTACCTGCCACTGAATCCCGAAGCGCGCCTCGAGCGCTCTGAGCCGTTCCATCGTCAAATATTCAAGGCTCGCCAGGCTGCTCGAAGGAAATCCAAATCGAGCCGCAAACTGGGCGCGGCGATCCTCCACCATCTGCTGGCCGCTCCGTTCGAATCGATAAAATGGCGAGTCGGCTACGATCACACTTCCACCGGGGCGCAGGCAACGAATAGCCTCGCCTAGAGTGCGGTTGTAGTCTTCAGAATAATGAAAGGACGCATTGAAGATGGCACAGTCGAATTGCGAATCCTGGAATGGGAGGCGGTCCAGGTCCGCCTGAAAACGGGGAAATAGAGTAGGCAATTCCTGAAGGTAGTGGCACGCAGCACCCAGCCCGTCAGTGTCACTTGTCAACAAGTCGATAGCGACAGGGCGATGTCCGCGACGCATGAGCCGATAGCTAAGCCAGCCATTACCGGCGCCGAGATCGAGAAAGGAAAGCGGGTATTTGCTTCCGCGTTCGAGATTCGGAAGGATGGAATCCTCGATGCAGCGGAACGTTCGACTACGAATAGTCCACTGCCATTGATTGCGGCCGGTCAGGTCTTTGTACGGGAGAGCCAGGTAGACCGAGGCTTTGTTACTGCCGCGCCCTTCTGACGCCCTGACGATCTGATATTCCATCAAGAACTGTTCGTAATAGTGCTGGCGCTGAAGCGGCAGGGCTTTCCAGATTCCCTTATGGTTTGCTAAGAGAAACGAGCAGTTCGCGCACCGGAACCCAGTTTCCAGCAGCAGCGACGTGCCATAGTTGATCGCACCGAGGCTCTCACCGCAACTCGGACATTTCAGCGAAAGCTTGAATTGCCGCATCGAGTCTGCCGGAACTGTTTGACCCGGCGTCCCTTCTATTGTCGAGATATTTGTGGCTTTCATTACGGCCATCAATCGACTTTCCCAAATTGCAGCAGAACGTGATCTCCCAGACCGCGCAATACCGGCCAATGGCCGACGGCCCAATCAACGGTTTCCAGTTGCGAAATGATCCCCGTATGCTCGCGCGCCCAGAACTCAATGTAGGAGGGAGGCACGAATAGGCCCACTGCTCTGACGGAGAGCAACTGAAACCAGGGCGAAAATGCACGCTTCACTTGCCTCACCCCGGGATACCAAACCCGAATCGAACTGCTGCCGAGGTGGCCGACAGCGCTGCCGCGCAGGCGGCGACTCGCTTTACTAAAACGACCTCCAAGACCGAACCAGATGAGCTCCCAAGCACAAACACGATTGTAGAGGCAAAGAACCAGCTTCCCGCCTCTGCGGATGAGAATGGACAATTCTGATGCGACTCGGTCAAGGTCCCGGACGCAATTCAGCCCGGAAAAATTCGACAACACGCCATCGAATGGCAAAGAAGGACGAAAAACGCCGAGGTCCTCGGTCGACAACCGCCGAAACTGAATGGGCAGCGTAGGCCCTTCCGAGGCCTTCCGCTTGCGCGCCACGTCGATCATTCGCGCGGAGCCGTCGCAGGCGTCGACAGACATCCCCTGCTTCCCCAGAAACAGCGCGTCTTCTCCTGTGCCGCAGTTGAGTTCGAGAATCCGATCACCGACACGGAACGTGTCCGCTAAAACTCTCCACACAAGCCGACGCTGCGCCCGCCCTATTACCGAACGCGTGAAAATTTCGTCGTAAGAGTCAGCGACCGCGTCAAATGCCTCGCCCGGAGCAACAACTGGCCATTCGGCCAAACGGCTCATATCTCGACCTCACTCATGCAAGAAATCATGGCCGCGCGCGAAGCGCGAATCCTGTCGTGCAACGCAACCTCTGCTGCGCTATCGCGTCCTAGTTGCACCTTGCGCGCAAGCTCGACTTCATCGCGCAGCAGTTGATCGGCGTGACCATAAAAGGTGCGCGAATGACGCCCGCGGATTTTTATTTCTCTGTCCGACGTTTCGGACCAACTCTTCAGCTGAACAAGGGAACTTCCGAGGCTCTCGTAGTAAGGTGTTCCTTTGATCGGATAAGCGACTGTGGTGAGAAAGATATCCGGGTCCGAACGTTTCACATGCCGGATGGTCGCTTCGATATCGCTCAGGTCTTCGCCCTCGTATCCCCACATCAGAAACATGCCGGTTTGAATCCCGTTTGCTCTGCAGAGAGCAACCGCCGATTGTACTTGCTCGACAGTGACTCCTCGCTCCATCCCATCCAGTATGCGTTGTGAGCCGCTTTCTGATCCGATCCATACGCGGAAACAACCCAGTTCTGCGAGCAGCCGCACCGCTTCTGGGTTCAGCCGGTCGGCCCGCGAAATGCACTCGAAGGGAACGCGCAGCCCGCGATACCGCATTTCGACGGCGTATTCGCGAAGCCATCCGTAGTGAATCGTGAACACGTCATCGGCAATCCACAGGATATCTGGCTGATATGTCGCGAGAAGCCATTCAACCTCGTCCACGACCATTCGAGCGCTTCGGCGACGATGCGTCTTCCCAAACACCTGGTGGCTGCACCAGCGGCAGTGATAAGGACATCCTCGTGCGGTAATCAGCGAGAGTGAACTCTGTCCATGCGCTTCCCGCCACGTTCGCAGATAACTGGCGATATCCACCGCATCGCGCGCGGGCCACGGCAGGCCATCGATCTTCGGTATTTGCGCGCGTGGCTCCGTCTGCTCAACTTGCCCGTCTGCCTTTAGGAACGCGATCCCTTTGATTTTCTGCAGATATTCCCGGTCGGAACTCCGTAGCGCCGGCAGGAGTTCCTCCATCGTCGCTTCGCCCTCGCCGATGACAACGACGTCCGCCCCTGCCGCTAAGTATTCTCCGATGTAAGCGCCGGGTTCGGGACCACCCGCCACCGTTTTCCATCCAGCTTCGCGCGCCACCCGCAGGATTTCGACAACGTTGCTGCGCGTCATGAGGTTTGCATACACGCCAAGCACGGTCGGCGGTTCAGTTTGAAGGTGTCGAATGAGATCCTTTTTTGTCGAGAACGTGCTGTCGAATACTTCGACATCGAAGCCCTTTGACCGCAGATACGAACAGATATAGAGAAGCCCCAAAGGTGTATATGGCTTGCGAATCGCCGACTCCTTGGGGTCTTCGCGCAAGAAATATCCATGCGTGAGGAGAAGATCGGGCATCTTATGCCTCTCCCGGAGTCGGGAATAAGCCTTGAATCGAAACGAAATTCTCGCTGGACCCGTGTTCGCAATCAGGAATCCCAGAGTTCGTCCACAGCTCTGTCGGGTTGGGATTTCGGCTCAATGGTTCGGCGCGTTCGATTCGTTGCCAAAGCTCGCTGAGATGCTTTCGCGTATTCGCGGCAGTCGAGGCCTGTGCGGAAAGGTTTGTTTTCTTCCAACTGTCGACCTCTGCGTGGAGTGCGTCGCGAATCAGCCGGTAGAATTTGTCCGTGTAAGTTCCCTTGAACATCACGCAAAGGTCATCGCTGTCGGACCAATTGCGCTTTGAACCTAGCTGTTGTTTCACCAGCTCGTAAAACTTGGTATTCGGCAAAGGATATGAAAACGAGACGCCAATATCGTCGGGACGAGTTTCGCGCACCAGATCAATTGTCTTTCGAATATCGACCCAAGATTCGCCTGGATATCCCAATTGCAGGAAATAGCAGGCGCTGATGCCCTCCTGTTTGAGATGGTGCCGCGCCGACACGACCTCTTCAACCGACAGGCCCTTGTCCATTGCATCGAGTACCTTCTGCGACCCGGATTCCACTCCCATCCACACCTCGCAGCATCCGGCTCGGCGGAGGTCAAGGACAACTTCGCGCGTCAGCAGATCGGCTCGAGCTTGAATTTTGAACGGGACTGAGCAATTGAGACGTTGCACTTCGCTCGCGAACTCTTGCATCCAATGACGATTCAACCCAAAAATGTCGTCCGCAAACCAGATGTGATCCGCGTGGTATTCTTCCTTCAGGACCTGCATCTCGCGAGCGACATCTCCGGCCGGGCGCACATAGAAGCTGTCGCCGAAAATCGGTTTGGCGCACCAGTTGCACCGAAAAGGGCATCCGCGGCTCGCAACCATGTTGAGTGAAAACTTGTTGTGCGCGAGCAACCAAGCCTCACGATACTGTTCCATGTCGATCAGGTCGCGCGCCGGAAGAGGTAAACCTGCCAAGTTTGTGGTGGTATGCGGCGCGGATTTTCGCAACCGCTGCGACGCGGATATCGTGTGCACCGAAGCGACGCCGGGAATCTTACTAGGGTTCAAGTTGCGCGACATCGCGTGCACGAACTCGAGAAGAGTCTCCTCTGCCGCACCGACAATAACGAAATCGCAACCGTGAGCAAGATACTCCGGCACGTGATCGGTCGCGTCCGAACCGTGAACGACGACGCAAGCACCTGAATCCCGCGCCTGTTCGATCATGTGCCAAGCAACTTCGCGCATGCGAGTCAAGCACATCTTGGTCAGAAAATTGAAATCATCCTCGTAAATCGCGACGATCTTCGGTTGAGTTACAAGGAGGGCCTTCCTAAACCCATTCGCGGGGTCGTTGAGCATCGTGTCGAACACTGCTACGGAAATTCCGTTTTCGCGGAGAACCGATGCGGCGTAGAGCGTGCCCAAGGGCGGGTACGGCTGCTGTTTGACAACCTGTTTCCGGTCGTACGCCAGGTGATACGAGTGTGTCAGCAGGACATCAGCCACGTTTCTGTTCCTTGTGATTCCCGATATGCTCGCGATCCATCTAGCAGACGTCTCCGATATCCGTGCTGAGTTCTTGTCCCGTCAGCAGCGAGCGGCGCGTGGTGACTTTCTCGATTGATTTCGCCACCCAGATTTCCCATGGAAAGGAAAATCTCCTGGCGCGAATTCGCCAGCGAAGCGGCGCTCCGAGAACTCGGCGGAGCCCGTGCCTCAGAATCTTGCGGTCCTTCGTAGCTTTCCGAATCTGGTTGTTGAGCAGAAAGTATTCGAGCATCCGCCGCAGGCGCGATAGCTCCTCGCCCTGCAGCCACGGCAAAATATTTTTCCCTAGCGGAAGATCGGCCCACTCCTGCAAGTTCTCCGGCTCACGCAAACCCATTTCGCGCAGTTGCGGCCAGATCGGGATTCCGGGATACGGCGTAAAGATATTTGGGGAGAAGCTCACATTCCAGAATTCGCGGGCGATTTCGCTCATGGTTTGCAGCGTTTCCAGGCGTTGAGCCTCTGTCTCTCCTGGATAGCCAAAGATCAGATTAAAGGTCACATGGATGCTGCCGAGCGCAGCTTTGCGAGCCGTTTCATACATTTCATTCAAGCGCTGGTGGCGCTTGTTCATCAGCTTGAGCACCTCGGCCGACGTTGACTCCGTGCCAAAACCCATGTGCGTGACCCCACTCTTGGCCAGCAGGCAAACCTCATCGTCGGTCATGCGGGACAGAAAGTCGGTCGACGCTTGGAAGGTCCAGCGGAAGTGCACTTGCGAATCGACGAACCCTTTGGCAATGCGCAGAGCTCGGCGAATATCGACCGGAAAATTCGAATCGAGCAAGGCAACTTCCTCGATGCGGTACCGTGCGACAAGATCCGGAACCTCGGCGATCACGCGCTCGGAGGAAAGCGCATTAAAGCGCCGCTTGTAAAAGACCATGTCGGTGCAGTAATTACACGCATAAGGACAGCCCACGCTGGTCGCATAAGCGAGTTTCCGAACGCCGCACAGTCGTTCGTACGCATTAAAGTCTGCAAGGTGGAAGGCAGGAGTTGGCAAGCAGTCGAGCGGCGCGACCAAGCGCTCGGGATTATGCTGAACGCCCGCGCCCGTTTTCATCGTCGTCCCGGGAATCGCAGTCAATTCGCGCCCTGCCGCAAGATGCTCCGCGATCTCCAGCAGCGTTAGCTCTCCTTGCCCACGCACGACAGCATCGACAAAATTCGGCTTAACGGTCTGGGCGGGGAGCAGGCTGGGGTGCCATCCGCCAAAAATGATGGGAAGGTTCGGAGTGGCATCCTTTACGAGCCTTGCGACGCGTGTGGCCGCATTAATCATGGGGCCGGTCAGCAGAGAAATTCCGAGGCAGAGCGCGTCAGCACATTCGCGCAACACTCGTGCATGCCAGGCCGGCGTTACTGCTGCGTCGAGCACACGCACATCGAATCCAGCCTCAATAAGAGGCGACGCCAAGCTCAACAGGCACGCGGGCGCGCTCAGGGGCATTCCGTCGTAGGACGGATAGGCGAGCACGATTTTGCCTCTGGATTTCATCAGCAGGCCGCAGCGGGCTCGAGCCGTTTGGCGTCCACCGCCGGCTTGAGGGCCGCCCTCCGTTTTAATTTTTCGTTAATCGATAACTCGAACGGGAAACCGAAGAAGTCATGGTCAAGTCGCCACCTTGCGGGAAGTTGGAGCGACTTCTGAGCGATGCGCGTAAAACGATCGCGAGTATCGGCGGCAATCGGGACGCGATCGAAGGCGATTCGCAGGTAATCGCGCATTACTTGCAACCGTTTATGTTGGCGCCCGTTCAGCCAGGGGAGCACGGTGTAACGGGGGAAAAAGTCCGCCCAACCTTCCAGCGAACTCGGCACCTGAATGCCCAGCTCTTCCGCTCGCTCCATGACCGGCGAGCCTGGATATGGCGTGAAGATATTTGTCCAGAATTCGGCGCCACGATAGCGCCGGCATACGTCCATCATGAACGACACCGTCTGTCGCAGTTCCTTCTGCCCCTCGCCCGGATACGCAAAAATGATGTTGAAGGACGGACGAATGCCCGCTCGAAGGCATCTTTCTGCGCTGGCGTAAATATCGTCGA
>Ga0187815_10000386_pt1 | contig 21503 bp, 24 predicted proteins | sample NC_S_5_FD_132962 | JGI IMG/M metagenome (GOLD analysis project Ga0187815, IMG submission 132962) | Wetland sediment microbial communities from Neuse River Estuary, North Carolina, USA - ASW-S_5 | ecosystem: Environmental > Aquatic > Freshwater > Wetlands > Sediment | place: USA: North Carolina...
CGGGAGCGGTACGGACGCCGCGACCACCCAGGGCCATGCGAGCACGAATCGCAACGCGGCCTGGGCGAGCGTGCGACCGGTTCCTCGAGTCAGGAAGCCGAGATTCAGGACGGGCTCGAAGGCCGTGCGGAGGTCGCGTAGGCCCCGAGGCCCGCCGCGGCGTTCGGAGGACCGAGCGATCTCCCCGAGCGCAGTGCCGTCGAGGAGCCCTCCTGCGAAAACGTTCCGAGCGATCCAGCCCCGACCGGTGTCGGGTCCGAGCCCGTGTGTCGGTCGAACCGGCTCGGTCTCCAGGAGGGAGAGCGCGACCGAGCAGAGCCCGAGGTCGGGGTCCGGTGGCTCCGGCCGATCGGACGGCGCGCTGCGATACGGCACGACGAAGTCGAGGAGGAGTCCTTCGGATCGCAGCCGGCGCAGTTCCCTCACGACCTGCGTCGTGGCACCCGGCGTCGTGCCCGGCGTACACTCCACGATGAGGCGTCGATTCCGACCCAACCTCGTGAGCGTCCCGTCCAGCGACCCGCGCGAGAAGGCGGGCCCGGCATCCGCACGGGGGATGCGCCCCGGGAACGACGCGTCGGTCGGGTCAGCGCTCCCGGCCGGTGGGCGGACGATCGTGACGAGTTCGGGGTCCGGCGAGGGAAACGCCTCCGCCAGGAGCGTTTCGAGGAGGGCGGGGTCGCGGGCGCTCACCAGGTCGAACGTCGTCACGCCCGCGGCCCTCGCTCGGCGGAATGCGGCGATCGCGGATCGGCGAGAGACCTCGGACGCCACGGCGACTCCCGCGAGGTCGATCGCGATCTCCGAGAGCTCGTAGTCGCGTCCGGGGACGCGGCGTCGCTCGACGGCCGGGGTGATCGGCGGGGACATCTCGGTAGGGACTAGGCTCGTACGACCCGCTCGGAACGACCCCGGACCCCAACCCTCCGGACGGTTCGCGGTCGGCTTAAGGGGGCCGGGCTCTCCCCGTTCCGTGGCTTCACCCTCGACCTATCGACTGCCGTTGACGGAACGGCTGCGGCCGGTCCGCCTCAACGACGTTCTCGGGAATCCCCGGGCTCGTGCCGAGCTCAGAGCATGGGCCGAATCGTGGAAGACTGGTCGGGTGCCCGCACGTCGCGCGGCCCTCCTGGTCGGACCTCCCGGTGTGGGAAAGACGACGGCCGCGCTCGCGATCGCGTCGGAGATGGGTTGGACCGTAGTGGAGATGAATGCGTCCGACGCCCGGAACCAATCCGCGATCGAACGGGTCGCCGGCCGAGCGTCCATCAGCCACACGCTCGGGGAGTACGAAGGGCCGCGAGGGAACCGACGCGCGCTCCTCCTCCTCGACGAGGCGGACTGCCTCTCCGGGCGATCGTCGGACTCGGCCCGCACCGTGCGCCCTCCCCCGCCGCTCGGGGAGTTCCTCCGGGGCCGCTACGGGACCGTGGACGCGTTGAACTCGGCGTGGGGGCTCGGTATCGCGAAACGGCCCCGCCGATTCGACGACTGGGGCGCGGTGCCTCGTTCCCCGGGGAACTCCGCGTGGGCTCGACTCCCCGAGGCTCGACGGGACCTCGACGATTGGCGGGCCGCGGGCCGAATCGAGGACACCTCCGACCGCGGGGGACTCGGGGCGATCGCCAAGCTCGTCCGCTCGACGCTCCAGCCGCTGATCCTGACGGTCAACGACGATCGCGTGCTGACGCGCTACTCGCCCGCGTTGCGCACCGGAATGGCGCGCATCCACTTCTACCCGCTCCACGACGACGAGATCGCGGGCCGGCTCGCCGAGATCGCCCGGGCGGAGGGGGTCCGGGCCGGACCAGGGTACCTCGACGCCGTCGTCGCACGCGCCCACGGGGATTTCCGCGCGGCGCTGAACGACCTCGACGCGATCGAGTGGCTCGGGCCGGGGATCCTGCCTCGGGACGTCCTCGGCTCCCGTGACCTCGCGAGCGACTTCGCCCATTTCACCGAAGAGGTGCTGACGTCGGCCCGCTACTACCGGTCGGTCGAGGTCCAAGAGCGGCTCGACGCTCCGCCGGACGACCTTCTTCCCTGGATCGAGGAGAACGTGCCGAACTTCGCCCCGGACGCGGAGCGTCGCGATCGCGCCTTCCAGGTGCTCGCGTCCGCAGAGCGTTTTCTCGCGCGAGCCAGGAGGGAGAGGGTCTACGGGCTCTGGAGCTACGCCGGCGAGCTCCTCACCGGCGGGGTCGGAATGGCCCTCCACGACCGTCCGGTCCACGCGACCGCGGGCGCGGCGTTCCCCAGCTTCCTGGGCGAGATGGGGCAGTCCCGGGCTGCGCGGGCCCTCCGCGACTCCATCGCCGGGAAGCTCGGGAAGAAAGGTCACCTCTCCCGCGGGAAAGCGCGGGCCCTCTCCCTGCCGTTCCTCGAGGCGCTGGTCGGCGCGCGCCCGGGGGCCAAGCGTGGCCTACGGGCCCAAACGCTCGCTCGCTCGGTGGTGGCCGAACTGAAGCTGACGGAGGAGGAGATCGGGTTTCTTTTCCGGACCTCCCCCGACGCGCCCGAGGTACGCGAGCTGAGAGCGTCGGGCTCGGCCGAAACCGAAGCCGACGAATCCAGGGCGGGAGCGAGCGAAGAGACCCCTCGCGCCCCGAAGTCCCGCACCCAGGATGGTTCGAGCGCGGGAGCCAAGAAGAGGACGCAGCGAAACCTCGGGGACTTCTCTCGCTGACCGCCCGCTCAGCGGCTCGCGAGCTATCGCGGGCGCGGACCGGGTCCGTACGGCGACCGCCGATCAGTCGAGCTTCGCGCGAACGCTGACCGCGACGTTGCCCTTGAGCGCCCCCGAGATCGGGCACCCCACGCTCGCGGCCTTGGCGGCGGCCTCGAACTCCGAAGCCGTGAGCCCGGGGACCTTGCCGGTGACGTCCAGCTCCATCGTCGTGACCTTCCAGGCATCGCCGACCTTGTCGAACGTCGCGGTCGCGCTGACCGCGAGGCGGAGGGGAGGCTTCTGCATCCGGCCGAGGCCGGCCGAGAGCGCCATCGAGAAGCAGGATGCGTGGGCGGCGGCCAACAGCTCCTCCGGGCTTGTCCTACCGGCGGGTGACTCCGTCCGGGACCCCCACGAGACCGACACCTCTCCCAAGCCGCCGCTGGTCCCCTTGACCGTTCCGTGCCCCCGGAGAAGGTCGCCTTCCCAGACCGCCTGAGCGGTGCGCTTCGCTGCCATCGGGACCGCCCGAGTCCGGTGACCGATTTAAGGTCAGGGCCTCGCCGAGGCACTGGGCCTACGGACATGTATTTCAGGTGGGGTGCCGGTACTTCGCGCGATGGCCATCCCCCTCGCGCGCCTCCCCCGGTTCCTGGTCCTCGACCCGGTCTCGACCGTACGGATCGAGATCGACCTCGAATCGCCGTCGTGCGAAATCGACGTGGACCCCCAGAACCTGCGGTCCGGACGGTCGTTCGTCCTGTTGATCGGCCAGCGGGGTGGGCCGTACCTTCAAAGGATGCGTCTGAGCGGTCGAGCCCGGATCCTGTTCCGGCCGAAATCGATCGGGCAGTACCTCCTGATGCTCGCGAACCCCCACCGAGACCCGCTCGTCCTCCGGCTTCGTGGCCATAACATCCGCGCCCGTGCCCGCTCCGTAGGACGGGTCGGGTCGCGCGGGCCAGGATCGGGGCGCCGAAGTTCCCGGTCGCTCGCTCGCCCGCGAAGAAGTCCGAAGGAGATTTCCGGCGCCCGAGCGTCGTTCGGTCCGGTCGAACGGCCCCCCGAGGACCTCGACCGCTCTTTTTCGTAGACCGGGCGAGCACGGGCGAAGACCTGAAGGCTGGCCGAGGTCCCGGACGGGCGGACGAGGGATCCCCCGGATGTTCCAGCTCGCCCTCTACGGTGCCATCATCGTCACGGTGTTCGCGATCGTAGATCCGGTCGGCGCCCTCCCGTTCTTCGTCGCGCTCACCGAGGGGTTCGACGAGGCGGACCGCAACGTCGTCGTGCGTCGCGCGATCGTTGTCATGGGGTCCGTCCTCGCGGTGTTCGCGCTGCTCGGGCGCTTTCTCTTCGCGGCGTTCGGGTTCACGCTGGGCGCGTTCGAGATCGCGGGGGGGATCCTGCTGTTCCTCGTCGCGTACGACATGCTCCAGGGACAGATCACGAGAACGAGGGTCTCGAGCCTGGACCGCGACGAGTCGATCGCGCGGCGGGACGAGGTCGCCGTCGTTCCGCTCGGGATCCCCCTCCTCGCCGGTCCGGGCGCGATATCGACCGTGATGATCTACGAGGGGGAGGCGGGCAGCGACCCGCTCGTGATCGTGGCCACGTTCGTGGCGATCCTCGTCACCGCGATCGCCACGTTCCTGGTCTTCCGGTTCGGCCAGCGGATCCTCCGAGCGTTCGGTCGGGTCGGGGTGATGGCGATGACCCGCGTCCTGGGCCTGATCCTCGCGGCGCTCGGCGTTCAGTTCGTGATCAGCGGCGCGGCCGCCTCTCTCGCGCACATGTAGTCGCCGTCCCGGGTCGCCCGGGGGCCAGGCAGGTGACGCCCCTACCGCCGTCCGCTTCTTCGCTTGGCCGCTGTAGGGCGCCGGGATGCGGGCTCACGTCTCGGGGAGCTCGTCGAGCGCGGCCGACGTGCCATCAGTAGAGTGGAGGCCGTCCTGGGATTGCGGTCCTCGGCCCACACCTTCTCCCCGGCACGCACCGGGACCGGCAGGTCGTTCTCCGCCGGCGGGAAGCTGCACTCGTACTCTTCCGTGTAGGCACAGTAAGGATTGAACGCGCGGTTGAAATCGAGCTCATAGTCGTCCGCCTCGTTGAGCTCCAGGGTGAGGTAGCGTCCGGGCCCGTAGCTCTCGCGGCCGCTGGTCGCGTCGCGGAACGGGACAAAGACGGAGGTCCCTACGCCCTCACCGGCGTGGTAGACCTTGAGACGGAGCTCCCTACCCGCGAGACGGAACTTGAGGTCGCCCAGGTAGCGCATCACCGCCTGATTGTCCCGGTTGGTCCTGAGGTAGGCCTCCTCAGGGGTCGGCGCCCGAGCGAGCGTCGCTCGCACGCGCATCGTGGGGTCCGGGGGGAAGTAGACAAGATCGTGGAACGGGACCCGCGCGGCGATGAACGGGGACTCCGGGTGTCGGCCCATGAACTCGTTCTTCATCTCCCGCTCCGTCTCGAGCTCCGATTTCCAGGCGCTGGTCTTGTCCATCGCGCGACCGAGCTCTCCCACGGTTTAACCGTTCGGGGGTCACGGGCCGAGCGTTCGTGCCGGGTGTCGATCGCATCCCCTCGCCTCAACGGCCAGCCCCAAGGGGTCGTTGCCGGCGACCTCGCTCGCCGAAACCTGGACGAGGCTTCCGGCCCCGGGCTTGACCCCTGCCCCGGGGTTCTGGACCGTCGCGCCAACCAACCTGGTGGATCGGCCCCCCAGCCTCGACCCGTCCCGGCTGCTGAGAGACCGTCGGCGGGTTCGCAAGGGAGGACGGGGCGGGTCAGACGTGGGGCTTCGACGATCGTCCGTCGTCCACCACGAGGACCATGAGATCTTCGTCGAAGTACGCCCCGTTCCGACGGATCGCGCGAGGAATCCGGCCCGCGTCGCGGAACCCGAACGCCGCGTAGAGGCGCTTCGCGCCGGTATTCGTGGCGAACACCGTAAGCCGAACGATCTCGAACACGCCGTGGCATCGGGCCAACGTCGCTCGGAGCAACGCGGTTCCCGCTCCGATTCCGCGATGGTCCCGATGCACGAGGAGACCGAGCACGCCGACATGGCCGTTCTCGGCGTCCGGGCGGGCCCCCTGACGACCGACGATGCAACTGCCGATCGCGTGCCCTCCCCGTTCCGCGACCATCGCGATCGTGTTCCCTGCCAGGACGTCGCGGTAGAGGCCCGTGAACCAGGTGACCTCATCGGCGCGGGTCGGCCGCTCTCCAAAGAGCGTGATCCCGATCGGCTCTCCTCGGGCGCGCTCCTCGTAGAGGAGGTAGTAGACGTCCGTCAGGTCGTCGAAGTCGCGCCATTCCAAGGGGCGAACGACGACGTTCCCCCGGGAGGGGTCGATCCCGGTCGGCATGGGCCCGAGGGTTCAGGCGTAGCCGAACTGGTGCTTCGCGAAGTCGCTCATCTTGTCCGGGGTCCAGGGGGGCTCCCAGACCATGTCGACGGTCGCGGAGCGAACGTTCGGGACCTTCTCGATCGCGGCCTTGACCTCTTCCGCCAGGATCCCCGCAACGGGGCACCCGGGGGCGGTGAGGGTCATCTTGAGGGTCACGTCGTCCCCCTTCCACTCGAACCCGTAGATGAGCCCGAGGTCGACGATGTTCATCGGGATCTCGGGGTCGTAGATCTGCTTCAGGTTCTGGGTGATCAGGCGCTCGCGCTCGGCATACGGCCCCGACGAACCGGCGTCGGACGTCGGTGGCCGAGCAGCGCCGGCGGACGCGGAGTCGTCCATCGGGACGACCAGCGCTCCACGGCCTATAACGGTGCCCGGACGCTGAGCCCGACCTCCGCCCGAGACCCCAACAAGCCGTTAAGTGGCCCCGGACTAGCTCGAGTCGATGCATCCCGCGAAGGACGTACACGCCCTGGCCCCGAGCCGGGGGCGCCTTCGACTTCGCTCCGTCGGCCTCTCGGGCATCCGTAAGCCCCTCTCGGTCCAACGGGCGGGGCGGGCGCACAACCTCGCGGTGACGTTCCGGGTCGCCGTCGACCTCCCCTCCGACCGCAAGGGCTCGGACCTGTCGCGGAACGCGGAGATCCTCGCGGAGATCGTCGACCGGACCGTAACGAGCCCGGTCGAGAGCCTTGAGTCCGCGTGTTCCAGCATCGTCCGGGAGCTTTTGGTTCGGCACCCGTACGCGACCGAGGCCTCGGTCGAGGCCTCCGCCGAGTACTTCCTTCGCAAGGGGATCTCGGAGGAGAAACGGAGCTTCGAGGACTACACGCTGCTCGCCGAGGCGCGCGGGAGCCGGGGCGAGAACGGGTCGATCGCCGTCACCCGGTCGGTCGGCGCGGAGGCCGTCGGGATGACCGCGTGCCCCTGCGCGATGGAGACGTGCCGGCAGGCGCTGACGAAGGAGTACCCGCTCCTCGCCGACCCCCAGTTCGCCTCGTTGCCGATGATCTCCCACAACCAGCGCAACCGGACCCGGCTCGTCTTCGAGCTCGACGGCGAGACGTCGGTCGAGGCGGACGACGTGATCTCCGCCGTGGAGGCGTCGCAGTCGAGCCCGACGTACGCCATCCTGAAGCGGGGCGATGAGGGCCAGGTCGTACTCGGCGCCCATCGCCACCCGAAGTTCGTGGAGGACGTGCTGCGCGACCTGCTCGCGAGCCTGCCCGAAAGGTTCCCCGCGGCCTCGGACGCGACCACGGTCCGGGCGTCGACCGTCAGCGAGGAATCGATCCACAAGTACAACGTTGAGGCGTACCACCGGATCAGCTTCGGCGAGCTGCGGGCCTCGTCCCGGCGCTAACGGCTCGCGGGAGGGCTCCCGTGCGCTACGCCTGGGACGCGATCCGCCGCCGACCGGGCCGCTCGGCGCTGACCGGTCTCGGGATCGGGCTCGCCGCGGGCCTGGTCGTCCTTCTCCTTGCGCTCTCCGCCGGTGTGCAGACGAGCGCCACCACGCTCGCCTACGCGAGCGGGGTCGACCTCCTCGCCGCAAGCTCCGCAGCCGGCAATTCCGGTTTCCTTAACGGAGCTCCCCCGCCGATCCCCGATTCGCATCCCCTCGCGAGCGAGATCCCCACCACCGACCCGAACGTCGTCGTCGCCAGCCCGTGGCTGATCGATGACCTGGTGTTCGGCAACCAGTCGCTCTGGGCCGCCGCGAACTCAAGCCAGGTGCCGACCGGGTGGGGCCCGACGCTCTCCGGCGTGGTCGGGTGGATCCCGTCGGACAACACCGGACTCGAGGTTCCCCCGCTCTACCAGGGCGACGGGTTCAACTATTCCGGCGATCCCCACTACGCGAGAGGGGCGTTCAACGGCTCGCCGACCCGCGAGATCGTTCTCGACCAGGCTCTGGCCGAAAGTCTGGGGGTCGGCGTCGGCGATGCGGTGTGGGCCCAGCCCGCGGGTCCTCCGTCGAACGGTTCCCTTCAGGGATGGTATGCGAACGCGACCCCGTTCGTGATCGTCGGCGTGTCGGGGCCGTTCTGGCTCGTTCCGTCCGCCCTCCTCTCCTTCGTCTACCTTTCGGAACTCCAGTCGCTCGTCGCCGCGGGATCGAGCTCCACGGACTACAGCACGCTCATCCTCATCCATCTGGCCGACCCGACGGACCCCTCGACCGATCAGTCGCGGATCCAGAGGGCGTTCCCGAGCCTGACCGTCTTCACCCTCGCGGACATCCTGACCGAGATCCAACACGTCGTCAGCGTCTACCGGACGTTCGGGGAGCTGATCGGGGCGGTCGGGCTCGTCGTGGCCGCGCTGTTCACGACCACGATCCTCCAGATGTCGGTCGACGATCGGAGCCGGGAGCTGGCGCTCTTGCGCGCTGTGGGGTTCCGCCGAGCCCGGGTCGGCCTCTTCGTGGTCGAGGAGGCCCTCCTTCTCTCGGTCCTCGGCCTCGCCGTAGGCCTTCCGGTCGCCTGGGGCTCCGGGCTCGCGATCGATTCGTTCCTCCGGCGAACGGTGGGCGGCCTCCCTACGGGGTTCTCGTTCGTCTCCTTCGATGGGCCGGTGCTCCTGGTGGGGGTCGGCGTGGTCGCGGCGATCGGGCTCGCTGCGGCGATCGCTCCCGCGGCTCGCGCGATGATGCTGCCCGTCGCGGAGGAGCTGAGGGCTCCATGAACCGGCTCGGCCGAGGAGGCGCGCTCCGGCACGCCCGGCTTCAGGTCGTTCTCGCCGTGGCGGCGATCGCCACCTCGGTCGCCCTCCCCGTGATCCTCGTCAGCGTCGGCGGAGGCGTCGCCGCGCACGAGCTCTCGGATCTGGAGAACTCGGGCTACGAGATCGTCGTCACGACGTCCGGGTCCCATGGGATCGAGAACGCGCACACTCAAGCAGAGTGGGTCCTTGGGCACGTGCCGTCCGTCACCGCGGCGTCGCCGGTGCTGAGCGTCCCGGTCGTTTCGTTCAACCGAACGGGGGCGAACACGTCGGTGCTCGCGGAGGGCGTGGTCCCTCAGGAGTTCACCGCGACTCTTGGGCCGACCCAGGCGGGGCTGTTCCCCCACCCTCTACCGCTCGGCGACCCGACGGACTCCGTCCACTTCGACAACGGCTCCTACGCGGGTCCCGCGACCTACGACGCGCTGGTCTCGAGCACCTACGCCGCCTCCTACCACGTCGGCCCGGGGTCACGGATCGTCCTCGCGCCCTCCACCAACGAGTCCGCCGGCGTGTCGTACAACGTCACCGGCACGTTCGGAGTGTCCGTCTCGTTCGCTCAACCGGCGGGAGCGTTCGCCGTCGTCGTCCCGCTCTCCGACCTGCAAGGGTTGACGCACTACGCGAACGGCACCGGGACGGTCGTGCCGGACGCCGCGGATTCGATCGAGGTCGCGGTGACCGGCGCCGCGTCGGCCAGCCCTTCCGCGATCGCGGCCGCCGCGGCCGCGATCCACGCCCGCATGCCGTACTACTCGGTCACCACCCTCTCCCAGCAGGCCGAGCAGCTGAAGGCGGCGGCGGACGTTCTCACCGGATTCTACCTCGCGCTCTCGTCCGTCGGGCTCGCGGTCGGCGTGCTGTTCCTCGCGCTCGTCCTCCTGAGGAAGGTCGAGGCCGGGCGTCGAACGATCGGGATCCGACGCGCCCTCGGGATCCCGGCTCGGCTGATCGCGAGCGGGATCCTCCGCGACGGGGCCATGCTCGCGGCTGGGGGAGCGGTCGTGGGCGTCGCCGGGGGCTACTTCGTGGTCGTGGCCCTGGCCCGCTGGGGGAGCTCGACCGTGCGGGAGGCCGCAGGGCTCGCCGTCTTCGACCCGCTCGAGCTCGGTGCGATCGTCGTCGGACTCGTGGCGCTCTCGCTCCTCGCGAGCGCCGTCGCGGTGCGGGCGGCCCTACGGATCGAGATCGTGGAGGCGCTCCGGTGACGACGGGACGACCCAAGGCGGTCGAGCTCGTCGGGGTCTCCCGCACCTACGGGCCGGGCACTCCCGAGGAGGTCCGCGCGCTCCGTGACGTCTCCGTCCGGTTCGAGCCGGGAGCGTTCGTCTCGGTGGAAGGTCCGAGCGGTTGCGGCAAGACGACGCTCCTCAACCTCCTCGGTCTCCTCGACGAGCCCACGGGCGGGGAGGTCCGGTGGGACGGACGGGCCGTAACCCTCGCTACCGACCGCGCGAGGGCTCGGATGCGGCTCGAGGAGGTCGGGTTCATCTTCCAGCGGTTCTACCTCCTGCCGATGCTGACCGCTCAGGAGAACGTCGAGCTCCCGATGATCGCGAACCGGGTCCCCCGGGCCGAGAGACGACGGCGGGCGTCGGAGCTCCTTCGCGAGGTCGGGCTCGCAGGCCGGGAGCAGGCGTACCCCCACCGCCTCTCGGGAGGCGAGGAGCAGCGCGTTGCGATCGCGCGGGCGCTCTCCAACCGACCCGGGCTCCTCCTCGCGGACGAGCCGACGGGCGAGCTCGACTCGAGGAACGCGAGCGCGATCCTCGACCTCCTCGTCCGTGTCCGTGCGGACCGGAACGCGACGCTGGTGGTCGTGACGCACAACCCCGAGGTCGCCGCCCGCGCCTCCCGGCATCTCGAGATGAAGGACGGCGGGATCGCGAGCGACCGGACGGACGGCTGACCCATGGCCCGGATCGCGATCCTCCTCAACGACCGATGCCACCCGAAGCAGTGCCAGTGGGAATGCCAGGCGTACTGCCCTCCGGTCCGCATGGGACAGGAGTGCATCGTCGAGGGGCCTACCGGAAAGCCGGTGATCTCGGAGACCCTGTGCATCGGCTGCGGGATCTGCGTCCACAAGTGCCCGTTCGACGCGATCAAGATCCTCAACACCCCCGAAGCGGACCCGTCCGAGATCGTGCACCGGTACGGGTACAACGGCTTCCGCCTCTACCGGCTGCCGATCCCACCGGCGCAAGGGATCACGGGTCTCCTCGGGCCGAACGGGACGGGGAAGTCGACCGCGCTTGAGCTCCTCGCCGGCAAGGAGGTGCCCAACCTCGGGGATTTCGAGCACCCCGGAGCATGGTCGAAGGTCCTCGAGCACTATCGGGGAACCGCACTTCGAGCCCATTTCGAGCGGGTCGCGAAGGGCGCGATGGTTACGGCGGTCAAGCCGCAGTACGTCGACCGGCTCGCGGACGAGCCCGCGACCGTCCGTGAGCGGGTGGGGGACGGGCCCTCCGCGGCCCACGCCCTGGAGGACGTCGGCCTCTCCTCGGTCGCGGACCGAAAGCTCGGCGAGCTGTCCGGCGGCCAGCTGCAGCTGGTCGCGATCGCCCGCACGCTCGCCACGGACGCGGACCTCTACCTGATCGACGAGCCGTCGAGCTACCTCGACATCGTCCACCGCCTCCGGGTCGCCCGGCTTCTGCGCCGTCTCGGGGAGTCGAAGAGCGTGGTTGTGGTCGAGCACGACCTCGGGATCCTCGACTACCTCGCCGACCAAGCGCACCTCCTCTACGGGGAACCCGCCGCGTTCGGGGTGATCAGCCACCCGATCCCGATGCGCTCGGCGATCAACACCTACCTCACCGGCTACTTGAAGGACGAGAACGTCCGGTTTCGGACCGACCCGATACGGTTCGTCTCTCACCCTCCTCGACCCGCGTCCCGTCCGAACGCGCTGGTCGAGTTCCCCGCGCTCGAGAAGGAGTTCCCGGCGTTCTCGCTCTCGGTCGCCTCGGGTTCGGTCGCTCGGGGAGAGACCGTGGGGATCGTCGGCCCGAACGCGACGGGGAAGACGACGTTCGTGCGCATGCTCGCGGGGGTCGAGCCCCCGACGCGAGGTACCCCGCCGATGGGGGTGACCGTGAGCTACAAGCCGCAGTACCTTCGGGCGTCGCAGAAGGCGAGCCTCCGCGAGCGACGCGAGGCGCTCGCCTCGGACCCCACGTTCGACGCGAGCCTGTTCGACCGGGAGCTCGTTCCCGGGCTCCACCTCGACGGGATCCTGGACGTCGCGCTTCCGGACCTCTCGGGGGGGGAGCTCCAGCGGGCGGCGGTCGGGCTCGCGCTCGCCCGGCCGGCGACCCTCTACCTCCTGGACGAGCCGTCCGCGTATCTGGACGCCGACGAGCGAATGTCGATGGCGCGACTCGTGCGGCGACAGGTCGAGCGCCAGGCGGCGTCCGCGCTGATCGTCGACCACGACGTCTACTTCCTCGACCTCGCGTGCGACGCGTTGATGGTGTTCCGGGGCGATTCGGCCGACGGAACGAGGGGCCAGGGCGAGGGCCCGTTCGCGATGCGGGAGGGGATGAACCGGCTCCTCAAGGCGGTCGACATCACCTTCCGGCGGGACGCGGAGACGCTCCGCCCCCGGATCAATCGGGAAGGCTCGGTGCTCGACCGTGAGCAGCGGGCGAAGGGCGAGTACTACTACGAGCCCCCTTCCTGAGCGGGCTCCCGTTCCGCCGCTCCGGTCGGCCGTCCGCCGTTTCGGTCGGTGGGGAGGCCCCTCCCCGACCTTTCGGGGCCCACGGATGGTTTAAGGAGGGCCAATTCATAGGTCGGCGTGGCCGCGTCGCTCACTCCCGGAGGGCGGTCGATCGATCGGGCGGGACACGGCACAACGCCGGGGGCCCGATCCTTCCGTCGGCCGGGGGACCGGGGCGCGATCTGGCTCTCCCTCATCATCCCTGGGCTCCTCCTTCTCTCCTCGGCGTTTGCCGGCCTCGGCGCTGGCCACTCCGACGCGATGCACGCCACGGCATCCCATGCCCCGTCGGCTTCTTCCACGGGCGACTTTGGGGTGACGGCTTCGGTCGTCGCCGACGGTGCTTCCGCGGCGGTCGGTGTGCCGGTCGAGGCGGGGTCGACCGTCGGCTCGGGCGATCGTGACGGCCCATCCGCTCCGGTGCTCGGTCCGTCCGTGACCCCGGCGGCCGTTCCGGCGGGATCCGCGCGAACCGCCGATCCCGCACCCTCGTCGACGGGGATCACGCTCGTCGTTTCACCTACCTCCGGCCCGGTCGGCACGCTCCTCACCTTCAGCGGAGCCAACTATCCCCACTCGACCGTCGTCAAGGTCACTTGGAGCAGGGGCGCGGCATGCTCGGCGACCTCCTTGTCGAACGGGACGTTCTCGTGCAAGTACGCGATCCCGGCCGCCGGCTTCGGGCCCCACGTCTTCACGGCGACGGCGTCGAACGGGAAGACGGCGACGGCGTCGTTCAGCGTGGTGGCGTCGCTGAGCGTCAGCCCGTCCTCCGGTTCCCCGGGTAGCACGGCGACCTTTTCGGGAATGGGTTACGCGGCCGCTTCGACGGTCTCCGTCTCCTGGAGCCTAGGAACGGCGTGCAACGCAACGACCAGCAACGCTACGTCCAGCAGCGCCGGCTCGTTTTCCTGCACGTTCACGGTCCCCGCCGCCCCGATCGGCAAGTACACGTTCACGGGCGTGGCCTCGGCCGGAGGAAAGGCCACCACGTCGTTCACGATCACCCCCGTACTGACGGTAAGCCCCACGTCCGGCCCGGTGGGCGGCATCCTCGAGTTCACGGGTACCAACTACACCGCGAACCTCTCGGTCGTCGTCTCGCTCAACGGCACGACCGCGTGCTCGGGGACCGCGAACCCGTTGGGCCAGTTCACCTGCTCGTTCACCGTACCCGCGAGCACGGCCGGGGTCTACACGTTCGTCGGAACGGATGCCGGCGGCAACTTCGCCTCGGCGAAGTTCCGGGTCGTCCCTCGGCTCGTTGCCACGCCGAGCTCGGGCCCGGTGGGGTCCGCGGTCGTCTTCGACGGAACGGGGTTCGCGGCCGACTCGAACATCAACGTGAGCCTGGGTGCGACCGTGGACTGCAGCGCGAAGGCGAGCGCCCTCGGGAGCTTCGCCTGCGGCTTCGTCATTCCCGCGTTGCCGGTGGGGGCTCACGTGTTCAACGGCACGGACCCCTCGCAGCTCCACGCTGCGGGCGCGACCTTCACGGTCACTCCTCAATTGACCGCAACTCCTTCCTCGGGGGAGGTCGGAACGTCGGTCGCCTTCACCGGGACCGGGTACGCAAAGGCGTCGCCCGCGGCCGTCACCTGGGCCGCCGGCACCGCCTGCTCGGCCGTCACGGGCGCGAACGGGAGCTTCCTCTGCACGTTCACGATCCCGACGACCTCGAAAGGCACGCACGAGTTCACCGGCACCGACGGAGCGGGCGACTCCGCCCAGGCCGCGTTCACGGTCGCGACCGTCCTGACCGCGAACCCGAGCTTCGGACCGGTCGGTACGACGATTGCATTCGACGGATCGAACTACTCGGCCAACTCGGCGGTCACGGTCTCCTGGGACGGCGGGAACGCGTGCGGCGCGACCACAAACTCGACCGGCAGCTTCTCCTGTTCGTTCGTGCTTCCCGCCGCGAGCGCCGGAGCTCACGCGTTCACCGGCACGGATGCGTCCTCGAACTACGTCAGCACAACGTTCACGGTCCTCCCGACCCTCGCCGTGAGCCCCGGGACGGGCACGGTCGGAACGTCGATCACGTTCTCCGGGACCGGTTTCGCGGGGACGTCCGCCGTCACGGTGACCGGGAGCTCCGGGACCGCGTGCACGGCGAACACGAGCCCCGTGGGCTCGTTCCGCTGCGCGTTCACGGTGCCTCCCGCGGCCGCAGGTGCGCTCTCCTTCACGGGGACGGACGGCGCCGGCAACTCCGCCGGTACCTCGTTCACGGTCGTCCCCCAACTGACGGCGGCTCCGGCGACCGGATCGGTGGGCTCGTCGTTCGAGTTCGTCGGAACGGGATTCGCCCGAGGGTCGACGGTGACCGTGACCTGGAGCGGGGGGACGGCCTGCTCTGCGGTCCCCACGACCTCGGTCGGCGGCTTCACCTGCAACTTCACGCTCCCCGTCACGACCGCCGGTCCTCACTCGTTCCGGGCGACCGACCTCTCGGCGAACACGGCGTCGACCGCGGTCTCCGTCGCTCCTTTGCTCCGGCTGAGCCCGTCGCGGGGCCTCGTGGGGACGTTCGTCTCGTTCTCGGCCCTCGGTTTTGCCCCGACCTCGGCGATCGCGATCGGCTGGAGCCTGGGGTCGGCGTGCCGCGGAACGACGAATGCGTCCGGGTCGTTCGGCTGCACGTTCAACATCCCCTCCACGTCTCCCGCCATGTACGCGTTCAACGCGACGGACGCCGCGTCGGACTCTGCGACCGCGACGTTCACCGTGATCCCACTCGTGCTCACGGTGATTCCCGGCACCGGCCCCGTGGGAACGGTCGTGACGTTCACGGGGTCGAACTGGGCACCGGATTCCTCCGTCACGGTCTCCTGGGGCGGGGGGACGGCATGCGCCGCGGCCCCGACGAACTCGACCGGGAGCTTCGGTTGCTCGTTCACCATCCCGGTCACAACCGCAGGGGCGCACGCGTTCACCGGGACGGATCCCACCGGGAACACGACCTCCACTTCGTTCGTCGTGACCCCTCGGCTCGGAGCGACGCCAGCCTCGGGGCCGGTCGGGACCATCGTGACGTTCCCCGGGAACGGGTACGCGGGAGGCTCCCCGGTGACGGTCTCCTGGGCGAGCGGCGTAGCGTGCACCTCCACGACGAGCGCTTCCGGGGTCTTCGTCTGCACGTTTACGGTCCCGGCCGCGCCGGCGGGGCCTCACACGTTCACCGGAACGGACGGGTCGTCGAACCAGGCGCTGACGTCGTTTCTCGTAACGCCCACGCTCTCGGCCTCCCCGACGAGCGGTTCGGCCGGGACCGTCGTCACGCTCTCGGGGAGCGGCTATGCGTCGAGCTCGCCGGTGACCGTCGGCTGGAGCGCGGGGACCGCCTGCACCGCGACGACCAGCACGGTCGGCAGCTTCGGCTGCTCGCTCGCCCTGCCTCCGGCCACCGGCGGGTCCCACGTGTTCGTCGCAACGGACGGGACGGGGAACTCCGCGTCGACGAGCGTGACGGTCGTCGCCCGCCTCACCTCGGCGCCGACGCCCGCCGCGGCGGGCAGCAACGTTACGTTCAGCGGGACGGGGTTCGCGGGGAGATCGCCGGTGACCGTTTCGTGGAGCGGCGGAACGGCCTGCCAGGTCGCCGCGACGAGCGCGGACGGGAGCTTCAACTGCACGTTCAAGGTCCCGGCGACCACCGCCGGAGCGCACGCGTTCGTCGGAACGGACGGCTCGAGCAATACCGCGGCTACGACCGTGACGGTCGTCCCGACGCTTACGGTGAGCCCGTCCCGGGGGCCGGTCGGAACGGCCGTGACGTTCTCCGGTGAAGGGTACGCCGCGAACTCGACCGTTCGAGTCACTTGGGTGGGGGGGACCGCCTGCTCCGGAACCGCCGGGGCGTCGGGGTCGTTCGGGTGCCCGTTCACGATCCCCTCCACGGCCCCCGGACCGTACACGTTCTCCGGGACGGACGCGGTGTCGAACGTCGCCTCGGTAGCGTTCACCGTCTCCCCGTTCGTCTCGGTCGCTGCCTCCTCGGGACCCGTGGGAACGGTCGTCACGGTCAGCGGGTCCAACTTCGCGGTGGATTCGGCGGTCTCGGCGGAGTTCCTCGGAGGGGTGGTTTGCTCGACCACAACCTCCGGCACGGGTGCGTTCTCGTGCTCGTTCCCGGTCCCGGCCGCGACCGCGGGACCGCACGCGGTCTCGGCCTCCGACGCGGCCGGCAACACGGCCTCGGCGGCGTTCACCGTCACCCCACGGCTCACGGTGAGCCCGGCTTCGGGTCCGGTCGGGACCTCGATGACGTTCAACGGGACCGGGTTCGGATTCAACGCCACGGTCTCGATCTCCTCCATCGCGGGGGTGCGGTGTCAGGGAACCCAGTCGGGCACTTCCGGCAGCTTCTCCTGCGTCATCGTCATGCCGGCGGCGACGGCCGGTGCGCACCGATTCACCGCGATCGACTCGGCCGAAAGCCTCGACTCGGCGTTCGTCCTGTTCACCGTAACGGCCTCGCTCTTCGTGAGCCCGTCGTCCGGACCTGTCGGGACGTTCGTGACGTTCTCGGGAGCGGGGTACGCGGGCAACTCTACCGTTACGGTGAGCTGGTCGGCCGGCACCGCCTGCGCGGCGGTATCGAACGGTGCGGGGAACGTCGTCTGTACGTTCACCGTTCCGGGGACGAGTCTAGGATCCCACCGCTTCACCGGGACCGACGCGTCCTCGGACACCGCGGCGGCATTGTTCGTGGTCGTCCCCCAGCTCTCCGCCTCGCTGGCGTCGGGCCCTGTCGGGACGGTCGTGAGGCTTACCGGCAGCGGCTACGACCCCACCACGGTCGTCAACGTCACGTGGAACGGCGGGGTCGTCTGCTCCGCGACGACGAGCGCGACCGGGGCGTTCGCGTGTTCCGTCACGATCCTCCCGACGCCCGCGGGTGCGCACGCCTTCAACGGGGCGGAAGCGCACGGGGCGTCCGCGACCTCGAACTTCACCGTCACCCCTTCCTTCTCGGAGTCGAAGTCGTCGGGCCCGGTGGGGACGGGAGTGTCGTTGTCGGGGGCCGGGTTCGCCCGCTCGACCTCGCTCACGATCTCGTGGAACGGGGCCTCAGCGTGCTTGACGACGACGAACACCTCCGGCAGCTTCGCGTGCTCGTTCGTCGTTCCGGCGACCCCGGCGGGGGCTCACACGCTCCTCGCCGCCGACGTCAGCGGCAACTCCGCTAGCGTGGTCTTCACCGTCCTGCCGACGGTCACCGCGGGTCCGACCGGCGGGCCGGTCGGGACCGTCGTGACGTTCACAGGATCCGGCTACGCGGCGAACTCCGCGCTCACGGTCACGTGGAGCTCGGGCGTCGCGTGCACCCAGACGACGAACTCGACCGGGGGGTTCGCCTGCTCGTTCTCGCTCCCGGCCGCCACCGCCGGGGCGCACTCGTTCACCGCGACCGACCGCTCGTCGAACGCCGCGTCCACGTCCGTCACGGTCACGTCGCTTCTGACCGTCTCCCCGACCAAAGGGCTTGTCGGCGCGGTTGTCACGTTCACGGCCGAAGGGTTCGCCGCGGCCTCCGCGATCAGCGTCAGCTGGCACGCGGGGAGGGCGTGCTCGGGGACCACCGGGGCGAGCGGGAACTTTTCGTGCACCTTCAGGGTCCCCTCGAGCGCTCCCGGGGTGTACGCATTCACCGCGACGGACGCCGCGTCGAACGCCGCGTCGGTCGGACTCACGATCGTTCCGCTCCTGACCGTCGGTCCGGCCTCCGGACCGGTCGGGACGACCGTCAGGGTCACCGGGTCGAACTTCGCCGCGGCCTCGGCCGTCACGGTCGTCTGGGCCGGGACGACGGTCTGCACGCAGACCTCGAACGCGACCGGCGCCTTCGCCTGCTCGTTCCCCCTCGCGCCGATCGGCGCGGGCGTGGGCACTCTCACGGCGACCGACGGAGCGGGGAACTCGGCAACCGCCTCGTTCGCGGTCCAGACCCTCCTCTCGGTCTCCGGGACCTCGGGGCCGGTCGGGACCTCTGTGGTGTTCACCGGGACGGGGTACGACCCGAGCTCTCCCGTCACGGTCGCATGGGCGTTGGGCACGGCGTGCACGGGCGAGTCGAGCGCGGTCGGCAGCTTCTCGTGCGCGTTCACGCTCCCTTCGTCGCCGGCCGGTGCGCACACATTCAACGGATCGGACCCGTCCGGCGCGTTCTCGACCACGGTGTTCACGGTCGTTCCACAGCTCCTCCTCGGGGCCGCTCGAGGCCCCGTGGCGACCGTCGTCCCGCTCTCGGCGAGCGGGTTCGCGGCGGGCCGCACGATCAACATCACGTGGGGTTCCTCGACCGCATGCTCCGGCACGACCGGGCCTGCGGGCAACTTCTCTTGCACGTTCAAGATCCCGGCAACTCCGCCTGGCCCGTCCACGTTCAGCGCGACGGACGCCGCCGCGAATCGGGCCACGGCCACGTTCACGGTCGTGCCCGTCCTCACGGTCAGCTCGGGCTCCGGACCCGTGGGGAGCTCGGTGACGTTCACCGGAACGAACTTTGCCTCATCGTCCTCGGTGTCGGTCACCGGACCCGGCGGGGTGACGCTCTGCACCCAGACGTCGACCGGTTCGGGCGGGTTCGCCTGCACGGCCGCGATCCCGGCGGGGAGCTCGGGAGTGCACGCGTACTCCGCCACGGACGGCTCGGGCAACACCGCGAGCGTTTCGTTCTCGATCACGGCCAAGCTCTCCGTGACGTCGCCTTCCGGGCCGGTGGGCGCCCCCGAGACGTTCGTCGGGACCGGCTTCGCCGCCTCGGCGTCCGCGACCGTTTCGTGGAGCGGAGGTACGGTCTGCACGGCCGCGACCAGCGCGGCCGGGAGCTTCTCGTGCGCCGTGACCGTCCCGGCGGCGACGACCGGCTCCCACGCGTTCACGGCGACCGACCTACCGTCGAGCGACTCGGCGAGCGCGAGCGTCCTCGTGACCGCGGCACTGACCCTCAGCGCATCGACGGGCACGGTCGCCACGGTCCTCACGTTCACGGGAAGCGGCTTCGCCGGCACGTCGACCGTGACGGTCACCTGGAGCCAGGGAGCGGCGTGCAGCTCGACCACGAACGCTTCGGGAGGTTTCACCTGCCGGTTCTCGGTCTCTCCGGCGCCCGCTGGCACCTACCCGTTCACGGCGACCGACGCTTCGGGTAACCTCTCGCGCGCGTCGTTCACGCTCGAATCGGCCCTCACGATCGGCCCGAGCTCCGGCCCGGTCGGGACCTCCGTTTCCCTTTCTGGGACGGGGTTCGGCCCGAACGAGCCCGTCGAGGTAACCTGGGGCTCTGCCGCCGTCTGCGCCCCTACGACGGACGCGAACGGGAGCTTCGGCTGCACGTTCGAGGTCCCGCCGGCTCCCGAGGGATCGCAGCAGTTCGAAGCGACCGACACCGCGACCCATTCTGCCAACGCGACCTTCGCCGTCGCCCCAGCCCTCTCGGTCTCCGCTGGGGAGGGACCGGAAGGGACCTCCCCGACGTTCTCGGGTACGGGGTTCGCGGCCGACTCGGCCGTGACGGTCGTCTGGGCTCGAGGGACCGCGTGCACGGCGACCACCAGCGTCGCCGGGAGCTTCGCGTGCCCGTTCCTCGTCCCGCGAGTACAGGGAGGCGCCTACCCGTTCACGGCGACCGACGCTAGCGGGAACTCGGCCACCTCCCATTTCACCGTCACCGCGACCCTCGCGGTCTCGCCCGCGAGCGCCGCCGTCGGCACGACCGTCACCTTCACCGGAACGGGGTACGCGGGCACGACGCTCGTGAACGTCTCGCAGGACTCGACCGTGGCCTGCGGCGCGATCACCGCCTCGAGCGGAGGGTTCAACTGCACGTTCACGATCGGGGCGATGCCCTCGGGGCCGCACTCGTTCTCGGCGACCGACCGCCTTTCGAACTCGGCGACCGCCGTCGAGACGGTCGTTCCCTCGCTGACGATCACTCCCGTTCCCGTCGCCGTCGGGGGGAACGTCAACTTCACCGGAGCCGGGTTCGCGGGCGTTTCGTCCGTGACGGTCAGCTGGAGCGGGGGCACCGCCTGCACCGCCGTCACGACGACGTCGAAGGGGGTGTTCAGTTGCTCGTTCAAGCTCCCGCCCGCCGCCGCGGGGGCGCACGTGTTCACGGCGGCCGACCTGGCCGGGGACACGGCGTCCGGGTCCGCCACGGTCACCCAGAGCCTGAGCGCCTCCCCGACCTCGGCCCGGTCGGGCTCGTCGATCACGTTCAGCGGGAACGGCTTCGCTGCGGATTCGGCGGTCTCCGTCACTTGGACTCGCGGGGTCGCCTGCTCGACGATCTCCAACGCCTCCGGGGGGTTCGCGTGCGTGTTCGACTCCCACGGAGCCCCGGCGGGGAACTACACGTTCACGGCGAGGGACGCGGCGGGCGGGCTCGCCGCGACGCCGGTCGGGATCGCCGCCGCCCCCGCCGGGCCGGTCAACAACCAGATCCTCGGCCTCGACCCCGTGACGTTCTGGATCGTGGTGATCGTGATCGTCGCGATCGCGGCGGTCGCCGCGGTCATCGTCGTTCGAACGCTGAAAGGGTCGGGCCGACCCCCGACGTGGTGAAGGCGGGAAGCTCCGCCGGCGAGCTCGGTCCCCGTTCCCGGCGAGCCATCGGACCGTACAAATACCGGGGGCGTCCTCGTCTCCCGCCGCTCGAGCGGTCGTAGGGCGTCGGGACCGCTGGGCGAGGAATTCGAGGGCGAACGTGGAATCGAACGAGCCTTCGGACCCATCGCAGAGGACCCCTACCGGTCCGGTCCCGGCGGCGAGCCGCGCGAACCCCACGCCCGTTCCCGGTGAACGGACCGTGACCGAACCGAACGCAGCTCGTGCTGCTCGGAGGAACCGCACGGACGCCGAAGGCCGATATCGAGCCCGAGGACGGCTCTCCGGTCCGGTCCTGGGAGCCTACGTCGTGCTCCTTCTGCTCATCGTTCTCGTGGTACGACCGCGGGTCAGC
>Ga0187815_10000387_pt1 | contig 21480 bp, 21 predicted proteins | sample NC_S_5_FD_132962 | JGI IMG/M metagenome (GOLD analysis project Ga0187815, IMG submission 132962) | Wetland sediment microbial communities from Neuse River Estuary, North Carolina, USA - ASW-S_5 | ecosystem: Environmental > Aquatic > Freshwater > Wetlands > Sediment | place: USA: North Carolina...
CCGTGGAGAAGGCCGATCCCATCCCAAGAGACTCCGAAACTTATGTGTCCCCCGTTTTAAAGATTCCCTAAATTTTGGCGTCAATACAGCACGGCGCAACATAAGCGCAGAGAACACATATCCGAGAACATGTTGTATAAAACATGTCCTTGGTTTCAAGCACGTATGTGGCACGGACCGCGGCGGAAAGTTCGCCGTGATACGGGTCCCATGCGAAAAGAGCCGGCGAAAGTTCTTGGCCAAAACCAAAGAGTGGCTCAAACAGCATATGCACTGGAAACGGCAGGATCAGCAAAAGCAACTAACGATGATGCTGCGCGGTTTCTACCAGTATTTCGGGTTGCACCACTGTAAACCGAAGCTCGACCGGACCCGGCGCGAAGTGGAACGGCAATGGGCCCGCACATTGAGACGACGGAGTCAGCGGCAGCGCCTGTACTGGTGCTATCTGAAGAGTCAGCCCTGGTTCCAACTACCATACGCGGTCTCGACCCTCCACCCAACGGTGTGACGGCTATCTATCTAGCGAGTGCAACCTGGGGAGCCCGTTGCGGGAAATCTGCTCGACGGGTTCTGCGAGGGGGGACGGGCACCAGAGGTATACCTCGAGACCTGTCCCTACCCACCAATCGGTGCGGGGAAATGCTAATCGCTCAGTTGATTCTGCGGCGCCAGATCTGCTTTGACTGCACGACCCGCGTGCACGCAATCCAGCGCCCGTCAGGCGACACTTTCGGATGCATCAAATTTCCGGAGTCGCGAGTCAACTGGCGCGGCACGCCTCCCAGGCTCGGAATCGCGAACAATTGCAAGCGCCCGTTGGCCAACGCGCTGTAGACGATTGTCTTGCCTTCGGTCAGCCAGTCCACGCCGTCGTACGTTGTGCCCTTGTAATCGATCACTTTCTGCGCATGCGCCCCGTCGGCTTGAACCGTCCACAGCGTGCGATCTTCTCCGCCGCGATTATCCTCGATGGCGATTTCCTCGCCGTCTGGCGACCACGCCGCCCACGACACGCTACGAATCTCGGAAGTCAGCGCAAGCTTTTCAGCGCGCAGCAAGCGTCCCGTCTCCGGATCCAGGGTCAACTGCCACAGCTTGTCGATTCCGGGCTGGCCGTCACGGTCCCAGGAGCTGAACAGCAGCTTCGTCCCATCCGGCGACCAGTACGCCGGGCCGGTTTCCCACCCAAAATCTGTCAAGCGAATCTCGGGAGCATGCACATCGTCCGCCTTGCGCAGATAAACGTCGTCCGTGCTCGCGGGATCGCCGTACTGCGGCACGGGCTTGCGCGACCGGTGCGAATGGAAGGCGATCCATTTGCCGTCAGGTGACCAGGCCGGAGGAAAATCCTCGCCGTAGCCCGAAACGATCACGGAAGGCTGCGACGCGCGGTTCCCTTGCTCGTCCACGGCGACTACGGCATCGTCGAGATTGAGCCCCCAATCCGCCTGCCGCGGCCCTCCGAAAAAGTATCCGATTCTTCGGCTATCGGGGCTCCACATCGGCAATTGCCCGCCGGCGACGAGTTCTTTCGCATCGCCTCCACCCGCGGGCACGAGCACGATCGACGGCTGGTAAACCGTGCGCGTCCAGTAGAGGTCATTTCCGGCCATAGTAGGCGCATCGTTGTCCGCGCCTGGCGTGTCCACAATCCTTCGCCGCGCTCCGGTGGCGGGGTCGAGCTCGTAAATCTTCAGCCAGCGATCCGCTTCGGGTCGATGCCGCGCTTCATTGTCGGCTGCACCATCGCTTGCGAGCGCGAGATACATTTTGCGGCCGTCCGGCGAAATTGAGATGTGCTCCGGCAGAGGGCTCGCATCAAGATGGTCTGCCACCACCCTGGTCGCGCCCGTATTCGCTCCAATGCGCACCAGCGACGATTCACCACTGGGCAAAAACAGCAGGCCGTAGAAGTAATTGCCATCGGGGGAGAAGGCCATCGCCGTGATTCGTCCCGACACGCCATAATCGCGCACGCGTCCGTTCACATTGATGAACACTTCCTGATCTGCGGCATTCGCTCGGTAATAAGCCCACTCCGTTTCGTCGCCCGCGCAAACCGGCACAGCATCAGCAGGCAATGGCGATAACTTTTCGCCATCGCCATGCGGCAAGAACCAGCCGTCCTCGACCGTTCGTTCCCCGACCCGCGCCAGCCCGCTGCCCGAACCGCAAAAGACGGCGTTGTCGACGCGATTCAGATCAGCCATCAAGATCAGCGAATCCTCACGGCCGGTCTGTAGCGAGAGAAGCTGAAGGTCGGGCTGCACACCACGCCGGTTGACGATTGCCCACCGGCCGTTGCCCGACACGGTCACACGTTCCAGCGGTCCTTCGAACCACTGATTGGTCGGCAACTCCAGCACGAGCTTGTCCGGTGGTCTCGGCGCGGCCGTTTTCGCCGGTTCCTGTGTGTGACCCCACGACGCCGCGACCAGTCCGAGAACGATTGCGCCCGCAATGCGGCCATTCATGGCCATCTCCCAAGAAAGTTGTCTAAGGAAATTCCGCAGTAGAATTTTACTCTGAAACTTCAGGCGTACTTATAGAAGCCGCGGCCTGATTTCCTTCCCAGCCACCCCGCCGCGACGTATTTCTTGAGCAGAGGACACGCGCGATATTTCGAATCGCCAAATCCCTTGAACAGCACTTCAAGAATGTCCACGCAAACGTCCAGCCCGATGAAATCCGCCAGTTCAAGCGGTCCCATCGGATGATTCATGCCCGTTTTCATTACCGCGTCCACCCCCTCGGCCGTCGCCACTCCTTCCATCACCGCAAACGCAGCCTCATTGATCATCGACATCAGCACGCGATTCGAGACGAAGCCTGGTGCGTCATTGACCGCCACCGGTTTCTTCCCGAGCTTTTCGCACAGCGCCATAGTCGTCTGAAATGTCTCTTCGCTTGTCGCCAGGCCGCGTATCAGTTCCACCAGCATCATAACGGGCACCGGATTCATGAAATGCATGCCGATAAATCGATCGGGGCGGCTCGTTTGCGCCGCAAGTTCTGTGATGGAAATCGATGATGTGTTGCTCGCCAATATAACTTCGGGCCGGAGCGCGGCATCGACTTCCTTCAGCACACGGGTTTTCAGCTCAAGCTGTTCGGGCACTGCTTCCACAACAAAATCCGCCGTCGCAAGTTTCGAAGCGTCGGTCGTCGCTTCAATTCGTCCGAGCACGGCCGGCTTCTCCACTTCCGTCAGCTTTCCTTTCTTGACTTCGCGATCGAGGTTCTTGCCGATTGTCTCCATGCCGCGATCGAGAAATCGTTTCTCGACGTCGCGCAAAATCACCTTGTATCCCGACCGCGCAAACACATGCGCGATCCCGTTCCCCATCGTTCCTGCGCCCAGCACTCCTACGGTTTGGATGGCGTTCGTCTCGATCACATTCGTCATAACAATTTCGCTCCTTACCGGTTCGAAAAAAAGGGCGGTCCTAGCCGCCAAAACGCTAAACGAAGGTGGCAAAGGAAGGCAAAAGTGATCGTCGGCCACAACCGCGGATCGAAAGAACAAAGGACGCGGGCGTCCTAATGGGATGCGACTTCAAGTGCCGTCGATGCGGCACAAACCTGCGCGGCGGGCATCAATCCCGGAACCCGCTCTTTGGTACAGGCTTACCCGCGTCCAGTCCCGGATGCTACGCCCGCTGAATTCTCGGTGTCAAACGGATTTGGATCGAGGCCCTCGACGCGGCGCGCGTCCGCTATTCTGGCGGCGTTGCCTCCACGACTTCGCGAATAATCTCTCTCGCGCGAGCTTCGGACTCGGGCAGGACGCGAATCCTCGTGTTTCCTCCCGAATCATCCACAACGCACCCGATTCCATTCTCGCGAAGACACGCCTGCAGCATCTGCGCCGTTTCTCCACGTTCGCCCGCCCATACTTCCGCCGTCGCATCTTTGGCCTCGAACTCCGGCGCGATATCGTCAGGGGCCTCGGCCTGATCCTCCGCGACACTGGAACTGCCCGGCTCAGCCTTTTTGTTGTCCTCCAAGGCCCATGCCGGCGTCTCTCCGAGCGCGAAAGGTGACCGCTCGCTAATTCCCTCAAGGCATTCGAGAGCCCTTTCCAGATTCACCTTGGGGACCAGCAAGCCGTATCGCGGACGTGGAAGTGCCAATCCAAAAACAGACTGGTCGTGATCAGAGACGGGACAATTCGGAATGGCGGCGTCACGCAGGGCCGCCAAGGCAGCACTAAACGCAGCCGGGTCGCTGCCCCGCCACGCAAGCGCGAGGTCGTTTGGAAGCTCCTCCGATGGGAGAGTATCTACCAGTTCAGCATCGCATTCACTGCAGCGTGTGAACCCTGCACGATACTCCGCTTTGCACACGGGGCAGAACATTTCGACGCACTTCTACCCCCCCAACGCCAAATTCCGCCAGTGGGTTCGACCCGAGATCAGCTAACCATTCTGGGCGAGTTGCTACCATGACGATTCTTGTCGTCGCGACATGACTGAAAACCGCGCCATGGCATGGCGGGGGCCGAAATTAGCAAGGTGTTGGAGGCTGCAAAACCAAATCATTTCCAAATCCAAGTCGCCATTCCCTTATCGTTCGACGGCCAGCGCTACGGCGTTCCCACCGCCGAGGCACAGCGCCGCAATTCCGCGTTTCAAATTCCGCCGTTGCAATTCATACAGCAGCGTCACGAGCACACGCGCGCCCGATGCGCCGATCGGATGCCCCAGCGCCACTGCACCGCCGTTCACGTTAACCTTGTCCCGGTTCAGCTTCAGCACGCGCGTCACCGCTATCGCCGCCACCGCGAACGCCTCGTTCAACTCGTACAAGTCCACATCGTTGTCGCGGTCCCATCCCGTTTTCGCCAGCAGTTTTTCGACCGCCTCGACCGGCGCCATCATCACCCATTTCGGTTCGACTCCGCTCACCGCCTGCGCCACGATTCGCGCCATCGGAGTTTTCCCGACCCGCGCTGCAGTTTTCTCGCTCGTCACCACTACAGCCGAAGCACCGTCATTTGTCCCCGGCGCGTTGCCTGCCGTCACCGTGCCGTCCTTCTTGAATGCCGCCCTGAGCTTTGCCAGCGCCTCCATCGACGTATCTTCGCGCGGCGACTCGTCCGTCTGGATCACCACCGCCGGGCCCTTTTTCTGCGGAATCTCGACCGGCACAATCTGCTCGCCGAAGAAGCACGATTTGATCGCGCGCACTGCCTTCTGGTGGCTCTCCAGTGCAAACCGATCTTGCTCCTCGCGCGAGATGTTGTATTTCTCGGCCACAAGTTCGGCCGTAACCCCCATGTGATAGTTTTCGTACACGTCCCACAACCCGTCGCAGATCATCGAGTCGATCAACTCCGCATTGCCCAGCCGGTAGCCCGTGCGCGCGCCCTTCAACAAGTACGGGCAGTTCGACATCGACTCCATTCCGCCCGCCACCACAATTTCCGACTCGCCCAGCATCACCCCTTGCGCGGCAAGTCCGACCGCCTTCAGTCCAGACCCGCAAACTTTGTTGATAGTCATCGCCGCAACATGCGGATCGAGCCCGCCACGCAGCGCCGCTTGTCGCGCAGGATTTTGCCCTAGTCCCGCCTGCACCACATTTCCCATGATCACTTCGTCGACCTGCTTCGGCTCGATTCCTGCGCGGCGCACCGCTTCGGCCACGACTTTCGCGCCCATCTCCGGCGCCGACACCGGCGCCAAGCCTCCCATGAATTTCCCAATTGCAGTTCGCACCGCACTCAATATGACTGGCTGTTCCATGATGACCTCTCCTTGCAACTCCTAGAATGCAGGTTCGACCCGACCGCAGCGGAGGGCGCCTGGCCTGCGCCCCACTCCAAGTTTAACAAGCCGCAGCCTAGGCTCGCATCACTCCATGATCAATCCTGGATCTTGCTCTTCCCGCCAAGTTCAGCAAGCGCTTCCGCCTCAAACTGCCGCTCGGCCTTGAGATCGATCGACTTCCCGCATTTTGGACACACAAACGAATCACCGCTCGGGATCGGCTGGGTACCTGGCGCAAACAGGCCGGTGCCTTCGCGGAAGTTCCAGACTGCGCCACACTTGCATTTTAGCGTCAGACTTCGAACCGTAGTCGTTTTCACAGATTTGAAGCTTTCGGGCGTCGGATTGACACCGGTGAAATCGATATTCGCTCTACCACTTACGCGGAACTTCCCAAGAACCCAGCCCACTCCAACGCCGAGAAGGAAGATCACGAGCACTGTGAAGCCAGACAGAGTGATGGTCGAGCCCATCGCCTCACCTCAAGGAAATCTAGTTTTACGTCTTCGGACGTGACATGTGTGGACCTTCGTGTCAAATCAACGCGGCATAGTATAGAAACCCGCAGAACGACGGTCAATTTGTCGTCTGCCCGCCCATGCCTTGTCCGCAACCGCAAGCTCCCTTAGTGACCGGGGAAGCTAAAGGCAGCTCTGAGCTGCCATTGGCCGCATTTGACGCTGCCACTTGACACTCGCTGTGCAACGAGAGTAGCTTCGGCCAACTTAGCCCATCACCGGGTGAAGCAAGTCTGAGGAACGCGAGACCACAATGACAGCGAGCGTGAATCGGCGCAACGTAGGACCGGCCACGATACTGGAGTTAGGACCACGGCTAACCATCCTAGAAGGCACTGAGCTTCGCGACGCGGCCACCGAACTACTGGAACAGGGGAGGTCAAGCATTCTGCTCGATTGCGGGCAAGTGACCTTCCTTGATAGTCAAGGAATCGGTCTTCTGGTGCGTACCTGGGTGTCAGCGGGACGGGGAGGAAGACTGAAGCTCTTCAGCCTCACCCCTCGCTTCAGAGAAACGTTGAAGATCACCGGCTTGCTCAAAGTCATGGACTGTTTCGACGATATAGAGTCCGCGCTTCAGAGTTTCAGCCGCCAAGCTACGGCGTAAGCTCTTCGGCCCGGCCGAGAACGGTATAATGCCGCAGCCTAAGCGGTGGGCCACGTTTCGAAAAAAGTCCTCCGACGAGCAAACATTCCAGGATAACCTGTGGGCGCGCGCCACAGACCCGCCCACAAGCAAGGATGGCGTATCGTGATCCTCAAACAATTTTATTTGCCTTGCCTGGCGCATGCTTCGTACGTAATTGGGGATGAGAAGACTGGCACCGCAGCCGTGGTTGATCCGCAGCGCGACACCGATCGTTACATTGCCTTCGCCGCCGAGCGCGCCCTCAGCATCAAGCACGTACTCCTCACGCATCTTCACGCCGACTTCATCGCGGGACATTTGGAGTTGCGCGATCACGTGGGAGCGAGAATCTATCTTGGCGCTGCCGCCAAAGTGGCTTACGCATTTACTCCCCTTCGCGATGGCGACACTCTCGAATTCGGACGCGTCCGTCTGAAGATACTCGAAACCCCCGGCCACACGCCGGAGTCGATCTCGATCCTCGTTTACGACCTGGAGGTCAGCGACACCGAGCCGCACGCCGTGCTCACCGGCGACACTCTTTTCATCGGCGATGTGGGGCGTCCCGACCTGCGCGTGGCCTTGGGCTGGTCGGCGAATGACCTTGGCAGCATGCTTTTCGATTCGCTGCACTTGAAGCTCCTGCCGCTGCCCGATAGAAGCCTCGTATACCCGGCTCATGGTGCGGGTTCGCTTTGCGGCCGGGCAATCAGCAAAGAGACGGTATCAACCATGGGAGAACAGCGCCGCTCGAACTATGCGCTACAACCCATGAGCAAAGAAGCGTTCATTCATGTGGTGACGGCGGACCAGCCCGATGCTCCGGCCTACTTTGTCTATGACGCTGTGCTGAATGCCGAAGAGCGGCCGACGCTGGATCAGACGCTGGCCCGCGGCATGAATCCCCTGAGCCTCGAACGCGTGCTTGAACTGCAGTCCGCTGGCGCCCAGATTCTCGACACGCGTGATGCGGCCGAGTTCGCCTCGGCCCATCTCGCGGGCAGTATCAACATTGGCCTCGCCGGTCAGTACGCCACATGGGCCGGAACCGTGCTCGATCGCACGCATCCGATCGTAATCATCGCGGATCCCGGCCGCGAGAACGAGTCCGCGGTTCGCCTCGCACGCATCGGCTTCGATCACGTTGCGGGATACCTGAAGGACGGCTTGAAGAGCCTTGAATCGCACCCGGACCTGGTCGCCTTCACCGAACGCCTCGGCGCGCCATTCGCCGCGGAACTCCTGTCGTCGAGTCAAGCGCCTCTCCCTGTTGACGTTCGCACCCCACGCGAACGCGCCCAAAAATTCATCGCCGGCAGCATGGCTATCCCACTCAATCATCTGATGGAGAATCTCGGCAAGCTTCCCAGGGATCGCCCTCTCTTGCTCTATTGCGCAGGTGGTTATCGGTCGTCCATTGGGGCTAGCCTGCTGCAGCGCAGCGGGTTCGACCACGTCGGCGAAATCGCCGGCGGCCTCGCTGGTTGGGAAGCCGCCAAACTCCCGGTTCAAACCCCGCAACCTAGTAGTACGACCGCATAACTCTGAAACGTCCTCGACTGCGCCTCAAAAAGTACAGACTGTTCTATAGTACTATTGACTTTCGCTTTTAATTCGCCTACCATGCCCAACGCTGGAGGAGGCGCAGGGAAGCAGGCGAAAATCGCCTGCGTTAACCCGCAGTCTCGGAAACTGCTTCCTGCAGGACGGGAGAGACAACGATGGTGCTGACCAAACGCCAGAAAGAAGTCCTGAATTATCTCGTCAATTTCGAAAACAAGAACGGCTATTCGCCGAGCTTCGAAGAAATTGCCAAGGGTATGAAACTCAGTTCGCTGGCCACGGTGCACAAGCATCTTTCGACACTCGAGAAAAAGGGGTTCATCCGGCGCGGGTACAACCAGAGCCGTTCGGTCGAGGTCCTGCAACTGCCGCAGCCCGTCCGCAAGGACATCCTCGACCGGCACGTTGTCGAGTTGCCGCTGGCTGGAAGAATTGCCGCCGGCCGTCCCTTGGAAGCGGTGGAAGATCGCGAAACGATTTCGCTGGCTGACTTTGCGCGCGGGCAAAATACGTTTGTGCTGCAAGTCAAGGGCGAATCGATGCGCGACGATCACATCCTCGACGGCGACTACATCGTAGTCGAGCAGACGCAGGTTGCGAACTCGGGCGAGACGGTGGTCGCGCTGGTTGGCGAAGACGAAGCAACCGTGAAGCGATTTTACCGTGAGTCCGGCGGAAGGATTCGTTTGCAACCAGCCAACGAGAAGATGGCGCCCATCGTTGTGCCGGCCAGCAACGTGCGCATTCAAGGCCGCGTCGTCGGCGTCCTTCGCAAATACTAGCGCCCCGGCGCGCGTGGTTTCTCGGTGCAACGGGTGCTTCCTACTTCGCTTTGCAGAGTGAACCTAATACGGGGTTTCGCCGAGCGTAACCTGCGTCACTGTGCGAGTCCTGCCAGTTGCCAACTACAGGAAAGCGAAATCACTTCCGTAGTAGCAAGCCTGCCGTCTTCTGTTCGCCATTACCTGTACAGCACAAATGTTCCAATTTGGAATTGGTTGGTGTACTGTCCCGGACTACATTCATAGGCCCAGTTCCTGTTGGCAAGGAATTTGTCGGGTCAGGGTTAAGGAGGGTAAATGTGGGGAGATAAGAAAACGGACGCTCCCGCAAGGGCGCCGCTCCCGCAGCAACCGAAGGTTACCGGAACGACCGCACCATCTTTCTCAGGGGAGGCTAAGAACATGGCACCTTTGGATTCTACGTATCCAACGACGACGAGCGGGAGCACGGCACGGCTCGGCGCCAGTTTGCATATCAAGGGCGAGATCACGGGAAATGAAGACCTGCAGATCGACGGCAGCGTGGAAGGCCTCGTGCAGCTCGAGGACCGCAAGCTGACCATCGGCGCCAGCGCTCGTGTGACGGCCGATATCATCGCGCGAGAAGTGGCGGTGTATGGCAACGTGAAGGGCAATCTTCGCGCGCGCGACCGCATCGAGATCAAGAAGGACGGTTCCGTGGTAGGCGACTTGACCACCGCGCGGATCATGATCGAGGACGGCGCCTACTTCAAGGGCTCGATCGAGATCGACAAGTCGGGCGATGCGGGCGAGAGTGAGGAAAAGGCCTCCTACACCCGGACGCGTACCCCGGCGTCGACCTCAGCGGACTAGCGCCGCACCAGCGTCGCTAACGCGTCGACGCATCGTTTTCGCTGGCGCATCGACGCGTCGGTCGTCCGCAACAGTTCAGAAGAGGCGAGTCGCGCAGTCGTACCGCACGCGCTGGCGCGGCCCGCCTCTTCTTTTCCTTCGTAGTGTCTATCGCCGCTATCCTCTTTTTTCCCGGTCGGTAAACCGAACAATCATTTCGCTCTGGCGAACGGCGTGAATTAGCGTCGCCATCTCGGGTAGCCCCTTATGTGCTTGCTTTCAGGAGGCGGCAATCCTCGAGATATTGGCCCGCGGAAGGTGCCCTGTCGGGCGGCTGGCTGCACGAACCCCGACCTTCCCTGCACAGAAAGGGATACTCGCGGAATTCAACTGGCTCGGGTTCGCAAGCCGCGCTCAACTTGGCTCATGAAACGCGCTTCTCTAAAGCTTCTTCTGCTGGTTTTGCTGCTGAATTTGACGGCGCTGGCCCAAACGAATCTCACTACCGTTTGAGCCAGGCCTTTGATCTGGTGCAGCAAGGGCAATTCTCCGCAGCCGTTGATACCACCAAATCACTGGTCGATTCTGGGGCTCTGCAAGGAGTGGAGCTAGGACGAGCCTGGGCGCTGCTCGGCTTCGCCTACAAGGAGCAGGGCGAGTTTGCGGCAGCGCACCGGGCGCTTGATGAGTCCATTCACATTCTTGGGCATAACCCGATTTCCTCCAAGACTATGCGACAGCCCTCAGTGTCGAAGCTTCTGTGAGTTGGGAAGAGGGGCAACTGGACACCGCGGAACACATCTGGCTAAAGGCGGTGAGGATATTTGCAAACGGTGGTAATCGCGCGGCTAGCGCCGAAGCGTACAGAAGCCTAGCCGAACTTGAATTGTGGCAAACGAAGGTGCACCAGGCGAGGAAATGGTTCGAGAAGGCCCTCGCGGATGCCAATGCCGCGGGCAGTTTGACCCCGGTTGATCAAGCAGCCTATGCTTCGACGGAAGGGTGGTTGGACCTGGAGGAGAAGCATATTCCCGAAGCTGCGGATGCATATGAGCGATCGCTCGACTACTGTAAACTTGCGTTTGGGGAGAACCACTATCTTACGGGGTGGGGGTTCCTGCTGCTGGGGAAGGCGCTGACGCAGGAAGGGCAGTTAGGCCAAGCACTGACGGACATGCGCGACGGCCTCGCCGTGCTCGATCAGAGCTTGGGACCGCAGAATCCGAAGTACTGGGCGGCGGAGATAGCTCAAAAAAGCAGCTTGCCGATGCACAGTTGCTGGCACTGCAGATGCAGATCGAACCCCATTTCCTTCTCAACACTTTGAATTCTCTGACCGCGCTGGTGGAGTTGGACCGCAAAACGCAGGCGCTGCAAACACTCGAGCGTCTGAACGGCATGCTCAAGATGACCCTCAAGAGAAACGCGCCGAGCAAAATTCCGCTGACGCAAGAGTTGGAGATTGTGAAGAGCTATCTCGAGATCGAGCAGATGCGATTTGCGGACCGCCTGCGGATCGAGATGCAAGTGAATCCGAATACGCTGGACGCCATGGTTCCGAGTTTCATTCTGCAGCCGCTGATTGAAAATGCCGTTCGCCACGGAATCGCCCATTGTGAAAACGAGGGCGGCATCGAAACGAGCGTCAGGCGAGAGGGAGAACGCGTGCGATTGCAGGTACGCAACAGCGGAAACGGAAACGGCAAGAGCAACGGAGGGAATGGCGAGGCGCGCGCGGGTTTGGGAATCGGTCTCTCGAACACGACGGACAGGCTGGCTCACTTTTATAAGGACGACTACGATTTTGGCATTCGCCGCCCGGATACGGGAGGCTTCGAAGTGGTCATCAGTATCCCGTATGAACGAAAGAGCCGTGAAACTGAAGGCGTTGATCGCGGACGACACCGCTTGCGAGAGAGAGGCTCGGGTTCTTGCTCGCGTCCGAAGACGATGTAGAGATTGCCGCCGAGTGTCGCAACGGGAGAGAGGTCACTTCCCGTGCATCTGGATGTCCAGCAGCAGGAAATCGACCGGGCTTGTTTTCAGAGCTTCTATGAGCGGCGTCGATATCGTGCGAAGTATCGGCGCGTCGAAGATGCCCGCGACAGTGTTCGTAACCGCGTACAGCGATTATGCCGTCAAGGCGTTCGAGCTGCATGCCCTGGATTACCTGGTGAAGCCGATCGAATCGAAACGGCTGCACGAGGCCGTCGAGCGAGTGCGAGAAAGGGTGCGTTCCCGCGAATCGTTCATCATCCAAGAGGAGCAGCTCTCATCCGTTCTCAAGGTCTTGCAAACGGCGGCTACGGCGCTGAATACCTATCCACAACGGCTGTTGGCCAAGAACGGCAACAAAGACTGTGTGGTCGCAGTGGCAGATATCGAGTGGATTCAGGCGGCGGATTACTACGTGTGCCTGCATGCCAAAGGAAAAGAGCATCTGGTGCGCGGAAGCATCAAGGTTCTGGACGCGAAGCTCGATCCGGCAAAGTTTGTACGGTTGCACCGGTCGGCGATCGTCAACGTCGATTACGTGCGGGAGATTCATCGCGACGGGCGCACGGGATGGGTGCTGCTGTCGAGTGGAGCGCGCGTGCGGATGAATAAAGCGGGCTGGCAGAAGCTGGTCGCTATCAGCGGTTGCTGATCAAGTCGTTGATGATTGAACGCGAACCTTCCCTAATCCCACGACTCTTTATCCCACGACTCTTCGTTGACACCACATCTACGCTAGCTTACACTTAGCGTTTGTCTCTTGATGGAGAGGTGTGACTGAGCAGATGCGGACGTATGTTCCAAAGGGTCGCGAGGCCGAAGAACTGGCCGAGGGCAAGAACTGGTTTGTGGTGGACGCGAACGGGCAGGTGCTGGGCAGGCTCGCGACGCAGGTGGCACGGCTGTTGATCGGCAAGGACAAGCCGACCTTCACGCCGCATCTGGATTGTGGCGACCACGTCATCGTCGTGAATGCGGAAAAGGTTCGCCTCACGGGAAACAAGCTTGATCAGAAGGTCTACCGCCATCACAGCGGCTATCCGGGCGGACTCAAGGAAATCCCGGTGCGGTCGCTGATGCAGCGTCGTCCCGAGGAAGTGGTGCGCGAAGCGGTTCTGGGCATGTTGCCCAAGAACAAGCTCCGCGCGCGTCGCGCCAGGAAGCTGCGTGTTTATGCCGGAAGTGAAGCACTCGCCCGCCACGCCGGACAGAAGCCTCAGCCGCTCGCGCTGTAGCCTCATGACCGCGATTTTGAAATCGAATCTGCGCGCGCCGGATACACCCGTGCGTTCAGATTTCAGGGAATTTGCTGCGAATAAACAGGAGGAGCGTTGAGTTCACCCGGCAGTCCAATAGAAGGTGCGGCCGCCAAGCAGTTCTACGGCACCGGCCGGCGCCGCGAAGCGGTGGCACGCGTGTACATCAAACCCGGGCCGGCGCGGTTTAGGGTCAACGGGCGTCCCGTTGAAGAGTATTTTCGCAATGTGGCGTGGCATAACGCCGCGGTCGAGCCGCTGAAATTTACGCAGACGATCGATCAGATAGACGTCAACGCGCAGGTGAAGGGCGGCGGCGTAGGCGGCCAGGCTGGTGCGATTCGCATGGGACTTTCGCGCGCGCTGGCCAGATTCAATCCCGATTTGCGCCCCTCTCTGCGGACGAACGGATTCCTCACGCGTGATCCGCGTATGAAGGAACGCAAGAAGTACGGGCAGAAGGGCGCGCGTCGCCGCTTCCAGTACAGCAAACGCTAACTGGCGTGGCCTTGCTTTTCGGTTGGGTGGAAGCGCGGGCGAAACAGCGCTGCGGTCCTCATGGGGTTTAATCCCTGAAGCTATTTTGGGGGTTGTCGGCGGTAAGCCCCGGCTCAGCCGGGGTAATCTCACGGCCGGCAAGAGGCCGGCAAAAAAGGATGCTGGTTCTGCGCGAGCGGGACTGAAAGCATCCCTTTAAATAAGGAGGTACTTTGGCAGTAGAAATTACAATGAAAGAGCTTCTGGAGGCCGGAGTCCACTTTGGTCACCAGACGCGCCGTTGGAACCCGAAAATGAAGGAGTACATTTTCGGCGAACGAAATGGAATCCACATTATTGACCTGCAGAAGACCCTGAAGATGTTTCGGGACGCCGCACGTTACGTCTCAGAGCGTGCCGCGCAAGGCAAGAGCGTCCTTTTCCTCGGGACCAAGCGGCAGGCGCAGGAAGCCATCTCCGAAGAAGCGCAGCGCTGCGAAATGTTTTTCGTCAATCACCGCTGGCTGGGTGGCACGCTGACCAATTGGGTCACCCTGCAAAAATCCATCAAGCGCCTCAAGCTGCTCAAAGCCATGGTGGAAGACGGCCGCATGGCTGCCCTTCCGAAAAAGGAAGCGGCGCGCCTGGAGCGCGAACTCAAGCACCTGCAGCAGAATTTTGCCGGCGTCGAGAACATGACCGTGATTCCGGACACTATGTTTGTCATTGATCCGAACGCCGAAGTCATCGCCGTGCGCGAAGCGCGGCGCATGGGCATTCCCGTGGTGGCCATTGTGGACACCAATTGCGATCCGGATTTGGTCGACTGGGTCATTCCCGGCAACGACGACGCGCTGCGCGCCATTCGCCTGTTCACTTCGAAAATTTCCGATGCCGTGCTGGCCGGCAGGCAGACTTTCGAGCAGTCCCAAGTCGCCGAGCAGAAAGCCGCCGAAGGCGCGGCGGGAGAAGAGCAGGTCGAGTACGTCGATACCAGCGCTTATGAAGTTTACGAAAAGCAGGAAGGCGACTTCGTGGAAGGCGAGCCTGGCGAAGAACCTGCGCCCGCGCCCTTGACGGAGGATGAAGGCACGCACTAGAACTCATCCGTCCGAACCCGCATTTTCGCAATTCAGAAAAGGAAACTGATTTTCATGGCAAATGATGGAAAGCCGAACGTATCCGCGCAGCAAGTCAAGGAACTGCGCGACCGCACCGGCGCCGGTTTCACCGCCTGCCGCGATGCGCTGATTGAAGCCAAGGGCGATCTCGAGCAAGCGATCAATATCCTGCGCAAGAAGGGCCAGGCTGCAGCGGCGAAGAAGGCGCAAAGAACGACGTCCGAAGGGCTGGTGGGATCCTATATTCACGCTGGCGGAAAAATCGGAGCGATCGTCGAAGTGAACTGCGAGAGCGATTTCGTCGCGCGCACTGAAGATTTTCAGCGCCTGTGTCACGAAATCGCCATGCACGTCGCCGCCACGGATCCTCGTTTCCTGCGCCGCGAGGAAGTGACTCAGGAAGTTCTCGATCGCGAGCGGGAAATCTATCGCGACCAGGCCAAAGCCACGGGCAAGCCCGATAACGTGGTCGATAAGATCGTCAACGGCAAGATGGAAAAATTCTACGAGGAAAACTGCCTATACGAGCAGCACTTCATCAAGGATGAGGGCGTAACGGTGAGGGAGTTGATCGAGCAGGCCATCGCCAAAATGGGCGAGAATATCGCCATCCGGCGCTTCTCGCGTTTCAAAGTTGGGGAGACAGACTCGACTGTTCCGCCTCCACCGGCCGCGGAAGAGCAGGGCGCTGCTCCCGTTCCCACGACCTAGTGCGCTGTTCCTCAAGTGCTGTGCGTCGCTTTCCTGGCCACGTGCTCGTCGTGTGCCAATCGGCGCCGAATCTCTGCTAGAATGCCGCGCGAGGCGATCTGAACCCACTCGAGATGACCACCGCCGGTACCCGAACAGAGACAGGCTGCAGCGCTGTTTATGAGCGCGTCGTCCTCAAGCTTTCTGGTGAATCTCTCTCTGGCCCCCAGGAATCGGGTATTCACGCAGAAACGATTCAGGGAATCGCGCGCGAGGTCAACGAAATCCACGGCCTGGGTGTGCAGGTCGCGATCATGGTGGGAGGCGGCAATATTTTCCGTGGCACGCGGCAGAAGCAGCTTTCGATCGATCGCGCCACCGGCGATTACATGGGAATGCTGGCCACGGTCATCAACGGGCTGGCCCTTCAGGATGCCCTCGAAAAACTCGGATGCCACACGCGCTTGATGAGCGCCATCGAGATGCACGAAGTCGCTGAACCGTTCATTCGCCGCCGGGCTACCCGCCATTTGGAGAAGGAGCGCGTCGTGATCTTCGCCGGGGGCACCGGCAATCCCTATTTTTCGACGGACACTGCGGCCGCGTTGCGCGCCATGGAGATCAAGGCGCAAGTGATTTTAAAAGCTACGCGCGTGGACGGCATCTACGATGCCGATCCCGAAAAAGTCGCCGACGCCAAGTTTTTCGAACGCATCACTTATCTGGATGTCCTGAAACGCGGCCTCGCCGTGATGGATGCGACGGCCATTTCGCTGTGCATGGACAACAACATGCCCATCGTTGTGTTCAATATGAATGTGCCGGGGAATCTGAAGCGCGTCGTGACGGGCGAGCGGGTTGGCTCGGTCGTCGCGGCAGCATGAGATTGGAGCTGAATCTCTCATGACTACGATTGCGACCAGTAAAGACGCGATGGCCCAGGCCAGAGCGCGGATGGAAAAAGCCGTGGAAGATTTCAGGCGTGAACTTGCCGCTGTGCGTACGGGCCGCGCGAATGTCGCGATTCTCGATCATGTGCGCGTCGATTATCACGGCACGCCCATGCCCATCAACCAGCTCGGCACGCTCAACGTGCCCGATCCGCAGATGATCATGATTTCACCGTGGGATCCCGGCGCGGTCTCATTGATCGACAAGGCCATCCGCACATCGGATTTGGGGTTGAATCCGACCAACGACGGAAAAATCGTGCGCGTGCCCATTCCCACGCTGACCGAAGAGCGGCGCAAGGAACTCGTCAAGCACGTGCACAAAGTTCTCGAAAATCATCGCACCGCCGTGCGCAACATCCGCCGCGACATTAAAGAAGCGATCGAGAAGCTCGAAAAAGACAAGAAAATCAGCGAGGACGACAAGAAACGCTCGCTCGATGAACTCGAGAAGGTGACTCACGCTGAAACCAAGAAGATCGAAGATCTCTGCGCCGCCAAAGAAAAAGAAGTCCTCGAAATCAAGTAGTCATTGCCATCACCGGCTCACATCCCCTCGTCGGATCGCATCCTCAGGCAGCGATAACGACAACTTGCAACCACCTCTTGAGCAGGTGACCTTCCCGCGACGGACAAGTTTCACCGGTGATGCGTCGGGAAACACAGTCCCGAAATCTATCGTTCGCAACTGATCGACGGCTGCACGCAACGATTCGCTTCCTTTCACGAATGCGACATCCTCGGCTTTTGTCGAACGCCCTTCGCTTCCATACGGCGTCATCAGAATCAACAAATCGGCGGAAGCATCCTCCTTCTCGATTTGCGTGCCCTCCTTGATTTCGAATGTCCGATCGTTTTCAAGGTCCGGCCGGGCCTTCTTGACCAGATCATCGATTTCAGAATTTCCCCCAAGCAGCAGCATCAAACGCGCTCGCGTCTCTGCCACCGAGTGCGGCGCAGCCAAGGCGACAGCGTACTGATGAACTGCCACCTGCTTCTCGCCCAGCTTCTCGTAAACCTGCGCGAAGTGGTCGCCAACCTCACCGCGCTGGTTCAGACGCCACGCCGCGCGGATGTAACTCTGCGCTTTCGCCAGATCGCCTCGCTGGAAATAAATCCAGCCTAACGTGTCCCAATAATCGCCGATGCTGCTCACTTCGGCGAAGTCGTCCGGCTGCACCTGCGAAAGGCTCAACTTTTGCAAATCGGCGGCCGTCGCCTTGATCGCTGACTCGACATACTCCTGCGCCTTGTCGAGCTCGATTCCTTTTTCCGCCAGGCTGAACGCCACGTCATTCCGCATGGCCGGAGTTGGCTCGATCTCGATCGCTTTTTGGAATGAATCCAGCGCTTTCGAGTTCTCGCCGGTATTCAGATACGCGCGCCCAAGGCTGACTCGCACGCGCGCATTGTCCGGGGCAAGAATGGCGCCCTTTTCGAGTTCCGCCACGGCCTCGGGATACTTGTGCTGGTCCAGAAGAATGCTTCCCAGCGCCGCGTGCGCAATCGTGTCAAGCGGATACGCTTCGATTTGCTTGCGAAACGCGAGTGCCGCCTCATCGTCGCGCTGCAGCCGGTCGAGCGCGAGGCCAAGACAATCATTCGCATGCTCGTCCGACGGATTCACTTCGATCTGTTTTCGAAATGCGGCGGCCGCGTCCTCGAATTTTCCGGCCTGCATGTAGGCCAATCCCAGCACATTCCACGCTTGCTTGTGCTTGGGCTGAAGCTCGGTCGCGCGCTTCAGAAGCGGGATCGCCGTCTGCGTGTTGTCCGATTTCAGGGCTGCTGCGCCTGCCTCGAAGACGTCATCGGCGCTCGCGCCTGCCGGAATGGCGGACAGGCTAGCCGCCGGATCCTCCACAACGAGAGTTTGCGCCTCGTCCGCTTTCACCGCATGTGTGAAGGCCAGATAATCCGCGCTGCGTGAAGCGGGCAATTCGCGAGCGTTGAAGCTCAGCGACCGCTCGGCAATCAGCGTGCCGTTTTCGAACCGGTAGCTCGATTTGTACTCCGCGTAGTCCCGCGTCACCGCAACTCCCACCGGCGGCTGCACCATAAAATTGGCCGGCAGGCTCAATTTCAAATGAGTCGAAACGGCCACGGGCGTCCCGAGCTTCACCGCCTGATCGCTTTCCGCCGGCGCGTCCGGGGTCGGGATCGTCAGCAGCGGTAGCGCGATTCTCGCCTTCTTGCTCGGCCAATCGAGGGCGTTCAGTTCCGTGAATTGGATGTTCAGCACGAACGGTTTCTCCGTCGCTGACGGATCGCTCGTGGTTACATCGACGACTTCGGCGCGCAGCCCATTCAGCGTCAGAATCGTCTGCGCGAGTTGATTCCACTGCCCGTGCGGTATGCGATGGAACGCGCCACGCAGCAGAAACTCCGCATCGCCGCGCAACGAATAGTGAATGTTGCCGCTGAGCTTGCCGAGTTCGCTGATTTTGCTTTCGATTTCCACGCGCTGCATCGACACGAAAGGCGGATCGGCGGGCGTCTCGACGATCTTTCTGCCGCTGGCTGAAACAAGCAAACCGGATTTGTCGCGCAGGGCCGCAGGCAAATAACGAAATGGCGCAAGTTCCGCTGTCGAATCCATCCACATGAACTTGCCGTTTTCAGGAACGGCAGTAAGGACGCGGTCGAATTGCATCGGCGAGGGCAATTCCTTATCGAACTCCCGCGCGAAGGGGATGAGAGCCGCGTTCGAACGAATTCCTGCAGTGTCGAGCATAGCCGCAAGCAGAAAGTGCTTCTCTTCCGAATCGCCGTAGCCCGCCGCCAACACATCCGCGGCCGAGCGCGGCGGCAACTGCGTTAGATCGAACGGAACGTTGATAGTGCGAATCTTTTTCGACACGTATTCGCACAGCGCCCGCATCTTTTCCGTCTTGCTCGTCGCGCCATGGATCAGTTGCTGAGCCTTTGCCCTGATCGCCGGGTTTGGCTGTGAGTGCGACTTTTCCGTCTGCGCAAACCACTGAGCCACTGCATCCCAGCTCTCGAATGAAGTGAGTTGAACGTCCGGAACTCTCGCCCGCTGATCGCGCGGAGCTTGCTGGCTTTCCTCGGCGGTGCGCCTTGTGTTTGTGTGCTGCCAGCGCAACACTGTGCGGCCATTCTCGTTTGTTGTCGTGAACGCAAAATCGCTCGCCTTAAACGGCGCCACCGGAGCCGGGCGGCTTTCTTTTCCCGCGATGCGGTCAAAACCAGGCGATTTGATGCTGTATGCGCGGCCTTGCGGCAGGTTCAATTCCAGCCGCTCATCGAGAACAGCCGCGTCCTGAAGAAAATTGTACTGAAACCAGAACTGGCCTGGCGCTGCCGGTTTTACCACCACAGTCGCCACCCGATATTCCAGAACGTCGCCTGCTTGCAACGAGGAGACCACGACGTGTTTTTCTTTGTAGCTCGCATACGCTGGAGCCTCACGCGTCGCGGCAGCGGGTGTTTCCTTGATTGCATTCACCGTTAGCCCGTTGACTTCGCCCCCTGCCTTATGCACATGGATGGACCGCACATCGACTCTCTCGCCGCCGGAGTCGTACGCAAACACAAGTTCGCGAAATTGTTGAGCGCCTGCTTCGCTGTTCACTCGCACGCGTGCGGAAATTTCGCGTTCGCCCGTTCCGTCATTCTCAAAGCGCGCGACCGTATAGTAGCTCTCGATCACGAATGGTTTTGCCCTGTGGTCTATGGCTGGCTTTGTCTCAACGTGTTCCGGACTGGCTGCCCTGGCTGGCGGACTGGCTGTTGGAGCTTGCGCCTTCGCGATTAGCGGATGAACTAAAAGGAAGAGACCAAGCAGCGCCAGGCGCTGAGACATTCATGCTCCCCGTGGAAAATTTCTGCGGCAGTTTAGGTGACTTTCGCCCCGGGTGGAAGCCTCGGCTTGCCACGAGTTGTCCAAGTCGGAAAGTCGGAAGCCTTGGTTCCCAGCCTTCAGCCAGAGAGATTCAACACTGGTCCGCCCATCATCCAGGCTAGCAAACGAGCCAATTGCCCTGCCTAACGCATTGACTAATAAACACTTACAGCTCGACGAGCCGCGTGAGGTGATCTTGCAACAGACCGAGGAGTGTGTCCGTCCGCACACGCTCGACTAGCAGTCCGTCAGTGAAGAGTTGATCGGGGCGCTGCGGCTGTCAGCGCCACATCAATCGCGCCCACACATCTGCCGCAGCAACCCCGCGCCTCGCTAAGCAACTTTCCCACAGGGTTTCAAGTTGACACGAATTGTTGTTTTCCCTATACTTACGCGGTTGTCTTGAGGCCTTTGGGCCTGGTGGTGAAAGGGAAGTCTTTCGTGCCCCGGAACATAGAACGACGGAACGGGGCGAGGAAGAGCGGCCGAAATGGGGCGCCAGCCCCGCAAAGCCGTGTAGCCTCTCCGCTGTAGGCAGATGCAGTTCACTCCTTGGGGTGAAGCGTCCGCGCGGAGCATCTCAGCTCCTTTCGAGTAGGGCGACCTTTTCTGTTCATGCACCCGCAGACTTCTGCGCGGCGCGGATTGCCCTGCGCGGAAGACAACGAAACAGGTTCTGAAAAAGCATTGGGAAAGTGAGGAGTTAGCGTGCCGACGTTTGCACAACTCGTGCGATACGGCCGGGAACAAATGCGGGCCAAGACGAAATCACCGGCCCTTGAAGGGTGTCCGGAGAAGCGCGGCGTATGTGTTCGAGTCTACACGCAAACGCCGAAGAAGCCGAACTCTGCCCTGCGCAAAGTCGCGCGCGCCCGCTTGACGAATAGCGCTGAGGTCACCACCTACATTCCTGGCATCGGCCATAACCTGCAAGAGCACTCCATCGTCCTCGTTCGTGGTGGCCGCGTGAAAGACTTGCCGGGTGTTCGCTATCACATTATTCGCGGCACGCTCGATGCGGCAGGCGTCGACAATCGCAAGCAAGGGC
>Ga0187815_10000388_pt1 | contig 21463 bp, 14 predicted proteins | sample NC_S_5_FD_132962 | JGI IMG/M metagenome (GOLD analysis project Ga0187815, IMG submission 132962) | Wetland sediment microbial communities from Neuse River Estuary, North Carolina, USA - ASW-S_5 | ecosystem: Environmental > Aquatic > Freshwater > Wetlands > Sediment | place: USA: North Carolina...
GCTCGCCCTCGAGGTCCCGATCTGGTCCGCCGTCTCCACCTCGGAGCACATCGTGGTCGGTTCGCCCTCGAGCACGCGGGTCGAGAGCGTGTCGAACGCCAACGGGCAACCGATGGAGTACTTCCAAGCGAGCGACTCCGCGAACGGAACGTCCGGGGCTATGGCGGTTTCCGCCCACACCGTGGTCGTGGCGGGCAAGGGATCGACCACGCTCTCGTTCGGCTCCGGCGCCGGCGGGTCGAAGGCGATCTCCTACCAGGCCACCCTGGGCATCACGCCGGGCACGCGGGTGCTCGGCCTTCCGCTCTACGATTACATCGCCGTGGCGGGCGGAGCCGGCCTGCTCGCTCTCGTCGTGGGGGTGGGCACGCGCCGAGTTCGTCGTCGCCCATCGGACCTGACCTACGTGGAGGAACCGAAATGATCCGCACCGAGGAGCCGGCCTCGCCGAACGGTCGATCGAACCGGGTCGTCTCGCTCCCGTGCGGGCACCGCGTGTACGTCGATCTCGACGCCTCGCTGATTGGCCTTTCCGGTCCGGTGCTCGACCATCAGTCGACCTGCCGCACCGGGCAGCCCCCGACCTTCGCCGCCTGGTTCGTATCCGGCCGGTTCCCCCGAGGGGAACCAAGCGCTCTCCTCGAGCGCTCCTCTGAGTCACGAGAGGCGATGGCCCCGAGCCAGTGACCCCCCTCCGTCCGCCGTAAGGCCATCGGCCCTACCGGTCGCGGAAACGAGTCAGCTTACTCTCGGGCGTCCGGGCTGAAACCGCTGTCGTCGCTTCGAGGCTGCCCGGCGGGTCTCCATCGCCACGCTGCTCGGGACCAGCTCCGTTCTCGCGCCGGTGGACGCGACCCCGCACGGGACCGGCTCAGCGCCGGTTCCGGTCTGGCCGCCTACCGCGAAGGGGGCTCCTAGGCCCGACCGGCGCTCGCTTGGGCCTCTCGTGCCGGCGCCGTCGGGGTGGGCGCGAGGTAACGGCGGGCGAACCGGTCGAGCACGTCGGCCATACGGTGGCCCACGTCTTCGTACTGGTAACCCACGTTGACGAGGGGCGGGTCGACGTGGATCAAGTGGCTCAGGTCGATGGGGCTTCCGTCCACGACGAACTCCGCGCCGGACCGGCGGATCGTCTCTTCCAGCTCCCGGATCTGCTCCGAGCTGTACCCCATCGCCGGGAGGATGTCGTGGAGGTGCGGATACTGTTCATAGACTCGCGCGATGCTCCCGACGGCGTAGAGTCGCGCGTCGAGGATCGTTGCGCCGTGGGCCTTCGCCATCAGCGTGCCAGCGCCGTAGGCCATCCCGCCGTGGGTGATCGTCGGCCCATCCTCGATGACGAGCACGCGCCGCTCGCGCAGTCGTTCCGGCCGCTCGGCGGTCAGCGCGAGGGCGCCTCGGACGACCTCGGCCTTGGGGTTGACCCGGGCCGCGTTGGCCTCGATCGAAGCCACATCCTCGGGACGGGCAGAATCCGTCTTGCTGACCACGATGACATCGGCCATCCGGAAGTTCGTCTCGCCCGGGTAGTATGATAGCTCGTGCCCGGCCCGGTGAGGGTCGGCGACGACGATCTGGAGGTCCGGTCGGTAGAACGAGAAGTCGTTGTTGCCTCCGTCCCAGAGCACCAGGTCCGCCTCCTGCTCGGCGCGCCGCAGGATCGCCTCGTAGTCGACCCCGGCGAACACGACCGCCCCGTCGCGGAGGTGGGGCTCGTACTCTTCTCGCTCTTCGATGGTGCAGTGGGCGGCGTCGAGGTCCTCCATCCGGGCGAAGCGTTGGACGGCCTGTTCGGCCAGGTCGCCGTACGGCATCGGGTGCCGAACGATCGCCACGCGATACCCGCGGGACCGGAGGAAGCGCGAGACGAAGCGGGTGAGCGGGCTTTTGCCGGCGCCGGTCCGTACGGCGCAGACGCTCAGTACAGGCTTGGTCGAGGCCAGCATCGTCTCGCGCGGGCCGGCGAGGAGGAAGCTAGCGCCGGTGGCGAGGGCGATGGAGGCCTTGTGCATGACCTCGACGTGGGGGAGGTCCGAGTAGGCGAGGACCACCAGGTCGACCTTCTCTTTTTGGACCAGGTCGGTGAGCTCCTCCTCGGGAAGGATAGGGATCCCCTGAGGATAGTCGGGGCCCGCGAGGACGGGGGGATAGCGCCGCCCGGTGATGTTGGGGATCTGAGCGGCGGTGAACGCGACGACCTCGTAGTCGGCGTGTCCGCGGAAAAGGACATTGAAGTTGTGAAAATCTCGTCCCGCCGCGCCCATGATGACGACGCGCCGTCGCTGCATGTCAGGCCCTCGTGCCGATGGAGGGCTAAAAACCCGCGGTTAAGCCCGCCTGAGGGACCTCGAAGGGGTTCGGACGACCCCGGGGCCGAGGCCCCCAACCCCGGGTGGGGGGATAGGAAAACAAGGCACGGCGGCTCCGGTCGAGAGACGCGTCGGTCCCGACGTTCACGTCTCCCCACCGGAGTCGTCGGAAACGGTTTCTCTCCCTACCGGACCCGGATCCGGTGCTCCTTGGCCGGCTCGAGCTTCGGCACGGTGACGGTCAGGATACCGTTCTCCAGGGTCGCCTCGGTCTTGTCGGGCAGGATCGGCGTCGGGAACCGCAGGCGGCGGTGATAGCTGGCCTCCATTCGTTCCCGGTAGAGGTAGCTCTTGGTCGCAACCTCCTTGACCGGTTCCACTTCGGCCTTCACGTCCAGGGTCTGGCCCCAGAAGTGGATCTCGACCTTCTCCTTCGGAACGCCCGGCATGTTGGTCCGAACGAGGTAGGTGGTCGGGGTTTCCTCGACGTCCAGCGCCGGAACGATGCCCTCTTCGAAGCGGGTCGGGAAGCCGCGGGGCAGCGATGTGCGCATCAGGTTCCGGAGCCGGTTCTCGAACAGCTCCATGTCGAGTCCGACCTCGCGGATGTCCTGGCGGAAGCGCTCGAGGACGTTCTCGCCGGCCTCCTCTAGCTGGCCGACGTTCAGCGGTTCTTCTATGGTCTTCAGACGGCGTTCACTACTCATGGCCATGTCCATTTCCCTCCTGAGCGGGCATGTTAGATCGATGAGAAGTTCCGTTCGTCGAGCCCGGTTTACGGGTGATATTCTAAGGAATCGCGGTTTACATCAAAGGCCCTTACCGTCGGAGCCGGGGGTCCAGAGCGTCTCGCAAGCCGTCCGATAGGAAGTTGACCGAGATCGCGAACAGGAACACGGTCAACCCGGGGAACAGTACCTGCCACCACGGGAACGTGCACGGCCCAATGGAGCAGAGCAGCACCTGGTTACTGACGAAGGTCTCGGACACGGCCCGGGCACTGAGGGTGCCCCATTCGGGAAACAGCGCCGTCGGCCAGATGGGATAGCCCAGGTAGATGATCACGCCCAGGAGCAGCGGGACGGTGCCCACGTCGAGGGACATCTGGACGAACACCGGGTAGACGCTGTTCGGGATGATGTGCCGGAGCAGGATCCGGGCCGTACGGGCCCCGCTCGCTCGGGCCGCCTCCACGTACTTCTGTTCCCGAACGACGAGCACTTGCCCTCGGACGAGCCGGGTGTACCATGGCCACCATGTGACCACCAATGACAGAATGAGGACGGTGAGACGACCCTCGAGACCGGTGTTGAATCCCTTCGCGCTCCCGACCGCGCTGAGGACCACTAACGTGAGCAGGATGGCCGGGATGGAGAGGAAGACGTCCGTGACCCGCATGATGGTCTCGTCGGGGATCCCTCCGCGGTACCCGGCGACGGCGCCCAAGAAGAGGCCGATCAGGGCGCCGCTTCCCACGACCGTTACGGAGATCGAGAGCGACCAGGGCGCTCCCTTGACCAGCCCGGTCGCGGTGTTGTAGAACAGGTTGCTGCTCGGCGATTGGGTCAGCGACCCCAGCGGAAAGGGACCCAACCGCGGCGGAAACAGCGACACGGTGGGGGCCAGCAACGACGGCTGGGTCGCTGGCACGGCGTAGCAGTTCGGCGTCGAGGCGCCCTGCCCCTGGGCGTAGGTGCAGACGCACGCCGAGGTGTTGGTGGCGCCGCCACCGGCGGAGTAGCTGCCGCAGTACAACGTCATCGTGTCGTTGGGGCCGGGGTAGAACGGGGCCAAGAAGGCCACCGCCGCGAAGAAGAGGAGGATCCCCAACCCGACCATGGCGAGATGGTTCTTGCGGAGAAAGTGTGCGGTGCGCCGGTACTGGGCGAACCGGGCGCTGCGTCGCAACCTGTCGGTCATGGTCGAACGGGGGCTCTCCGACGCGCCGGGCTCGGAGGATTCCGGCGCGTCCGAAGTACCCGAAGTCACCCAGTTCTCTTCGTCGCGCATCGCTCAGCCGAGGCGGACCCGAGGGTCCAGGTAGGCGTAGAGCACATCGACGATGATGTTCGCCGCGACCACGATCAGGGTGAACACCAGAGTCGTTCCGAAGATGAGCCCGAAGTCCGCCGGGCTCAGGATCGAGTAGGCGAGGACGAGTCCGATGCCGTTCAAGTGCCACACGAGCTCGGTGATCGGGAACCCACCGATGAAGAAGGCGAACGTGAGCCCGAGCACCGTGATCGTGACGATCAGGGAGTTTCGTCCGGCGTGGTGGTGAATCACCCTCCCCTCCGATACGCCGATGGCCCGGGCGGTTCGCACGTACTCGAGATTCATCACCTCGAGCATGCTGTTGCGGACGAACCGGAGAACGCCGGCGATCGAGGTGAAGGCGATCGTCAGCGCCGGCACAATCATTCGACGGATGGTCTCCCATGCGAGGAACCATTCTCCGTGATAGAGGGCATCGACCGTAGGGAAGTGGGTAGGGTAAGTTTGAAAGTTCGGCCCGATCCACGAGGGTTGGACCCCATTGTACGGCGGACCGTTGAACGGTGGACAACTCCAGCTGGGCCAGGAGCCCCACCAAAGTTGGTAGGGGGTGGAGCTGCCGTTGCAGATCGCGGTGTACCCACCGAAGGCGGCGGTGAGCGCGAGGAGAGTGAGGACCGACAACAGGAACGTTGGAATGGCCCACCCCGAGAACGAGAACACTCGGACCGCCTGGTCGAACGGTCGATTCCGGAGGACCGCGGACATGTTCCCGAGAGGAATCGAGAAAAGAAGGATGAAGAGCAACGATATGGCGGCGAGTTCGAGGGTATACGGGATGTACCACGAGAGCACCTGCGCCACGGGCGTGCCGTCGCCGATGCTGAGCTGTTCGCTCGCCACACTGAACGCCGCCGTGTATCCCCAGTTGAGGCTGAAGCTATTCGCCACGTACCGTGCCCACTGGAGCGGAATCGGTTGGTTCAGTCCGAGCGCGTGGATCCCGTGCGTCCACCACGGGTTCGGACATTGCGTCACCCCCGGGGCCGGGGGGGGAAGGCCCAGCTTGGCACAGCTCGCCGTGGGCCCGGTGCCGAACTTGGAAGGACCCTCGTAGGAGAGGATCCGAGTCTGCGTCGGCAAGGCGCTCACGAGGACGAAGGTGATCGTCATGACGCCGATCACGACCGGGATGACCAGCAGGACACGGCGGACGATGTACTGCCACATCTTCATCGATCCGCACCTTCGAAATGGGACGTGTCGCAGCTACAGCGAGCCGATTCGGGTGTTCGTATTTAGGAATACTGTCGGCGTGGTCCGCTCGTCTTGCCGCCGAAGGAGCCCGGGATCCGGTGGCCCTCCGGGACGGGTCCGAACACGAGCGTCTCTCGCGCGGCTCCCGACCCCCGGAAGCCCGACAAATCCGACCGCGATGACAGGTCGCTGTCGCCACGACGACTCGATGTTAGGCAACCCCCTTAGGTCACGGGGCTGGCCTTTGACTCGGCCGGCAGGCGGCCGTACTGGCGTAGGAGCGACGGAACGCGGGCCGTCGGGAATCCCTCCACGATATGGCCTAGGTGGCCGACCATTGTTCGGCTGGCCGTCAGAGCGTTCAGGATCGCTTCCTCCGTCGATTGCACCACTCCCGCGAACAATGGGTCGAGGGATTCGTCCCGAAGGCAATCGACCGCCTGGGGGCTCGAGCGATCCGAAGCGAGCGGGGCCTGGTTCGCCGTGGAGAACGCGAGGAAGAGGTCGCCGGAGCCCGAATGAGAGGTAGATCCCGTTCGGGCGAGTCCGAGGGCGCAGCGGCGGGCCAGGCGCTTGAGTTGATGCGGCAACAAGGGCGCATCGGTGGCGACGAAGATCAGTATGGAGCTGGAGGCCTTGGGAGGGGCCTGCGCAAGGGAGAGCTCCCGGCCCATGGGGACTCCGGCGACCATCAGCTCCTCTCGGAGCCCATGGTTGGCTTGCACGAGAGTCCCAATGGTCCAGTTACCCCCGGCAGATACACGACGCGAGGCGGTCCCGATTCCGCCTTTGAAGTCGTAACAGATCATCCCGGTCCCACCCCCGACCGATCCTTCGGCGACCGATCCCGGACGAGCCGCCAGGAGCGCGGCGAAGGCGTGGTCCCGAGTGATGTGGAAGGCTAGAATGTCATTGAGGTACCCATCCCAGGTCTCTCCCACTACGGGCAGCGTCCAGCGGTTCTCCGGAAGCCCGTGGTCGTGCGCCCAGGCGATGACCGCATCCCGGACGACTCCAACACTGTTCGTGTTCGTCGACAGTATGGGTCCGTCGAGGAGTCCGGACTCTTCGATCCAGGCCGTTCCCGTGAGCTCCCCGTTGCCGTTCAGCGAGAACCACCCAGCGAAGGTGGGTGTCGAATCCCCCCCTCTTGGAAGCACGGCGGTGACTCCGGTGCGAGCGGTGCCTCGGCGCGTTATCGAATCCTCATCGCGAAGGACGGTAGTGTGACCTACGGTGACCCCCCGTACATCGGTTATCGCATTCTCGGGTCCCGGAGTTCCATCGAGCGGGATTCCGAGCGCCCGGGCTCGGGGGGCGATCGTCGACGCCGTGGACATCAGGATGGGAAGCGGTACACGGGTAATGGAACTTCTGTCTAGTTCTCCGAGGGGAGGACCCACGGGAGCGGGGGGGGCGCGCTACAAGGGCATTTATGGCAGGTCCACCTCCACCCCCCACGGGATTCGGGCGCCTCGCGGCACCCGAAGGCAGGTCTTGTCCGAGACTCAGCGCCCCAGCCGACGTTTGACGAGAGACCACCGAGCGGCTCTCTCGACCGGCCTGGCGGCGCTCATCCTGGCGCTCGTCGTGGTGATTTCGGGGGCGGGCACGTATGCCATCTTCAGTCAGACAGGTCCCTCCAGCACCTGCTTTCCCGCCAATAGTCCCCTCTGTCCCTCGAACGCGAACCCGCACGACCTGACTGTACTGGCCCCCGTTCAATCGTCAGCCCAGGGTGCCATAGTGCCGTTCACCGCGATACTTCCCGCCGGAGAGACTTCGTCCGACTTCAGCTTCGATTTCGGTGACGGGTCATTCCAGAACCATTCCTCCGCCTCGACGGTGACGCACGCCTATGCGTTTCCCGGAGCCTATCTCGTTTCCGTCGTAGCGATCGTGGGGGGTGTGGCCCACGACAACTACCACGCGCTGCGATCGATAGCGGTCTCCACCTCGTACGGTTCCAACACGGCGGGGATCTACCCGACCGTGTCGGGCCAAGTTGTTTCGAACACGACCACTTCCTCGAGTGCTACCGGTGTGCTGCGCCTGGGCCAGTCGGTGGTGGTGCACGGAGCGTACACATTCCCCCCCACCAACCCCAGCTATGCGCTCGGCGCGCCGAAGCTGATCGCTTCGAAGGGAGTGGCTCCGACCTCACCGGTCGTCACCTCCACTTCGGCCCAAGGAACCTTCACGTTTTCGAGCCCGGGCTCCTACCAGGTATCGTTCGTCGGGACCAGCGTCAACACGACCGGCGGGATCGTGTACCAGAATTACACCTGGTCCGTCCGCGTGGCCCCGAGCGGGCAGAACTACGCCCTTCCCCCGACCGCGCCGTTGCGCAGTCCGCATCCCGGCTCCCTCGTGGCCTACGAGGACGTCAACGGGGGCGGGATCAGTTTCGACCCAGCGATCGACTACGATGTCGCAGCCTTCGAAACGCTCCTGAACGTCTATCAGACGCTGATACAGGCCAACGGCACCCAAGCCGGTCCGCTCCCCTCCGACTATGTCGCGGCGCTCGCCACGTGCGTGCCGGGGAGCGCTCAGTGCGGCGCCCTCTACGGTGGGAACACGCTGGTCCAGGGAGACAATTACACCTTCGTGATCGATGGGGCGGCCCGATTCTACGATCCCGGAACCGGGGTCTCGTGGGGCGTCTATCCGTCGGACGTCGTATTCTCTCTGATGCGGACGATGGGCTTCGCCGAGTATCCGGCGACGGCGGTGACCCCGGGCTGGATCCAAACCCAGGCTTTGCTACCGGGGGGCAACGGGTCCTGGGACAGTGGGCTGCACACCCCGTTCAACAACACACCGCAGAATATCTTCGCCTCGATGTCCGTGAACGCGAGCGCCTGGTGTCCGGCTGTCGCCATGCAGACCGACCACGGATGCGTCACGTTCCACGCCAACGCGTCGAACTCGTACGGAAGTGCCTGGCCCTTCTTCCTCGAGTTGATTTCCGATGTCGAGGGAGCGGGCATCGTCTCTTGCGGTTGGTATAGCCTGCCGGCCCAAGGACAGGGGATCCCCGGATGGACGCTGACGAACAGCTCGGACCAAGGCGACCACCCGTGCGTCATGCCAACCCCCGCCCAGATCTCGGTAATGTCTCCGATCTCGCTCGATGCGTGGGAGTCCGGCTACATTTCCGGCACCGGTGGCTATTCAGGCCACACGCAATGGGCGATGGTCGGGAGCGGTCCGTACTACCTCGAAAACACGCAGATCCATGAAAGTTACACGCTCCGGGCGAACCCGGCCTACACGGCCAACCCGTACTGCACGTGGGTGACCTGCGAGCCTCCCGCGGGCAAGTACGCCGCGAACGTGTCGGTCGTTTGGGAACCGGACCCGAGTACGGGGGAGCAGGCGCTCGCCTCCGGGGTCGCCGATATCGCCTCCATCCCGTCGACCGACACGGCACTCCTTCTCGAGCTATCCCAGCAGGGCAAGGTCGGCTCGGTAATCGTACCGACTCTGGCCCTCTACGTCCTTCTGTTCGCGCTCGAGTTCTCGTCGAGTCGGGAACACGTGTACACCGGCGCGACGGTGAACATCCCCAGCGATTGGATGTCGCATCTCGGGGTTCGGCAGTTCCTGACCCACGCCTATCCCTACTCGCAGATCCAGTCGCTCGTGAACACGCGGGACGGGATCCAGTACGGGTTCGACGTCGGGGGGTCGATTCCCCAGTTCATGGCGAACTACTATCCCAACAACATCGGCTGGCCGAACGGAACGCCCGATGCGAATCCCTCCGATGTTGGGGGTGCGGCCTGGTGGTGGGCGCAGCTGACGACGAACACGAGCAGCCCTGACTACAACGCCTGGACGGCCACCCACTGTCTGGCCGCCTCGCCCTGCGAGTTTCCGATGTATGGTTCGTTGGGTTCGCCGGACGAGGACCTTCGGTTGTCGTTGTTCACCCAATCGGTCACCACCCTGACCGGCGGTGCGCTCAAGCCGTACTTTGTCGACATTTCGGCCACCAACCTCTACAACGAGGGACTCACGACCGGCGGGCCAGGAACGGACGCCCTCCCGATGCAGACCTCGGATTGGTATCCGGATTATCCCGACCCAAGTGACTACACCGGTCCGTTCTATACACCGGATTCCACGTTCACCTATCCGGAGGGTACCGCGGAAGGGATCGGGTCGAGTCTCTACGGACCGAGCCCCTACAACACCACGCTCCCCGGCGGCGGGCCGTGTCCCACCGACTACAATTACTGGGTCAACAATTCCGTGCCCGAGAGCTGCCAGGGAGCGGCCTACGATGCGATGGTGGTCCTGCTCACGAAGGCCGGACCGCTTCCCTCGGACGCCCAGCGTCTCCTCGAATTTGACCAATCGGAGAAGATCGCCAACAAGCTCGCGATCATGATCGACGAGTATCAGCTGAACCTGGTCGACACCTACGGGGCCTGGGTCGACGGCCCGTCGCTTCTCACCAATGTGATCGACGCGGGAGATTTCTTCTGGTACTTCGCCACGGGCGCGGGCGTCCAGTACCGGGGCTCAACCTAACCCCGACCTGCCGGTCTCACGATTTCGATGTTTGCCGGACAGGGGACCCGGGGCCCTGGGCATCTCTTGGAGGCGAATCGTCGACCAGGGTCGAGGTGCGCTGAGAGACACCCCATATAGGCGGGTACCCTCGGCTCGTCCTGTCCGCCACGGCCGAGTCCAAGGAGGCGACCGGGCCTCGACGTATCGACGATTGCCTCACGTCGCGGAACGGACGGCTCTATATCGAGGAGTGCGACGTCGCGGCGCTGGCGCGTCGGTTCGGGACCCCGGCGTACGTCGTTTCCGAGGGAGGCCTTCGTCGGAAGATCCGTCGGTTCTCCCAGGCGTTCCAGGACCGTTGGCCCGAGGGCCCGGTGCACGTACTTCCGTCGCTAAAGGCCAACTTCTCGCTCGCCCTCCGACGGATCCTGTCCGAGGAGGGCGCCGGGTGCGACACGTTCGGCCCAGGCGAGCTCCACGCGGCGCTCGTGGGCGGGGTTTCTCCGGACCTGATCTCCGTGAACGGCTCGAGTAAGGATGCCGCGCTCCTGGAGCGGGCCCTCCGGGCCCACGCCCGCATCACGCTCGATAGCGTTCGCGAGCTGATTCTCGTACGCGACCTCGCGCGTCGGTTGGGGATCCGGGCGCGCGTCCGGTTCCGATTGCGGCCCCGGTACGAGGGACTCGACCAACTTTCCGATTTCCTGGAGGAAGAGACCCCGGTCTGGCGCGCGGCCCAGGAGTACAAACCCGGGATCCCGACGGAGGAGCTGCGGACCGCCGGTCGTGAGGCGATTCGGGCGCCCGAGCTCGACGTGACGGGAGTGATGGTCCACCTGGGACGGCACAGCACCGACCTCGCTGTCTGGCGGGGCATGGTTCGTAGTGTCATCGAGCTCGTCGCCGACCTGTCGACCAGCTGGGGAGGGTGGCAGCCCCGAGAGATCGACCTAGGGGGAGGATTCGCGACGCCTCGGGATCCGACGGGACGGCTAACCACACGGGGCCGCCATCGGCCGGCCGGGACTCTCGCGCCATCGATCGAGGAGTACGCCGAAGCATTGACGACCTCGCTTCGGACCGAGTTGCTCCGGCACGGTTTGGAGCCCAAGGGCAAGGTCCTCGAGGTGGAACCCGGGCGCAGCCTGTACGCCGATGTTGGGATCCACATCACCCGGGTCGTCGGCCTGAAGATGCAGCACGAGCCCTTCGACTGGCGGTGGGTGGAGACCGACACGACGGAGATGTTCCTCCTCGATAGTCTCATCGAGCACTGCCGATGGACACCGATCGTCGCCGAGAAGGCGGATGCTCCACCGACCTACCGGGCCGACCTCGTCGGGATTTCTTGCGGATTCGACGTGATCGTGCCCCAAGCCGATCTACCGGTCGTCGTTCCGGGGGACGTGATCGCCCTTCTGGATACCGGCGCTTACCAGGAGGCCACGTCGAACAACTTCAACGCGCTGCCCCGTCCCGCTACGGTGTTGGTGCGGGGTTCGGAAGCCGAGGTGATCAAGCGCGCCGAGACCGTCGAGGACGTGTTCCGCCGGGATATCGTTCCCGCCCGGCTCGTGGGCCCGCCACCGCCCACTGAGAGAGGATGAACCCGTGGGGCTGGATCACGTCTCGGTGACGGTGCTGGACCTCGACCGTTCGCTCGCCTTCTACAGCGGCTTGCTCGAGATCCCGGTGCTCGGATCCGGGGAGGAGGATGGCATCCCGATGCCCGGGGGTGATGGCTCGTCTCGGACCCGTTTCCGATACGCGGACCTGGACCTGGGTGGCGGGCAGATCCTCGAGCTGATCCAGTACCTCCGGCCGCTTGGTACGCCGCTCGTTCAACGCGTCTTCGACCCGGGAAGTGGCCATCTCGCGCTCCGCGTGACCGGCATGGAGGGGGTTCTCGCCCGTCTCTCGCGCGCCGGCTTCCCCGCGCGGTTCGAGCCGATCACGATCAGCGAGCCGGCCTGGTGGAAGGGAGCGCGTATCGTCTACGTCACCGACCCGGACGGCGTTACTGTCGAGCTCGTCGAGCGCCCCGGGCCATCTCCTTCGGCGTAGATGGCCGCCCGGGCCTAGCGCAGCCGAGGGGGGATACTCGGCGTACTCGTCGGGGGACGTACGGGAGGACCAGGGGGGCTCCGACCCTTTCGCCTCCGTCGGACCGCAAATGCGAGTCCCAGGGACCCTAGGACGACCCCGCTGGCAATGAGGAGCGCGAATCCCTCCACCGCTGGGAGCCCGAGGAGGGCGGGGGCGGATGGGAGGGGCCGCGTGGCGGCGACCACCGGGCCACCGGGGACGGACATCCCGGTGGCGTTCCACGCGACTACGGTGACACAGTACCGTGTACCCGGATTTAGAGCCGTGATCGTGTAGGACGTGCCAGAGCCCTCCAGGGAACGAGAGTTCGGAAGGTCTCCGCACGTGCTCCCCCAGAGGACTGTGACATTGGTGACGTTTCCGAGAGGATTGGTCCAGGCGAGGAAGAGCGTGGTTGTCGTGGCGGAGGGGACCCTGAGGGCCGTCGGAGCCGGGGGAACGTGAAGCGTCTGGACCGCCGTCCCGGTCGGGTCCAAGGCGGACATTCCCGTCGCGTTCCAAGCCGCCACGGCGAAGCAGTAGAAGTTCCCCGAGACGAGGCCGGTGACGGTGTAGCCGGTCGCCGCGGCGATGCGGTAAGACGTTTGATAGCCGCCCGACGACGGACACGCCGCGTCGAAGGACGAGGCTGCCTCAAACACCGTATCACCGGTCAGGGTCCCCGTCGGGTTCGTCCACGACAACTGTACCGTGGTGCTCGTGATGGCCCCGACCACAATCCCGATCGGAGCCGACGGCACGTGGGCTGTGATGAGCGTCACGGGGAGACTTGGGGCCGATTGCCCCGTGGCGTTCCACGCGGTCACTGCGAAGCAGTACGATGCTCCGGCGGTCAGACCGGACACCGTGTAAGAAACCGCCGCTCCGCCGGTCGACCCAACGCCGATGTTCCAGGCGCCGCAGGAGGTTCCCGCATAGACGGAATCGTTCAGGACGGTGCCCGACGGCTCCGTCCAGGCCAGCGACACCGAAGTCGTGGTGGTCGCGGTCGCGTGCAGCGAGGAGGGGGCCGATGGCACGACCCCCGGGGTGGCCGTGATCGTGCCGCTGAGAGGGGACATGCCGGAGGCGTTCCACGCTGCCACGGCGAAGCAGTACGTTGTGTCCTCGATCAGGCCCGTGATTGTCGCCGTGCGGGCGGCCCCTCCAGTCGACGAGTGGGCGGGGTACGCTCCGCAGACCGTTCCGTAGAACACGGTATCGTTGACCAGGGTCCCTGGCGGGTTGTTCCACGAGAGGCCGATCGACGTGGTCGTGAATGACGACACCGAGAGGCCGGTCGGGGCGTCCGGGGGCGTTTCGGCGGTGGCACGGCCGGTTGCGAGGGGGCTATGGAAGTGGAGGTTCCACACCTCGGCTCCGTAGTAGACGGTTTCTCCCCTCGAGAGTCCGGTGATGGTGTAGCCGCTCGCCGTCGAGCTGAGGTTCAGAATGTGCGTCCACACTCCTGCGCCAGTCCCCCAGAAGAACGTGTAATTCGCGACCGGGTATTGCGCGGGCAGACTCCACATGATAGTCACGCTCGAGCCCGTCGTGGAGTTCGACAGGGTCAACACGCCAGGCGTCGCCTGGGCGAGGTCCGCGCTCGATGGATAGGGGAACTCAGGCAGGTGGGAGTTCCACAGCCAGTAGACCGTACCGAGCGAGGTCCCCGGGGTCGTTCCGAGCAATGGGCAGTGCGCGTCACAGTCCACGGAATACCCGCCGATCGCGTACGATCCGTTCAAAAAGTAGTGAGAAGCCACCGGCCCGGCGGTGCTGCTCACTCCGATACTGGGCAGTCCACACGCTGGAGTACTCGAACAGGAGTAGAGTTTCCCTTCCGTGACGGTCGTGTCGTAGTAAGTTGTCGATGAGGTGAACGGGTCGATCACCCAGCTTTGATTGTAGAAGTACGGGGAGAAGTATCCCTCCGGCGTCGGAGCTCCTGTCGTGAGCTCCAATCGGTGCTCGTCGGCGTAGGCCAATCCTTGCAGGAGCGCCGTCTTGACCGCGTTCACCCGATGCGAGAGGATGCCGTTGGAACCGAACGCGTACACCGCGGAGACGATCGTGCCACCGACGGTGTAACCATAGCTGTAGGATAGCTCCCCCAGGGTCAGGTTGAGGGTGAGACCGTTCACCCAGTTGGCCACGACGCCTCCACCGGGGTAGCTCGTATCGTGGAAGACTTCGGAAAGGTGGACCCAGCCGCCGTCCGTCTGCTGCAACTGGAATTGCTGGATCCCATCGGCACGGGAGCCGCCGGCTTGGATGTCGATGTACGAATCGAGCGAGGGCACCCAGTAGCAGTTGTTCGCCTCGAAGTAGTTCAGGTTTCCAAGAGCCCACTGGGTGGAGTTCCAGATGTTGTAGGCGTACACGGGCGCCGAGGTCTCGGAGGTGAGAATGGCCATGATCGAGTCGTTGCCGTTGAACCCGATCATGTTCACCTGAACGTTGCTCGACAACGCGCCGTAATCGACGCCCGATAACGTCCAGACGAAGGTTGACCCGGTGGTGATGTTGACCGCGTGGACAACGACGGAGGACCCGGACGAACAGGAAGCGAGGCACCCCAGCTCATAGGCGTACGCGCCGTCCAGAGTCAGGAAGAAGGCGTTCTGCTCTTCCCCCGCGTAACTCCTGGGAGCGTAAAGTTGGGTCCACGAGGCGATCAGCTTCGTCTGCTCGGTAACGAACGAGTAGAAGACGAGGTCGCTCGACGCGTTGACGTAGTAGACCCCGTCGGCACTGAACGAGACCACGGGGACCTGAGTGTTGCCGTTCGGGGTGTACAGGTAGGAGGAAAGAGAAACGTACCCGGGCAAGACGAACGTCTGGTTCGAGTACGGTAGTTGGTCGTAAGCGTAGAGGTTCTGCCCGATGATTTCCGAGCTGACGACCGGGGTCTTGACGGAGTCCCCGCCGTAGCCGGAAATCGGCGTCGAGTAAACATAGTACGACGTTCCGGATGGGACAGAGAGAGTGTAGCCCCCGGCCGCATTCGTGATCGCTGACGCAACCGGTGTGCATGCTCCCGCATCCGTTTCGACGACGGGACACGTGCTGGCGACTGCGTCGACCGTGTCGGCCGAGAGCGGAACGGCAGCGCACGTGGCACAGCTACCTACCTTCCCGTAGACGGTCCCGGTGATTGGAATCGTCGAGTCGGGGCCGAGCGCGGACGATGGTCGTGGGTCCCCACCACCCGCCCGGTCAACGGGCCCCGTCGAGACGCCGGCCCAAATGCATCCCACCAGCAGAGCGATCGCCATGATGGCCGGCGCCCCGCGTGTCCCTCCGAAAACTGGAGAGTGGACGACTCCGCTCCACCCACGCACCGGTCGAACAGCCCGCCACACCGCCGACGCGTCCTCCCTCGTCATGCAGCCACCGGCGGCGACCGGCGCAAATCCCCACTAGCGGGATAAAGGTGAGTCCGAGGACGATACGCAAGAGGAAACCCGGCTCTCCCGTAGGCACCTGTGTCAAGGTGGGTCCTTGTGCCGCAAGTAAATAGACAGACCCGCTTTTCATTCACGGCGGAACCGATGGGAGTCGAAGACGGCCCCGGTCGCGTGTTCGTCGGTCGGTCGGAGACGGTTGCGGCTCTTCACGAGCGATTGGAAGCGGTTCGGACTGGGAAGGGCGGGGTCACGCTCCTCATGGGAGTCACGGGCGTCGGAAAGTCGACCCTCGTAGCCGAGCTCGCCCAAGACATCCGCGCCCGCGGAATTCGCACACTGATTGGCCGGGCCCTCGCCCTCGATGATCCGCCACCGTACTCGCTCATCCAATCCGCATTCGAGAGTATGCACGACGACCCGACCCTCAAGTCGGACGTAGCTCCTTTGCTCGGCGGCGACCAGCCCCCCATCGACTTCGGCCTTCTCCTGGCCGAAGCGGCCCTTCCCGCCCGCGTCGGCATCGAGCAGCAACTGCTCAACGCCCTGGACGATACGGAGAGGCGCGGCAAGACGTCGCGGGACCGGGCCCTGAGAGGTATCGTCGATAAGTTCCACGAATTCACTCAGAAGGGCCCCACGGTCCTCATCCTCGACGAGCTTCATCGGGCGGATGAGTCGTCGCTCGCCGCCGTAGAGCTCCTCGCGAGCCAGCTCCGGGACCGACCCCTTTGGATTCTCGCGACCAGCCGTCCGTTCGCCTCGCTCTCGGAGGTGGGACAGGCGAGACTTCAGGAATTCGAGCGCGTGACCGGTGCTCAACAAATCGTCCTCCATCCATTGTCGGCGGAAGAGGTTGCGAGCTACCTGCGGGTGATCGACCCATCCCGGGAGCTCTCGCATGATGAGGTGGCGCGTCGATACGCCCAAAGTGGTGGGAATCCACTCCTTCTCCGTCAGCTCGAGCACCGAATCTCAGCCGGTAGTGAGGTCCGAGACCAACCAGCGCCGGCCCTTCCCGTCCTCGATGAGCAATCGCAGCGAATACTGAACATCGCCTCGGTGCTCGGACCAGAGTTCACGTTCCCCCTCCTCCTGGGCGCCACCGGTGAGGAGAAGGAGCGTCTCGCGAAGGTGGTCGACGGTCTGGTGAGCCAGGGGTTCCTCCTCAAGCGCACGGACGAACTCCTCGAGTTCCCGCAAGACCGGCTCCGAGAGGAAGCGTATGGACGCCTCACCGAGAGCGAACGGCGTCGGGGCCACCAACGCACGGCGGAGACCCGCGAGGCTCTGGCGGCTGGGAGCCAAGACAAGATCTTCGGTCTTGCCCGCGACTTCTACCTCGGAAGGTCGGACAGAAAATCGGTGGAGTACAACCGAATCGCGGCCGAGATCGCCGAAGGGGCGTCGGCGCCGGACGTCGCCCGGGATTTTCTCGCCCACGCTCTCGAGAGCCTACGTGATCTGGACCCTGGGGACCGTGAAGGGGAGTCAGCGCTCGTCCTCGAGCTCGCGCGCGTGACCTACGAGCTCGGTCACCTCGAGGAAGCGGAAGGAATCCTTCGCAACTTCCTCGACCGGTGGAAAGACGACCCACGACTCTCCCCGCGAGTACGGGCCACGCTCGAGATCTACCTCGCCCAGGTCCTCACCGCCCGAGGAGACCTGCGCGACGCGACCGCGCTCGCGGAAAAGGTCCTGTCCAATCCGAAGCTCGAAGGCGAGCGGCTCGTACGCATCGGAGCTCACGCCCACCTCGGCCTGGCGCTCTACTACGACGGGCAGTATCCGGAGGCTCTGGCCCATCAGACGGAGGTGATCCGGCTCGCGCAGGAGGTCGGGAACGAGCGCGCTCTCGCGCACGCTCAGTTGTGGCGGGCCGGCTGCCTGGCCATGATGGGCCAGTCGAACCAGGCGATCATCGAAGCGCGACAGGTCGCTGCCGCGCTCGATCGGCTAGGGTCCGTCGGGGAATCCGCCCAGGGCCACCTCTTCCTCGGGAACATGCTGGCCGACGATAAATCCACTCCACAAATCCGTCAGGAGGCGCTCGCAGAGTTGGGGAAGGCCATTCGGCTGGGCGCCAAGGCTCAGGATCCCCGTCGCGTCGGGTGGGCCTTCTTCCACAGCGCCGAGGTCCTGCGTCACGAGGAGCGATTCAAGGAGGCGGACGAGAACGCTCAGCAGGCGTACGATACCCTCGCCCGGATTGGAGACCGGGTCGGCCAGGCGGTATCGATGAAAGTTCGGGGCCAGGTCGCAATGGCCCGCGGGGACTACGAGCTCGCGCAGGCCGACCTCCTAAAGGCGCACGGGCTGCTCAAGGGACTCAACAACGCGTTGAATGAGATCGACGTAGTCCTCCGGCTGGCCCAGCTTTCCTTGGCCCGTGGGGAGCGTCCGAGTGCCTTGGCACACGTCGCCGAGCTCGAGCACATGAAGTTGCCCGCCCTGCGGCCCGACCTGGCGCCGGAGTTCGAGCAGCTCAAGGACAGGCTCGCAGCAAAGGAGGCCGATCGGACCCCCCCGTAGCCCTGCCTCGGTCGGCCCCGACACGCAGCTCTCCCTGCACCGAGGCAATTGTCCGTGAGTGCCAAACGCTTCGATTCACCTCGCCGGGACCGGTCGCAGCGTAACGTTCCGGTTGGAGGGTCGACTCGGCCTCGACGATAGGCTTTTGCGTGCAACGGTCTCGCTCGGTTCGAGGGCCCCTCACTATGTCCGCCGAGGACGAAATCCGAAACCTAGTAGGACAGTTGATGGCGGCGTGGAACCGGCATGATGCAGCTGCGTTCTCCGCGACCTTCTCGGAAGACGCGGACTTCACGAACTGGCAAGGGTCCGGTGCCCACGGAAGGGCCCCCATCGAGCGTTTCCACGCGCCGCTCTTTGCCGGCCGATTCCGGGAAACCCACATGGTCGCCGATGAGGTTCGTGTCCGGATGCTCCGCGAAGACCTCGCGAGCGTGGACGTACGCTGCCGGCAGACGGGAGCACGGGACAACGACGATCAGCCTCGACCGGAGCGCCACGCGCTCTTGGTTTGCATCGTGGTACGAGAGCCGGTAGGCTGGAGAATCAAGGTATCGCACACTATCGACCTGTCGAACATCCCCTCGAACCTTCGGTATTCCCCCCCGCCCACTTTCTAGGCCTTCGCGGAGACGCTCTGCCCGGTTCAACCCACTTCGTGGGCTAGCTGTCTTAGGGGTACATCGTAGAGAAGGTCGATTCCTACTCTAAGGTGGTTGACGAGCCCATCGCCCGCTCCGAGCGTTCGTGGGAAAGGGAGGGCAACACTCGTCGAGCAGCCGGTTCCCAAGCTTGATAGGGCTGGAGCCGGCCGCCGTTGGACCAACGAATTCCGTATTTGGACCAAAAATGGGGTCGCTCCCCTTTCCCCTTCGCGTTTACAGGTGCCAAGAGATGGCGAGCGTACCGCGACCCACTCCGAACCCCGCGTACTATGGTCTCCCCTTCCTTCTTGCCTTCGTGCTTTCGGTGGTGATGCTGATCACCGACAAGAACCTCCAGACGAATTTTGGTTCGGTCTCGAGCGGTTACTACCTTCACTGGTATGTGGTGGCCGGCACGGCCGTGGCGGACATCCTTGGGGCGGTTCTCCTGTTCCTGCTCCGCTCGAGCATCGCCCTGAAGACGGGCGTTGTCGGTTCCGGGCTCCTCGTTGCCGTGTTCCTCGGCGATATCTTCACCTACAGCCAGGTCGGGTTTTCCTCGGCGTCCGACTTCGCCAACTACCTTTTCGGGGTTACCTACTACGGAGGGGACATCCGCTACCTCTACGACGTGCTCCTCGCCGTCTACATCGCGACCTTCCTCTGGGGTATCGTGAGCCTTGTCCTGACCCGCCGGGCTTCCCCGTCGGTGGGGCCGTCGGGATCCTAAAGGGTTCGAGGATCCTGACCCGAGCCTTCCCGATTAGTGCGCGCGCATCCGGGATGGATCGGACTTCATCGAGAGATTCGGTCGGTCTAGGGAATCCTTCGACCGTCAGTGGGCAATCACGGAATCGACCGCCGTCGGGATGGCGGGACCCCGGTGCGGGGAGGATGCCTGATTCGGGACGCCCTCGCGGAACAGGGTTCGCGCGTCTCCGGCGAGGCTCACCAAGTTGCGGAGCTTGAGGTCGTAGGCGTACGAGTATCCGCGCACGCACGTTCGCACGCACTTGTTGCACCTCTCCGCGTCGCGGATGTGGGTGCGGAAAGTCGGGCTCGCGAAGTACTCTTCGAACGAGCCGCGCTTGAGGTCGTACCCGTACTTGTAGTCGCAGCTGTAGATCTTCTTGTCCGGGGAGACGTAGAGGAACATCTTCGGGAACTCGCACTTCCAAGGGCGTCCCTCGACGAAGTCGCGAAGCACCTGTTCGGTCTCCATGAGCGGGTACCCCTCCTGCTTGAGTCGCAGCAGCGTGACGTAGAACTCGTGGAGCTTCGCGGGGGTCAGGCCGAGCTGGAGATTCGGGGAGTCCTGACTGTCCGTCAGCCCGAAGTCGAGCGTTGGCTCGACGGAATTGTACGAGATCATCACGTCCATGTTCTCCGCGAGCTGGGCCATGCGTTCCATGACGTCGAAATTGAGGGTGCTAATGGTCGTCACGAGGACGATGCGGCTGCCCGCGACCTCGCGCAGGCGCCCGATCCCGTGAATCACCTCGTCGAAGTTCCCCTTCCGGCCTCGGATTTCGTCGTGGTACGCGGTGGGATGGTCGAGCGAGACGAACGCGACGTCGAGGTCCCGGAGCGACGGGGCCTTTCCCGTGAGCAGGGAGCCGTTCGTGTTCATCGTCGTCAAGAATCCGCGCTGCCGGGCGTAAGTCACGAGGGCGCCGACGTCCTTGCGCACCAGTGGTTCGCCGCCGAAGAGATAGTAGGCGCGCATTCCGGCGGCGTAGGCCTCGTCGAGCATCCGGAAGACTTCCTCCGTGGAGAGGTCCTCTTTCATCCGGGGGGTCAGCTTCCAGTAGGAGCACGTGCGGCACTTCGAATTGCAACCGAATGTGACCGCATGGGCGAGGAAGAAGGGTCGGTGAGTGACGAGCCGGGACTGGATCATCGATGCGAAGGCACTGAGGTACCGGGGCCAATCTGCGCCGATACCCCGGAAGTCAGCAAGGCTCGAATCCGCGGGCATGGGTGAAGGGACGGACCTGTTCGTGTGCCGATATTCCCCACGTCAGTTCTGCTTCACACGTGGATCCGTTGCAAGCCAACACGTCTGCCACAAGAGCTTGCACTGACTTCGGCTTGAGCCGGGTTCTCCCCCCGCTGGCGGTCGACCGGAGCGGGTCCGAGCACTCCACCGCAGAGCCCATCGTTACAGAGCGGGTTCCTTGATGGAGAGTGCTCCCATTCGATTGCCGGAACTCGAGAACCCCCGACGGTTTGGAGAGAACAACGACGCTCTCGTCGGGAAACCCACAGGACACGGCCGAAGAGGGTTCGGGGGTTCTGGCCCGCACGGGAGTTAAGGCCTCGATGGCCGGTGGGGGGAACCGATGGCGAAGTCTCGTGTGATCGTCCTGGGGGCTGGGTTTGGGGGCCTCGAGCTCAGCACGATGCTTTCCGAAGCCCTCGGGGAGAGTCTCGAGCTCACGCTGATCGATCGGAACGACTCGTTCGTGTTCGGCTTCTCGAAGCTCGACGTGATGTTCGGCCGCGCACCTCTTGAGGCGGTACGATTGCCCTACCGCAACATCCTCCGGCCGGGGGTGCGCTTTCATCGGGAAACAGTCACAGCCATCGACCCTCGCCGGCGGCGGGTGACGACCGACCGAGCGAGCTACGATGCAGATGTCCTCGTCGTGGCGCTAGGGGCCGACTATGACGTGGCCGCCACCCCTGGGCTCGCCGAAGCCGGCCATGA
>Ga0187815_10000389_pt1 | contig 21421 bp, 17 predicted proteins | sample NC_S_5_FD_132962 | JGI IMG/M metagenome (GOLD analysis project Ga0187815, IMG submission 132962) | Wetland sediment microbial communities from Neuse River Estuary, North Carolina, USA - ASW-S_5 | ecosystem: Environmental > Aquatic > Freshwater > Wetlands > Sediment | place: USA: North Carolina...
GCCTGGCCAAGGCCACCCTGGCGGGCAAGGTGGACGGCAGGCTGGTGGACGCCGGCTTCCCTATCGAGCGCGACGCCCGCCTCGAGATCGTCACCGAGAAGAGCCCGGAGGCGCTGGAGATCCTGCGCCACTCCACCGCGCACCTGATGGGGCAGGCGGTGCAGCGGCTGTTCCCCGGCGCACAGGTCACCATCGGTCCGGTGATCGACAACGGCTTCTATTACGACTTCGCCTACGAGCGCCCGTTCACGCCCGAGGACCTGCCGAAGATCGAAGACGAGATGCGCAAGATCGTCGCCGAGCAGTTGCCGGTGACGCGCAGCGTCAAGTCGCGCGACGAGGCGGTGAAGTACTTCCGCAGCCTGGGCGAGGAGTACAAGGCCGAGATCATCGAGTCGATCCCGGCCAACGAGGAGCTGTCGCTGTACTCGCAGGGCGAGTTCACCGACCTGTGCCGCGGCCCGCACGTGCCGAACACCGGCAAGCTGCGCGCGTTCAAGCTGATGAAGGTGGCGGGCGCCTACTGGCGCGGCGACAGCAACAACGCGATGCTCACGCGCATCTACGGCACGGCGTGGCTCAACGACAAGGACCTCAAGGCCTACCTCACCCAGCTGGAGGAGGCCGAGAAGCGCGACCACCGCAAGATCGGCAAGGCGCTGGACCTGTTCCACCAGCAGGAGGAAGGCCCGGGCATGGTGTTCTGGCACCCGCGCGGCTGGGCGATCTGGCAGCAGGTGGAGCAGTACATGCGCGGCGTGTACCGCAAGAGCGGCTACCAGGAAGTGCGTTGCCCGCAGGTGCTGGACGTCTCGCTGTGGAAGAAGTCCGGCCACTGGGACAACTATGCCGAGAACATGTTCTTCACCGAGTCGGAGAAGCACACCTACGCGCTGAAGCCGATGAACTGCCCCGGCCACGTGCAGATCTTCAACGCCGGCCTGCACAGCTACCGCGACCTGCCGATCCGCTACGGCGAATTCGGCGGCTGCCATCGCAACGAACCGTCGGGTGCACTGCACGGCATCATGCGCGTGCGCGCGTTCACCCAGGACGATGGCCACATCTTCTGCACGCCCGAGCAGATCGAGCCGGAGGTGACCGCCTTCCACCAGCAGGCGATGAAGGTCTATACCGACTTCGGCTTCGACAACATCGCGCTGAAGATCGCGCTGCGCCCGGACAAGCGGATCGGCTCGGACGAGGTGTGGGACAAGGCCGAGGAAGCGCTGCGCGCCGCATTGCGCGCGGCCGGCGTCGTCTGGGAGGAGCTGCCGGGCGAGGGCGCCTTCTACGGCCCCAAGATCGAATACCACATGAAGGATTCGATCGGCCGTGCCTGGCAGGTCGGCACCATGCAGGTGGATTTCATGATGCCCGAGCGCCTGGGCGCCGAGTACGTGGACGAGCACAGCCAGCGCCGGCATCCGGTGATGCTGCATCGGGCCATCGTGGGTTCGATGGAGCGCTTCATCGGCATCCTGATCGAACACCACGCCGGCCTGCTGCCGGCCTGGCTGGCCCCGGTGCAGGCGATGGTGTTCAGCATCACCGACGCCCAGGCGGACTATGTCCGCGAGGTGACGCAAGCCCTTGTCGACAAAGGCTTCCGGGTGGAGGCGGATTTGCGCAACGAGAAGGTCGGCTATAAAATCCGCGAGCATACGTTGCAGAAAGTGCCCTACCTGCTTGTCGTCGGTGATCGCGAGAAGGAGTCCGGGGCGGTTTCCGTGCGTACCCGTTCGGGCGAGGATCTGGGCAGCATGCCGCTGGCAGACTTCACCGGGCGACTGCAGGCCGAGACGCAGCGCTGAACGCGTTGCACGGCCTAATCGAAACTTCTTCTGGAGGATAGTGGTATCGCTACCACCGACAACAAGGGTAATCGCCGTAACCTGGAAATCCGCGTTCCGCGCGTACGCGTGATCGGCGCCGATGCTGAACAGCTGGGCATCCTCACCCGCGACGAGGCGCTGGCACTGGCGCAGGAAGCGGGGATGGATCTGGTCGAGATCCAGCCGAACGGCGACCCGCCGGTCTGCCGCATCATGGACTATGGCAAGTTCAAGTTCGAAGCCCAGAAGAAGGCCCAGGCCGCCAAGAAGAAGCAGAAGCAGGTCGAGATCAAGGAAGTGAAGTTCCGTCCGGTCACGGACGTGGGCGACTACCAGATCAAGCTGCGCAACATGCTTCGCTTCCTGGAAGAGGGCGACAAGGTCAAGGTCACGATCCGTTTCCGCGGTCGCGAGATGTCGCACCAGGACCTCGGCCAGAGCCTGGCCAAGCGGATCCAGGAAGACGTGGGCGAGAACGGCCAGATCGAGTCCTTCCCACGCCTGGAAGGCCGCCAGATGGTCATGATGATCGGCCCCAAGAAGAAGCAGTGAGTCAAACGGCAGCCTGCAGGCTGCCGTTTTGCATGGGGGCCTGCCGGGTCTGAGGGCAACGTCACGGGCTGGCGCAAGCCCCCTTTCCCACGTATAATCACCCGTTCGACCCGCCAGGAAGGGTCGTGAACCGATGTCGGCAGGACGGAAAGCGCGGCCTTGTGGTCGCCGCCGAATCAGTCAGAAACCGGGCTGCTCCCGTGAGGAGGGCGGCCCCATCAAGGAGCATCACCCATGCCCAAGATCAAGACCAACCGGGCGGCGGCGAAGCGTTTTCGCAAGACCGCGTCCGGCAAGTTCAAGGCCGGTCACGCCTTCAAGTCGCACATCCTGACCAAGAAGTCGACCAAGCGTAAGCGCAACCTGCGCGCCACCAACCACGTCAAGGCGTGCGACACCAAGGGTGTGGCTCGCATGTTGCCGTATCTCTGAGGCGGGAGGACTAGACCATGGCTCGTGTAAAGCGTGGCGTTACCGCCCGTCGTCGTCACAAGAAGATCATTGGCCGCGCGAAGGGCTATTACAACGCCCGCCGCAAGGTTTTCCGCGTCGCCAACCAGGCCGTCATCAAGGCCGGCCAGTACGCCTACATCGGCCGCAAGCAGAAGAAGCGCCAGTTCCGCGCCCTGTGGATCGTGCGCATCAATGCCGCCGCCCGTCAGTTCGGCCTGTCCTACAGCCGCCTGATCAACGGCCTGGCCAAGGCCGGCATCACGGTCGACCGCAAGGTGCTGGCCGACATCGCCGTGCACGACATCAAGGCGTTTGGCGCCATCGCGGAAAAGGCGAAGGCCAGCCTGGCCGCTTGATCGTCGCTCACTGACGATATGATGTGAATCAAGCGGGGAGAAGGCCAACGCCTTCTCCCCGCTTTTGTTTTGGTAGCGCGCTTTTCGCGTTCGCCTCCTCTCCCCCGTGCTTGTTCGAATCTGGGGGAGAGGATTGAGGTGCGGGGTCAAGGCTTGCCCCGGACTTCATCGAAGCTCGCTTCGAACTGGCGTCGACGCAAGAGTGGCCCCTCACCCCGACCCTCTCCCCAAGGGGGAGAGGGGGAAAAGAGAGTCGCACCGATGGACGATCTGGAAAGTCGCGCCGCGCAGGCGCTGGCCGACATCGACAAGGCTGACACGCTGGACGCGCTCGACGCGCTGCGCGTGGGCCTGCTCGGCAAGAGCGGCATCGTCACCGCAGCCCTGAAGACGCTCGGCTCGTTGCCGCCGGAAGAGAAGAAGGCGCGCGGCGCCGAGGTCAACCGCGTCAAGGAACGCCTGGCCGACGCGCTGGCCGCGCGCAAGGCGACGCTGGAGCAGGCCGAGCTGGATCGCCGGCTGTCCTCCGAGACCATCGACATCTCGCTGCCCGGCCGCGACGGCGAACGCGGCGGCATCCACCCGATCACCCGGGCGCTGGAACGCATCGCGGCGATCTTCGCGCGGCTGGGCTACCAGCGCGCCGACGGCCCGGAGATCGAGGACGACTGGCACAACTTCGAGGCGCTGAACTTCCCGCCGCACCACCCGGCGCGCGCCATGCACGACACCTTCTACTTCGGCGACGGCCGCCTGCTGCGCACGCATACCTCGCCGGTGCAGATCCGCTCGATGAAGGGACGCCAGCCGCCGATCCGCATCATTGCGCCGGGCAAGGTCTACCGCAGCGACTCGGACCAGACCCACTCGCCGATGTTCCACCAGATCGAAGGCCTGCTGGTCGACGAGACCTCCAGCTTCGCCGATCTCAAGGGCACCCTGGCAGAGTTCATCCGCGCCTTCTTCGAGCGCGATTTCGAGATGCGCTTCCGCCCCAGCTACTTCCCCTTCACCGAGCCCTCGGCCGAAGTGGACATCCGCTGGGAGACGGCCGACGGCCAGTCGCGCTGGCTGGAGGTGCTGGGCTGCGGCATGGTGCATCCGAACGTGCTGGCGAACTGCGGCATCGACCCGGAACGCTACACCGGCTTCGCCTTCGGCCTGGGCGTGGAGCGCTTCGCGATGCTGCGCTATGGCGTGACCGATCTGCGCGCGTTCTTCGAGAACGACCTGCGCTTCCTCAAGCAGTTCGCGTAAACCGGGCAGGGAACACACGATGAAATTCTCCGAGAACTGGCTGCGCGAGCTGGTCGACATCAAGGCCGATCGCGCCGCCTTGGCCCACGCGCTGACCATGGCCGGGCTGGAAGTGGAAGAACTTACGCCGCTGGGCGAAGGCCTGGACGGCGTGGTGGTGGCCGAGATCGTCGGTGCCGAGAAGCACCCCGAAGCCGACCGCCTGCAGGTGTGCAAGGTGAACGCTGGGCAGGGCGGGCCGCTGCAGATCGTCTGCGGCGCACCGAATGCGCGCGTGGGCATCAAGGTGCCGCTGGCGACCGTGGGCGCGAAGCTGCCTGGCGGCATCGCTATCAAGGCGGCGAAACTGCGTGGCGTGGAATCGTTCGGCATGCTCTGCTCGGCCAAGGAGCTGGGCGTCGACGCCGACGCGTCCGGCCTGCTGGAGCTGCCGGCCGACGCGCCAGTGGGCCAGCCGCTGGCTGCCTATCTCGGCCTGCCCGACGCCAGCATCGAGCTGAAGCTCACCCCGAACCGCCCGGACTGCCTCGGGCTTTACGGCCTCGCCCATGATGTGGCCGCACTGTTCGGCAGCCGCGTGAAGACAGGCGAGCAGGCCGCTGCCCAGGTGACTGGCGGCGCGCGCCGCGGCATCCGCCTCGAAGCCGGCAAGGACGCGCCGCGCTACCTCGGCCGCGTCGTCGAAGGCATCGACCCGCAGGCGAGCACGCCGCTGTGGCTGGCCGAACGCCTGCGTCGCGCCGGCCTGCGCCCGATCAGCGCGGTGGTGGATGTCACCAACTACGTGATGCTGGAGCTGGGCCAGCCCATGCACGCGTTCGACAACGACCGCCTCGACGGCGATATCGTGGTGCGCCACGCGCGCCCCGGCGAGACGCTGAAGCTGCTCGACGGCAGCGAGGCGAAGCTGGATCCGGGCTTCGTGCTGGTCGCGGACGACCGCCAGGCGCTGGCGGTGGCGGGCGTGATGGGCGGCTTCGATTCGCGCGTCACCGATGCCACGCGCAACATCTTCCTGGAGTCGGCCCATTTCGCGCCGGCCGCGATCATGGGTCGCGCGCGCAAGCTCGGCCTGCACACCGACGCCTCGCACCGCTTCGAGCGGGGCGTCGACCCCGAGCTGCCGCGCCGTGCGCTGGAGCGGGCCACCGAACTGCTGTTGGCGATCGCCGGCGGCAAGGCAGGACCGGTGCTGGTGGCGGAGAACCTCGCCGACCTGCCGAAGCACGCGCCGGTGACGCTGCGCCGCGCGCGCCTCCGGCGCGTGCTGGGCGTGGACGTGGCCAATGCCGAAGTGACGCGCATCTTCACTGCGCTGGGCATGAAGGTGGAGCCGCAGGCCGATGGCTGGCAGATCACCGCGCCCAGCAGCCGTTTCGACATCGAGCGCGAAGAGGATCTGGTCGAGGAAGTCGCGCGCATCTTCGGCTACGACAACATCCCAACCGCCACGCCCGGCGGCGCGCTGGCGCTGGCGGCCGAGCCGGAGGCGCGCATCGGCGAACTGGCGCTGCGCGAGCAGCTGGCCGCGCGTGGCTGCTACGAGGCGGTGAACCTGTCCTTTGTCGCCAACGAACTGCTGGCGAAGTGGGGGCTGGCGGGTCGGGGGGTGCCGCTGGCCAATCCGTTGTCGGCCGATCTCGCGGTGATGCGTCCTTCGCTGCTGCCGGGTCTGGTCGAGGCACTGCGCCACAACCGCGCGCGCCAGCAGGAGCGGGTGCGGCTGTTCGAGGTGGCCCGGGTCTTTGCGGCAGGGGATCCGCCGGTCGAGACGCCCAGTCTCGCCATCGCCGTATGCGGTTCCGCACACGCGGAGCAGTGGGGCGAGCCGGCGCGGGCGCTGGATTTCTTCGACCTCAAGGGGGATCTGGACGCCTTGCTGGCCTGGGGCGGCGAGCCGGAGCGCTGGTCGGTGCATGCCGACGGCCTGCCGGGCTGGCTGCATCCGGGGCGCGGTGCGCGCATCTCGCGGGACGGCGAGACGGTGGGCTGGCTGGGTGCCCTGCATCCGCAGCTGGCCAAGGCGCTGGACCTGGGGCCGGACGTGCATGTGCTGGAACTGGCGCTGGAGCCGCTGCTGGCGCGCCGCCTGCCCAAGGCGCAGCCGGTGGCCCGCTTCCCCTCGGTGCGCCGCGACATCGCCGTCGAGGTGCCGCTGGACGTCAGCTGGTCGCGGGTCGGCGAGGTCGTCCGCAGCACGCTGGGCGGCCTGCTGAACGAGTTGCGCCTGTTCGACCGTTACAGCGGCAAGGGGGTCGAAGCGGGCCGAAAAAGTCTCGCTATGGGCTTGATTTTGCAGGATGCTTCCCGCACCCTTGTCGACGACGACGCAGACCGCTGCGTGCGGCAGGTGGTCGCCGCACTGGAGCGGGAATGCAAGGCCAAGTTGAGAGGATGAGATGGCGCTGACCAAGGCGGATATGGCCGAGCGGCTTTTCCTTGACGTGGGCCTCAACAAGCGGGAAGCCAAGGAATTCGTGGACGCCTGCTTCGAGGTGGTCCGCGAAGCACTGGAGCGAGGGGAGCAGGTGAAGCTGTCGGGTTTCGGCAACTTCGACCTGCGCGAGAAGAACCAGCGGCCAGGGCGCAACCCCAAGACCGGCGAGGAGATTCCGATCTCGGCGCGGCGGGTGGTGACGTTCCGGCCAGGGCAGAAACTCAAGGTGCGAGTCGAGGGCTATGCTGGACCAAGGGAATAACACCGAGCTGCCTGCCATCCCGGCCAAGCGCTACTTCACCATCGGCGAAGTGGGCGAGCTGTGCGGGGTGAAACCGCACGTGCTGCGCTACTGGGAACAGGAGTTCCCCGCGCTGAACCCGGTGAAGCGTCGCGGCAACCGCCGCTACTACCAGCGCCACGACGTGCTGATGATCCGCCAGATCCGCGCGCTGCTGTACGACGAAGGCTTCACCATCACCGGCGCCCGCGCGCGGCTGGAAGGCCCGCAGGCGCGCGTCGAGGCGAGCATGTCGCACCAGATCGTGCACCAGGTGCGGCTGGAGCTGGAAGAAGTGCTCGCCCTGCTGCGCCGCTGAGCGCATTCCTCTGTTATAGTTCGCGCTTTCCGATCGCATGATCGCGAAGCGCAGAAGGCGGCCACGTTGCCGCCTTTCAAGTCCAAGTCGGGGCGTAGCGCAGCCTGGTAGCGCATTTGCCTGGGGGGCAAAGGGTCGTCGGTTCGAATCCGGCCGCCCCGACCATTCAACCGGAAACATCGACGGCGCCCTCGGGCGCCGTTTGCGTTTGCGGGTTCCGGCCGTCGATTGCGGGAAATCGCGGTGCGGGCCGGTTAGGCTGCAGCATCGGATTCATCCACCAGGAGACGCCGCATGCCGTCGAACAGCTGCCATCCGAATGCGCCGCACGAAAAGCTGAAGGCACCCGACTGGTTCGTCTCGGCGCTGATGATGGATCGCGCGCTGGACGCGATCCTGCGCCGCGTGAAGAAGCTCGACCGCGAACACGACATCCCCTACCTCGCCGGCTACAGCCAGGATGGCAAGACCATCTACATCGACCGCCACCTGCCGAAGACCTTCACCTTCCGCGGCCGCACGATCGAGGTGGACCGCTTCCTGATCCTGCACGAGGAGGTGGAGAAAACCCTGATCGACCAGCTTGGCCTGCACTACCTGCACGCGCACCAGATCGCCACCCGCGCCGAGGAGGCCGCCGTGAACGCGCAGCGCGTCACCTGGAAGGCCTACGACCGCTTCATGCAGAAATACGTGAAGTCGGTCGGCGACGAGCGGCTGCGCAAGGTGCCGGCCGACCTCGACCTGAAGCCTTATCGCGACTACCACGATTACGACCTGATGCAGCGCATGGAGCAGCACCTGGAGCAGACCGCCGGACTGAGCGGAAAGCTCAAGGACGAGCTGAGGGCCTACGCCGCGGCGTTCCGCGAAGAGCATGAAGTGGAGCGGCGGCAACGTGCCGCCGTGCCCAGGCGGGCGACAGCCGCGGCGAAAAAACCGGCCGTGAAGGCGGCCGCGCGCAAGGCGGTGGCGAAGTCGCCGCGGCGCACGAGCCGCTGAGCGGCCATCGTGCGGCAACACGCGGGGCGTCAGGTCTGGTGACGCGCCGCGGTGCTCGCTGTCTCCGGCCCGCTCAGGCGGCGTCCGCCAGTCCCTCGCCTCCGTCCATCTTGAAGAAGGCTACGCTCCGCACCAGCGATCCGGCGCGCAGCTGCACGGCCTCGGTTGCGGCGGCGGCCTGCTCTACCAGGGCGGCGTTGCTCTGGGTCACCTCGTCCATCTGGCGCATGGCACGGTTGACCTGCTGGATGCCTGCGGCCTGCTCCTGGGTCTGCGAGGCAATCGAGCCGACGGTACCGACCACCTGGTCCACGCTGTCCAGCAGCTTGCCCACCATTGATTCGGCGCGGCCGATCATCCGCGTGCCGCCGTCGATGATGCCCACCGACTCGTCGATCAGCGCCTTGATCTCGTTCGATGCGGCACGCGAGCTGCGCGCCAACGCCTGCACCTCCGCCGCCACCACGTTGAAGCCCTTGCCGGCCTCGCCGACGCGCGCCGCCTCCACCGCGGCGTTGAGGGCGAGGATATGGGTCTGGGTGGCGATGCGCGTCATGGTTTCGGTGATCTCGCTGATCCGGCTGGACACGCCCTGCACCCTGGCCATGGCGTCGACCGCCTCGGTCATCGCCACGCCGCTCTGCCGCGCGATGTCGGACGCGGAGGCCGCCAGCCGGCTGGCCTCGTGGGCGCGCGCGGCGTTCGCGTTGACGCTGTCGGTGAACTCCTGCATCGAGGCGGAGGTTTCCTCCAGGGCGGCTGCCTGTTCGCTGGTGCGCGCCGAGAGGTCCTGGTTGCCGCTGGCGATCTGGCGGGTGGCGGAGGAGATCTCGTTCGAGCCCCTGCGGATGGTGCCGACCACGCCCAGCAGCTGGCCGTTCATGCTGTCCAGCGCCGCCAGCAGCTGGCCGGTCTCGTCGCGGCTGGCCGCCACGATGCGCGTGCGCAGGTCGCCGTCCGCCACCGCCCGGGCCACCTTCACGGCATGGCCGATCGGTGCGGTGATGCTGTAGGCGAGCAGCCAGATCAGCACGCTGCAGGCCAGCAGGGCGCACAGCACCACGGCGGCAAGCAGGTACGTGGCGTTGCGGTAGGCGCTGGCGCCCTGCGCGTCGATGCTGCGGCCGGTGGCGGCGGCGTGCGCCTTGACGCCCGCGACCAGGGCGTCGATCGCGTCGGTGGGCGGCCGGTCCATGCCCTTCACCAGGCCGTCGACCACCTGCACGCTCTCAGGCTTCCGACCGTCGTAGTGCTGCAGGGCGGCGTCATAGCGCTTCTGCAGTTCGGCGTGGGTGGCCAGCGCGGCATCTGCGTCCCTGGTGTCCAGGCCCAGCGCGGCCATCTGCTTTTTCAGCGCGGCCAGGTCGGCATCCACGGCGCGGCTGCGCTTCATGAAATCGCCGTGGTACTGCCGGAAGGCCGCCGGGTCGGCGCCGCGCAGCAGGGTGTCCTTCCAGTTCTGTACCTGTTTCTTGAAATCCACCTGCGCGACGCGGGCGGTGTCCACGGCGGTGGAATAGTCCGCGGAAATGCGGCTGGAGTGGAGCTGGAGGGCGCGGGTGCGGGCCAGGCCCTGCCAGCCGCCGATGCCGACCACCGCGGTGGCCAGCAGCATGACCAGGCCGAGCAGGGCGAGTCTGAGAGCGATGCGCAGATCGCGGAAGCGGAACTTCATGGGATGTGTGCAATACATCGAAACCGGGGGTAGGCGAGATATCGGCACGCAGCGCCGGCGGCTTGAACGAGGCTGCCAGGCAGAGCGGGGCCGCCCCGCACGGACTTGCGGGAAGCCGCCCGCGGCAAGGCGGCGGTCGACCGCGCGCATGGGCATGCCAAGGCCGCCCGTCGCAGGAACGGGCGGATCACCCTGGGGAGGGGGCTGGCCCGCGCCGGGGACGGGCGCGGGCAGGGCGTCAATACAGGACGCGGCTGCGCAGCGTGCCGGGGATCGCAGCCAGCTTGTCGCGCAGTTCGTTCGACTGCGCCTCGTCGGCCGCCACGTCGATCACCACGTAGCCCAGTTCCGCGTCGGTCTGCAGGAACTGCGCGTCGATGTTGATGTTGCCGGCGGAAAACAGCTCGTTGATGCGCGAGAGCACGCCCGGGACGTTCCGGTGGATGTGCAGCAGGCGGCGGCTCTTCGGATGCTCGGGAAGAGACACCTCCGGAAAGTTCACCGCGGACAGCGTGGAGCCGTTGTCGCTGTAGCGCACCAGCTTGCTGGCCACCTCGATCCCGATGTTGTCCTGCGCCTCCAGCGTGCTGCCGCCGATGTGCGGGGTGAGGATCACGTTGTCCAGGCCCACCAGCGGCGACACGAACGGGTCATCGTTGCCCTTGGGCTCGACCGGGAACACGTCCACCGCGGCGCCCGCCAGATGGCCTTCGCGCAGCGACGCCGCCAGCGCCTCGATATCGACCACGCTGCCGCGCGAAGCATTGATCAGCACCGCGCCCTGGCGCATCGCGGCGATTTCCCGCGCGCCGAACATCAGCTTCGTGGCGGGTGTCTCGGGGACGTGCAGGGTCACCACGTCGGCGCGTTGCAGCAGGTCGTGCAGGCTGGCGGCGGCCTGCGCGTTGCCCAGTGACAGCTTGGTCTCCACGTCGTGGAAGATCACCCGCATGCCCAGGCCCTCGGCCAGCACGCCCACCTGGGTGCCGATGTGTCCGTAGCCGATCACGCCAAGCACCTTGCCGCGTGCCTCGTAGCTGCCGGTGGCGGACTTGCTCCAGCCGCCGCGATGGCACTGCGCATTCCGCTGCGGGATGCCGCGCAGCAGCATGATGGCCTCGGCGATCACCAGCTCGGCCACGCTGCGCGTGTTGGAGTAGGGCGCATTGAACACCGGGATGCCCAGCCGCTCGGCCTCGGGCAGGTCCACCTGGTTGGTGCCGATGCAGAAGCAACCGGCCGCGATCAGCTTCCGTGCGTGGCGCAGCACCTCGGCAGTGAGCTGGGTGCGCGAGCGCAGGCCCACGATATGGGTGTCGGCGATGCGTTCCAGCAGGGTCGCTTCGGGCAGCGACTTCTGGTGGTATTCGATATTCGTGTAACCGGCGCGCTCGAATACTTCCACCGCGGTCCGACTCACGCCCTCCAGCAGCAGTACCTTGATGTCTTGCCGGGGGAACGAGGTCTTCATGGCGGTTCCAGGATGGGCGGGAACTGCTACTATGCCAGAATTGCGGCGTTGCAACACGCCGAGGTTTGGACGTCCATACGAAATCAGGGCATGAATTTGTGCCCCGCCGGAGATGCCATGAGCGTTGCCCTGGACGAGCTTGTCCGCCGCCTGCCGGGCCTGCGCCTGCTCACCGGGCCGGGCGATCTGGAGCATTACGGCCGCGACTGGACCCGCCGCTGGACGCCCGCGCCGCTGGCGGTCGCACTGCCGGCCTCGGTGGAGGAAGTGCAGGGCATCGTGCGCTGGGCCAACGAGCACCGCGTGGCCATCGTGCCCTCGGGCGGCCGCACCGGGCTATCCGGCGGCGCGGTGGCGGCCAACGGCGAGCTGGTGCTCAGCCTGGAGCGGATGAACCGCGTGCTGGGCTTCGATGCCGCCGACCGCACGCTCACCGTGCAGCCGGGCATGCCGCTGGAGGCGGTGCAGGCGGCGGCGCGTGAGCACGGGCTGATCTACCCGGTGGACTTCGCCGCGCGCGGCTCCTGCTCGATCGGCGGCAACATCGCCACCAACGCCGGCGGCATCCGGGTGATCCGCTACGGCAACACCCGCGAATGGATAGCGGGCTTGAAGGTGGTGGCCGGCAACGGCGAGCTGCTCGACCTCAACCGTTCCCTGGTGAAGAACTCCTCGGGCTACGACTTCCGCCAGTTGCTGATCGGCTCGGAAGGCACACTGGGCATCGTGGTGGAAGCCACGCTCAGGCTCACCGATCCGCCGCCGCCCGCGCAGACCATGCTGCTGGCGCTGCCGGACATGGACGCGGTGTTGTCGGTATTCGGCCTGTTCCGCGCGAAACTGGCGCTGCAGGCCTTCGAATTCTTCACCGACGTGGCGCTGAAGCACGTGCTGGCGCACGGCGCACAACGCGCGCTGGACGGCGAGCATCCCTACTACGTGGTCACCGAGTTCGATGCGCCGGACGAGGCCGCGCAGGACGCCGCGCTGGCGGTACTCGGCGAAGGCATGGAGCAGGGCTGGATCGTCGATGGCACGATCGCGCAGAGCGAGGCGCAGGCAGCCGCGCTGTGGCGGCTGCGCGAAGGCATCACCGAGAGCCTGGCGCCGCACAAGCCCTACAAGAACGACGTGTCGGTGCGCATCGGCGCGGTGCCGGCCTTCCTGCATGCGATGCAGGCGCTGCTGGCGCGCGAGTACCCGCAGATCGAGGTGGTGTGGTTCGGCCATATCGGCGACGGCAACCTGCACATCAACGTGCTGAAACCCGTGGACATGGCCGATGCCGGTTTCATCGCGCAATGCGAGCATGTGACCAAGCTGCTGGCCGCCACGCTGAAGGAACACGGCGGCAGCATCTCCGCCGAGCACGGCATCGGCCTGGTCAAGAAGCCCTATCTCGACAGCACGCGAAGCGCGACGGAGATCGCGCTGATGCGCGGCGTGCGCCAGGTGTTCGACCCCAACGGCATTCTCAATCCGGGCAAGCTGTTCGGGCCGTGATCACCGATGCCGGGTGGTCGCCCGACCTGCCCGGGTCTTCGCAGTACTGACTCCTTCCTGCATGCCCGGAGGCGCCACGGTTGCGTTTCCGGCGCTCGAACACCTAGCCTTGCGTTTCCCCGACGTCCGACGAGAACCGCCATGGCCGCGCCGCGCCGCACGCTGTACCCCGAGATCGAACCCTACGAGCGCGGCACGCTCAAGGTCTCGGAGCTGCACACGCTGTACTACGAGCAGTGCGGCAACCCGGAAGGCAAGCCGGTGGTGTTCCTGCACGGCGGCCCGGGCGGCGGCACCAACCCGAAGTGCCGGCGCTTCTTCGATCCGGCGGTGTACCGCATCGTGCTGTTCGACCAGCGCGGCTGCGGCCAGTCCACCCCGCACGCGGAACTGCGCGAGAACACCACCTGGGATCTGGTGGCCGACATCGAGCGCGTGCGCGAGCACCTTGGCATAGCCCGCTGGCAGGTGTTCGGCGGCTCCTGGGGCTCCACCCTGGCCCTGGCCTATGCGCAGACCCACCCGGACAAGGTCACCGAACTGGTGCTGCGCGGCATCTTCATGCTGCGGCGCTGGGAGCTGGAGTGGTTCTACCAGAAGGGTTGCGACGCGCTGTACCCGGACGCCTGGGAAACCTATCTGGCGGCGATCCCCGAGGTCGAGCGCGGCGACCTGATGAGCGCCTACCATCGCCGCCTCACCAGCGACGACCCGGCCGTCCGGCTCGCCGCGGCGCGCGCCTGGTCGGTGTGGGAAGGTGCCACCAGCTACCTCCACCAGGATCCGGCCAGCATCGGCGCGCACGACGAGGACGCGTTCGCGCTGGCCTTCGCCCGCATCGAATGCCACTATTTCGTGCACGGCGGCTTTTTTGCGCACGATGACCAGCTGCTGCGCAACGTCGACCGCATCCGCAGGATCCCCGCGGTGATCGTGCAGGGCCGCTACGACGTGGTCTGCCCGATCCGCAGCGCCTGGGACCTGCATCGCGCCTGGCCGGAAGCGGACCTGCGCATCGTGCAGGACGCCGGCCATTCGGCGTTCGAGCCGGGCAACATCCATGAACTGATCGAGGCCACCGACCGCTTCGGCGCCTGAGCCGCCTTCGCGCGGCGGGACCCCGCCCAGCTGCGGCCGGAGCCCGTTTCAGGTAGTGGCCGGCGCGGCGGCGCGGGAGAACACGTGCAGGCTGGTGCCGGCGCGCTTGGCCTGGCGTTTCGCGCGCGCCGCCAGCATCGCGATGGAAGCGGTGCGTTGCGGCAGGGGCGGCGCCAGTTCGACGGCGCCCATCACCACGGTGGTGCAGGGGAAGAACTGCGGTTCGCCGCGACGGTCCTTGCCGCGCAGGCCGCCGTGCGCCAGGTCTTCGGCGTCGAACAGCTGCGGTGCGCGCGCATTGAAAGCCTCGATGATGCGCTGGCAACGCGCTTCCCAGTCCGCGCTCTGGAACAGCACCACGAAGTCGTCACCGCCGATGTGGCCGACGAAATCGAGGGCCGGGTCCACGTGCTCGTTCAGCAGGCTCGACAGCAGCCGGATCATCTCGTCGCCGCGCGAATAGCCGTAGTGGTCGTTGAAGGGCTTGAAGTCGGTCAGGTCCGCATGCACCAGCGCGAAACGTTCGCTGCCGTCGAGCAGGCGCTCCAGGTGCTCGGTGGTTGGGACGTTGCCGGGCTGGAAGGTCAGCGGATTGGCATGGCGCGCAGCCTCGATGCGCAGCTCGCTCACGCGCCGCACCAGCGCCTCGCCGGTGCCCAGTCCGCGGTAGTGGCCGCCGCTGGTGATGATGAAGCCGTCGGCCAGGTAGCGCTGGTCCTCGCCGCGCAACACGTCGGCAAGGCTTTCCAGACTGCGATGTTCGTCGCAGACCAGCGGCGCGCTGTTCATCAGCGCCGTGCACGACTTGCGCGCCAGCAGCTCGCGGGCGAACGGCTGTGCGATGCGCTCGTTCATCAAGCGCCGGTTCACCAGGCCGATCGGCCGTCCGTCCCGCACCACCGCCACCGCATGCAGTTCGGGATGGCGGACGAACAGGGCCATCACCTCCTCGTTGGTCTGGTGCGGCTCCACCGCGGGTGCCTCGATCAGTAGATGGCTGACCTGGGGCGAGCGCTGGATGATTGGGCCGCGGGGACGCGGCAGCACCGACACCACCGGCTCGTGCAGCAACTGTCGGGCTTCGGCCTGCGTCGCCGCGACCGGATCAGGTGCCGGCCGCCCAAGCAGGAAACCCTGTGCATAGGGAATGCCCAGGTCGCGCAGCACGCGCAGGTCGGCGAGGTTCTCCACGCCCTCGCCGACCAGATCGGTGCCCAGCGCCTCGGCCACCTGGCACAGCGAGCGAACGATCGCCAACCGGCCCGCGCTGCGCGACAACCCATGCACTAGGTAGCGATCGATCTTCACCACATCGGGGTGGATCTCGTTCCACATCTCGAAACTGGAGTGACCGCTGCCGAAATCGTCGAGCGCGATGCGGATGCCGTGCGCGCGCAGGTAACCCAGCTCGTGTGCCAGGCAGGCCGGGTTCTCCACCACATCGCGCTCGGTGACCTCGATGGTGACGCGGGCGGGATCCAGGCCGCTGGCGGACAGCAAGGCCAGCACTTCCTCGGGACCCCAGACGTCGTTGAGGATGGCGTGCGCGCTGAGGTTCACCAGCAGGCGACCAGGTCCGCCGCGGGCGGCGAAGGAGCCGCAGACCGTGCGCGCGGCGTGCAGTTCCATCTCGGCCAGGCGGCCCTCCGCACGTGCCAGCTCGAGCAGGTCGAGGATGGAGACATTGTCGGGCGCGAAGGCGCAGCGGCTGAGTCCCTCGTGCGCAACCACCTCGAGCGTGTCCAGACGCACCAGCGGCTGGAATACCGCGTTGAGGCTTCCTGCGGCGAGTGCGCGCTCAAGCATGGCCTGGGGGCTGCAGTTGCGGGCGGGAAGGGCAGTCATGCCTTGGCCGTGATCAGGCGGCCCGGGCGGCCGGGACCAGTTGCCTTGCCGTGGGTGGGGCCATGGCGTCCAGCAGCGGTTCGTCGGATGCGTGCGATTCTCCGGGAAGGCGGAAGTAGTCCACCTCGCGCAACAGCTCACCGGCGTCGCTGGCGAGCGCGCCGCCGGTGGCGTTGATGTCGTCCACCAGGCCGGCATTGGCCTGGGTGATCCGATCCATCTCGGCGACGGTGCGGTTGATCTGGCCAATACCGCCGACCTGTTCCTGGCTGGCATCGGAGATCCGCGCCACTAAGGTGGAGGCACGCGCCACACTCTGCACAATGCCATCCAGCGCCTCGCACGACTGCGCCACCTTTTGCCGTGCCAGTGCCACTGCCTCGGTGCTGCTGGCGACCAGTCGGCGGATGTCCTGGCCCGCTTCCGCGCAGCGGTGCGCCAGTCGGCGCACTTCGGCGGCCACCACGGCGAAGCCACGCCCGCGCTCGCCGGCCTGTGCGGCCTCGATGGTGGCGTTGAGCGAAAGCAGGTTGGTCTGGAAAGCGATGCCGTCGACCAGCTCGACGATTTCAGCAATGCTGCGGCTGGCCTGCTGGATCGCCCGCATGGAATCGAGCGCCTCGTCGGCGACCTGGCGCCCCTGCTCGGCATGTCCCAATGCGACGCGGGCCGCCTGGGCGGCGCCGACGGCGTGGCTGGCGCCCTGCACGACGGTGGCGGCCATCTGCTCCATCGACGCCGAAGTCTGTTCGAGACCGGCGGCTTGTGTCTGCGTGCGCTCACTGAGCGCCTGGTTGCCATATGCAAGGTGATGGGCGCGCTCGTCCACCGAGCGCGCCCGTGCGCGCACCAGGGCGAGCACGCGGGCGAGTTGCCAGTCCATCGAGGCGAGTGCGCGCAGCAGCCGCCCCAGTTCGTCGTCCCGACCTGAATCGACCGGCTCGCCTAGATGCCCTGCAGCGATGCGCTCGGCTACCTGCGTGGCTTGCCGCAGGCGCCGTCCAAGGCTGCGCATCAGCGCGCCGTCCAGCGCGATGGCGGACAGCAGGGCCGCGGCCAGCAGGGCGAGCAGCAGCGCCATGCCATGCCGGTAGGCCTGGTGCTGGATCTGTGCTTGCGTATTGCCGTTGGCCAGCGCGGCCAGGAACAGGTTGGCGAAATCGCTCTGCAACGGCGCATAGGCGGGTTGCACATCCATGCTCAGCTTGAGCGAGGCCAGCGGGAACTGGCCCGCGTCCAGCTGGGCCAGGGTTTCGTCGATGCTGCGGTCGGCCTCGGCGCGATGCGCCGCGGTGAGCTTCAGCGTCTGCGCCTGCCCATGCGCCAGCTCGCTGGCCAGCAGCGCCTGCCAGTGCCGCGCGATGTCCACGCGGTCGGCCTGGATGCGCGTGTGCGCATCGTCCACCGCGGAAGGCAATTGCGAGAGCACGGCGTGTACCAATGCCTGCAGGCTGTCGTTGTAGTCGTTCTGCACGCGCCCGACGTCGGCGACCGGGCTCAGCGAGCCTTCCACCAGTCCGCGGACGCGACGGTCGGCCCGCTGCAGCTGCAGCATGCCGGCGACGCTCGTCACTGCGAGCAGGCCAAGGACGATCAGCAGGCGCAGCAGCAGACGCTGGCGCAGGCTTGGGGCGGCAATCCAGGGCAGTCGTTTGAACATGGGGAATGTGCGGATGGGGGAGCTGCATGGATAGTCGGCCCCGCACACCGCAACTTTAGCGGAAAGATAAAAAAATATATTTGAAATCAGATTGTTATATTTGATCTGGTGGGCTGACAAAACGTATCGAAGATGACACGCCAAGGTGTCGATTCCGTGACTGCCGGGCTGCGGCGAATGCACGTGCGAGCGGCGCCTGCCGTGCGACTGATACGGGGCGAGGTAGCCCATCACGGCTCGCCGGCGAATTGGCGGCGATAGCTGGAAGGTGTGGGGCCGAAACACCGCTCGAAGGCGCGCCGGAAGGCATCGTTGCGCGTGCAGTCCACCACTGCGGCCAGTTGCGACAGGCAGCAGCGCTCCGCGCAGGGCAGCCGAGAGGCCCTGTCCGGTCGCGCTGATCTTTTGTAGGCCGCTGGCGAGAGGTAGAAGCTGGGTTTGCCGCGCCGGCTGAACCGACGCCCGGAGATGTGGGCGTCAATTCAGCCAACGTATCGAGGGACAGGATGCAGGCGGCCCTCCCGCCGATCCGATCCGTCGCGTGTGACGGCCGTGGCATGCTGGCCAAGTCGGATGCTGCGCCACACGGACGGCATGAATCGCGAAGACCGTGTGCCCGGATGCTCCCGTCCGTACCGCTCAGTCGCCGGCGGCCAGGAATTCCGCCGCCCGCTCCCCGATCATCGCGCAGGCCGCCTGGGTGTTGCCGGAGATCAGCGAGGGCATGACCGAGGCGTCGGCCACGCGCAGGCCGGCCACGCCGCGCACGCGCAGCTCCGGGTCGACCACGGCACTCGCGTCGCTGCCCATGCGGCAGGTGCCCACGGGGTGGTAGATGGTGTCGGCGTGCGCGCGGATGGTTTCGCGCAGGCGCGCCTCGTCGGTGGTCTCGGCGTCGTACAGCGCCGGCCCCGCGTAACGGGCGAACGCGGGCGCGGCGAGGATGCGGCGGGCCAGACCCACGCCGGCGACCAGGGTGTCCATGTCGCGCGGATCGGCGAGGAAGGCCGGATCGATCCGCGGCGCCTTGCGCACGTCGGCGCCGGCGAGGCGCACGCTGCCGCGGCTGTGCGGGCGCAGCACGCAGGTGTGCAGCGACATCCCGCGGGTGGCGTGCAGGCGGCGGCTGTGGTTGTCCACGATGCCGATGCACAGGTGCAGCTGGATGTCGGGGCGTTCCAGCTCCTGCCGCGTGCGCAGGAAACCGCCGGCTTCGGCCACGTTGCTGGTGAGCAGGCCGGTGCCGCGGCGGAACGGGGCTATCGCGCGCAACACCTGCGGCACGATGGAGGGCACCGTGCCGAACAGGCCGTGGTCGTCCACGGAGCGGCTGATGACGAAGTCGGCATGGTCCTGCAGGTTCGCGCCGACCTCCGGACTGTCGTGCCGCACCGCGATCCCCAGCGCGCGCAGGTGTTCGGCCGGGCCGATGCCGGACAGCATCAGCAGCTGGGGTGTGCCGAACGCGCCCGCCGACAGCACCACCTCGGCGCGTGCGCCGTACGTGTCGCCGTTCGCGCAGGCGATGCCGCGGGCGCGGCCTTCCGCGACCAGCACGCGGGCCACCTGCGCCTCCGCCCGCACGCTGAGGTTCCCAGGTTTCAGCCCGTCCAGATAGGCGCGGGCGGCGTTCCAGCGGCGGCCGTCGCGCTGGAACACCTGGTACAGGCCCACGCCCTCCTGGCTCGCGCCGTTGAAATCGGGATTGGACGGGTGGCCGCATTCGACGGCGGCGGCCACGAAGGCGCGGGCGCACTCGCTGGGGCTGGCCAGATCACGCACCGCCAGCGGGCCGCCGGTAGCGTGCCAGGCGTCGGCACCGCGCGCATTGTCCTCGCTGCGCAGGAAGTAGGGGAACACGTCGCGCCAGGCCCAGCCGATGGCGCCCAGCCGCGCCCAGTCGTCGTAGTCGGCGTGCTGGCCGCGGACGTAGATCATCGCGTTGATCAGGCTGGAACCGCCCAGCCCGCGGCCGCGCGGCTGCACGCCGCGGCGCCCGTGCAGGGCCGCCTGCGGCACGGTGCGGTAGCTGTAGTTGCGCGCGTTGCGGAAGGGCACCAGGGTGGCGATGCCCAGCGGCACGTCGGAGCGCAGGCCGCTTTCCGCGGGGCCGGTTTCCAGCAGCAGCACGCTGGCGTCCGGCCGGAGCATGGCCAGCCGTGCGGCGGTGGCGCAGCCGGCGGGGCCGGCGCCCACCACGATGAAGTCGAACTCCCCCTTCGACGGCATGGCTGGCGCCTACTTGGTGCCGAAGATCTTGTCGCCCGCGTCGCCGAGGCCGGGCAGGATGTAGCCCTGCCCGTTGAGCCGCTCGTCGATCGCCGCCGTGTAGACCTCGATGTCCGGGTGCGTCGCCTCGATGCGCTGCAGGCCCTCCGGCGCAGCGACCAGGAACAGCCCCTTGATGCGCGTGCAGCCGGCGGCCTTCAGCATCTCCACGGTGGCGACCAGGGTGCCGGCGGTGGCCAGCATGGGGTCGACGATCAGCGCGATGCGCTCGTCCATGCGGCCGGTGAGCTTCTCGTAGTAGGCGACGGGCCGGAGAGTCTGCTCGTCGCGCTGCAGGCCGACCACGCTGACCTTGGCCGCGGGGATCATGTCGAGCACGCCCGGCAGCATGCCGAGGCCGGCGCGCAGGATCGGCACGATGGTGATCTTGGCGCCCTTGATCCGCTGCACCACGAGCGGGCCGGCCCAGCCCTCGATGTGTTCCTCGACGGTCTCCAGGTCCTTGGTGGCCTCGTAGGTGAGCAGCGCGGCCACCTCGCCGGCCAGCTCACGGAACTCCTTGGTGCTGATGCCGGCGCGGCGCATCAGGCCAAGCTTGTGCTGGATGAGCGGATGGCGGACTTCGACGATTTTCATCGGGCAAGCATAGCGGCAGACATCGCCATGGAGGACGCATGAAAAAGGCGCCGCCCTGCGGCGGCGCCCGGCAAGGAGCGGGAGCGCCTCAGTGCGCGGCGGGAGCCGCCTCGGCATCGCCTTTCAGGCAGGTGCTCATGAAGGTCTTGCGGTCGGCGCCCTTGAGGGCCTTGGTCTTCGCCTCGGCGTTGCAGCTCTTCATCTTTTCCTGCTGCGTGGCCTTGGCGGCCGGGGCCGCGGCGGTGCTCTCGCCCTTCAGGCAGGAGCTCATGAACGTCTTGCGCTCGGCGCCCTTCTTGCCGGTCGCTTCCTTGTTGCAGTTCGCCATGCGCTGCTGCTGCGCGGTGAGCGGCTTCTTGGCGGCCGGAGCTTCCTGCTGCGCGGCGGGGGCGGCGGTTGCCGCGAAAGCGGCACCGGCGAGCGCCATGGCGGCGCTGACGGCAAGCACACGGATCGACACGGACATGATGTGACCTCCCTGGGTGACCGGCGGGTGCCGGCGAGGGAAGTCTATAGCCGTGGAGGGAGCACCGTCACTGAACGACCCGCGGTATGCGTAAGCCATGCGCCCGCACCGATGTCGGCGACGGGCGCGCGCACCTGCCGGAGCGTACCCGGCCGCGACAGGTGCGTCCGGGCGGGCCGGCTCAGGCTGCCTTGCTCTCGCTCTTGCGCGGGCCTTCCAGCAGGGCGTGCCGCACGTGCGACACCACCAGGTCCACCTCGGCGCTGGTGACGTTGAAGTGCGGGGTGAAACGCAGCGAGTTGACGCCGCCGTGGATCACGCCGATGCCGCGCTCGCGCAGGTATTCC
>Ga0187815_10000390_pt1 | contig 21389 bp, 18 predicted proteins | sample NC_S_5_FD_132962 | JGI IMG/M metagenome (GOLD analysis project Ga0187815, IMG submission 132962) | Wetland sediment microbial communities from Neuse River Estuary, North Carolina, USA - ASW-S_5 | ecosystem: Environmental > Aquatic > Freshwater > Wetlands > Sediment | place: USA: North Carolina...
GACCCAGGTCGGCTTCGAGATCGAGGGCATCTATTTCGTCGTCGCCACCATCATCTTGCTGTTCTCCCTGCACGGGACCGTCCTTGACGGGCCGGCCAAGATCGTCGTGATCATCCTGGCCGCGCTCCTCCAGATGATCCTGCCGCTGCTCGGCCACGCCACGATCAGCAAGATCCTGCGCTACCTCGCCTACGTCTTCATCGTGTTCTTCGCGGTGCTGGCCGGCTTCACCTTCAACCGGCTGCACCTGTCCACGTTCCACTCACACGGGGTGTCGTTCGCGGTGTGGACCACCGCGCTGGTGCTGATCATCTCCACCGGCGGCCTGGGCTGGACGGAAAACGGCAACGACTACTCGCGCTACCTGCCCCGCAACACCGCGGGGTCCCGGACCTTCTGGGCCGCGACGCTGGGCGGCGCGATCCCGTCGATCATCCTGGAACTGCTCGGCGTGTTCGCCTACACGATCACCACCAAGACCGTCGGCATCGCGCAGCTCGGCGTGCCGCAGTCCTTCCCGAGCTGGTTCGTGACCCCGTTCCTGATCTTCGCCATCTTCCAGCTGCTGGCGATCAACACCATCGACATGTACTCCTCGGGTGTCACGCTGCAGGCGCTGGGCCTGCCCATCCGGCGGTGGGGCGCGGTCATCATCGACACGGTGGTGTGCGCCGTGGTCACCGGGATCATCTTGTTCCACGGGAACTTCTACGCCGACTTCTCCGGCTTCCTGCTCTATATCGTGGTCTGGCTGGCGCCCTGGTTCGGCATCCTGATGACGGACTACCTGCTCCGCGGCCGCGACTACCACTCGCTGTCGCTGCGGTCGACGCGTGACGGGATCTACTGGCGCAACGGCGGCGTGCACTGGCCGGCGATCATCGCGCAGGTGGTCGGGATGGTCGCCGCGCTGATGTGGATCAACGCGGCGTTCGCAGTCCCGTCCTACACCGGGCCTATCTCCAACCACTTCCCCGGCCTGCAGGGCGGGGACTTCAGCTGGGCGATCGGCATCGTGGTCGGCGCCCTGGTGTACTACCTGCTGGCCGGGCGCAGCGTGCGGCGGGAGGCGGCCCAGGTCACCGGCGCGTGACCCGGCCGAACCGAGCTGGGCTGCTGGTTTCCCTCGAAATACAGGTCATGATCGTCCTGTCGGTGATGACGATACCGGGCTATGCTATGACCGATTTAGGCCTGATCGACCGCGTCAGCCTGGGCGTTATCAGCCCATTGCTCGGCGTGCTGGCCGGCACCGGATGACCCACGACGAAATGGACGGGCGGACCGTGCGATGAGCGATATCGGGGCCGTTATCGACGGGATGCCAAAGGCCGAGCTGCACCTGCATATCGAGGGCACCCTGGAGCCCGAGCTCAAGTTCGACCTCGCCGCGCGCAACCACATCAGCCTGCCGTATGCCTCCGTGGAGGAGATGCGGGCCGCGTACGCCTTCACCGACCTCACCTCGTTCCTGGTCGGGTACTACGAGAGCATGTCCGTGCTGCTGGTCGAGCAGGACTTCTACGACCTGGCCATGGCCTACTTCCGCAAGGCCAGCGCCCAGAACGTCGTCTACGCCGAGATCTTCTTCGATCCGCAGGCGCACACCACCCGGGGGGTCGGCTTCGAGACCGTCGTGGGCGGGCTACACCGGGCCAGGGTGGACGCGCAGGCCGACCTCGGCCTGCGCGCCCAGCTCATCATGTGCTTCCTGCGCGACATGTCCGCGGACTCCGCGATGGCGACCCTCGAGCAATCCCTGGCGTACCGGGACCTGATCATCGGGGTGGGGCTCGACTCGGACGAGCGGGACAACCCGCCCTTGAAGTTCAAGGATGTCTTCGACCGGGCCCGCGCCGAAGGCTACCGGCTCACCATGCACTGCGACGTGGACCAGGCCGACGCGGTCGGCCACATCTGGCAGGCCCTGGACGACATCGGTGTCGAGCGGATCGACCACGGCGTCAACTGCCTGGAGGATGATGCGCTCGTGGCCAGGCTGGGCCAGGACGGCATCGGCCTGACCGTGTGCCCGATCTCCAACCGTTTCGTGACCGACGGCCTGAAGGCCGCCGAGCTCAAGATCATGCTAGACCGGTCGCTGCGGGCCACCGTGAACTCCGACGACCCGGCGTACTTCGACGCCTACGTGAACCAGAACCTGATCGCCGTCGCCGAAGCCGCCGGCCTCACCACGGCCGAGGTGGTCCAGCTGGCCCGCAACTCATTCGAGATCGCCTGGCTCAGCGCGCCCGACCGCGACCGCTACCTGGCCGACCTCGACGCCTACGTCCGCCAGGCGGTCGTTTCGTAGGCTTACTCCCCCTCGCGCGTAACTCGTTGCCCTCCGGGTCGTACCGCGTGACGTCAGCGTCGGCTCAGCCCGCAGTGAAGGAGAGGACCCATGGTTCAGGTCAGCAATGGCACGCCCGCTTCCGCGCTTCGGGGGGCCGTGTGGCGCAAGAGTCGCTTCAGTAACCCGAATGGGAACTGCGTCGAGGTGGCCGTGCTCCCTGGTGGGGTGGTCGCGGTGCGTGATTCGCGTCATCCCTGCGGGGCTGCGCTGATCTACACCGCTGCCGAGATGACCGCGTTCGTCCGCGGCGTCAAGGATGGCCATTTCGACTGCCTGGCACGCTTATCGGGCGCATCGGGCAATAATCGGGCGTGCTGGGCGATCGCGGCCGGGCGGTGACATACTTGGCGGGTTCGCCTGCGTCGGCTACGGCCCGTGGAGCAACCGTGAACTCGGATCAGGCCCGCGACCCCGCCTCGGCTCGCGCTCTGGCTGGTGGTGCGTGGGCCGCCCCGCACCGAGGGCCCGCCGCGCTTCGCATCGCGCTGGGCACGCAGCTGCGCCGCCTGCGGGAAGCCAGCAGCATCACCTCGTTGGAGGCTGCCGAGGCGATCCGGGCCACGCCGTCGAAGATCAGCAGGCTGGAGCGTGGCCGGACCGCGGCCAAGCAACGCGACGTGGCCGACCTGCTCAGCCTCTATGGGGTAACCGACCAGGCCGAGCGCGAGGAAGTGCTGGAGGTCGTCCGCCAGGCCAGTGCTCCGGGCTGGTGGCAGCAGTACAGTGACGTGCTGCCCCGCTGGTTTGAGTCCTACATCGGGCTGGAGAAAGCCGCGTCGGTCATCCGCAGCTATGAGGTGCAGTTCGTACAGGGCCTGCTGCAGACCGAAGATTACGCTCGCGCGGTGATCCTGATCGGCAACGCGCACGCGTCGGCCGCGGAGATCGACCGCCGGGTGAGCCTGCGGATGGCGCGGCAGGACCTGCTTATCCAGCCCGGCGCGCCGGAGCTGTGGGCTGTGCTGGACGAAGCGGTCCTGCGCCGGTCTCCGGGAGGCCGGGAGGTGTTGCGCGCGCAGCTTGAGCACCTGCTGCGGGTCACCGAACTGCCCAACGTCACGTTGCAGATCGTCCCGTTCGACGCCGGTCCGCACGCCGCGGCCGGCGGCCCGTTCAGTATCCTGCGGTTCCCCGAACCAGACCTTCCCGATCTGGTCTACCTTGAACAGCTCAACAGCGCGGTCTACCTCGACCATCCCGAGGAGGTCACGAACTACCTGACGATCATGGATCGCCTGGCCGTCCAGGCCGAAACCGACATCGCCAGCAGGAATATGATCAAGGCGCTGCTGCGGCAGCCGTGAGTCAGGCCTGCCCGCAGGCATCCATCGAAAGCAGTGTTGTCCCGAGGAGCTACTCAGTGACCGACCGTCAGTCGGCGTCCAGCCAGAAGCCGAAGATCGACACCACGATTGCGCACACGGCCCGGATCTGGAATTACTGGCTCGGCGGCAAGGACAACTACCCCGTCGACCGCGCGGTCGGCGACCAGATCCGCCAGCTCCACCCTGGCATCGGCGACTACGCCCGCGCCGACCGGGCGTTCCTGGCCCGCGCGATCAGGTACCTGGCTGGCGAGGCCGGAATCCGCCAGTTCCTGGACATCGGCACCGGCCTGCCCACCACCAACAACACCCACCAGGTCGCCCAATCGGTCGCGCCCGAATCACGCATCGTCTACGTCGACAACGACCCGCTGGTTCTCGCGCACGCGCGGGCCCTGCTCACCAGCAAGCCCGAGGGCGCGACCGCCTACATCGACGCCGACCTGCGCGACCCCGGCGCCATCCTCGCCGAAGCCGCCAACACGCTGGACTTCACCCAGCCGGTCGCCCTGACGCTGCTCGGGGTGGTGATCTTCATCAACGATGACGAGGATGCCTATGGCATCGTGCGCGGGCTGGTGGATGCCGTCCCCTCCGGCAGTTACCTGGTCTTGTCCCACACCGTCACCAGCCCGGCGACGGGGGAGATGGACGCCGCCGTTGCGTTCTGGAACGAGCACGGGACTCCGAAGCTGACCCAGCGCACCGCAAGCCAGATCACGCGCTTCTTTGACGGGCTGGACCTGCTGGAACCGGGGGTGGTGTCATGCTCGCGGTGGCGTCCCGACGACACCCGCCGGGGCGAGCCCGACGAGGTGGCGATGTTCGGGGGAGTCGGCCGCAAACGCTAGGCCGCGGCGGTCACCGCGCCGCCGCACGCCTTCGTGGTGGTGCTCGCTAACGAACCGTGCGGGGCGCGAGCGGCCGGCGTCAGCACGTCGCCGACCGCCTCGACCAGCCGCGTCATCTCGTAGGCCACCAGGTCCGTGTCGCACTCCGGAGCGGCCAGTACGGTCAGGCTAGACCCGTCGCTGATGGCCATGACGAACATCAGCCCGCCTTCCATCTCCACCAGGGCCTGGGTGGCCCGGCCGGCCTCGAAGAGCCGCGCCGCGCCCTGCATCAGGCTAGTCAGGCCCGAGACGATGGCCGCGAGTTGGCCGGCGAAACCAGCGGGGATGTACTCCGACAGCGCCAGCGGCACGCCGTCCGCGGATACCACGGCCGCGTGCGCGACGTCAGGGACCCGCGCGGTGAAGTCGGTGACGAGCCAGTTCAGGTCCTGGCGGTAGGCGTAACTCAACGTCGGCTCCCAATTCATCGGGGGGCAGGCCCTTGGCGCGGCGGGCCCCGCGCTGGAACCCGCTCAGGCGGCTGCGGGCCACCTCAGGTGACCGCGGCGTGGTCGGGGTCAGCGCTTCGGGCCAAGACCCAGATCCAGATCCCGGCCGGCTGGCCCCACCGCCGGTGAGGGAGCCGCCGGCGGCGGAACCGGGGAGGAGGTTCGCCTGCGGGACGCGCGTGGGCAGCCCGGCGGCCGTGACCTCACCGCGGACCGGCTCCGCGACGATCTGGGCCGCGTGCTTGCCGATCGCCCACCCATCACCGCCCGTCGACCACCCAAAGTTCCCTGTCGGCAACTCTTCGGTCGCGGTTGGCCGCGCTGCCGTGGCCGCGGCCGCCGCCGAACTCGCCGAGCCGTTGCCAGTTGCCGCAGCCGTAGCCGGCGACGTGCGGCTGCGGAACCATTGCGACCGCGCCGCGGCGGCCGGCCCGGTCTCCCGCAGGCCGGTCTCCCGCAGGCCGGTAACGGCGGGCTCGGGCACGACGACATCGCGCCGGTGATTCCCGGGTTGGACCTGCGCGACCGGGCGCGTGGGCGCGCCACGACCGCCCGTGATTCCCCGGTCCGGAACACCTGATTGAGCGGCGAAGGCCCGCGACCGCGCGCCGTACGAGTTGGCGTCCCGCTCGATGACATTGTCCGGCAGCCAGACGAGGGCGGTCAGCCCGTGCGGGGACCGGGGCCGCAACCGGACCCGCACCCCGTGCCGTTCGGCCAGGCGGGCCACGGCGAACAGGCCCATGTGCCGGGAGACCGAGACGTCTATGACGGGAGGGTTGTCCAGCCTCCAGTTGATTTCGCCCAGCCGGGCCTCGGGAATGCCGACCCCGCTGTCGCTGACCTCGATGAGCACGCCGCCGCTGGTCGGTTCCTCGGCGGACACGTGCACCGGGGTGTCCTTGGAGGAGAAGATCGTGGCGTTCTCGATCACCTCCGCCAGCAGGTGCACCACGTCGGAGACCGCCGACCCGGTGACCGCGATGCCGGGCTGGACCTTCATCGATACCCGGCTGTAGTGCTCGATCTCCGACACCGCGGCCCGGGTCACATCGGCCAGCGACACCGGTTCGCTCCACTTGCGCGCGCTGTCGTGCCCGGCCAGCAGCAGCAGGTTCTCCGAGTTCCGGCGCATCCGGGTGACCAGGTGGTCCATCGCGAACAGGCTGGACAGCCGGTCCGGGTCACCCTCGTTCTGCTCGAGGGAGTCGATCATGCGCACCAGGCGCTCGATCAGGGACTGGCTGCGCCGGGACAGGTTGACGAACATCGCGTTGAGGCTGTTCCGCAGGCTAGCTTCGTCGCTGGCCAGCCGCACCGCCTCCGCGTGGACCTGGTCGAACGCGCGGGCGACCTGGCCGATCTCGTCGGTGGACAGCACGTCGATCGGCGCGACCGCGAGGCTAGTGGACGGATCCTGGGCCTCGCCCAGCAGCCGGACCCGCTCCGGCAACTCCACCGTGGCGACGTTGAGCGCGCCTTCTCGCAGCCTGCGCAGGGGACCGACCAGGGACCGGGCCACGGCGACCGTGGCGAGCAGGACCAGGAGCAGGATGATCGCGGTCACGATGGCGGTGACCACCGCGGAGCTCTCCGCGCTGCCCTGCAGCGACTTGGCTCGCGCGACGATGTTCCTGGCCACATCCAGCTCGGTCTGCTGCATGGCGTCGACCTTGGCCGACTGAGCGGAGTACCACGCCTCGGGTGCCTTGGCCGCGCTGATGTTCAGGGCGCCGCCGCCAATGTCCGGGACGCCGGTGCCCACGACGTAGAGCTCGATGTTCTGGGCCTGGTTCACCGCGGTCCCGTACACGTTGTTCACGAAGTTGTTGTACGTGCCCTGCTCGGCCGGCGTGGCTGTGGTGTCGAACGCCGTCAGGTCGGTGAGCTCTTCGGACTGGGCGGTGAGCAGGGCCTGCAGCTCGCCGTCCGCGAAGAGCTGCTGGTTGAACGCGTTGTACAAGATCGCGCGCTGCTGCGCGGCCTGGTCCTTGGCCAGGGACAGCGAATCGAGCGTCTGGACGTCGTTGACCAGACTCGCATCGGACGTGCCCTGCGCGATCTGATCGTTCAGGGCGATCATGTCGGTGATGGGGGACCGGTAGTCGACGATCACCGCGAGCGCGGACTCGCTGGCCTGGGCCGAGATACGCAGCTCGTGGAGGTGCGTGGTATCGGCGAGCACCGTGGCCACCCGGGACTGGATGTTGGCCGGGAAGGAACCGCCGATCGCGGCGGCCAGCGACTGGACCCTGGCCGCCGCGGCGTTGGTCGCCGCGTACACGCCGTTCAGGTCCGCGGCGCTGGTGATCGGCAGGAGCCCGGTCGTCCTGTCGCGCTCGTCCTCCATGGCTTGCACCAGGCCGGTGACCTGCTGCCCGAGGTCGGCGAGCTGCGACACCCCGCCGAATCGGGAGGCGCTGTCCGCCGCCGACGCGATCTGCAGGCCGCCGAAGACCAGGCCCATGAGCAGAGCCAGCACGATCACGGCGATCAGCCGCGTGGACACCGGCCAGTTCCGCATCCTCAGCGCGCCCCGGCTGGCGAATCGCGAGGTCGCTGGCTCGGTGGCGTATTGGCTGGCATCACCGGCGCGCGGTGCCACGCTCGCCGCCCTGTGGTTCCCCATCGCTGATGTCCTCGACCGACGCAACTGGCCCACTCAGAACTAATGCTTACGTATGCACCAGTGTGGGATGCCGTAACTGTAGTGGGACGGGTGGCCAAATATCCGGCAAATGATCACCTAGTGAAAATCGGATCAGGCCCCGGGTCGTCGGCCGCCCGCACCCTGGGTCCCTCAGGGTGAGGCCGTCGGGGAGGAGGTCGGGGACGTCGTGGCCGCGTTGACCCAGGCCGTCTTGTCGATCACCGTCGAGCCAGCCATGCTGGGCAGGACCTGGACGAATTTGCCCTGCTGCCACTGGAAGACGAACGCCGCCGCGGCTCCGTTCTCGCCCAGCGCGTCGAACCTCACCGGACCCTGGACGCTGTGCAGCGTGACGCCGCTGTGCAGGTAGGCGATGATCTTGGCGTTGTCGGTGCTGTGGGTGGCGATGATCGCCTGCGCCATGATCTGGCCCACCGAGTAGGCCTCCGCCACGTCGGCGTTGATACCGGACGCGGTGCCGTGGTACTGGGCGAGGTACTCGCTGACCATCTGCTGGCTGGCCGCGTTGTCGTAGCCGGGGTACCAGCCGTTGGGCACCATCATCCCGTTCTCGTTGCCCTGGCCGACCGCGGTGACGAACGCGGCACCCTGGTCGGGCCCGGACGCCGCGATGAACAGCTTGGGCGTGTAGTGCTGCTGCTGGAACACCTGCATGAAGGTCTGGACGGTGGGCACGTCGGTGGACCCGAGCACCACGAGCTGGGCGCCGGATGCGGCGACCGCCTGGGCGGGCGCCGTGTAGGCCGACTGCACTTCCTGGAAGGTGTTCGAGTACACGGTCTTGATGTTGAGGTTCTGCAGCAGCGTCTGAGCCAGCTCGACCGGCGGGTCGGCGAACGGGTCCTGGGCCATCGGGTAGGCCGCGGTCTTCGGCCGCTCGCTCGGCAGCAGGCTGGCGATCCAGTGCACGAACGGGACCATCTCGTCCGCGATCGGCAGGCTCACGTCGAACGTGTTGCGGTCGGCCTGGTTGGACACGGTGTTGAAGACCGACGGCGCGCCACCCGCCCCTTCCACGAACGCGTAGCCGTACCGGGCCGCCACCGCCGAGGCCGGCGCGGACAGCAGTGAGGAGAACGGCCCGAAGGCCAGGTCCACGTGGTCCTGACCGAACAGGATCTGGTAGTTGGTGACCACCTGGTTCGGCAAGCCGCCGTCGTCGATGATCTTCAGCACGACCTTGCGGCCGAGCAGGCCGCCGTGGGCGTTCACGTCGTTGACCCACAGCTGGTACCCCTTGTCGAACGCCAGGCCGTCCGCCTGGAAGGGGTCCGGGTTGGCGGCGGGTCCGGGGCTCAGCGAGAGCGACGCGCCGATGATGATCGGGCCGGTGGGGTTGCTCGCCGGGGCCGTAGAGGTTGAGGTGCTGGCGCTGGTGCAGGCGGCCAGCACGCTCACGCCCAGCACCACGGCGACGGCGCCCATCCCGAATCTCACAGAGCCGAATCTCGCAGAATTCACGCCCTCGGTTATACCTGGCGAAACGACCAGATGCCGGGTGAATGGCATGAAAATCCCCTGGTCGGCCAGCCGCGGTGATCAGGTCACGCAGAACTCGTTACCCTCCGGGTCGTACAGCGTGACGGAACTCCCGCGGACGTCGTCGGTCCGCCAGGCCAGCGTGGCGCCCGCCTGGACCAGCCGCTCCACGTGCTCGCTGACCAGCCGCTTGCGGTGCTCGCCGCGGACCTCACGCCCGGCCACGCGCACGTCGACGTGGACGCGGTTCTTGGCCGTCTTGGGTTCGGGCACCCGCTGGAAGTACAACCGCGGGCCCTCACCCGCCGGGTCAACCCGCGAGGCCACCTCGCCGAACTCGCTCTCCGGTATCCCGATCGACCCGGCGAATTCTTCCCAGCTCCCGAATCCCTCCGGCGGCGGCTCGACCACATAGCCCAGCGCCAGCCCCCAGAACTCGGCCAGCCTCTCCGGCTCGGCGGCGTCGAACACGATCTGGATCTTGGTGTACATGTCTGCTCCATCACGACGGCGCGGCTGCGCCGCCATCCTGCCACACCAGCGCCCCGTGCCCCCACAGGTACAGGTCGCGCAGCAGCGCGATCTCGGCGCCGTGGTGCAGCATCTCCCGGTTGATGTGCAGGACCAGCGCGGCCATGGGCTGGTCGGCCCACGGTCCCTCGGCCGGGCCGCAGGGCCGGGCCAGGTCGTCAGGTCCCAGCCCGCGCACGCCGGCGATCCACAGCGCGTACGCGGCGTCGAGCTGGGCCAGCGCCGTGGCGGCGTCCCCGGGGTAGCGGTGGGACATGTAGTCGTCGGGCGGCCCGCCGAAGTGCGCCGCCACCCGCATGCCGAGGACGCCCACGACGAGGTGCCCGATCCGCCAGGCGATCGTCGTCACCGGCGGCGGATCGGGCGCCGGGCGGGCGAACTCGATGATGAACTCGCCGCTGCCCCCGGTCATCGGCGCCGCACCGGTCCCTCGCGGCCGCACGTTCCACGCGCCGGCCACCGGTTCCCACCGGTACTCCGCGTCGGTCAGTCCGTCCAGCCGGGGCCGCAGCTGCGAGCGCCAGTGCCAGTCGAGCTGCTCCGCCAGCTGGGAGGTCCAGTCCAGGTCGCTCATGCGCTCACCTTAGACGCCTGGCAGGCTAAGCTACCGACGTGACGCGGGCGGAACCCGACGCGCCCACGGCCGGCGTCCACGGCTTCGGCGCACCCCTGACCAGCTTTATCGGCCGCGCCTCCGAGGTGGCCGAGCTGGGCGCGATGCTGGAGAAGCACCGGCTCGTAACGGTGACTGGGCCCGGTGGGGTCGGCAAGACCCGCGTGGCCGGGGAGGTGGCGCGGCGGACGGCCAACCGGTTCGCCGACGGGGTGTGGCTAGCCGAACTGGCCAGCGGGTCGGACCCGGCGCTGGTGCCTGCTGCGGTCTGCTCCGCGCTGGGCGTCCACCAGGTACCAGGCGCGGCGGTAACGGATGCGCTGGTCACAGCGCTGGCCCGGCAGCAGCTGCTGCTGGTGCTCGATAACTGCGAGCACGTGCTGGCCGCGGTCCAGGAATTGTGCGAGCGCTTGCTGTCAGCCGCCGACGACCTGCGGATCCTGGCCACCAGCCGTGAGCCGCTCGGCGTGCCCGGAGAGGCCCGCTACCGCCTGCCGCCGCTGGGCCTGCCGGCCCCCGGCAGCCCGGCCAGCCTCGCGGAATCGGACGCGGTCGCGCTGTTCGCCGAGCGGGCCCGCCTGATCGACGCGCACTTTACCGTAAGCGGTGAGTCTGCCCCGGTGGTGGCCCGGCTGGTCGAGCGGCTGGACGGGATGCCGCTGGCCATCGAACTGGCCGCGGCGCGAGTGGAGGCGCTGGGCGCAGCAGGGGTCCTGGACCGTCTCGACGACGGACTCCGGCTGCTAGGCGGCGGGAACCGGGCGACGGCGGACCGGCATCGGTCGCTGGCCGCGGCGGCGGACTGGAGTTACCGGCTGCTCACCGAGCAGGAGCAGCGGGTGTTCCGGTCTCTCGCGGCCTTTCCTGGCCCGTTTACCCTGGAGGCGGCCGAGGCCGTGGCCGGTGCCGACGCCGGGCCCGCCGTGTGGCGCCTGGTCGACTGCTCGCTGCTCAAACCGCCGAGCCCAGGACCGGACGGGCGGGCCCGGTACCTGATGCTGGAGACCCTCCGCGTCTACGCCGCGGAGCGCCTCACCGAGACCGGGGAACAGCCCGGGGCGGCCGCCAGGCTGGCGGCGTACGCCTTGGCGGTCGCCAAGCAGGCCTCGGCTGGGCTTGAGACCAGTACCGGCGAGCTGGCGGCCGCCGCCTGGCTGGACGCCGAGGACGCCACCGTGCACCACGGCCTGGCCTGGGCCCTGGAGCACGACCCGGACCTGGCCCTCGTCCTAGCCCTGGCGCTGCCGCCCTGGTGGATGCTCCGCGGTCGGTACGCGGCCGGGTACGCCTGGCTGGCCAGAGCCGCGGAGCACGCTACCCCCGGCAGTATGACGTGGTGCGAGGCCCAGATGCGGCTCGGCGACCTGTCCAACCCCTCCGGCCCGGAGGTGGACCTAGGCTACTTCACCGCGGCCCTGGACACGCTGGCCGACGGCCCGCCGTCGCCGCTGCTGGCCCAGGTCCTGGCCAAACGGGCGGGATCCCTGGCCAACCTCGGTCGGCTGCCGGAAGCGGCCGACGACGCCCGCCGCGCCCTGGCGCTGGCTAGGCAGATCGGCGACCCGGCCGGCCAGGTCCGGGCGCTGTACTGGCTCGGCGCGACGACCCACTACGCAGGTGAGCCGGAGGAGGCCCTGGGCTGGTTGCGGCAGGCCCTGCGGATCGGCCCGGCCCGCGTTCCCGGCAGCCTGCTCCGCCGGTGCATCGGCGGCTTGACGATCGCCCTGATCGCGACGGATCAGCTTGAGGAAGCCGAGCAGAACTGCGCCCGCGCCTTGGCCCTGGACCGCCAGGCGGGAACCGTGTACGAACAGTGTGCTGACCTGATCCAGATGGCGGAGCTGGACCTGCTGGCCGGCCGGATACCGCAGGCCAAGGCCCATCTGCGCGAGCAACTCGAACTCGCGGGACCGGCCGCCGACCTCGTGTGCCTCCTCGACTGCCTTGACCTGTGCGGGCTCGTCTGCGCGCGGACGCAGCGCTGGGCCGAGGCCGTCACGACCTGGGCGGCCCTCGCCGCGCTCCAGCAGGACACAGGCGTGCTCGACCCGCCGCACGACGCGCGCAGGCGCGAGGAGCCGCTGCGTCAGGCCCGGGAGGCCCTAGGGCCGCAGCGCACCCGTGCGGCCGAGCAGCGCGGCGCCGCCATGCCCGTCGGCGCGGCCGCGGGGTACGCTGCTCTGCTCGTGGTCGAGGACTCGCCGGAACCACAGGCCCCGTCGGAGACCTCGCCCGCCCTCAGCGTCCGTGAGCGGGAACTCGTCACCCTGGTCGCCCAGGGTCGCACCAACGCGCAGATCGCCGGGCAGCTGTTCATCAGCGTCCGCACCGTGGGCACCCATCTGGACCGGATCCGCGACAAGACCGGCTGCCGGCGCCGCGCCGACCTGACCAGGCTGGCCCTTCAGGCGGGCCTGGTCTAGCCGGGCCGGACCCCACGCTGCTGTGGGTCATTTGACCCTGCCGGAGGTTGGGTCGTTTGCTCTCTGCCGCGGCCGGGGCGTGACCAGGCACAGTAATGGTGACCGCCGGGACCGGCCCAGCGAGTCGGGCAACAAGGAGAAGGCTATGTTCACTAACCCGGCGATCACCGCAGACCCCGCCACCCAGCACCGTCGCGAGCTGACCAGCGCGCCGGCCCGCCCGCTGGCCCGCCGGGTGGTCGCGTCCTTGGCGGCCGCCGCAGCGGCCGCGGCCGTGCTGATGACCTCTCCCGTGGGAGGTACGCACCTCGCCGCTCACTACGCCGCTCACTACGCCGCCCACTACGCTGCCGGGGACGGCCACTTCGCCTCCGGGGTCGGACACCACTTCTAGGCGCAGTCCCACCTCTAGCCCGGCGTCCCGCCGGACCCGCGAGCTCCCTGGCCCCGCCAGGGAGCTCACTGCTGCTAACCGCCGGCCATCGCACCCACGATGAGGAACGGCTCGCTCCCGGCCACGACCGCGGCCGGGAGCGGGACGTCCGCCGGCTCGTTGGACAGGTCCTCCTGGCAGGCGTAGAACCGGACGAACGCGCGCCGCTTCCCGGTCGCGCGGTCGCGGATCGTCCCGCGCAGCACCGGGTAAGCCGACTCGAGCGCGTCGAGCAGCGCCTGGCGCGTGACCTCGAGGTCACGCTCGCCCCCGAGGTGGAGCGTGACCTCGCCTTCGACGTGCGCCAGGTTCTTCAGGTGGGCGGGCAGGACCACCCGGACCGCGGTCACGGGATGGTCTGAACTTCCACGGACAGCACCGCCGGCAGGTCGCGGGCGATCGCCTCCCAGGTGTCGCCCGCGTCCGCGGACGCGTAGACCTGCCCGCCCGTGGTGCCGAAGTACACGCCACACTCCTCGAGCGAGTCGACCGCCATCGCGTCCCGGTACACGTTGACGTAGCAGTGCTCCTGCGGGAGCCCCCGGGTGAGCGGCTCCCACTCGTCGCCACCGGTGCGGCTTCGGTACACCCGCAACCGCCCGTCCGGCGGGAAATGCAGCGAATCGCTGGTGATCGGGACCACGTAGACGGTCTCGGGCTCGTGCGCGTGCACGCCGATCGGGAAGCCGAAGTCGCTGGGCAGGTTACCGCTGACCTCCCGCCACGTCTCGCCCGCGTCGTCGCTCCGCATCACGTCCCAGTGCTTCTGCATGAACAGCGTGTCGGGGCGAGATGGGTGCATCTCGACGTGGTGCACGCAGAATCCGACCTCGGGCTCCTCCTCGGGCAGGGTGCCCTCATCGTGCAGGCCGCGGTTGACGGGCCGCCAGGTCTCCCCGTGGTCATCGCTGCGGAACGTCCCCGCCGCGGAGATCGCGGTGAACATCCGCCCGGCGCGCGCCGGGTCCAGGATGATCGTGTGCAGGCACAGCCCGCCCGCGCCCGGCTGCCAGCCCGGGCCCGAGGAGTGCGTCCGCAGCCCGGTCAGCTCCGTCCAGCTCACTCCGCCGTCGCGGGACCTGAACAGGCCCGCGTCCTCCACGCCGGCCCACACCTCGTCCGGGTCGGACAGCGAGGGCTCGAGGTGCCAGACCCGCTTGAACTCCCACGGCCGCGGCGTGCCGTCGTACCACAGGTGGGTGCCGGGCTCGGTCGCGTAGGCGAAGTCGTTCCCGACCGGCTGCCAGGTGGCGCCGCCGTCGTCGGAGCGCTGGACCAACTGCCCGAACCAGCCGGTGTTCTGCGAGGCGTAGATCCGGTCCGGGTCGGCCGGCGAGCCCTTCAGGTGGTAGATCTCCCAGCCAGCGAAGTGCGGCCCGCTGAAGTCCCACTTCGCGCGGCTCCCGTCCGAGGTCAGGACGAACGCCCCCTTGCGCGTCCCGGCCAAGATGCGTACCCGTGTCATCGCGACTCCCTTCTGTCCTAACGACGATCATCGGGCCCCGAAATCATCGCGGGTGCAATTTTCAGCTAATCTTCAGTCCGGTCGTCCACACGTTCAGCGGGTTATCCACAGCGAGCGCAGGCAGGCCGGCCAAGGTCCGCGCGCCCCGGTGTCCACAGCCCCCGCGCCGATTCCCGGCTGCCGTCCACAGCTTCGCGTCCCTTGTGCACATGGCGATCCACAAGGTCCCGGCGATACCGTGCTCTCTCCTGGGTAGTGGGGCCCAGGAGTGGGGTGGGCACGGCGGCGGCGAGGCGATCACTATGGGCATCACCGGCGACACTTCGATAGCTGCCGACGTCATGCATCGTCGCAGGGTCGTCGTGGACGTCATCTTGGTGCTGGCGAGGAACGGGCGCATCCTGCTGCGCGAGCGGGCCAACACCGGGTACGGCGACGGCGCGTACGAGCCACCGTCCGGCCAGCTCGCCGACCGGGAGACGATCGTCGAGACGGCCATCCGGGTGGCCAGCGAAGCCGGCATCGTGATCAGCGCCGACAACGTGTCGCTGGCTCACGTCATGCACGACGTGTCCGGCAGCGGCCGCATCGCGTTCTTCCTGTCCGTCTCCGGCTGGAGCGGCCAGCCGGCCTTGGCCGACGTGCGCTGGTTCCCGGTGGGTGACCTGCCGACGAACATGCTCGACTGGGCCCGGGTCGCGCTGCGGAACTACGCCGACGGCATGCGCTTTTCTACCTACCCGGCGTTCGCCCCGACCGTGGTGGTCGGGTCTAACGGGTTCCACGTGGTTCACCCGGGTGGCGAATCATCCGGGGGCAACGAGTTCAATAGTGTTAACGGGCAATCTGGTGGGGCACATGGGACTAATGGGTTTTCTAGGACTAACGGGTTCGCATCGCGGGGAGTCTCACCGGCGCGGCGGGAGGAAGTCGTCAGCGGACGCCGGCTGGGATGATGACGTGCCGGCGGCGACCTGGTCGCCGCGCGCCGTAGCTGACGAAGGCGACGCCGACCGGCGGCGGCCCGGGCGCCACGCCCGGCGCAGCCCCGGCCTGCACGCCCGCGCCAGCTTAGTCACCGCCCGAGGCGGCCCGGCCGGCCTGGAACGCCAGGCAGAGCCGGGCCGAGCTAGGCTGACGTGCGATGGCCGAGATCCTGAACGCGCACGGGTCGAAGAACGACATCTTCCTCCTGGCCCGAACGCCGCATGACTTCGCGTCCGAAGCGGACCTGCGCGCGTTCGTCCGTCGGCTGTGCGACCGGCGGGGCCCGTTCGGCGGCGACGGCATCTACCTCTACGACCCGAGCCTGCCGGTCCCGCAGGCCTGGTTCTTCAATCCCGACGGCTCGGCCGCCGAGTTCTGCGGCAACGGGATGCGCTGCCTAGGCCGGGTCATCCTCGACCTGCGCGGCGAGGATACCGTCACGATCCGCAGCGGTCCGCGCGAGTACACGATCCGGCGCGGCCCGACGACGCCAGGGGGTGTGCGGCAGGTGCGGCTCGAGCAGCCGCCCGTCGACTTCGACCCGCCTGACCCGGTGGTAGCGGGCCTGAGCCCGGCGGTCGAGGTCGCCCTGCCCGAGCTTGACCCGGCCCTGGCGTTCACCGCGGTCGCCATCCCGAACCCGCACCTCATCGCCCTAGTCGACAAGTACGTCGAATCCGACCTGATCGCGATGGGGGAAAAGGTTGCGGCGCGGCCCGACCGGTTCCCCGCGGGGGCCAACCTGTCGGTCATGCTCCCCATGACCCCCGAAGAGGTCTTCGTCAGGACCTTCGAGCGCGGCGCGGGGCTGACCGCCTCCTGCGGCTCGGGCATGGCCGCGGCCCGCGCGGTCTACTCGCGCCTGCGCCGCGCCGACCCCGAACGCGAGGTCGTCGTCCGCAACGCGGGCGGGATGGCCACGGCCTCGCTGCGGACCAGCGACGGGCTATGGTTCCCCGTCCTGCAGGGCAACGCCACCTTCGTCTACCGCGCCGACGTCGACCCGGCCCAACCTGCCCGTGAGCCCGCCGAGCGCGAGCCCTTCCCCGATGAGATCGCCGCGTACGCCGCCGCGGAGGCGCAGAACGCCGAACGCCTCCGCGCGGCCGGAATCGAAACCGCCGCGCTCTAAGTACCGGGCGGCCCGGGCCGGGTGGGACGGAACAGGCTCCCGTGCTGCGCCTGGCCCTCCCGGTCATTGCCGTCCACCGGCCAGGCCTGGCCGGCCGCCCGCCGGTACGGCTGGTGTTGCGGGCCCCGGGCCATCCTGGCCATGAGCTCGGCCTCCTCGACCATCTCGGCCGCGGTCGGCGCGAGGGAGAGCACGGTCGAGAAGACAAACGCCGCGCAGGACAGGCCCAGGATGAGGGGGAGCAGGATCCCCTCGGCGCTGGCGGCCCACGCGTCGCTCACCGCCAGGCCCGGGGCGGCGTGCACGCTCAGCGCGGCCATGCCCGTGTAGTGCATGCTGCTGACCGCCACGCCCATGATCAGCGAGGCGACGATGGCGGACCACAGGCTGTCGAGCCGCAGCGCCGCCCACAGCGCCGCGGTCCCCGCGATCACCGCGATCACCACGGAGGCCGCGACCAGCACCGGGTTGTAGTCCAGCGAATCGGGCACCCGGATCGCGGCCATGCCGATGTAGTGCATGCTGGCCACGCCGACTCCGATGATCGCCCCGCCGGCCAGCAGCGGCGGCCAGGCCCCGGCACGGCTGAACCCGACGATGAAGATCCCGATCCCCACCACGAGCACGGCGATCAGCATGGACAAGATCGTGATCGGCACGTTGTAGCGGATCTGCTGGCCGGGGATGGTGAACCCGAGCATGGCGATGAAGTGCATCGTCCAGATCCCCGTGGCCCCGATGGCCAAAGACGCCAGGGCCAGCCAGCGCGCCCGCCCCGCCCCTGCGCATGCGCGGGCCCGGGTGGTGCACCGGAGCCCGGCGAAGCAGCCCACGCACGACACGAGGTAAGCCAGGGCCGGATTCAGCGCACCATAAGTGAAGTTGTGAAAGTGGATCACGTTAGAACCCGCTCCAGAAGGACATATGGCCGAACCCGCCAGGCCGCGGAGTCAATTATGGTACTGCTCTGTTAGCGAGCGCAGGTATGTATCCCCAATTGTGACGGCCGGTAACTTAACCGGGCGGTGGCGGCCTTGCGCCCGAAGCCAAAAGGATCGGAATCGGGGGTCGGATGCAGGAGGTGGCCGCGGTGCCGCGGGCCGGTGACGCCTCCGCCGCGCGGACCATCGAGCTGTCGATCCGCGGGATGACGTGCGCTGCGTGCGCGGCGCGGGTCGAGAGAAAGCTCGCCGCGATCGGCGAACAGGTCATCGCCTCGGTCAACTTCGCGACGGAGCGAGCAACCATCACGACGCCGCAGGAAGTCTCGGCGCAGACGCTAGTCGCGGCGGTCGAGGCCGCCGGGTACGCGGCGCAGGTCGTCATTCCCGCCGGATCCGGAGCCGCGGGGGCGGCGGGCACTGCCGACGACGACGGCGACGACGACGACCAGGCCACCAGGTACCTGCGCCGGCGGCTGCTGCTCGCGCTCATCTTCTTCGTCCCGCTCAGCGACGCCTCGATCACGCTGTCGCTGTATCCCGCCTACCGCTTCCCCGGCTGGCAGTGGGTCCTGGTGGCCCTGGCGGCGCCGGTGGCGCTGTGGGCCGCGTGGCCGTTCCACCGTGCGGCCATCCAGAACGCCAGGCACGGCGCGTGCTCGATGGACACGCTGGTGTCCCTCGGGGTCGCCGCCGCCTGCGGGTGGTCGGTCTACGCGATGTTCCACCTGGACCCCACGTCCGGGGTGAGCGTGCTCGCCGAACTGGCGCACGCCTCGGGCGGCGGGATCTACCTCGAGGTCGCCGCGGCGGTCACCACGTTCCTGCTCGCCGGGCGGTTCTACGAGGCCCGCGCCCGCAGTTCGGCGGGGAAGGCCATGCGCGAGCTGGGGGCGCTGGCCGCCAGGGACGTCTGCGTGCTCGGCGCCGACGGCACCGAGCGGCGGGTCCCCGTGGACGTGCTCGAGCGCGGAGACGTGTTCGTGGTCCGGCCGGGGGAGAAGATCGCCGCGGACGGAGAGGTCGTATCTGGCGCGTCGGCCGTGGACCGGAGCATGATGACCGGCGAGCCCGTCCCGGCCGAGGCCACCGCGGGCGACGCGGTCGTCGCGGGCACCATCGCCACCTCCGGGCGGCTGGTGGTCAGGGCCACCCACGTCGGGGAGGCCACCCAGCTGGCCCGGCTGATCGCCCTGGTCGGCCGGGCGCAGGCGGGCAAGGCCGCCATCGCCAGGCTCGCGGACCGCGTGGCGGGCGTGTTCGTCCCGCTGGTGCTCGCCGCGGCGGCGCTGACGCTGGCCGGCTGGCTGCTGGCGGGCGCTGCCGCCGAGCAGGCGTTCAGCGCGGGGCTCGCCGTGCTGATCATCGCGTGCCCGTGCGCGCTGGGCCTGGCGACCCCCGCCGCCCTGGTCGCGGCCTGCGGCCGCGGCGCGCAGCTCGGCATCTTCGTCAAGGGACACCAGGCGCTGGAGTCCTCCGGGGTGATCGACACCGTAGTGTTCGACAAGACCGGGACCGTCACCACCGGCCAGATGGCGGTGACCACGGTGATGACGGCCCCGCACACCGGGCGCAGCGAGCTGTTCCGCTACGCCGGCGCCGTGGAACACGCGTCCGAGCACCCGATCGCCGCCGCGATCAGCGCGGCGGCCCGAGCCGAGGTGGAGGGGCCGCTCCCGGCCGCGGAAGACTTCCAGGCCCTGCCCGGCCTCGGCGCGCGCGGGATCGTGGCAGGCCGCGAGGTCATCGTCGGACGCGAGCGGCTGCTGCGTGACCAAAGTATCCACATCCCCGACGGCCTGTCGGCCCAGTGCGCCCGGTGGCACGCACAAGGCTGCACCGCAGTCCTGGTCGCCTGGGACGGCCAGGTCCGTGGCGCGCTCGCCGTGGCTGACACGGTCAAGGCGTCGGCCCCGGCGGCCGTGGCCGGGGTCCGCCGCCTCGGGTTGCACCCCGTCCTGCTCACCGGCGACCACGAGGCGACCGCGCGGGCCGTCGCCGCGGCCGTGGGCATCGACGACGTGATCGCCGGAATCCTGCCCGCCGAGAAGGCTGGTGTCATCAGGAACCTGCAGGCGCACGGGCACCAGGTGGCCATGGTGGGCGACGGGGCCAACGACGCCCCGGCGCTGGCCGCCGCCGACCTGGGCCTGGCCATCGGCTCCGGGACCGACGTGGCGCTGGCCGCCGCCGACCTGATCCTGCTCAGGGACGACCTGACGATCGTGCCCGAGGCCATCGCGCTCGCCCGGTCTGCCCTGCGCACGATCAGGTGCAACCTGGCCTGGGCGTTCGGCTATAACGCGGCGGCCGTACCGCTGGCCGCCCTGGGCTTCCTCAACCCGCTCATCGCGGCCGCCGCGATGACGATGTCCTCGGCGCTGGTGGTCGCGAACAGCCTGAGGCTGCGCCGCTTCCGCTACCGCTACCGCGGCAGCGGGCCGCCCAAAAGAGCAACGATCAGGCCCACCGCGGCGGCGCTGAGCAAGGTCAGCACCACCCCGCGCCGCAGGACCAAAAGCAGCACCGCGGCCCCGCCGAGCACCGCGAACTGCCAGGGCACCGACAGCGCGCGGGCCAGCAGGACCGACGCGCCGAGGATCGCGCCGATCGCGGCGGGCCCCGCGCCGTCCAGGAACGACTGCGCGTAGCGGTTGTCCCGCAGCTTGCTGAAGTACCGCCCGCCGCCGAGCACGAACGCGAACGAGGGCGAGAACGCGACCGCCGCGGCCAGCAGCCCGCCGGGCAGCCCCGCCGCCGCGTACCCCACCGCGGCGACCGTCTGCACGACGGGACCCGGGGTGATCTGGCCCAGCGCGACCGCGTTCAGAAATTGGCCGTTGGTCATCCAGTGGTGACCCACCGCGTCGGCCTGCATGAGCGGGATGATCACGAACCCGCCGCCGAACGACAGCGCCCCCACCTTGAACGCCACCCACGCGACCGAGGCCAGGATCCCGCCGCCGAGCGCGGCCGGGAACAGCGGCGCGATCCCGGCTGCGGCGCTCGGCCAGCGCCGCGCCCGCAGCGCGAGCTCGAACCCGCCGCAGCCGAGCAGGACCAGGACCAGCCAGGGCCCGATCGTCGCCGCCGCCGCCCCGCCGGCCAGCAGGTACGCCACCCAGCGCAGGCGCGAGGCCCGGACCGGCTCCCGCGCGGACGCGCGCTTCCAGCTCGGCACGAGCAGCGACCACCCCGCCTGCACCGCCACCGCCGCCACGGCGGCGCCCGCCCCCGCGCCCGCGCCGCGGACCCACAGCGGCGGCGCGCCGGCCAGGAACAGCGCCGCGAGGACCAGGATGAGGATCAGCCCGGGCACGATGAAGGCGAGCCCGCCCACCACGGCGCCGAGCCTGCCGCGCACCCGCCACGCGCAGAAGATCGCGAGCTCGGTCGACGCCGGCCCGGGCAGCAGGTTGCAGGCGGCGATGGCGTCCTCGAACTCGGCCGCGTCGAGCCACCCCCGCTGGTCCACGCACAGCTTGCGCAGCAGCGCGATGTGGGCCGGCGGCCCCCCGAACCCGGTGACCCCGATCCGCCCCCATTCCCGCAGGACCGTGCCCAGGCTGGCCGTGTGCTCCACGGCCTCATTCAACTACACGCCTTTTTTCCCGAACGAGCGGTGGTGCCCGCCCCGGTCCGCCTCTTCGCTCCCGAGACGAACCGTCAGCACCCCGGGGCGCACGGACAC
>Ga0187815_10000391_pt1 | contig 21314 bp, 22 predicted proteins | sample NC_S_5_FD_132962 | JGI IMG/M metagenome (GOLD analysis project Ga0187815, IMG submission 132962) | Wetland sediment microbial communities from Neuse River Estuary, North Carolina, USA - ASW-S_5 | ecosystem: Environmental > Aquatic > Freshwater > Wetlands > Sediment | place: USA: North Carolina...
GCCCATGCGCATCACGGCACCCTTGCCGAACTGCTTTTCGATCTGGCCGAGGGCGGAGGCGAGCGCCTTGCGCTTGTTGTCATCCATCGTCTTGGTTCCGGTTGGGCTGTGAATGGAGGGCATCATGCCTGGATCGCGTCTCACGGACTGCGATCAGCGATGTGCTGAGTATCCCACACCGGTCAAGCCCGCCAGCCGGCCTGCGGCGCTTCACTCCGTCAGGGTTTTCCGCAATCCGGCGAGCGCCGCGGCCACGGACTGCCGGCGCACCGCCTCGCGGTCGCCGGCGAAATGGAACAGCTGCGCGTGGGCGTAGCCGCCGCGGCGCTTCCAGGCGACCCATACCGTGCCCACCGGCTTGTCCGGCGTGCCTCCGCTGGGGCCGGCGATACCGGTCACTGCCACCGCCACGCCTGCACCGAAGCGGGCCAGTGCGCCGGAAACCATTTCCAGCGCGGTTTCCTCGCTTACCGCGCCGGTATGTTCCAGCGTGCGCGGATCCACGCCGAGCAGCGCCTGCTTCGCCTCGTAGCTGTAGGTGACCACGCCGGCATCGAACCAGGCCGAGCTGCCGGGCAGGTCGGTGAGCGTCTTGGCGATCCAGCCGCCGGTGCAGGATTCGGCTGTGACCAGCATCAAGCGCTGGCGCAGCGTCTCCTCCGCCACCGCCTGTGCCAGCGCATGCAATTCGGCATCGGTAGGAACGGACGACAACTCCATGCGAGACTCCCGGTCTTGAGACCGGCACGTTAACGCGGACCGGTCGCCGCGATCCACCCATGCCGCCGCATTCATGAGCCAAGACGACCTCACCCTGCACACGCCCTTGATGCGCCAGTACCTCACCGCCAAGGCGGCGCACCCGGACGTGCTGCTGTTCTTCCGCATGGGCGATTTCTACGAGCTGTTCTACGACGACGCGCGCAAGGCGGCGCGGCTGCTCGACATCACCCTGACCCAGCGCGGGCAGTCGGCCGGTGCGCCGATCCCGATGGCGGGCGTGCCGTACCACGCGGTGGAGAATTACCTGGCGAAGCTGGTGCGGCTCGGCGAATCGGTGGCGATCTGCGAGCAGATCGGCGATCCGGCGCTGGCCAAGGGCATCGTCGAGCGCAAGGTGGTGCGCGTGGTCACGCCGGGCACGGTGACCGACGCCGCGCTGCTGGAGGAACGCCGCGACAACCTGCTTCTGGCCATCGCCACCGGCGCGAAGGACGGTTACGGCATGGCCTGGGTGGACCTGTCCAGCGGCCGCTTCCTGCTCAGCGAAGTGCCACATGCCGAGGCGCTGGCGGCGGAACTCGCGCGCCTGCAGCCCGCCGAGACGCTGGTGGACGAAAGCGTGGCCTGGCCGAAACTGGTCGCCGCCCTGCCCGGCCTGCGCAAGCGCCCGCCGTGGCATTTCGAGACCGATGCGGCGCGGCGCGAGCTCAACCGTTTCTTCGGTACGCGCGACCTGGGCGGCTTCGGCGTGGACGGCCTGCCGCTGGCCATCGGCGCGGCCGGCTGCCTGCTCAGCTACGTCGAGGAAACCCAGAAGAGCGCGCTGCCTCACCTCAGCGGCATGGCGGTGGAATCGGCCTGCGAAACCATTGCGCTGGATGCCGCCACCCGCCGCAACCTCGAACTGGACACCCACCCCAGCGGCCGCACCGAACACACCCTGCTCGGCGTGCTGGACGAAACGGTGACGCCGATGGGTGCACGCCTGCTGCGCCGCTGGCTGAATCGCCCGCTGCGTTCGCGCGAGCTGCTGCGCGGCCGCCACCAGGCCATCGGCACACTGATCGACGGCCGCCGTTACGAAGCGCTGCGCGAGCCGTTGCGCGGCATCGGCGACCTGGAGCGCATCCTCGCCCGCGTGGCGCTGCGCTCGGCGCGTCCGCGCGATCTTTCCACCTTGCGCGACGGCCTGTTGGCGGCACCGGTACTGCGTGAGCACGTCGCCGACCTGGACAGTCCGCTGCTGCATACCCTGGTCGAACGCATCGGCGACCACGCCGAAACCGCCGCGCTGCTGCAGCGCGCGATCGTCGAGCAGCCGCCGGTGCTGCAACGCGACGGCGGCGTGATCGCCGATGGCTACGATGCCGAGCTGGACGAGCTGCGCCGGCTCTCCACCCACGCCGATCAATACCTGGTGGAGCTGGAGGAGCGCGAGAAAGCAGCCAGCGGCATTCCCACGCTCAAGGTGGGCTACAACCGCGTGCACGGGTACTACATCGAGATCAGCAAGGCGCAGTCGGACAAGGCGCCCACGCACTACACCCGCCGCCAGACCACCAAGAACACCGAGCGCTACATCACCGAGGAGCTGAAGCAGTTCGAGGACAAGGTGCTCAGCGCCAAGGAGCGCTCGCTGATGCGCGAGCGCGCGCTGTACGAGGCGCTGCTCGATACGCTCACCGAAAAACTGGAGCCGCTGAAGCAGGCCGCGGCCGCCATCGCCGAACTGGACGTGCTGGCCACTCTGGCCGAACGCGCCGAAGTGCTGGACTGGAGCGCACCGGAACTCGCCGACGAAGCCGGCATCGCGATCGAGCGCGGCCGTCATCCGGTGGTGGAAAAAGTTCGCGAGGAGCCGTTCGAGCCGAACGATCTCGCACTCGACGATACCCGCCGCATGCTGGTCATCACCGGCCCCAACATGGGCGGCAAGAGCACCTACATGCGACAGAACGCGCTGATCGTGCTGCTCGCCCACATCGGCAGCTACGTGCCGGCCGCGCGCGCGGTGATCGGTCCCGTCGACCGCATCTTCACCCGCATCGGCGCGGGCGACGACCTCTCGCGCGGCCAGTCCACATTCATGGTGGAGATGAGCGAAACGGCGAACATCCTGCACAACGCCACCGCGCACAGCCTGGTGCTGATGGACGAAGTAGGACGCGGCACCAGCACCTACGACGGCCTGGCGCTGGCGCGCGCCGCGGCGGTGCACCTGGCTGCGGCAAGCCGGGCGTTCACCCTGTTCGCCACCCACTACTTCGAGCTGACCGAACTCGCCGGCGAGTACCCCGGCATCGCGAACGTGCACCTCGACGCCGTGGAGTACGGCGAGCAACTGGTGTTCATGCACGCGGTGAAGGACGGCCCGGCCAATCGCAGCTTCGGCCTGCAGGTGGCGGCGCTGGCCGGCTTGCCCAAGGCGGTGATCGCCGATGCGCGGCGCACGCTGGCGGAGCTGGAGCGCGGCATGCACGCGCACGCCGGCGCGCCGGCGCCTGCCGCCGACGCCTCGCCGCAACTCGGCCTGTTCGCGCCGCCCGCGCCTTCGGCCGTGGAGCATGCGCTGGACGCCATCGATCCCGATGCGCTGACGCCGCGCGAAGCACTGGAAGCGCTGTACCGGCTTAAGCAGTTGCGCTGAGCCGGAAGCTCCATCGACACCTCGCTGTCACGGCATATCCAGCATGCTGCGGGCTCCGTTCCCCGATAGCCAGGCGCTATCGGCGGCATTGGAACATTCGAATTCCGCGAATGGCCGCAACTGCGTAGATTGATCCCGGCCATCCGACGTCCGAGGAGAGAGAGCCCATGTCCGCCGAAGCGAAGTGCCCCTTCCACCGCACCCCCACCGGAACCACCAATCGCGACTGGTGGCCGAGCCAGCTGCGGCTCGACCTGCTTAGCCAGCATTCCGAAAAATCCAATCCGCTGGGCAAGGCGTTCGACTACCGCGCCGAGTTCAAGAAGCTCGATTACGCCGCGCTGAAGAAAGACCTGCTGGCGCTGATGAGCGACTCGAAAGACTGGTGGCCGGCCGACTTCGGCAGCTACGCCGGCCTGATGATCCGCATGGCCTGGCACAGCGCCGGCACCTACCGCGTCGGCGACGGGCGCGGTGGCGCGGGGCGCGGACAGCAGCGCTTCGCGCCGCTCAACTCGTGGCCGGACAATGCCAGTCTCGACAAGGCGCGCCGCCTGCTGTGGCCGATCAAGCAGAAATACGGCCAGCGGATTTCCTGGGCCGACCTGATCGTGCTGGCCGGCAACGTCGCGCTGGAATCCAGCGGCTTCCGCACCTTCGGCTTCGCCGCGGGCCGCGAAGACGTATGGGAACCAGACCTCGACGTGTCCTGGGGCAACGAAACCGAATGGCTGGCCGTGAGCAACACGCCGGACAGCCGCTACTCGCACGGCAAGCCCGGCGAGCGCACGCTCGACAACCCGCTGGCCGCCGTGCAGATGGGCCTGATCTACGTGAACCCGGAAGGCCCGGACGGCAAGCCCGACCCGCTCGCCGCCGCGCACGACATCCGCGAAACCTTCGCGCGCATGGCGATGGACGACGAGGAAACCGTGGCGCTGATCGCCGGTGGCCACACCCTCGGCAAGACCCACGGCGCCGCGCCGGCCAGCCACGTCGGCGCCGAACCGGAAGCCGCACCACTGGAACAGCAAGGCCTGGGCTGGGCCAACACGTTCGCCAGCGGCAAGGGCAAAGATGCGATCACCTCGGGCCTCGAAGTCACCTGGACGCGCACGCCGGCGCAATGGAGCAACGACTTCTTCAAGTTCCTGTTCGATTTCGAGTGGGAACTGGAAGAGAGCCCGGCCGGCGCACACCAGTGGGTCGCCAAGGGCAGCGACGCGATCATCCCCGGCCCCACGCCCGACTCGCCGAAACGACGACCGACCATGCTCACCACCGACCTGTCGCTGCGCTTCGATCCGGCCTACGAAAAAATCTCGCGCCGTTTCCACGACGACCCGCAGGCGTTCGCCAACACCTACGCGCGCGCGTGGTTCAAGCTGACCCATCGCGACCTCGGCCCGAAGGCGCGCTACCTTGGCCCGGAAGTGCCGCAGGAAGACCTGCTCTGGCAGGACCCGCTGCCCAAGGCCACGCATCGTCCCAGCGCCGCCGACATCGCCGACCTCAAGGCGAAGATCGCCATCTCCGGCCTCAGCGCGCCGCAACTGGTTTCGCTCGCCTGGGCCTCGGCCTCCACCTTCCGCGGCGGCGACAAGCGTGGCGGCGCCAACGGCGCGCGCATCCGGCTGGCCCCGCAGAAGGACTGGGCGGTCAACGCACTGGCCGTCAAGGCGCTGCCGAAGCTGGAAGAAATCCAGCGAGCCGCGGGCAAGGCCTCGCTGGCCGACGTGATCGTGCTGGCCGGCGGCGTGGGCATCGAGATGGCGGCCAAGGCCGCAGGCATCGCCGTCGAGGTACCGTTCTCGCCGGGCCGCGTGGATGCCGGCATCGAACACACCGACGTCGAATCCTTCGGCCATCTGGAGTCCCTCGCCGACGGCTTCCGCAACTACCTCAAGGCAAAGTCGGACATCCCTGCCGAACACCTGCTGATCGACAAGGCGCAACGGCTCACCCTGACTGCGCCGGAGATGACCGCGCTGGTCGGCGGCCTGCGCGTGCTGGGCGCCAACCATGACGGCAGCGCGCATGGCGTGTTCACCGACAAACCCGGCGTGCTCGGCAACGACTTCTTCGTCAACCTGCTGACATGGCCACCGAATGGAAGCCTGCCGGCGAGCTGTTCGAAGGCCGCGACCGCAAGACCGGAGCGCTGAAGTACACCGGCACCCGCGTCGATCTGGTGTTCGGCTCGAACTCGGTGTTGCGCGCTCTGGCCGAGGTCTACGCCAGCACCGACGGCAAGGAGAAGTTCGTGCGCGACTTCGTCGCGGCCTGGACCAAAGTGATGAACCTCGACCGTTTCGACCTGGCCTGACCGCACGGCGCGCCTGTAGGAGCGCACCCTGTGCGCGAATGCTCTTGGTTTCGATCAAATGCCAGGGCATTCGCGCGCAGGGTACGCTCCTACGGCTGCGTGTCGCTTGGAGCCGGCGGCGCCGCGTGCGCCTCGTCGGGCATCGCAATGTCGGGAATAGCATCCCATTCGGCCTGGCTCACCCCGGCCGGCGGCAGCGGCTGCTCGACTGGCGCGCGCGCTGGCAGGCGCCCCGACAGCACCAGCTGGCGGATGCGCTCGAACACCTCGCTGCGACCGAACGGCTTCTTCATGAAATCGTCGGCGCCGTAGCGCTGCACGTAGAACTGCTCGGTGGCCTGCACGTTGCCGCTGATCATCACGATGGGGACGAGCCGCGTGGCCGGCTCGCGCCGCAGGGTACGCAGCACCTCGAATCCGGAAATTCCGGGCAGCACGATGTCGAGGAAGACCAGGTGCGGAGGTTCGTTGCGCGCCGTCTCCAGCGCGCTTTCGCCATCGGCGGCCTTGACGACCTCGTAGCCGTCCTGGCTGAGCATCTTGCCCAGCACGGCACGGATCGTCGCCGAGTCGTCCACCACCAGCACCCGGGTAGCCACCGGTGCACGCACGCGCAACCCGCTGTGGCGGCGCTCGCCGCCCGCCACCAGGCGCTTCAACAGTCCGAAACCGGCCATCCCCTGCTCCCTTCGCCGGCGAAGGCGCCCGCGTCGGCGCAGTTTCGGTGCCGGCGCGGACGGGCGCAAGCGGCCCCCCGGAAAGCGCCCTCAAGGCGCGCCGGCGCGCCCCAGCGGTTCGTAGCAAAGCAGCATGTTGCCGTTGCCGAAGCGCCGCGACTGCGTGAGGCGCAGGTCCATGCCGCATTCGACGCCGCCGAACAGCGGCCTACCGCGCCTGCCCAGCACGACCGGGATGATCACCAGCTGGTATTCGTCGATCAGCCCGGCCTGCCCCAGCGAAGCCACCAGCCCGCCGCTGCCGAGGATCACCAGATCCGCACCGGGTTCGCCCTTCAGCGCCCGCAGCCGCGATGCTGCGTCGCCTTCCAGCAGGGCGGTGTTGTTCCACATGGCTTCGTGCAGCGTGCGCGAGCAGACGAACTTCGGCAGCGCGTTCATGCGCTCGGCCACCAGCGGCTCGTTCTGCGCTGCCGCCGGCGTGGGCCACCAGGACGCCATCATCTGGTAGGTGACGCGCCCGAACACCAGCTCGCCGCCGCTGCCTGCGTTGCCCTGCACGAAGGCATCCCACTCCGCATCGCGTTCCCGCCGGTGGGTCCAGCCGAAATCACCGTCCATACTGGCGTAGCAGCCGTCCAGCGTCAGCATTTCAAAGGCGATGAGTCTGCGCATTGTTCGCACCTCGTCTATGTGGATGGGCTCAGGCCATGGCGTCGGCGACGGGTATGCGCGGGAACGGTTCGCGCCATGCCGGCAAGGCCTGCAATTGCCGATGCCAGCGCGCGACGTGTTCGAAGCCTTGCAGCGGCAACTGGGCTTCCTGCGCCCAGCCCAGCGGCGTGGAAACAGCGAAATCCGCCACGCCGAGCCGGTCGTCCACCAGCCATTCGTGCGCAGCCAGATGGGCGTCGAGGACGGCCGCGAATTGCCGGAAGAACTTCTCCGCCTCCGCTACCGCGGCCGCATCGGCTTCGCCCATGCCCAGCCAGGGCTTGATCACGTGCTCGAAGTACAGCGAGCCGCCGTGCCGCGAGAAATGCGCCTGGTTCCAGGACAGCCAGCGCAGCGCCTCGACCTGCAGTGCAGGTGCGGCGGGCCACAGGTCCGAGCCGGCCCGGATCGCCAAGTGCACCATGATCGCATCGGCCTCCCACAGGTGCTGCGCGCCGTCGACCAGCAGTGGCACCTTGCCGTTCGGGTTCAGCGCGAGATACGGCGGCTGCCGGTGCTCGCCGCGCGCGAGGTCGACGCGTACATAGTCGACCGGCGATTCGAGATGTTTTGCCACCGCGCAGGCCTTGCGGGGATTGAAGGTCTCGGCGTAGTACAGCTTCATAGGACGCTCCTCGGTGATGGACGAACCCAGTCTGCGCCGTATCTATATATGTTCAAGAACATATTCAGCGCCGGCGCTACGCTGTCTGCACCGGAGGAAACCGCCATGCCGTACAGCACCGAACACAAGCAACGCACCCGCGCGCGCATCGTCGAATGCGCCCGCGTGCTGTTCAACCGCAAGGGCTTCACCGAGGTCTCGATCGACGAGATCATGGCCAGCGCCAAACTCACCCGTGGCGGCTTCTACAACCACTTCCGCACCAAGGAAGAACTGTTCGTGGAAGCGGTGGCGGCCTATCAGGATTTCAACCCGGTCGATCGCTGGCCCGAGCTGGACTTCGACCCGAAGCGTTGCGGGGCAGCGTTCGCCCGCCAGATGGTCGACGTTTATCTCTCCCACGAACATCTGGACGACATCGAAGGCCACTGCCCGATGATCGCCCTGCCCTCCGACGTGGCGCGTGCCGGCCCTGGCGTGAAACACGCCTATCGCGGACTGCTGGAACGCATGGCCGGCATGCTCGCGCAGGGCGCCGATGCATCGGCCAGCGCACAGGCCGCGCGCCGGCATGGACTCGCCCTCGCCGCGCTGTGCGTGGGCGGCATGGTGCTGGCGCGCACCATCGAGGACGACGCCCTCCGCGAGGAGATCCGTGCGGCGGCGCGCGCCACGGCGCATGAACTGATCGAATGACGGCGCCGCGCTTGCGCATCACCCGCCTTCCATCGCGGGCGTGGCATGTCTCGCAGCGCGCTCGGCGGCCCATAGCCGCGCACTATCGATCGCATCGAGACAAAGGTCTATCCGGGGCGCTGGAGCTCAAGGCCTGAACCGGTCCCGCACGATCGTCGACGACGTGCTTCAGGCCGCCATGTCCGGTATCACTCCGGGGATGGCGTCGACACCCGTCGCGACCGGCGGAGTCGATTCGACCGGACGCGCGGCCAACCGCCCTGCGTCCACCAGCGCCTCGATACTGCCATGCACCTCGGCGCGGCCGAACGGCTTCCTGATGAAGTCGTCGGCGCCGAAACGCTGCACGTAGAACTGCTCGGTGGCCTGCGGATTGCCGCTGATCATCACGATCGGGATGTGTGCAGTGAGCGGGTCGTGGCGCAGCGCGCGCAGCACCGCAAAGCCGTTGATGCCCGGCAGCACGATATCGAGGAAGATCAGTTCGGGCAGTCCGGCCTTCGCCAGCTCCAGCGCACGTTCGCCGTCGCCGGCTTTCTGCACCGCATAGCCGTCCTGCTCCAGCATGCGGCCCAGCACCGCGCAGATCGTGGGCGAATCATCCACCACCAGCATGCGCGTGCCTCGCGGCGCCTGCCGCCGCGGCTCCGGCCGCCCATTCGACGCATCCGTGCCGCCCAGCAGCCGCTTGAAGAATCCCATACCGTTCATTGCGTGCCCCCGTCGTTCCGTCCGGTGTGGACCGCGCAAGCGGCGCGACCCTCCATGGCTGCGCATGCTGCGCCAGAACGGCCACGCAATCTGCGATGCACTGCTCAAGGCAGTCTTTCAAACACCGCCGTCTTTCAGGCGGCGCAGCTCCCTGCGCGCATGCTTGTCCGGGCGTTGGGCCGGCGCCTGCATGCCCAGCAGCCGGCGCTGCGTGCGTTGCGCCTCGCGTGCCGCCCGGCTTGCCTCGCTCTCGCGGTACAGCGCCTGCGCCGCGCCGGCCGGCCCGCGCCGATCCGCCAGCGCCAGCACCTCCACTTCCAGCCGCTCCTCGCCGCGGCCGATGCGCAACACGTCGCCCACGTGCAGCAGCTTGGCCGGCTTGCAGCCACCGCCGTTGACGTCGATCTTGCCGCCGTCTATCGCCTGCTTGGCGAGGCTGCGCGTCTTGAAGAAGCGCGCGGCCCACAGCCACATGTCGGCGCGCACTTCAGCCATGTCATTGCCGTTTGGACCGTTCATCGCCGGCATTGTCGCCGCATTGTCCGCAAGGACGCCAACGGCTACGCACCCAGCAGCCAGTTGCCGAGCGGCACCGTCAGCAGCGACAGCACAATGCCCGCACCAAGCACGGTGTTGGCCAGCTCCGGGTCCAGCCCGTACTCGTCGGCGAGAATGGCAGCCGACACCATCGGTGCCATCGCGGCCTGCAGTACGCCCGTAGTCAGCACCAGTCCGCCCACGCCGGTTGCAGCGCCCAGCACCCAGCACAGTGCCGGCGCCAGCAGCAGCTTCCAGCCCAGCCCCCAGGCGGCCGCACCGAACTGGCGCTTGCCCACCTGCAGGCGGAATTGCAGCCCCACCGAGAACAGCGCCAGCGGCGTCAGCGTTTCGCCCAGCGGCTTGAGCACGCCATTGAGTGCGACAGGCCAGCCGCCCGCCATACCGACAGCTATTCCCAACACCAGCGCGATAAAGGCCGGAAACCTGACGATGCGGCGCGCGATCTGGCGCGGGTCGGGATCACGCCCTGCATACAGGCAGGCCACCACGACGCCCGCCGAGGCCAGCAGCGGAAAGCAGCCGAGCTGGTCGGCCACCACTGCCAGCGCCAGCCCTGCCTGCCCGTGCAGGGCCTGCAGCATCGGGTAGCCCATGAACGAGGTGTTGCCCAGCCCGCAGACCAGAACCAGCGCGCCGATGCGCCCGCGCGACCAGCCCAGCCGCGGCCCTATCCACGCGAACAGCAGCCAGGCGCCGAAGAACACCAGCCACATCGCGGCCACCGGAAACCACAGCGCCGTGTCCAGCTTCAGCCGCGGAATCAGTTCGAGCACCAGCGCCGGCAGCGCGATGTTGAGCACCCACCAGTTCAGGCCGTGCACGATGCCGGCCGGCGGCTGCGCGTAGCGGCGCACCAGCACACCCAGGGCCAGGCAGACGAACAGCAGCAGCAACGCACTCATCGCGGACGTTTCACATGAACCAGCGCCGCATTAGACGCGATCGGGCCGGCAGCCGGAAGTCCGCCGCCCAATGCCGCCGTTACATGCGAAAATGACTTCGTCCCAGGATTACCCCAGAGCCATGAGTTCCAAGCCCTACGACTTCCGCCAGTTCCAGGCCGAGCTCGCTGCACTCGAGCAAGCCAAACCCGAACCGAAACCCAAGCCCCAGCCGAAACCCAAGCCCCTGGGCAAGAAAGCTGCCGAAGCCGAGCGCCTCGCCCGCGCCCGCGAGGAATTCCTCGCCTTGCGCACCCGCCACCAGCTCAGCGTTGCCGACGTGGTGGCGTTCTTTCCCGAAGAGGAAGGCATCGCCTACCTGCAGCAGTTGCTGGCGGCGGCGGAACAGAAACCGCGGCGCCGGAAGAGCCCGGTGGCCTGACAGTCCGCACGGCGGCGGAACCGGAAGCCTTCGCGCTCCTTGACTCACTCGTAGCCGCAGAGTAAGCAGGAGAGTGCCCCGTTGTCACAAGGAGATGGACATGCGACCGCTGCTTTCTACCGTCATGGCCGTTGCGTTGCTGGGCAGCACGAGCGCTGTTGCCGACGATTCGATGTCGCTCAACCAGTTCCCCCACAGGGTCGAGCCGGTGCTGATGCGGGTGGATGCCCAGGGCAAGGTCACCGAAGCCTCACCGGCCTATGAACTCTCGCCGAAGATGACCCGCCTGCTGCAGGCCAACCTGAGCGAGATGATCCGCAAACCGGCCACCGACAAGCATGGCAAGCCGGTGTCCAGCCAGTTCATCATGAACGTGGCCTTGCGGACCCAGCGGCGCGCCAATGGCGACTACGACGTATGGTTCGCCTACGTCTCGACCGCTCCGGTACCGCCCGGTTCCTGGTACTGGGTGCACCTGGACGGCGACCGGTTGGCACTGGCCAGCCCGGACATGTTCCCTCACGGCAGACGCCCGCCCATGCCCGTCGAGCGCTACCACGACAGTTACCGCCCGACATATCGGGGAAACAACCAGTCGCCCCCGGCACCGGTGATCCAGAACGCGCCGCACACCACTGCCGACGTTCCGCCACCGCCGCCCCGCATGCATTAGCCGGTTGGGCGTCAACGCAAAAAAGGCCCGTCGCGAGCGACGGGCCTTTTTTGCGGTTGTCGATGCGGAAATGCGTCTTATACGCCCAGCAGCACCCGGTTCATCCGCTGCACGAACGCGGCCGGGTCGGGCAGCGGGGCGCCGGCGGCGATCTCGGCCTGCTCCAGCAGCAGGTTGGCGAGATCCTTCGCCTTGCCTTCGTCGGCCTCGGCTTCCACGCGCTTCAGCAACGGGTGGGCCGGGTTGATCTCCAGCGTGGGCTTGTTCTCGGGCAGCTCCTGGCCGGCTTCGCGCAGCAGGCGAGCGAGATGCGGCGCCATTTCGTAGTCGTTGAGCGCGAGGCACGAGGGCGAATCGGTGAGGCGGGCGGACACCTTGACCTCGCCCACGCGCTCGCCGAGCAGGTCCTTCAGTTTCTTGAGCAGCGGCTCGGCCTCCTTCGCGACCTCCTCCTGCTGCTTCTTCTCGGCCTCGTCCAGCGGCAGCTCGCCCTTGGCCACGTTGCGCAGCTTCTTGCCCTCGTACTCGCCGAGGTAGCCGACCATCCATTCGTCGATGCGGTCGAACATCAGCAGCACTTCGATGCCCTTGGCGCGGAACGCCTCCAGCTGTGGGCTGCCGGCGGCGGCGGCATAGCTGTCGGCGGTGATGTACCAGATCGCGTCCTGGCCCACCGCCATGCGGCCGACGTAGTCGTCCAGCGCGACGTTCTGCTGCGCGCCCTCGCCCTTGGTCGACGCGAAGCGGAGCAGCTTGGCGATGCGCTCGCGGTTCGACGCATCCTCGCTGATGCCTTCCTTCAGCGTGTTGCCGAAGGCCTTGCAGAAGGTGGCGAACTTCTCCGGCTCGTCCTTGGCCAGCTTCTCGATGAGGTCGAGCACACGCTTCACGCAGGCGGCCTTGATGCGCTCCAGCTGGCGGTTGTGCTGCAGGATCTCGCGGCTCACGTTGAGCGGCAGATCGTCCGCATCCACCACGCCGCGCACGAAACGCAGGTAGTTCGGCAGCAGCTCTTCAGCCGCGTCCATGATGAAGACGCGCTTGATGTAGAGCTTGAGGCCCTTGCGCTCGTCGCGGCCGCCCATCATCAGGTCGAACGGCGGCTGCGCGGGGATGTAGAGCAGCGTGGTGAAGCTCTGGCTGCCCTCGACGCGGTTGTGCGTCCAGGCCAGCGCGTCGTTGAAGTCGTGGCCCAGCGACTTGTAGAAGCCCTGGTAATCCGCGTCGGAAATCTCCGACTTCGGCTTGGTCCACAGCGCGGAGGCGTCGTTGACGGTTTCCCACTCGTCCGTCGGCTTGCCGTCCTTCTCCACGGGAACGCGGATCGGAAAGGCCACGTGGTCGGAATACTTGCGGATCGGCGACTTCAGCTGCCAGCTCTTGAGGAACTCGTCCTCGTCGGCCTTGAGGTGCAGGATCACCGCCGTGCCGCGCTCGGCCAGCTCGACCTGCTCCAGCAGGTACTCGCCCTTGCCGTCGCTCTCCCATTTCACGCCGTCGCCGGCCGGCGCATCGGCGCGGCGGGTCAGCACGGTGACCTTGTCGGCCACCACGAAGGCGGAATAGAAGCCCACGCCGAACTGGCCGATCAGGCGCGCGTCGGCCTTCTGCTCGCCGCTCATCGCCTCCAGGAAGCGGCGCGTGCCGGAACTGGCGATGGTGCCGATGTTCGCCACCACCTCGTCGCGCGTCATGCCGACGCCGTTGTCGCGCACGGTGACGGTGCGTGCGGCCTCGTCCCAGCTCACGTCGATGTGCAGTTCGCTGCTGCCGGCCAGCAATTCGGGCTTGCCGATGGCCTCGAAGCGCAGCTTGTCGCAGGCGTCGGAGGCGTTGGAGATCAGCTCGCGCAGGAAGATCTCCTTGTGCGAGTACAGCGAGTGGGTGACCAGGTGCAGCACCTGGGCGACTTCGGCTTCGAACTTGCGGGTTTCGGTGGCGGATGCGTTCATGGATTTGGCTTCTCTAAAAGTCCGGCATGGACGCCGGTTTGTTCTTAGCGCTCAAGGAGGAGCGCACTAATTAAGCAGCGCTCTGCAGCGCGGCGATGCGCTCGTCCAGCGGCGGATGGCTCATGAACAGGCGCTGGAAACCCTGCGCCAGCGGGCCGGAGATGCCGAACGCGGCCAGCGTCTTCGGCAGGGTGGTCTCGCCGTGGTCGCCCTTGAGCCGCTGCAGCGCCGAGATCATCGCGCCGCGGCCGGCCAGGTGGGCGCCGGCGGCGTCGGCGCGGAATTCGCGCCAGCGCGAGAACGCCATCACGATCATCGAGGCGAACAGGCCGAACACCAGCTGCAGCACGATCACGGTGACGAAGTAGCCGATGCCGCTGCCGCCGCGATTGTCGTCGCGGCCGCCGGACAGCCAGCTGTCCACCAGCCGCCCCACGATGCGCGCAGCGAGGATCACCAGGGTATTCAGCACGCCCTGGATCAGGGTCATGGTCACCATATCGCCGTTCGCGACGTGGCCGATCTCGTGGCCGAGCACGGCCGCGACCTGTTCGCGGTCCATCTGTTCGAGCAGGCCGCTGCTCACCGCCACCAGCGCGCTGTTCTTGGTCATGCCGGTGGCGAAGGCGTTCATCTCAGGCGCTTCGTAGATCGCCACCTCGGGCATGCCGATGCCGGCGTTCTGCGCATGATGGCGCACGGTTTCCACCAGCCAGCGCTCGGTTTCGTTCGCCGGCTGCCCGATCACCTGGGCGCCGGTCGACATCTTCGCCATCCACTTGGACATGGCCAGCGAGATGAAGGCGCCGCCCATGCCGAACACCGCGGCATAGATCAGCAGGCCGGTGCTGCCGCCAAAGCCCTGGGCGGCGGCCATCTGGTCCACCCCGAGCAGATGACAGACGATGCTCAGCAGGAACAGGACGGCGATGTTGGTACCGAGAAATAGGACGATGCGGCGCATGGCTGTCTCTTTTGGCAGTCACGTGGGAGGGTGTGCAGGTGCGTTGGTGGTGGGGGCGAGGGCGCCCGGTTTCAAGCATCCATGCCCCCTCGCCAGCTGCTCTCCGTGCGGGCAGACTGCCACGGATGGACTACCGCGGACGCTTCGCCCCCTCCCCCACCGGCCGCCTGCATTTCGGCTCGCTGGTCGCCGCGCTCGGCAGCTGGCTGCGCGCCCGGCAGGCCGGCGGCCGGTGGCTGCTGCGCATGGAGGACATCGACCCACCGCGCGAAGTGCCCGGTGCGGCCGCCGCCATCCTCGCCGCACTGCCGGCGTTCGGTCTCGTAGCGGACGAGCCGGTGCTGTACCAGTCGCAGCGCCTGGCCGCCTACGACGCTGCGTTCAAGCAGTTGCGCGAGGCCGGCGCGGTGTTCCCCTGCTGGTGCAGCCGCAGCGAGCTGGCCGCCGGTACGGGACTGCATCGCGACGGCCACTGCGTGGCACCGCCGGACTCGCGGCGCGAACCGGCATGGCGGCTGCGCGTGCCCGACATCGAGATCGCGTTCGACGACGCCTTGCAGGGCTCGCAACGGCAGAACCTGCGTGAGAGCGCGGGGGACTTTGTGATACGCCGCGTCGAGGGACTGTATTCCTACCAGCTCGCCTGCGTGGTGGACGATGCGTACCAGGGCATCACCGAGGTGGTGCGCGGCTGCGACCTGCTCGACTCCACGCCACGCCAGATCTGGCTGCAGCGCCTGCTGGGCCTGCCCACTCCACGCTACCTGCACCTGCCGCTGGCGCTGGATGCCGCCGGGCGCAAGCTCTCCAAGTCGGAGCAGGCCTGGCCGGTGGATCCGGCCGATCCTCTGCCGGCGCTGCGTCGTGCGCTGGCCTTCCTCGGCCAGCCGGTGCCCACGGACGCCGCCGATGCGCGGGAGCTGCTCGCCGCGGCCCTGCGCCGCTTCGATCCGGCACGTTTGCCTCGTCACGGTGGTTGCTTTGCCGGCTGAGCGGTTATAAACCTCTCCAACGGGCAAGCACCGGTCGTCGACCGTCGCGCATTGTGCCCGCAGCGGCCCCCAGGAGATTGGACATGACGCAACGCACGGCTTTGGTCACAGGTGGTACCGGCGGCATCGGCAGCGCGATCGTGCGCTACCTCGCCCGGCAGGGGCACCGGGTCGCCACCAACTACCGCAACCCCGACAAGGCCGAAGCCTGGCGCAAGACCATGGCCGCCGAGGGCATCGACGTATGCATGGTGTCCGGCGACGTCTCCGACCCTGCCTCCTGCGAGGCGATGATCCAGGCGATCGCGGCCCAGTGCGGCCCGGTGGACATCCTCGTCAACAACGCCGGCATCACCCGCGACACCACCTTTCACAAGATGAGCTACCAGCAGTGGACGGAGGTGGTGAACACCAACCTCAACGCCTGCTTCAACGTCACCCGTCCGGTGATCGAGGGCATGCGCGCGCGCAAGTGGGGGCGGATCGTGCAGATCAGCTCGATCAACGGCCAGAAGGGCCAGTACGGCCAGGCCAACTACGCCGCCGCCAAGGCCGGCATGCACGGCTTCTCCATCTCGCTGGCCCAGGAGAACGCGAAGTTCGGCATCACCGTCAACACCGTCTCGCCCGGCTACGTGGGCACCGACATGGTGATGGCCGTACCCGAGGAAGTGCGCGAGAAGATCGTGGCGCAGATCCCGATCGGGCGGCTGGGCAAGCCGGAGGAAATCGCCCACGCCGTGGCGTTTTTCACCACCGACGAGGCCGCCTGGATCACCGGCGCCAACCTCGCCATCAACGGCGGCCACTACATGGGTTGGTAATCGCTGCGCGAGATGCGTTGAAGCGCATCTCGCGCAGCGATTACCAGGTGAGACATGGATACCGAACGGGCGGGCGGCGGCGCAAGGATGCCTGCTCGCCATAACCCACCCGACACTGCGCCTAGCCGTCCGCCTGCAGCAACCGCTCCATCACCTTGCCCACCGCCGCGAAAGCGAACGCGCCGGTGACGTGGGTGGCGGCACCCAACCCGCCGCCGCAGGCGAGGTTCAGCGCATCGCCGCCGGGCGGGCGGGTGCCGCAGACCGTGCCGTCCGGCTGCGGATACTGCACGTTCTGCAGCGAATACACCGCCGGTACGCCGAAGTAGCGCTGCGGGCTGCGCGGGAAGTTGAAATCGCTGCGGAGCTTCTTGCGGATCAGGCTGAACATCGCGTCGTGCTCGGTGCGCGAGAGATCGCGCACGCGGATCTGCGTCGGATCGGTGCGTCCGCCGGCCGAACCCACGGTGACGATGGGCAGCTTGCGCCGTCGGCACCAGGCGATCATCTCCAGCTTCACCCGGAACGCATCGCAGGCGTCCAGCACCGCGTCGTAGCCGCGGTCGAGCAGTTCGTCCAGCGTGGAGGTGGTGAGGAAGCGTTCCACCGCCTCCAGCCGCAGCGCCGGGTTGATCGCATGCAGCCGCGCGGCCATCACGCCCACCTTGGATTTGCCGTATTCGCCGTCCAGCGCGTGCATCTGGCGATTGGTGTTGGACACGCAGACCTCGTCGGCATCAATCAGGGTGAGCCGCCCCACGCCGCTGCGCGCCAAGGCCTCGGCCGCCCACGAACCCACGCCGCCCACGCCCACCACGCAGACGTGGCGCCGCGCCAGCTGCGCCACGCTACCGGCGCCGTACAGGCGCTCGACGCCGGCGAAACGTTCGTGGGGAAATGCGGTATCGCTCATGGGATGGGGCCTTGCTGCATGACGCGCGATTCTATCGCCGGCCGGGTTATGCTCGCTGCATTCACCACGAGGAACCACCGCAATGCGCGCAGCACTTCTGATCCTGCTCGGCCTCGCTATCGGCGTGATCGGCACGTCCCAAGTGATGAGTGCGCTCGCGGCACGCAACCCCATGCCCAAGGCGGTGATGCACACCATGGGCTACCACATGGGCGAACTGAAGCGGGAGCTGAAGGCGCAGCAATGCGACGCGGCGACGATCCAGCACCACCTGCTGCGCCTGCAATCCACCGCCACCGACATCCTGCCCACCTTCGGCATCGCCGACAAAGCCTTCGCAGGCGACGCGAATCAGCTGCAGACGCACCTGCAGCAGGCCGCCGTGTCTGCCCCGGCCACCTGCGCGGCGCTCGCGGCGGCGCTCAAGCCGGTGGGGGAAACCTGCCAGAGCTGCCACCAGCAATATCGCTAGAACGTCACCTTGCCGCGCAGCATCTGGGCATACATCACCCAGTCCCCCATCAGGCTGTACAGCGGATGGCGGAACGTGGCCGGACGGTTCTTCTCGTAGACGAAGTGGCCGATCCAGGCACAACCGTAGCCCGCAACGGGCAGCAGCCACAGCCAGGCCCAATGGCCGATGGCGATCGCCAGCAGCAGGATCAGCAGCACCAGCGAGCTGCCGATGAAATGCCAGCGCCGGCACAGCCGGTTGCCATGCTCGCCGAGGTAGTACGGATAGAACGCGCGGAAGCTGGCGAATTCGGACATGCGTGCTCCCTCAACCTGGCGGCAGTGGAATGAATTCATTCTCGTCGCCAGGCACCTTGGGAAAGCGCCCCTCCCTCCAGTCGGCCTTGGCCTGCTCGATGCGCTCGCGGCTGCTTGCCACGAAGTTCCACCACAGGTGGCGCTCGCCGTCCAGCGGCGCGCCGCCGAACAGCATCACGCGACTGGCATGGCGTGCCTTGAGCGGCGCTGCCGGCGCGCCCGCCTGCACCGCCATCCGGCCCGCATCCAGCGACAGGCCGCCCCACTCCAGCCCACCCTCGATCACGTGCACGCCGCGCTCGGCATGCTCCGCCGGAAAGCCCAGTTCGGCGCCGGCGTCGAGCCGCGCCTCGGCGAAGAACATCGGCGCGTACACCTTCACCGGCGAAGCCTCGCCCCAGCCGGTGCCGGCGATCAGCACCAGCTCGGCCCCGGGCCGGCGGATGCGCGGCAAGGCCGCTGCCTCGTGGTGATGGAACTCCGGCGCCACCTCCGCGTGCTCGCGCGGCAGTGCCACCCATACCTGGATACCGTGCAGGCGCTGGCCTGCGGCGCGCGCCTCCGGCGGCGTGCGCTCGGAATGCACGATGCCGCGGCCGGCGGTCATCCAGTTCACCGCGCCTGGACGGATGTCGGCGCAACTGCCCAGGCTGTCGCGATGGCGGATCGTGCCATCGAACAGCCAGGTCACCGTGGCTAGGCCGATGTGCGGGTGCGGCCGCACGTCCATGCCACGACCGGGTGCGAAATCGGCCGGCCCCATGTGGTCGTAGAACACGAACGGCCCCACGTGGCGGGCCTCGAACACCGGCAGCAGCCGGCGCACGGTGAAGCCGTCGCCGAGATCGTGCAGGCGGCCGTCGATCAGGATCGGTTGCGTGTCCATCGGCGCTCCTTGCTCACCATGCCCGCTGATATTGCGCCGGCGCCGGCAGCTGCGCACCCAGCTCCTGCGCCGCCCGGCGCGGGAAATAAGGGTCGCGCAGGCTCTCGCGGGCAATCAGTACCACGTCGGCCTCGTCGTTCGCCACGATCCCGGCGGCCTGCTGCGCCGTGGTGATCAGGCCTACCGCACCGGTGGCGATGCCAGCCTCGCGGCGCACGCGTGCGGCAAACGGCACCTGGTAGCCCGGCGCCAGCGGGATCTTCACGTGCGGCACCAGGCCGCCGCTGGAAACGTCGATAAGATCCACGCCCAGCGGCTTGACCTCGCGCGCCAGCCGCACGCTCTGCTCCACATCCCAGCCACCCTCGGCCCAGTCCGTGGCCGAGATGCGCAGCCACAGCGGCAGCTCCGCCGGCCATACCTCGCGCACGGTGGCGATCACCTCGCGCAGCAGGCGCGTGCGGTTCTCGAAACTGCCGCCGTACTCATCGTCGCGCCGATTGCTGAGCGGCGACAGGAACTGGTGCAGCAGGTAGCCATGCGCGGCGTGCAGCTCGATCAGCCGGAAGCCGGCGGCCAACGCGCGCTGCACCGCCGCGCGGAAATCGGCAATCAGTTGGCGGATACCCGCCGCATCCAGCGCCTCGGGTGTATGCCAGCCCGCGTCGAACGGCAGCGCCGACGGCGCCACCGTGGTCCACGCCCCCTGCGCCGCGGTGAGCGCGCCGCCGCCGTCCCATGGCCGGTGCGCGCTGGCCTTGCGGCCGGCATGCGCCAGCTGCACACCGGGAACCGCGCCCTGCGCCGCGATGAAGGCGGTGATCGGCCGCCAGGCCGCTGCCTGGGCGTCGTTCCAGATGCCGGTGTCGCCCGGAGAGATGCGCCCCTGCGCCGATATCGCCGTGGCCTCGGCGATCACCGCACCCGCGCCGCCCACCGCACGGCTGCCCAGATGCACCAGATGCCAGTGGTCGGGCATGCCATCGATGGCCGAGTACTGGCACATCGGCGATACCACGATGCGGTTGCGCAGGCTGAGGCTGCGTTGCTGGAGGGGCTCGAACAATTTCATCGGACGACCGGCGTTGGGGGAGGGAGACCCCTACAGTGCCGGCGCACCGACGCCGCATCAAGGGTCAGGGCGATGCATTGCCGCCAACGCTGTGTCGTGTGCGGCGATCCAGCCGGCGATGCGTACGGCGATCGCGTCCGGCGTCTTCATCCAACTGAAGTGATCGGCCGGCTGGCCGCCCAGGTCGTCCGGCGTGACCAGCTCGTGGCGGCGCAGCGCGTGCGGGAGCTTGCCCAGCAGCCAGTCCAGCGAGGCAGCCGGCCCCAGCCAGTCGTCGCGCAGGCGCAACGCCAGCAGCGGCATTTCCAGCGCGGCCAGCCGATGCTCGAAGTCCGTTGCCATGCCCGCCGCGGCGTAGCGCCCGCGGCGGCCGCTGCGCGCCCAGTCGGCGGCGACGCCGCGCGCCTCGTTGCCGCCGAAGCCGATGCGGCGGCCGGGCAGATGCCCCAGCAGCGCGGCCAGCACCGGAGCCAGCACGCAGGCGAAGCCGACCAGGGCGCCGTGGCGGAAACGTCGCCAGTACGGCGCACCGCTGGCCACCAGGACGATGCCCGCCATTTCAGCTGGACGCAGGCTGGCGTAGAGGCAGGCCAGTTGCCCGCCCAGGCTGTGGCCGCCCAGCCATGGGCGCGCCTGCGGCCAGTGCGCGCGCATCGCGGCCATCCCGGCGGGCAGGTCGATCTCCAGCAGCTCGTGGTAACCCCAGTTGCAGTGCCGACCGGCGCGCAGGCTGCTGGAGCCGATGCCACGCCATTCGTGCAAGGCCACCGCCACGCCCCGCGCCGCCAGTGCGGCGGCCAGCGGCAGGTAATGCTTCGCCGGCACCCCCATCGCCGGCAACCAATACACGACCTCGCGCGGCTTCCCGTCCGGCACCACGCACAGCAGCTCTACGCGCGCGCCATCGACCATCGCCAGCGGCAGCACGACCGGCTCGATGGTAGCGATCGCGTTCATCGCAGGCACTCCGCAGGCATAACGGTGTCGCAGAGGAACGTCCGCCAAAACAAAAAAATGGCAGGACTGCCGCTTTTGCGCGCCCGCAGGGTGCCCGTGAGGGTGGCGCACATGGATGTGCGCCATGAAAAAGGCCGGCTTGCGCCGGCCTTTTCCACTTGCGATTTTGCGATCAAGCCGGGCTGACTTCTTCGGCCTGCAGGCCCTTCTGGCCCTGCACCACCTTGAACGTCACCTTCTGGCCTTCCTGCAGGCTCTTGAAGCCCGTGCCGGTGATGGCACGAAAATGCACGAACACGTCGGGGCC
>Ga0187815_10000392_pt1 | contig 21242 bp, 21 predicted proteins | sample NC_S_5_FD_132962 | JGI IMG/M metagenome (GOLD analysis project Ga0187815, IMG submission 132962) | Wetland sediment microbial communities from Neuse River Estuary, North Carolina, USA - ASW-S_5 | ecosystem: Environmental > Aquatic > Freshwater > Wetlands > Sediment | place: USA: North Carolina...
CTAGCGCGTTTCCCGGACGGGCGTCGGACGTGGGTGGATGCGGAGTGGCAGTGGCGGATTCACGCTGCAGCGCTCGTCCCTGGCAGGTTCGCACAAGTATAAGCGGCGTGATGCAAGGGCTGGTGAATCAAGGGGTGCGGACAGGCCTTTTCCCTCTCCCCTTTGGGGAGAGGGCAGGGTGAGGGGCGGGGCTTGCGATGATGCCCGCTTCGGGCGGGGGCCTTCGCGGCCTGGCTCCTCACCCCAACCCTCTCCTCGCTCCTCAAAGCTGCGGCCATCCATGGCAGCTCCCTGCGTGCCCGCAGGCGGGAGAGGGGGCGAACGAAACGCGCCCGAGGGGCGGGTCGCTTCTACTTCATTGGAGGAGCGGGCGTGGCTTTTACTTCGCTGAGGCGAGGTACAGCAGGTCCCACACGCCATGCCCCAGCTTCAAGCCGCGCCGCTCGAAGTGCGTCTCGATGCGCCATTCGGGCTTCTCGGCGTACTGGCCGGGTGCGATCGCGTTGCGCCAGCCCGGCGCCGCTTCCATCGTTTCCAGCATGTGCTCGGCATAAGGCTGCCAGTCGGTGGCCAGGTGCAACAGGCCGCCGGGGACCATGCGCGAGGCGAGCAGGGCGACGAAACCGGGCTGGATGATGCGGCGCTTGTTGTGGCGCTTCTTGTGCCACGGGTCGGGGAACCAGATGCGCGCCTCGGCCAGCGTGCCCGGCGCGATCTCGCGCTCCAGCACCTCCACCGCGTCATGCTTGTACAGGCGCACGTTGCCTGCGTCGCGCGCGGCCAGTGCATTCATCAGCCGGCCCACGCCGGGGCCGTGTACCTCCACGCCGAGGTAGTCGCGCGCCGAGTCGTGCTCGCTGGCCCAGGCCAGCGCCTCGCCGTTGCCGAAGCCGATCTCCAGCACCAGTGGTGCCGTACGGCCGAAGCGGGCGGCGTAGTCCTGCGCGGTGCCGGTGTAGTCGATGCCGAAGCGCGCCCAGTGCTCGTCGAACGCCCGCTGCTGCGCCGGGGTCATGCGGCCCTCGCGCAGCACGAAGCTGCGGATGCGGCGGAGGTGTTCGGCTGGGGCGTCGTCGGTCATGGCAGGCAAAACGTATCGGGTGATTCCCTCTCCTGCGGAAGAGGGGCCGGCCTGCAGGCGCCGAGGCGCCTGCGGAACAGCGGGGCTGGCTTGCGGAAGGCGCCAGGGGTGGTGCGGATCCAGGCAGGATGAGGGTACCGGCGGAACGAGTGGATGCGGGTCAGCGTCAGACATCCATGCCGTGCCTGGACCCAATCCTCGTCCCCTGATCCCTGTCGCAGGGGATGGGGAAGATGTTGCGTCAGGCTATGGTGCCGTCGATGGGACTGGATGCGGAAGCGTAGCGTTTGCGCGGGATGCGGCCGGCCTTGAACGCCGCGCGACCGGCCTGGATCGCCAGTTTCATCGCGTGCGCCATCAGCACCGGGTCCCTGGCGCCGGCAATTGCGGTGTTCATCAGCACGCCGTCACAGCCCAGCTCCATCGCCACGGCGGCATCGGAGGCGGTACCCACGCCGGCATCGACGATGATCGGCACCTTGGCGTTCTCCACGATCTCCAGCAGGTTGTAGCGGTTCTGGATGCCCAGGCCCGAGCCGATCGGCGCGGCCAGCGGCATCACCGCCACGCAGCCGATCTCTTCCAGGCGCTTGGCCAGGATCGGGTCGTCCGAGGTGTAGACCATCACGTCGAAGCCGTCGGCGACCAGCTGCTCGGCGGCCTTCAGCGTTTCCACCACGTCGGGGAACAGGGTCTTCTGGTCGCCCAGCACTTCCAGCTTCACCAGCTTGTGGCCGTCCAGCAACTCGCGCGCCAGCTTGCAGGTGCGCACCGCGTCGACCGCGTTGTAGCAGCCGGCGGTGTTCGGCAGCAGGGTGAACTCGCCAGGCGGCAGCGCGTCGAGCAGGCTGGGCGTGTTCGCGTCCTGGCCGATGTTCACGCGGCGGATCGCCACCGTGACGATCTCCGCCCCGGCCGCCTGCGAGGCGGCGCGCGTCTCGTCGAAATCCTTGTACTTGCCGGTGCCGGTGAGCAGGCGCGAGGCGTAGCTGGTACCGGCAATGACCAGCGGATCGGTGACATCGAGGGTCTTGAGGTTCATGGGGTGGCCTTGCGAGGGCGGCGTCCGGCAGGGCGTCGCGGTGAAGCGGTGGACGTGCCTGGCGCGGATCACCCGCCGCCGATGGCGTGGACGATCTCGACCTGGTCGCCGTCGGCGAGCACGCGGCTGCCGTGCTGGCTGCGCGGCACGATTTCGTGGTTCAACTCCACGGCCACGCGCCGGCCACCGTAGCCGGCCGATTCGAGCAGCAGGGCGACGGTGGTGGCGGTGGCGCAAGCGTGCGGCTGGCCGTTGAGCGTGATCTGCATGCAGCCATTGTAGCGGCTGGCGCCGTCGACGCCGAATCGGGGCCGGGGCATCTTGTCGCCATGCGGGACGACAAGATGCCGGCATCGAACTCAGTGCTGCTGCTCGTCCTTGCGCGGCGGCGGGGCCTTGCGTGCCGGTTCGGCGTGCTGCTGCCTCTGCTGGCCCTGCGCGGCGGGGCGAGGTGCCTCATAGCGTGGTTGCGGCTGCCCGTAGCGGGGCTGTGGCTGTTCGTAACGCGGTTGCGGTTGCGGGTAGTTCGGCCGGGGGTATTCGCGGGGCGGCGGGTTGTACACCGGCTGCGGTGGCGCTGCCTGGCGCGGCGGCTCTGCCGGGTGTGGGCGCGCGTACTCCTGCGGCGCAGGGGCGCGTTCCGCCGGCGCAGGCTGGGCCGGTGCGCGCTCGAAGCGCGGCGGTTGCGGCAGCGTGTTGGCCGGTCGCTCGCTGGGCCGCGGACGCGACTCCCGCGGATTGGCGCCGTAGTTCGCGCCCGGTTGCGGCGCCTGGCGCGGTTCGGCCGGTTGCGCGCGGCGCACCGGTTCGACCGCGGGCAGGGTGCGCCCCTCCGTTTGCGGGTGGGCGAAGCGCGCCGAGGGCAATGCGCCGGCCTGCGCCGGTTCTGCCCGGCGCGGGCTGGGGGCTGGGACCGCATTCGGGGTGCGCATCGTGCGCGTTTGTACCGGGATCGGGCGCGTTGCCTCGGCCGGTGTCGCGGGAGCCAGGCGCGGCGCGCCGCGGCTGTTCAGCACGCGCACGTTGGGGAACGGCGCGACTGCGCGCAGCGGCGTGCGCGCGTTCGCCGGCGTGAAGTTCGGATGTACCGCGGGCAGTGAGGCCGGCGGCGGCGTGCGCGCCACCACACTGCGGCGGAAGTCGGCGGTGGGCAAGGGTCGTGCCTGCGGCCCGCGTGGCGGGGCCACGCTGCGCGGGGCGGGGCGCAGCGTGGTCACGCCGCGGGCCAGCACCGGCGCGGCGGCGACCCGGCGCGGATCGACGCGCAACAGGCCGCGCTGCACGCGCCGGCCGTCGGCGAACGCCGCACCGGACATCGCAGTGAAGCCGCGCGGCGCGGTGCGGTTCACATAGCGCAGGTTTTGCGGCGCGCGTCCCTGGCGGTAGTCGTTGTACTGGCGGTTGATGTTGTTGATGACCGTGGTGCGGTAGACGGTGTTGTGCACGTAGATGTTGGTGACGTTGACGCGGCGGTAGTAGTCGCGGTCGCAGTGGTACCAGGGGTTGTAGACCTCGCCGGGGCCGAGCGGGAACCAGCCCACCGGAGCACCGCCGATGCCGACCGATACGCTCCAGCCGCCACCGCCCACGAAGGCCACCAGCGCCGGCGCATACACCGGGCGCGCCACGATCGGCCCCGGGATCCAGCCCCAGGCGCCGCGGATGTAGGCCCAGCGCCCGTAGTGGTAGGGCGCGAAGCCCCAGGGCGCATCGTCCACCCAGGTCCAGCCCCAGGGCGCGACGTACGCCCAGTGGCCGTCGCGGTACGGCGCCCAGTCCACCGGTACCTGGCTGGGGTACCAGACCGCGCCGTAGTCGGGGCTGCTCTGCCAGCTGCCGTACTGGTCGAGGTCCTGGTAGCCCACCACGTCGTCGGAAACGTAGCGGCGCGTCTGCGACTGCGCGTAGCGCCGGTCACGCTCGCTGCTCCAGGCGTCGAAGGCGTCGCCGCCGCCGATGTCGCTGACCGTCAGCGCCGCAAGCGAGGAGTCGTCGAACTGGTAGCTGCGGCCCTGGAAAACGTCGTGTTGCGCATTGTTCTCGCCGTAGACCGTGGCCTGGCCGTCGAACACGGTGACGCGACTGCCAGTGCCGCCGTTGTCCACGTCCACGCGGAAGGTGCCGGGGCTGGTGACCACCAGTGCCAGCGTGGGCGTGTCGATCTCGTAGCTCTGGCCCTGGTCGAGGTGGCGCACGCTGAGGTTCAGCGTGCCTTGGGTCAGCTCCACCTGGGCGAGGTTGTCGTTGAGGTTGAGCAGGCCGAAGTCGGTGTCGCCGGCCATGCGCAGCACCCCGCCGCCCAGCTCCAGTTCGGCGCGCGACCCGTCTCCGGTGGAAAGGCGGTCGCCGGTGGTCAGCGGCCGGTTGATGTCGGCGCTGGCCCAGTCCTGGCTGCCGGCAGGCAGGAAGCCGAGGTCGCCGGCGATATAGGACAGCCGCGCCACGCGATCCGGCGGCGCGGCGTCGCCGTCGTCGGCGGATTGCGCCCGGGCCAGTGCAGCCACGGCGCACAGCAGCAGCACCGCCAGCGGACGGCCGCCGCGGCGCCATGAAGCAAGCAGGGAAGCAAGCACACGCATCGGAGTCTCCCGGTTCCAGGCGCAACGCGAGCGGCGGCGATCGCCGCCTCAAGGCACGCTGCGCGACGTGCATTGACGGCCCGATTATGCCTACGGGCGGGATTAGGCCCGGCTTAGTTTTGGCGCCCGCCGCGACGCTGGTTCAGCGGGCGGATATCCAGCATCCGGGGGCGGTTCATGCCGGCGGGCGCGGGCGCCGATTCCCACCGCGACGTTTCCCGGGTTACCATCCGCCGGCCGATGCGGGTGTAGCTCAATGGTAGAGCTGTAGCTTCCCAAGCTACTGACGAGGGTTCGATTCCCTTCACCCGCTCCATTGCTTTCAAGGCAATGGCCCGCCGCCCCACATCGCCACCCCAGCGAGCTCGCCGACACCGATGACGGATCCGACCACTCCGAGTCCGCTCGCGCCGGGCCCGACCGTGCTGGGTTGGCGTGAGCGGCTGGCGCTGCCGCAGCTTGGCATCGCCCAGCTCAAGGCCAAGCTCGATACCGGCGCGCGCAGCAGCGCGCTGCATGTGGAAACGCTGGACAGCTTCCTGCGCGACGGCGCGGTGTGGCTGCGCTTCACCGTGCGCGCGGGGCGGCATCCGTCGGATGCGATGCACTGCGAGGCGCCGGCGCTGGACCGGCGGGTGGTCACCGATACCGGCGGGCATCGCACCGAGCGCTGGTTCATCCGCAGCGAAGTCCTGCTGGCAGGTAAGCGCTTCGAGACGGACATCAACCTGACCGATCGGCGGCACATGCTGTTCCCCATGCTGCTCGGTCGCAGCGCCCTGCACGGGCGCTTCATGGTCGACCCGGCGCGCGCCTACACCCAGCCCCGGCTGCCGCCGGGGCCCTTGGACCGTCGATGAAGATCGCCATCCTCTCGCGCAACGCGCGCTTGTATTCGACCCAACGGCTGGTGGACGCGGCGCGCGCGCGCGGCCACGTGGTGCGCGTGCTTGATCCGCTGCGCTGCTACGTGCGCATCGCGCCGGGCAGCGTGGCGATGCGCTACAAGGGCAAGCCGGTGCGCGACATCGACGCGGCAATCCCGCGCATCGGCGCGCAGAGCACCTTCTACGGCACTGCGGTGCTGCGCCAGCTGGAGACGATGGGCGTGTACACGCCGAACTCCTCCGACGCGGTGTTGCGCGCGCGCGACAAGCTGCGCAGCCTGCAGATACTCGCCGCGCAGGGCATCGCGATGCCGGTCACCGTGTTCGGCGACAACCCCGACGACACCGAAGACCTGCTGGCGATGCTGGGCGAGCCACCGCACGTGATCAAGCTCAACGAGGGCAGCCAGGGCAACGGCGTGGTGCTGGCCGAGAAGCGCAGCGCGTCGCAGAGCGTGATCGAGGCATTCCGCGGCCTCTACGCGAACTTCCTGGTGCAGGAGTTCATCGCCGAGGCGAAGGGCTGCGACCTGCGCTGCTTCGTGGTCGGTGGCAAGGTGGTGGCTGCAATGCAGCGCGAAGCCAGCGCAGGCGACTTCCGCGCCAACCTGCACCGTGGCGGCAGCGCGGTGGCGGTGAAGCTGAGCGCCGCGGAAAAACGCATCGCCGTGCACGCCGCCGAGGCGCTGGGCCTGGGCGTGGCCGGCGTCGACCTGCTGCGCTCCGATCGCGGCCCGCTGGTGCTGGAAGTGAACGCCTCGCCGGGACTGGAAGGCATCGAGGCCGCTACGGGCGTGGACGTGGCCAGTGCGATCATCGAACTGCTCGAGACGCAGGCGGGCGGCGCGCCACGCGTCTCGCGGCGCGGCAGGGCGAACGCGGCATGAACGCCGTTCGCGGGATTAACCCGGTCGTAACCCCCGAGCTCTTATAAACGATCCCGCTGTCGGTTTGCCGACACGGGCCGAGAGGTCCGGCAACGGTGGATGGCGGTAACGGGACGAGCCCTGTGCCCGGATGCGACGGCGACCTGCCGGCACATCCGGGTTTTTTCTTGGGTGATGCAGGCTGGCGGTCGGCCCCTGCGCGTTCAGGCCGGAGCCGGCTTGTCGCGAGTTTCGCGAGCCGCGAATGTTAAGCTTGCCGCCGGGGCCGGCCCATGCCGCCGGCGGCATCGCGGAGCGGCGCATGCGTGTACTGGTGATCGAAGACAACAGCGATATCGCGACCAACATCGGCGACTATCTGGAAGATCGTGGCCATGTGGTGGACTTCGCCGGCGACGGCGTCACCGGCCTGCATCTCGCGGTGGTGCACGACTTCGACGTGATCGTGCTGGACCTCACCCTGCCCGGCATGGACGGCCTCGAAGTGGCGAAGAAGCTGCGCCACGAGGCCCACAAGCAGACGCCGATCCTGATGCTCACCGCGCGCGACGCGCTGGAGCAGAAGCTCACCGGCTTCGAGTCCGGCGCCGACGACTACATGACCAAGCCGTTCGCGCTGCAGGAGCTTTCTGCACGCCTGGAAGTGCTGGCGCGCCGCGGCAAGGGTCCGCAGAGCCGCGTGCTCAAGGTGGCCGACCTCACCTACAACCTCGACACGCTCACGGTGAGCCGTGCAGGCAAGGCGATCCAGCTCAATCCGATCGGCCTCAAGCTGCTGCAGGCGCTGATGGAAGCCAGCCCCTCGGTGGTGACGCGGCAGGATCTGGAACAGAAGGTGTGGGGCGAGGAACTGCCCGACTCCGATTCGCTGCGGGTGCACATCCACGGCCTGCGTGCGGCAATCGACAAGCCCTTCGACAAGCCGCTGATCCACACGCGGCACGGTATCGGCTACAGGATGGTCGAGCCGGATGCAGTCCAGGCGTAAGCTCCGTTTCCGCCTCGTCCTTTCCTTCGCGCTGTTCGGCTTCGGCCTCAGCGTGCTGTTTGCCGTCGCCTCGCTGTACGTGCGTTCCAAGGTCGAGGACCAGCTGGTGGTGTCCGCGTTGCAGCACGATGTGGATCAGGCGGTCGATCAGATCATTGCGCATCCCGACCAGCAGACGCACTCCGAGTTACTGGAGGCTTGGTTCAAGAGCGATCGCACGCTCTACAAGATGCCCTTGGCCTGGCAGAACCTCAGTACAGGCGTACACGACATCACCGAGACCGACGCCAACGGCGTGCTGCGGCACTACAAGCTGGCGGTGCGGCGCAAGGACGGCATCATCGGCTTCGTGCGCTACGACGTGGGTCGCGAGGAGCTGGGCAAGCGCCAGCTGGTGACGGCGCTGATTGCAGTGGTGCTGCTGTTCAGCCTGCTGTCGCTGGCGATCGGGCTGTGGCTGTCGCGCAAGGTGCTGAAGCCGGTGACCCTGCTGGCGAGCCGCCTGCGCGATTTCCGCAAGGCCGGCAAAGCCGAGCCGCTGGCGCAGCATTTCGCCGACGACGAGGTGGGCGAGCTGGCGCACGCGCTGGACGAATACGCGGCGCGGCTCACCGCGATGGTGGAGCGCGACCGCGAGTTCAACTCCGACGTCAGCCACGAGCTGCGCACGCCGCTGGCAGTGATCGCCAGCACCACCGAACTGCTGCAGGGTTCGCCCGACCTCACCGACAAGCTGCGCGAGCGGCTGAAGCGCATCGAGCGCGCCTCGCGCCAGGCCACCGAGCTGATCGAGGCGCTGCTGCTGCTGTCGCGCGCCGAGCGGCGCGGTCCCACCCGCGGCGAGACCACCGAGGTGGCCAAGGTCGCCGCCGACGTGATCGAGAGCCAGCGCCCGCAGGTGCGCGGCAAGCCGATCGAGATCGAGCTGGCGGCACACGAGCCGGTCAGCGTCAACGCGCCGGCCTCGGTGCTGTCGGTGGCGCTCACCAACCTGATCGGCAACGCGATCAAGTACACGCTGGAAGGCACGGTGCGCGTCGAGGTGGGCGCGGGCCGCATCGAGGTGATCGATACCGGCCCCGGCATCAAGCCGGAGGATGCCGAGCGCCTGTTCCAGCGCGGCGTGCGCGGCGAGGGTGCCGGTGGCAGCGGCGCGGGGCTGGGCCTCGCCATCGTGCGCCGGCTGTGCGAGCTCTACGGCTGGGAGGTGTCGATGCGTCCGCGCACCGACGCAAACGGCGCGATCGCCTGCATCGTGTTCGCTTGAGCTTTCCGTGGGGGGCGCACGCTGTGCGCGAACGCTGCTGCTCCGATCAACAGCAAAGCTCTGCGCACAGGATGCGCTGCTGCGCGCTCAACGCAGCTTCAACACCAGCCAGGACAACAGCGCCAGCAGGTTGATGCCGAGGTGCGAGGCGGCGGGGCCGCCCACGGCGAGCACGAAGGCCTGGCTGCCGAAGTGCAGGGCCAGTCCCAGGTGCGGCGGCAGATGCAGCGTGGCGAACAGGTTGACGTAGCCGCCGCAGTGCAGCGCCCAGCTGAACACCGGCGTGGCTATCAGCGGCAGTTGCAGCAACTGCGCCCAACCCGACCAGCGCACGCCGCGCTCGCTGTTCTCCAGCAGCAGCACGCCGGCCACCAGCACGAAGGCATACAGCGCCAGCCCGATCAGGGCGACCACGCTGTCGTGCGCACGGAACGGCAGCAGGCGGTACAGCATCTGGATCATGCCGTAGCAGCCGCCGGCGACTTCGAGGATGCCGATCAGGCGGAACAGGATCTGGCGCACGCGCGACCTCGCAGGCAAAGGCGTGCAGCTTACGCGATCAAGACGCCGCGTGCTTCCTCCACGATGGCATGCGGCACGAAGCATGCGCTGTCTTTCGTGATCGGCGTGGCATCTTCGCGCAGGCCCATGCCGCAGGCGCGGTCCCCCACCACCCAGCTGCCGATCAGCGGATAGCGGCCGTCGAAGGCGGTGAGCGGCTGGCAGGCCTGGCGGATGCACGGGCCGCCGTAGGGGCCGCCGGTGGCGAGCTCGCTGCCGTCCGGGAGCCGCATCGCGATGTTCGCGCCCTCGCGCGAATGCAGCGGCTTGCGTACCCAGCCCGGCGGCAACGCACTGCCGTCGTCGAACATCGCAGGCAGCAGGTTGGGATGGCCGGCGTGCGCCTCCCACAGCAGCGGCAGGATGCCCTTGTTGCTGAGGATGGCCTTCCACGGCGGCTCGATCAGCTGCAGGCCCGAGCGTGGCAGGTACCGGCCGAAGGGTTCGCGGAACAGGTCTTCCAGCGGGTACAGCTTGAACAGGCAGCCGATCACCCGGTCGTCGAGGTCGGTGTAGCGGCCGTCGGCGGTGATGCCGATATCCTCGATCGCCAGCAGCTCGCCATCGATGCCGGCCTGCAGCGCGCAGTCGCGCAGATAGTCGACGGTGCCCTGGTCTTCCGCCGAGTCGCGCATGGCGGCGAAACGGAACGGCCGCGCCACGCCGCGCGCGATCGCGCCGAATGCCTCCACCAGTGATTCCTGGACCGAGTTGAACTGGTCGGCGCCGGCGGGCAGCGCGCCTGCGGCGAGCTGGTCCTCCAGCCACCGCCACTGGAAGAACGCCGCCTCGAACAGCGAGGTCGGCGTGTCGTAGTTGAGTTCGTAGAGCCTGGCGGGGCCGGTGCCGTCGTAGGCGAAGTCCATGCGTCCGTAGAGGTGCGGCTGGCGTTCGCGCCAGCTGCGCGCGATCCAGTCGCGGAAGTCCTCCGGGATGGCCAGCCTTTCCATGTCGCGTTCGCTGCCCACCACGCGTTCGACCATGTCCAGCGCCATCGCGTGCAGCTCCCCGGTGGGCGCCTCGATGTCGCGTTCGATCTCGCGCAGGCTGAACGCGTAGTACGCCGTCTCGTCCCAGTACGGCGCGCCGGCGATGGTGTGGAAGCCGAAACCGCAATCGGCGGCCTTGGCACGCCAGTCGGGGCGCTCGGCACAGGCGACGCGGCGCATCAGCCGCCGGCGCCGCGGCTGCCGGCGGATTCGCCGAAGCCGCCGCGGCTCACCGTGACCGCGCGATCCGGCGTGGCGTTGATCGGCACCATCGCGCCCCCTGCGCCGCTGCGGTACACGCCGCCGCCGTAGGCGCCGCTGCTGCTGCCGCCCGGGTCCGGGCGGCGCCAGCCGCCGCTGCCGTCGCGGAACGCCGGCGCGCTGTTGAAGGCGCTGGTGGCCGTGCCGTTGCGCAGCATCTGCGACAGGAAGAAGCCGGTCATCATCGGGCCGAAGAACGAGTGGTTGCCGCCGTCGCTGCGCTCCACGCACTTGTCCGCGCCGTAGTTCGCCTCGCATTCCGCGCGGCTGGCGTAGCGGGGCGCGTCGGTGGCCGCCTCCTGGCTGGCCTTGGCGAACGCCTGCTTGCAGGTGGCGCTGTCGTTGGTCGCCGCCACGCAGGCCTCGACCGATGTGTACAGGCCCTGGCGCGAGGCCTCCGAATCGGAGTTGCACGCGGTCAGCAGCAGCGGGGCGCTGCCCATCAGCAGCAGCGCGGCGGTGCGGGATCGTTTCATGGTTGCGTTTCGCAGGAAATTCCGCCGAGTGTGGCAGTTCGCGCGTGACTCAGGAAGCCTTCGGCCGGGCCGGCTCAGTCGAGCGCGCCGGCCAGTTCGTGCAGGTCGGCAATGTGCTCGTCCCACCAGCGTGCCTCGGCCACGAACGGGAACGCGGCGGGGAAGGCGGGATCGTGCCAGCGTCCGGCGATCCAGCCCGCGTAGTGCAGCTGGCGCATCGCGCGCAGCGCAGGCACCAGCGCGAGTTCCGCATGGTCGAAGTCGCGCAGTTGGCTGTAGCCGTCCAGCAAGGCGCGCAGCGCCGCGTCGTCGCTGGCGAGCATCCACAGGTCCTGCACCGCCGGGCCCATGCGTGCGTCGTCGAGATCGACGAAGTGCGGGCCGGCGTCGGTCCACAGGATGTTGCCGGGATGGCAATCGCCGTGCAGACGCAGGCCGCGCACGGGGCCGACGGCATCGAAGCGTGCGGCCACCGCCACGTCGAGCCGCTGTGCGGCGTTGAGGTAGGCGGCGTGCAAGTGTGCGGGCAGCAGCGGCGAGGCCAGCACGGCCTGCATCGGTTGCGTGATCAGCGTGGCGCGGTCGAGCGTGCCGCGATGCGCGAACGGGCGGCGCGCGCCCACCGCATGCAGGCGCGCGAGCAGGCGGCCCAGCCACTCCAGTTGCTCGCGCGATTCCAGCGCCGGCGCCCGGCCGCCGTGGCGCGGCGCCAGCGCGTAGCGGAAGCCGCCGTGCCGCAGCAGGGTGCTTCCGTCGAACGCGAGCGGCGCCACCATCGGCACTTCGTCTTCGGCCAGCTCCCGCGCGAAGGCATGTTCTTCTTCAATCGCGGCATCGCTCCAGCGGCCGGGGCGGTAGAACTTCGCGATCACCGGCGCGGCATCCTCGATGCCCACCTGCCACACGCGGTTCTCGTAGCTGTTGAGCGCGAGCAGGCGGCCGTCCGGCCACAGGCCGCAGGCGCCCACGGCGTCGAGCACCAGGTCGGGGGTGAGGCCCGCGTAAGGCATGTCGTTCAACGCGGCGCCACCACGTCGACCGGCACCACCGCCATGGTGATGCGCGACACGCAGACCAGCCGCTGCCGCTCGTCCTCGATGCGGATCTCCCACACCTGGGTGCTGCGGCCCAGGTGCAGCGCCTTCGCGGTGCCGGTGACCGTGCCTTCGCGCACGCCGCGCACGTGGTTCGCGTTGATCTCCAGGCCCACCGCGCGGGACTTCGCCGGGTCGAGCGTGAGCATCGCCGCGGTGCTGCCCAGCGTCTCGGCCAGCGCCACCGAGGCGCCGCCGTGCAGCAGGCCGTAGGGCTGGTGGGTGCGGCTGTCCACCGGCATCGTGCCGCGCAGCCAGTCCTCGCCGACGCCGGTGATGCGGATGCCCAGCACCTCCATCAGCGTGTTCGCGCTCCACGCGTTGATGCGCGCCAGATCGGTGTCCTGCTGCCAGATGCTCATGCCCGGTCCTCGTGAAACAGGGGTGCATTGTCGGCCGACCACCGTCGCGGCGACAATGCGCGGGTGTTCACCGTCACCCTGCAAAGCACCGGGCGTCGCTTCGACGTGGCCGCGGGCGAAACCGTGCTGGAAGCCGCGCAGCGCGCCGGCATCGCCTTGCCGTACTCCTGCCGGGCCGGCGTCTGCGGCAGCTGCAAGGCCACCTTGCTGGCCGGCCGTTGCGAGTACCCGCGCAACCCGCCGCTGGCGCTGGACGCCGACGAGCGGGCGCACCACGCCGTGCTGCTGTGCCAGGCGGTGCCGGCCAGCGACCTCGTGCTGGAAGCGCGCGAGGTGGCCTCGGTGGAAGACATCGCACGCCGCCGCCTCGATGTGCGCGTGGCCGGGAAGCGCCTGCTGGCCCCCGACGTGACCGGCCTGCATTTGCTGCCCGTCGACGGCGAGCAGCGCCTGCGGTGGCTGCCCGGGCAATACCTCGACGTATTGCTGGACGAGGGGCGCCGCCGGCCGTTCTCGATCGCCAACGGTCCGCAGCCGGACGGCGTGATCGAGCTGCACGTGCGCCATGTCGCCGGGGGGGGCTTCACGACGCGGGTGGCAGGCGGCCTCGCGGTGGGCGACACGCTGCGGATCGAAGGGCCGCTGGGCACCTTCGTGGCGCGCGAGGACTCCGAGCGGCCCATGGTCTTCATGGCCGGCGGCACTGGCATCGCGCCGGTGAAGGCGATCGTCGAGCACTTCCTCGCGCTGGGCACCCGCCGCGCGATGGACGTGTACTGGGGCGTGCGCCACGCGGCCGATCTGTATCTGCGGCCGCAGATCGAGGCCTGGCAACGGCAGGCTCCGCGCCTGCGTTTCCACGCCGTGCTGTCCGACGTGGCGCCGGACGCCGCCGCGCCGCTGCGCACCGGGCTGGTGCACGAGGCGGTGCTGGCCGACCACCCCGATCTTTCCGGCCACGACGTGTACATGAGCGGGCCGCCCGCGATGATCGACATCGCGCGCCACCGCTTCGTGGCGGCGGGCCTGCCGGAGGACCGGCTGTATTACGACTCGTTCGACTACGCTCCGGACGTGCTGGCGCAGATCATCGCCAAGCGCGCGGGATTCCACGTGTAGGCGCCTTGCGCGCGGATGTTTTCCGCTGCGCCCAGGTGCCGGAGCCGTCGCGCAGCGGGGGCGCCCCTACCGGCCCTTGGCCACCGGCAGCTGCGCCGCGTGCCAGGAAAGCACGCCACCGCCCAGGATGTAGACCTTCTGGAAGCCGGCCTTGACCAGCCGCTGTGCGGCCTTCACCGAATTGCCGCGGCCATCCTTGTCCATCACCACCACCGGCAGATCCTTGGCCTTGGCCAGGTCCTTGTGCTCGGGGTCGAACTGGCTCATCAGCACATGGCGTGCGCCGGGCACGTGCATCTTCTCGAAGTCGGCGATCGCCGAGAGGTCGATCAGCAGCGGGCTTTCCCGGTTGATCAGCAGGGTCAGGCCAGCCGGCGTCAGCTCCCTGCTCTTGCCGAACAGCAGGCCGACCTGCACCACGATCAGCGCGACCAGCAGGATCGCGAACAGCGCGGCCAGCGCCGCATGGTTGCCGATGAACTGTGGCAGCTTGTGCAGGAAATCTTGCATGTCGGGTCCACGGGCGCGACGATCGCGCCGGTACGGTCAAACCGGCAATTATACGGACATCCGTTGCCGCCATCAGTCCGGCCGCCATCAGTCCTGCTGGATGTCCGGCAGGCCGCTTTCCAGCCACCAGCGCTTGAGCTTCTCGTCGTAGCGCCAGACCTGGCGCACGGTGATGCTGCGCTCGGCCTGGGTGTGGATGTTGACGAAGCTGATCCGCACGGTCTGCTGGACCTCGTTGTCGCCCAGCGGCACCGGGCCGGCGCCGTCGTCGTAGTCGCTCACCTGCACCTGCCGGTAGCGCGCCAGGTCGAAGTCGGTGGGCGGGTGCGCCTTGAGCTCGGCGGGATCCACGAACTGCAGCGCACTCTGCAGGCCGTTCCAGCGCACCGCGTTGCCGTAGGCGGTGAGCGTGGAGGTCAGGGCGTCGTTGCGCATGTTGGCGGCGCAGCCGGCCAACACCAGGACGACGCCGGCGGCGAGCGGAAGCAGGAGTTGGCGCATGGTGATTCTTCCCCGGGGAACCGCGCCATTCTGCGGCCACGCGCACGCGGCTTCAATCAGGGATCAATCGGGCGCAGCTTGGCCACGAAGCGGGCGGTCAGCGTGGCGGCGGGATGGGCGTCCGCACCGGGTACCCGGCAATCCACCTCGATGCGTGCCTTGCCGCGTGCACGCAAGGTGTCAAGGAACGTGGTCCAGTCCATCCCTTCCGCCAGCCGTGCCTCGGCGCGGAAGTCCGCCCACACAGGCTGCAGGTAGCGCACCGTCGATTCGCCCACGAACACGTCGCAGTCGTAGCCGTGCCGGCGCAGCGCCAGCTCCACCAGGCCCCAGCCGCACAACGTCATCAGGCTCACCAGGCTGCCGCCGAACGCGCAACCCTTGTCGTTGGCGTTCGGCGCCAGCGGCGCGCCCAGCACCAGCAGGCCGTCGTCGTGTGCCTGCAGCTCCAGGTCCATCGCCCGTGCCAGCGGAATCCTGTCGCGGATGAAGCGAGCCAGGTCCTGCGCGGCGTCGATGCTCGGGTCTAGCGGCGATGGGTTCACGGGCGATCCATGGGCGGGCGATGGCAGCCGCTACACTGCGGGCTGGCCGAATCATGCAGATGTGGGGCGCGCGTGGTTTCCTCAAGTGCAAGCAAGCCGCCGGCCTTGCGCGGTCGCGTGGTGGTGATCACCCGCCCGGCTGGTACCGCCGCCGCGCTGTCGCGGCGGGTGCGTGCGTGCGGCGGCGTACCGCTGTTGCTGCCGGGGCTGTCGCTGCGCGGCATGACGGAGGACACTGGGCTGCGTGCGGCGATGCGCGCAGCGCTGGGCGATGACGTGCTGGTGTTCACCAGTCCCGCCGCGGTGCGTTTCGCCGCGGCCCTGGCCCCCCTGCGCACGAAGGCCGCGGTGCTGGCGGTGGGGCAGGGCACGACGCGGGCCTTGCGCCGGCATGGCGTGTCCGCGCAGGCGCCGTCGCGGCAGGACAGCGAAGGGCTGCTCGACCTGCCGGTTGCGCAGGTCCTGCGTGGCAGGCGCGTGGCCCTGGTCGACGCGCCCGGCGGCCGCGGTGTACTGCGCGAACAGCTGGTCGCGCGCGGCGCGCGTCTGCGCGAAGTGCGGGTGTACCGGCGCGTGCCGCCGCGGCTGGATCGACGGCACGTCGACGCCGTACGGGCCCTGCCGCGTTCGGCGCGCGTGCTGCTTTCCAGCGCCGAGGCGCTGCGGAACCTCGTTGAACTGTTGCCCGCACCGGCGCTGGCGCGCCTGCGCGCGGCGGTGGCCGTGACCAGCAGCCCGCGACTGGCGCAGGCGGCACGCGCGGCGGGTTTCGTGCGCATCGTGCAGGCCGAATCCGCGCTCGCCGCCGAGCTGCTCAGGGTCGCGGCGTTGCGCTGATCGTTTCACGGCCTTGCAACGAACGCCGCGGGCCTGCCTGCTAGCATTCCGGGCATGACCGAACACGAATCCGCACCGTCTGTCACGCCTGCGTCCACGCCGCGTGCCACGAAACCCGCGCCCCGCGCCGCCGCTCCTCGGGGCGGCAGCATCGCGCTGGCCCTGTTGCTGGCCTTGCTGGCTTTGCTCGCAGCCGGTTACGTGGGCTGGCGCCAGTGGCAGCAGAAAGTCGGCGTCGATGCCGCCGTGCTGAACACGATGAAACTGCTCCATCGCGTGAATGCGCTGGAACACAGGCTGGACGACCTCAAAGGCGGCAATGCCAGCGTTGCCCAACGCCTGGATGCGACCGACCAGCTCGACCGCTCATTGCAGGCTGCGCAGCAGTCGCAGGGCGATCGGCTGCGTCAGCTGGAAGACGCGGTGGGCAAGCTTTCCGAAAACACGCTTTCCGCGCGCGACGCCACCTTGCTTGACGAGACCGAATCGCTGCTGCGCATGGCCAAGGAACGCTACGAGTTGTTCCACGACGCGCAGGGCGCGGCGGCGGCCTATGCGCTGGCCGCGCAGACACTGGCTGCGGTGAGCGACGGCGCGTTTGCGGGCTTGCGACAGAGCGTCGAGGCGGAACGCCGCGCCCTGCTGGCCAGCCAGCCGACCGGCCAGGCCGAGGCGCTGGCCACGCTCACGGCGCTTCGCGGTGTATTGCCCACGCTGCCCCTGAAGCCTCTGGACGCGCCGGCGAGCGCGTCATCGGCCAGCGCGTGGTCGCGTATCGGCCGCGCACTGGCCGGCGTGGTCAGCGTGCAACGCGACAACGGCGCGCCGCTGGCAGTGGCCGACGCGCGCTTCGCCCGCGAACTGGTGGCGCTGGACCTGGCACAGGCGCAGGCGGCGCTGCTCGCGCACGATCCCGCGGCCTGGGCCGCCGCCTTGCGGCGCGCCGACGACGGGCTCGCCGCCCAATTCGACGGCGGCGCCGACGCCGTGCGGCAGGCGCGCGCCACACTCAGGCAACTGGCCGATGCCCTGCCCGACAACGCACCAGTGCAGCTGGGCGCCGCACTCACCGAGCTGCGCAACCTGCGCGCGGTGCATGCGCTGTCGAACAACCCGGCGCCTGCCGCCAGCACGGCGATGCCGGCGCACGCGGCGGGAGCCGCGCGATGAACCTGTGGCGCTGGATCCTGCTGCTGGTGGCCGTGGCCGTGCTGGCGGCGTTCGGCTGGCACTGGGTGGCGGTCGATCCCGGCTACGTGCTGGTGCGCCTGCGCGGTTGGCGCGTGGAGACCACGGTGGTTGCCGCCGTGCTGATCCTGCTCGTGGCCTGGGTCGTGCTCGTCCTCGCGTGGCGGCTGCTGCGCTGGCCGTTCGGCGCGCTGTCGCGGCGGCACCGCCGGCTCAGCCGCAAGCGGCTGGCCGAGGGCCTGATCGCGTTGATGGAAGGTCGCCATGGCGACGCCGAACGCGACCTCAACCGCGCCTCGCGGCTGGATGCGCTGCGCGGCGTGGCGTTGCTGGCTTCCGCCGAAGCCGCCTCGCGCCGCGGCGAACACGGCCGGGCGCTGGAGACCCTCGCGGAAGCCTCGCAGGCTGCGCCGCAGGCCGCCCGCGTGCTGCGCGCCCGCGTACTGCGCCGCGACGGCAAGGCCGCGGAGGCGCTGGCCCTGCTCGTGCCCGACGCCGACAAGTCCGCGCTGCCGCCCGGTGGCTGGCGCGAACTGGCGCTCTCCGCGCTGGCCGCGGGCGACACCCGCCGCGCGCTCGCTGCCCTGGAGCCGCTGCAGAAAAGCGGGGCGCTCGGCACGCGCGGCTATGCCGCGCTGGAAGCGAGGGTGCTGGCCGCCGCCATCGACGCCGCGCCCGACGGCGCCGCGCTCAACACGCTGTGGTCGTCACTGCCCAAGGCCCAGCGCCGCGCCCCTGCCGCCATCGACGCCTACGCGCGCCGTGCCGCCGGGTTCGGCCTGGTGCTGCCGGCGATGGACGAACTCGAGTCGGCGCTGCGCCGCGAATGGTCGCCGGAACTGGTGGAAGCCTACGGCGTGCTGGCCGGCGGGGACCTTGAGGCGCGCCTGCGCCGCGCCGAAAGCTGGCTGTCCGATCACCCCAACGACGCGACCCTGCTGCTCGCCACCGGCCGCATCTGCGTGCGCGCCAAGCTGTGGGGCAAGGCCCGCCGATACCTCGAACGCTCGCTGGCACTGGAACCCGGCGCGGGGGCGTGGGAGGCGCTGGGCGACGCCTGGCAAGGCCAGGGCGACGCCAGCCAGGCCCAACGCTGCTACCGAAACGCGTTGGCGATGGCCCGCGGCGAAACCGTGCGTCCGGGGCCAGGGCCGGCCGGTGGCGTGATCGACACCAGCGCCATCGCGGTGGAGGAGCGCGACGAACATGGAGTGCCGCGGTTGCGAGGCTAGGAGCATGGATGCCTGGTCGGGCATCTCCGGTACAAACCGTCTCGGTCGGTGTGCCCCTGCGGCTGCGTCGGCGCCGGGGGGCGGTCCCCGGGACCGGGCTTTTCCTTGCACTCCCAGGCGTTTGGGTGCATAGAGGCCTACGGGCCCCTTGACATACCTTCCGTGTCCCGCCGGCCACGGCCCGGGCTGGCATCACCCGTCTGGAGCGACCATGGCTACCGCGATCCTGGAGAAGCTTGCTGCTGCCCCCCGTTATCCCACCCTGCGCGTCACCGAGAGTTCGGATGCCGCCGTGCACTGGTGCCACATGCATGCCGACCTGGCCACCTCGCCCGGCCGTGCCTGCTTCAAGCCGGCACTCGTTGCCGACATCCTGCAGTACCAGAACGTCCTGGGCGACCGCTTGCGCCGCGAGCGCATGTTCGGCGAAGCCGGGCTGCGGCACGTGGTGATCGCTTCCGACTGCGATGCGTTCAATCTCGGCGGCGACCTGGAGTATTTCTGCGACGCGATCCGCCACCAGAACCGTCCGGCGCTGCTGACCTATGCCCGGCAGTGCGTGCGCGGGGTGCATGCTTTCCATGCCGGGCTGGATGCCGACGCGCACAGCATCGCCCTGGTGCAGGGCGATGCGCTGGGCGGCGGCTTCGAGGTCGCTCTGAGCTGCCACACCATCGTGGCGGAGGAAGGCGTCGGCATGGGGCTGCCGGAGGTGCTGTTCGACCTGTTCCCCGGGATGGGAGCCTATTCCTTCCTGTGCAAGCGCATCCCGCCGCACAAGGCCGAACAGCTGATGCTGAGCGGCGATGTGCTGTCCAGCGAAGAGCTCTACAAGATGGGCCTGGTGGACGTCCTGGCTCCGCGCGGGCAGGGCGTGCAGGCGGTGGAGGAAGTGATCCGTGGCAACCGCCGCATCCCGCACGCGCGCATGGCCATGCATCGGGTCCGGGCGCTGGCCCAGCCGGTGACGCTGGAAGAGATGATGGCCATCACCGAGATCTGGGTGGACACCGCGCTGCAGCTCGGTGAAAAGTCGCTGCGGACCATGGAGCGGCTGGTGCGTGCGCAGTACCGCCGGCACGGCGAACCGACCGCGGCGCAGGCCTGATCATGGCTGCTGCGGGTTCTCCTCGCGCGCGGGTGTCCAGCTCCCGCGCGCTTGCAGCGCTTGTTCGCCGTCGTGCAGGCGCTGGGTCAGGCTCTCGCAATGGCGCCGCCAGTCGCGATCCAGCTCGAAGGCGGTCATCCGCATCAGGGCGCCGCTCAGGCCGGCACATTGCACCAGGCCGAGATTCCCGGCGATGCCCTTCATGGCGTGGGCGTGCTCGCGGAACTGGTCCCAGTCGCCCTCTGCCCCGGTCTGGCGCATCTTTGCCAGCGCCACCCGAGCGTCGGCGATGCATTGGCTGATGAAGTCGGCTTCGAAGGCCTTGCCCATGCCGAGCGATGCCAGTTCGTCCAGAACCGAGGGGTCCAGCACCTCCGCGGAAGAAGCATGCGCGACCGGGTGCGGGCTCTCCTGTTCCTCGCCGTCCGTGCCACTCAGGATTGCGGCGATGGCGTCGAGCAGTCTTCCGGCGGCAAAGGGCTTGGTGATGAACGCGCGGGCGCCGGCGTCGCGGCAGGCCTGGGCCGACTCGGGGGTGGCATCGGCGCTGATGATCACCACCGGGGTGCGGGCGCGGGAGCCCGCTTCCATCACACGCAGCTGACGCAGCAGGTCGATGCCGCTCAGCGACGGCATGTGCAGGTCCAGCAGTGCCAGCTCGAAGCCGCCACCTGCCAGCGCGTCGAGCGCGACTTCGCCGTCCTCCACCGTCATCACCCGATGCCCGGCCTTCTGCAGCACGCCCTGCAGCAGCAGGCGGTTGGCTGCGTGGTCGTCGGCGACCAGGACGCGGGCCGACTTGATCCGTGCGCGATGGCGCGAAAACGGATCGGCGAACGCGATGACGTTGTGTGCGGTCGACGGGGAAGGCGACATGCGCGCGTCCGCGGCCTGCGGCATGCCGCTGCCGGATGTGCGCGCGGACTCGACGGCAAGATCGAACGGCAGCTCGACCCAGAAGCTGCTGCCGACGTTCTCGTGGCTTTCGAACCCGATCGATCCCCCCATGGCCTCGGTCAGGCCCTTGGCGATCGTGGTGCCCAGCCCACTGCCCTGGTGCTTTCGGACCAGGCTGTTGTCGACCTGCTCGAAGGCCTCGAACAGCCTGGCGCGCGCCGACGCGGGAATGCCGATGCCGGTATCCGACACCGTGAAACGCAGGCGTACCTGCCCTGCGCCGACCACGGCCGATTTCGCCACCGTCATGTGGACCTCGCCCGATGCGGTGAACTTGATCGCGTTGCTGAGCAGGTTCACCAGCACCTGTTGCAGGTGATGGGCGTCGCCGCGCAGCTGCGTCGGCACTTCCCGCATCACCGTCACCGCGTAGTCCAGCCGCTTCGAGCGCGCCTCGGGGCGCAGCATCAGGTTGATCTGCTCCAGCAGGGCATGCAGGTTGAAGCTCTCCTGCTTCAGCCGCAGCTTGCCGGCCTCGATCGCCGAGATGTCCAGCACGTCCTCCACCAGCGCCAGCAGCGAGCGGCTGGCGGCCTGGATGGTTTCCAGGTAGCCGCGCTGCTCCGCGTCCAGCCGGGTGCTCGCCAGCAGCTCCGACATGCCCGACAGCCCGTTCAGCGGCGTGCGGAACTCGTGGCTCATGTTGGCGAGGAAGCGGCTCTTGGCCAGGTTGGCGCGCCGGGCTTCCTCGATCGCGGCGGTCAGCGCCTTGAGCAGGGCGGCGAAGTACAGCGGTACCGCGACCAGGCCGAGCAGCAAACCCCAGGACAG
>Ga0187815_10000393_pt1 | contig 21240 bp, 22 predicted proteins | sample NC_S_5_FD_132962 | JGI IMG/M metagenome (GOLD analysis project Ga0187815, IMG submission 132962) | Wetland sediment microbial communities from Neuse River Estuary, North Carolina, USA - ASW-S_5 | ecosystem: Environmental > Aquatic > Freshwater > Wetlands > Sediment | place: USA: North Carolina...
GAACGCGGCTTCGGAATATCTGCAACTCTCCCGCGAGAGTGCCGACGAACTGGTACGTCGGCACGCGCCGCTGGTCCGGCGGATCGCCTATCACCTGATGGGGCGGTTGCCGGCCAGCGTCGACGTGGGCGACCTGATCCAGGCGGGAATGATCGGTTTGCTGGAAGCGGCACGCCATTTTGCCCACGACAAGGGCGCGAGCTTCGAGACGTTTGCGGGCATCCGCATCCGTGGCGCGATGCTGGACGAACTGCGCCGCGCCGACTGGACGCCGCGCTCGGTGCACCGCAAGACCCGCGAGGTGGCCGAGACGATCCGCCAGATCGAGGCCGAGACCGGCGCCGAGGCGGACGACGCCGAGGTGATGCGCCGGCTCGGCATCAGCGCGGAGGAGTACCACCAGGTGCTCGCCGATGCGGCCTGCTCGCGCCTGCTCAGCCTCACCGCCTCGGACGACGGCGCGGAGACCGGCGTGCTCGACGTGGCCGACGAGAACAGCCTGGGGCCGGACGAAGGCATCGAACACGACGGCATGCGCGAGGCGCTGGTCGAGGCCATCACCGCGCTGCCCGAACGCGAGCAGTTGGTGATGTCGCTGTACTACGAGCAGGAATTGAACCTCAAGGAAATCGGTGCCGTGCTTGGCGTGAGCGAGTCGCGGGTGTGCCAGATCCACGGCCAGGCCGTGATCCGGTTGCGCGCGCGGCTGGCCGACTGGCGCGACTGAGCAAACGCCACCCACCATCTCTGGGGCCGCACGCCGGCCCATCGCACGCGGAGCAGACGTTTGGACAAGAACATGAAAATCCTGGTGGTGGACGATTTCTCCACCATGCGGCGCATCGTCAGGAACCTTCTGGTCGAACTGGGCTTCACCAACACCCTGATCCAGGAAGCCGACGACGGCGAGAACGCCTTGACCGCGCTGCGCAGCCAGCCGTTCGACCTGGTGGTGACCGACTGGAACATGCCGAACATGACCGGCATCGACCTGTTGCGCGCGATCCGCGCCGAGGCCGCGCTGAAGGGCCTGCCGGTGCTGATGGTGACGGCCGAGAACAACCGCGACCAGATCATCGCCGCCGCCCAGGCCGGCGTGAACGGCTACATCGTCAAGCCGTTCACCGCCGTCACCCTCAAGGAAAAGCTCACCAAGATCTTCGAACGGATCGCCGCCAGCGGAGCCAGCGCATGAATGCCGTACTTCCCCTCGCCGTCGACGAGAGCCTGCCGCCCGAGTTGCGCGAATTGCTGAACAGCCCGGAAGGCCCCGCCTTCGAGCTGGCGCTGGACACCATGGTGCGCCAGCGCGAGCAGCACCTGTTCCGCGCGCTGGGTCAGCTTGCCCGCGAACTGCACGACGCCGTGCGCCGCCTCGGCGGCGAACTGGCGCAGGAAGGCGTGCCCGGCATCGTCGCCGACGCGCGCCAGCACCTGCAGGACGCGCTGGAGATGAGCGCAAGCGCCGCGCACCGCAGCCTCGATTTCGCCGAGCGCATGCGGCCGCAGGCCGAGTCGCTGGCGTGCAATGCCGGCGCGATGCTGCAGCGGAGCGACAGTGGCGAACCGGCCGCCGCGCTGGCGCGCGAGGCCGCCGAATTCGCCGGCAACTGCCGCGCCGGCCTGGCCGACATGGTGCTGGCGCAGTCCTGGCAGGACCTCACCGGCCAGCGCATCAAGAAGGTCGCCAGCTTCATCGGCACGGTCGAATCCTCGCTGCTGGAACTGGTGCGCCTCACCGGTGCGCTGGCCGGCGTCGAGGCGCCGCTCGACGTGGCCAAGGTGACCAGCCAGGAGGACGCCGACCGTCTGCTCAGCGAATTCGGGTTCTGACGGATGGGAGCGCGGTGAACGCGGATTTCGACAACGAGCTGCGCCAGGATTTCCTGGTCGAGGCCGGCGAACTCGTCGAGCGGCTGGGCGAGCAACTGGTCGGGCTGGAAGCGGCGCCGCGTGACGGCGAGCTGCTGAATGCCGTGTTCCGCGCCTTCCACACGGTCAAGGGCGGCGCCGGCTTCCTCGCGCTGGAGCCGATGGTGCTGCTGTGCCATCACGCCGAGGACTTGCTCAACGAGGCCCGCAACGGCGCCGTGCTGCTCGACGCCGGCTACATGGACGCGCTGCTGCAGACGCTGGACCTGCTCGGCGAGATGATGGCCGCGCTCGGCGCCGGCGCACCGCTGGCAATGCCGCCGGCGGCGCTGCTGCAAGCGCTGCTGCCGCGCAGCGCCGCGGCCACCGTCGCGGCGCCGCCCGCATCGGCGCCCGCGCCGGCTGGCAGCACCATCGACGACAGCGAGTTCGAGGCCTTGCTCGATAGCCTGTACGGCGCCGCCGCGCCAGGTACGGTCGAACCGGCGCCGCTACCGCCGGCACCGGCCACATCGGCGACGATCGACGACGACGAATTCGAGGCGCTGCTGGACAGCTTGCATGGCAAGGGCGGACAGCCCGGCCTGGACAGTGTTGGCGGACAGCACGGCATTGTCGCCGCGCCGGTCGCGGCGCCTGCACCCGCGCAAACGCCTGCCGCCGCGCCCGCCCCGGCGGCACGCCACGCGGCCCCGGTCGCCGAGAACACCGTGCGCGTGGACACCGCGCGGCTAGACCTGCTGGTCAACCATGCCGGCGAACTGGTGCTGGCGCGCAACCGCCTGCTCAGCCTCGCCGCCCGTCTCGGCAGCGAGGCGCTGGCCGAGGCGGCCGGCGAGCTGGACCGCATCACCGACGAACTGCAGGGCGCGGTGATGGGCATGCGCATGCAGCCAGTGGGCCGCCTGTTCCAGCGCTTCCCGCGCATCGTGCGCGACCTCGCGCGCCAGCTCGGCAAGGAAGTGGAGCTGGTACTGGAAGGCGAGGGCACCGATCTCGACCGCAGCCTGGTCGAGGCGCTGGCCGATCCGCTGATCCACCTGCTGCGCAACGCGCTCGACCACGGCGTGGAGCTGCCCGACGCGCGCGAACGCGTGGGCAAGCCGCGCAAGGGCCGGGTGTGCCTGTCGGCCAGCCAGCGCGGCGAGCGCATCGTGATCGCGGTGAGCGACGACGGCCGCGGCATGGACCCGGAGATCCTGCGCCGCAAGGCGGTAGAGAAGGGCGTGATCGACGCGGCGCAGGCCGCGCGGCTCAGCGAGGCCGAGTGCTATGAGTTGATCTTCCGCCCCGGCTTCAGCACCGCCGCCACGGTGTCGGACGTTTCCGGCCGCGGCGTCGGCATGGACGTGGTGAAGACCCGCGTGGCCGAGCTCGGCGGCACGCTGCAGGTGCATTCGCGCCTCGGCCACGGCAGCGAGCTGGAACTGGCGGTGCCGCTCACCCTGGCCGTGCTGCGCGTGCTGATGGTGCGCACGGGCAGCCGCCTGCTCGCCCTGCCGCTGGGCAACGTGGAAGAGGTGTTCGAGCTAGACGACGGCCAGGACTGCCTGCTCGACGGCCGTCTGGTCGCCCGCCACCGCGGCCGCGCGCTGCCGCTGGTCGACATGGTCGACTGGGCCGGCGTGGCGCCCGAGGCGGTGCGTCACGTGGCGGTGCTGCACATCGGCCACCAGCGGCTGGGCTGCCTGGTGCACCAGGTGCTCGGCCGCGAGGACGTCATCGTCAAGCCGCTCGGACACCTGTTCGACGGCGTGCCGGGTGTCGCCGGCGCCACCGTCACCGGCGACGGCCGGCTGGCGCTGGTGATGGATCTGGCCGGCCTGGCCGATGGCGCCGCGCAATCCCACGCTCCCCTCGCGCAGACCGGCTGAGCATCATGGATCTGATCAGCATCATCGGCACGATCCTGGCCTTCGTGGTCATCATCGTGGGCACCATCCTCAAGGGCTCCACCGTCGACGCGCTGTGGAATCCCGCGGCGTTCGTGATCGTGTTCCTCGGCACGCTGGCGGCCCTGCTGGTGCACAACCACGGCAAGGTGCTCAGGCATGCGCTGCGCATGATGGCCATGATCTACCGCCCGCCGCAGCACCGGCCGGCCGACCTGATCAGCCGCATCGTGGGCTGGAGCGAAATCTCGCGCCGGCAGGGCCTGCTGGGCCTGGAGCCGCAGATCGAGGCCGAAGCCGATCCGTTCGTCAGCAAGGGGCTGCAGCTGCTGGTCGACGGCGGCGAGCCGGAGGCGATCCGCGGCGCGCTGGAGGTGGACCTGGAAACGCGCGAGGCGATCGACCTCGCCGGCGCCAAGGTGTACGAGATGGCCGGTATCTACTCGCCCACGCTGGGCATCATCGGCGCGGTGATGGGCCTGATGGCGGTGATGCAGAACCTCGCCGACCCGTCCAAGCTCGGCCACGGCATCGCCGCCGCCTTCGTGGCGACGATCTACGGCGTGGCGCTGGCCAACCTGTTCATGCTGCCGATGGCGGCGCGGCTGAAGAGCCTGATCCACAAGCAGACGCGGATGCGCGAGATCCTGATCGAAGGCCTGGTGTCGATCGCCCAGGGCGACAACCCGCGCCAGATCGAGTCGCGCCTGCAGGGCTACGTGGCATGAGGCGGCGCAAGCACGAGGAGCACACCAACCACGAGGCGTGGGCGATCCCCTATGCCGACCTAATGACCCTGCTGCTGGCGTTCTTCGTGGTGATGTACGCCGTCTCGGTGGTCAACGAGGGCAAGTTCCGGGTGATGTCCGAATCGCTGATCGAGGCGTTCAACGGTTCCAGCCACGCGATCGCACCGCTGCCGCCCACCCGCGTGCATCCGCACAACATCGATCCGGCGATCGCTGCGCCGAGCGGGCAGGCGGGCGCCTCGGTGGTACCGATCGCCGTGCCGATACCGCCGCATCCGGTGGCGATGCAGGGTGGCAACGGGCGCGACGTGGCGCACCATGCCTCGCCGCCGTCGAACCTCGGGCGCATCGAATCCCAGGTGCGCAAGGCGCTGCAGCCGCTGATCGACCGCAAGCAGGTGGTCCTGCGCAACAACGGACACTGGCTGGAGATCGAGATCCGCACCGACATCCTGTTCCCCAGCGGCGTGGCGCAGCTGTCCGCGCCGGCGCAAGGCGTGCTGCACGACCTGGCCGCGGTGCTGGCGGGTTTCACCAATCCGCTGCGAATCGAGGGCTTCACCGACGACGTGCCGATCAACACCGCGCTGTATCCCTCGAACTGGGAGTTGTCGGCGGCGCGCGCGGGCAGCGTGGCACGCCTGTTCGCCGGCAGCGGCATCACCCAGGACCGGCTCGGCATCATCGGCTGGGGCGAGATGCATCCGGTGGCCGGTAACGACACCGCGGCAGGCCGCAACCAGAACCGCCGCGTGCTGGTGGTGGTGATGGGCGAAGGTTCGGCGCCCGTGCGCGAACGCAGCGACGCCGGCGAGCTCGGCCAGCATGCCGGCCTTGTCGAGGCCCCTGTGCCGGGCACGCTGCCCACCGTGCAGGTGGTCGAACCCGTGCGGCCGGCCTCGCCCGAAGCCGCAGGCAGGAAGAACATGTCCGCCTCTGCATCCGCCGGCACGGCAGCTGTGGGAGCGACGGGCACCAACGCCCAGGCGGGCGGCGCGCCCGCCGTGAACCGGGCCGGGGCCATGCCATGAGCCACCGCGGAGAATCCAAATGAACGCCGAAGTCGCCAGCAATGCACCGGAGGATCGTCACTGGCTGTCGTTCCGCATCGGCACGCAACTGTATGCAGCGCGGCTGGCCGACGTCAGCGAGGTGATCCGCGACGACGAGCTGACGCCGGTACCCGGCGCCGCCGCCGACCTGCTTGGCGTGCGGCACCTGCGCGGGCGCATCGTGCCGGTGATGGACGGCCGCCTCCGGCTCGGTCTGCCGGCGCAGCCCGCGGCCGATCCGGTCGCGGTGCGCATCGTGATGCTGGCGCATGCCGGCCAGGCGCTCGGCCTCAAGGTCGATGCGGTTGGTGAGCTGCTGTGCAGCGACGGGCTGGAAATCGCTCCGCCGCCACCGGGACGGGCCAGCCGCGACGACGATCCGGTCAGCGGCGTGCTGCCCTGGCAGGACGGCTTCGTGGCCCTGCTCGACGCGCGCCGGCTGTACCGATTGAACGGAGACGATGGCGATGTGGCTTGAGCTTGGAGTACTCGCGTTGCTGCTGCTCGCGGTGGGCCAGACGGTCCTGCTGCTGCGGCTGTGGCGTCGGTCGAGCCGGCTGCAGCAGCGCGTCGATGCGCTGTGGCAGAACGCGGCCGGCGCGGGCACCGACGTGCCGACCTCGATGCTGGTGACGGCGCTGGGCCGGTTGGAACGCCAACTCGGCCAGGTGGAGCGGCCAGCACCGCCCGGGCGCTCGTGGGAGCTGGCCAAGCAGCTGGCGCGCGAAGGCGCCGACGCCGAGCAGCTGGTGGCCTGCTGCGGGCTGTCGCGCGACGAGGCGGCGCTGATCCTCGCGATGCGCGCGCCAGCGGCGTAGGGCTGCCGCCGCAGGCGCGCCAAAGTGCGAAACCGAAAGGCCATCGCGAGCACCCCGACCCTCTCCCTCGCTTCTCAAGGCAGGACCATTCACGGCCCAGATCGAAGATCTCGAACAGGCTCAGCCCTGCTCCTCCGTCGCGTCGTAGAGCGCGGCCAGCACCGACGCGGCCGCCGCATAGAGCAGCACCGGCACGTCGTCGCGCAGGCGTAGGCCGGCCAGCAGGGCGGCGATCTGCGGATCGGGATGCAGCGGCAGGCCCAGGGCCTGCGCACGTGCGCGCAGGCTTTCCAGCGATTCGGATGGCAGCGCCCTGGTTTCGGCGCTGCCGGGGCCGGACAGGCGCAGGCTGACCCTGCGCATGGGCGTGGACGGGGGCGTGCTCATGCGGTGGCCTGCAACAGCACGGCGCTGTAGCGGCCGGTGGGCTGCGGCAGGCCCAGCTGGCAGCTCAGCTGGTCGAGCAGCACGCCGCAGGCGGCCAGCCGCTGGCGCAGCGCGGTGAACTGGCGTTCCAGCCGTTGCACGGTGTCGGCACGGGCGGCCCACAGGCGTACCGACAGCCGCGGCTCGCGCAGCTGCAGCTCGCCCTGCACTGCGCCCAGCGCGGGCAGGTCGAGCGCAAAGCCGAGGTTCCAGCCGCGCCCGCCGTCGCTGGCGTCGATGACGTATTCCAGTTGCAGTTGCAGCACGTCGCGGCCGTCCTCGCCCTGCAGCGGAATCTCGATCATCCACGCCGGCAACGGGCCGGTGCCGGATTCCAGCTGGGCCACCTCGATCCGCGCCAGCGCGGCGCGCACGTCGCCGTGCAGGCGGTCGAGCAGCGGGGCCACATCATCGCCGATGATCGGCGGCGGCAGCGGCGCGCGCGGCTGCGCCTGCAGGCCGCGTTGCAGCAGTGGCGGCGCGATGTCCTCGCCGTTCTGCGCCGGCGGCGCCGGCGCGCGGCTGTCGAGCAGGACGGCCAGGCGCAGCAGCGCGCCTTTCCAGTCGTCCTGCGGCAGCACCGGATTGCCGTGCGGATGGGCGAGCAGGGATTCGAGGAACAGGCCGCTGCGTTCGATCGCCACGCGCAGGCCCTCGCCGCGGGTGATTTCCGCCGGACTGCGCAGCGCCTGTTCGAGCAGGGCGAGCGCGGCGCGCAGGTCCGGCGGCAGCTGGCGCAGCATCGGCCGCTGGGCCACCGCGTCGAGCGTGGCCAGCAGCGGCGCGTAGCCGTTCTGCTGCGGCAGGCGTTCGCGCAGGGCGCGCTGAAGGATGGGGTCGGCCTGGGACGACAGCATTTCCAGCTGCGGCTGCGTGCCCAGGCTCAGCACGCGCACCTGGAACTGCGCGGGCAACTGCCCGCCGGCCACGTCCGCCTCCACCATCAATGCGCCGATCTGCAGCACCTGCAGGCCTTGCGCGCTCACGCCCAGCGGCCGCGCCGACAGCACGCTGCCGATGCGCCAGCTCTGCGCTGCGCTGCCCGAGGCAGCGCCGGCCCAGGTGAGGGCGGCAAGGCTGGTCGGCTGGATGATCATTCGGCTCCTGGCGTGGATGGCTTGTCGTGAGCGGTCCGTCGCGGAGTCATCGGCCGCCTGCGCAGGAACTTTAGGCGGCGTTACGACGGGCGCCACGAAAAGAGGCATGCGCGCCGGTTGGCCTTGCCGTTCAAGAGGTGCGCGCAGGCCTGCGTTGGGGTCGATCAGGGCATCCCTAAAGCGCGCCCCTCCGCAGCCGATAAGCACAGCAACCGGCGCCAGTGGGCGCGAACGGAGCAATGGGTATGGCCGGCAAGCAGGCGGCAAGGCGGGATGGCGATCGGCAGGCGGGCGCGCCGGCGACGGTGGTGCTGCCGCCGGACTGCCGCATGGCCGCCCAGGCGGCGCTGCAGGCCGAGCTGGCGGCGGCGCTGCCGGGCGGCGCCGTCGTGCTCGACGGCAGCGGGGTGGAGCGCGTGGATACCGCCGCGCTGCAGCTCCTGGTGCTGCTGCGCCGCGAGCTGGACGGGCGCGGCGGCAAGCTCGCCTGGCGTGGCGTGAGCGAAGCATTGAACGAGGCGGCCGGCCTGCTCGGCCTGGCACGGATTCTGGAACTGCCGGCCGGCGGGCCGGCCTGAACGAGGTGGCAGCATGGCGAAGATTCTTGCAGTAGACGATTCGGCTTCGATGCGCGGCATGGTGGCCTTCACCCTGCGCGGCGCGGGGCACGAGGTGGCCGAGGCCGAGAACGGCCAGCTGGCGCTGGACGTGGCGAGCGCGAGCACGTTCGACCTGGTGCTGGCCGACGTCAACATGCCGGTGATGGACGGCATCTCGATGGTGCGTGCGCTGCGCGCCAGGCCCGAATACCAGGGCGTGCCGATCCTGATGCTCACCACCGAGTCGCACACCGAGAAGAAGATGGAAGGCAAGGCCGCCGGCGCCACCGGCTGGCTGGTCAAGCCGTTCGACCCCGACCAGCTGCTGGCGACCGTCAAGCGCGTGCTGGGCTGAGGAAACGCTGATGGCCACGGTCGACCTGACCCAGTTCCACAAGACCTTCTTCGAGGAAAGCCTGGAAGGCCTCGACGCGATGGAGGCGGCACTGCTGGCGCTGGACGCGGGCTCGACCGATCACGAGCTGGTACACACCATCTTCCGCGCGGCGCATTCCATCAAGGGCGGCGCGGCGACGTTCGGCTTCGCCGACGTGGCCGCGTTCACCCACGTCGCCGAATCGCTGCTGGAGGAAGTGCGCAGCGAGCGCCGCGCAGTGGATGCGGGCTTGACCGATCTGCTGCTGCGTTCGGTCGACTGCCTGCGCGCCATGCTCGATCGCACCAGCCAGGGCCGGCCCGCGGCCGACGCCGACAGCGAGGCGCTGCGCGCCGAACTGGCGCAGCTGGTCGAAGGTGCGGCGGCATCGGCGCCCGTCGCGGCGCAGGCGCAGGCCGCGACGGCCGCGGGCTGGGACATCCGCTTCGTCGCGCTGCCGCACCTGCTGCAGACCGGCAACGAACCGCTGCGCCTGTTCCGCGAATTGCAGCAGCTCGGCCGGCTGGAGGTGGTGCGCGCCTTCGTGACCGAAGCCGCGCCCGCGGATTTTTCCGCGCTCGATCCCGGCCAGTGCTACCTGGGCTGGGAGTTGCGCCTGCACGGCGCGGTGGCGCGCGCCGCGCTCGACGCCGTGTTCGAGTGGCTGGACGGCGACTGCGAACTGGCCATCGCGCCGCTGGCCGCGGCAACTGGTACAGCCGCCGTAGCGATGCCGACGCCGATCGCGGTGGCGGTACCCGCCGCGGAGGCGCCGGCGCCAGTGCGCGAGGCGGCTGCCGCGGGCGGCGCCGGTCCTGCCGATGGCGGCTCGATCCGCGTGGGCATCGACAAGGTCGATGCGCTGATCGACATGATGGGCGAACTGGTGATTACACAGTCCATGCTCAGCGACATCGGCACCAACTTCACCATGTCGCAGCTGGAGCGGCTGCGCGAGGGGCTGGCCCAGCTCGAGCGCAACACGCGCGAACTGCAGGACAGCGTGATGCGCATCCGCATGCTGCCGATCGGCAGCGTGTTCAACCGCTTCCCGCGCCTGGTGCGCGACCTCGAACGCAAGCTCGGCAAGCAGGTGAAGCTGGAGCTGCACGGCGAGCACACCGAGCTGGACAAGACCGTGCTGGAGAAGATCGGCGATCCGATGGTGCACCTGGTGCGCAACGCGATCGACCACGGCCTGGAGATGCCCGCGCAGCGCCGCGCCGCGGGCAAGCCGGAGGCCGGCACGCTCACCCTGGACGCCCATCACGAGGGCGGCAACATCATCGTGCGGATCAGCGACGACGGCGCCGGGCTCAACCACGAGCGCATCCGCGCCAAGGCGATCGAGCGCGGGCTGGTGTCGCCCGGCCAGACGCTGAGCGACGACGAGATCGCCGAGCTGATCTTCCAGCCCGGCTTCTCCACCGCCGCCCAGGCCACCGACCTGTCCGGCCGCGGCGTGGGCATGGACGTGGTCCGCCGCAACGTGCGCGATCTGGGCGGCAGCGTGGGCGTGAAGAGCGTGTCCGGCAAGGGCAGCATCTTCACCATCGCGCTGCCGCTGACGCTGGCGATCATCGACGGCCTGGTCACCGCGGTGGGCGGCGAACGCTACATCGTGCCGCTGATCTCCATCGTCGAGTCGCTGCGCCTGTCGCCGGATGCGGTGCGCCGCATCGTCAGCGGCGGCGAGGTGTTCCACTTCCGCGGCGAATACCTGCCGGTCATCCGCCTGCACCGGGCCTTCGGCTGCGCCGATGCGGTCACCGAGATCGGGCGCGGCATCGTGGTGGTAGTCGAGGACGAGGGCCAGCGCGTGGGCCTGCTGGTCGACGAGCTCGTAGGCCAGCAGCAGGCGGTGATCAAGTCGCTGGAGAAGCATTACCAGCAGGTGCAGGGCGTGTCCGGCGCCACCATCGTCAGCGACGGCTCGGTGGCGCTGATCGTCGACGTGGGCGGCGTGGTGCGGCTGGGGCGGCGCAGCAAGGCGGCCTGAGCGGCCTGCCGTCCACGGCGGAATGTTCCGGGATCGAGCGGTTGCGCGGATGCCGTCCGCGCAGCCGCCGTTGCATGCCGGGGCCACGCCGCCGCGACCGCACGGCGCGAACCCGGACCACGGCCGAGGCTCTCAAGTCCATCCCGTCGGGGCCGATACATCATCGAGGCCGGACGCCCCCCAGCGCCCATCACGAGGTAGACGATCCATGCACGAACACCACGCGGACACGGCGCCCACCGTGCAGCAGCTCACCTTCAGCCTGGCCGGCGAGGAATACGGCGTCGACATCCTGTCGGTGCGCGAGATCCGCGGCTGGTCGCGGGTGACCCGCATCCCGCAGACCCCCGCCCATCTGCTCGGCGTGCTCAACCTGCGCGGCGCGATCGTGCCGGTGCTGGACCTGCGCCTGCGCTTCGGGCTGGCGCGCGAGGGCTACGACGACAGCACGGTGATGATCGTGGTGGCCGTCGCCGAGCGCTTGTTCGGCATCGTGGTGGATGCAGTGTCCGACGTGGTCGACATCGATCCGGCGGCGATCAAGCCGGTGCCGGACATGGGTGCGATCGTCGACACCCGCTACCTGAAAGGCCTTGCCACCCATGTCGAACGCATGGTGATGCTGCTGGACGTGGAAAAGCTCATGCGTCCGGAAGACGTTGAAACGCTGGACGCCGCATTGCCGGACGTCCGCGCTGTCGAAATTGCCGCCTGATCCGGGAATCACGATGAACATCAAGAAATTCACTGCGCGCTTCGTCAAGTTTTCGGCCCTGTCCCTCAAGGCCCGCCTGATCGGCACGTTCGCCCTGCTCGCGATCATGCTGGTAGCGGGCGCGGCGGTCGGCCTGGGCATGATGTCCTGGCAGAACGAGGGCATGCGCAAGAGCTACGAGGACGGCATGGTGCCGGTGCAGCTGATGAGCCAGCTGCGCTCCACCTCGCTGATGAACTTCATCGTGCTCGGCGAGGCCGCCAGCGTGATCGGCAAGCCCGACCAGGTGAAGCAGAAGCTCGCCGAGTTCGAGCAGGGCCGCAAGCTCATTCCGGAGCTCTACAAGAAGCTGACGGCGGTGCACATGAGTGCGGACGTCGCGGCGAAATACAAGGACTTGCGCAGCACCGACGCCGACTACACGAGCAGCCTGAAGGACGTCACCGACGCGCTGGCGCATGGCGACGACGGCGCGCACGATACGCTGGAAATGGAGGTGCGCCCGACGCTGATGATGCGCATGGACACGCTGAACAAGCTGATCGATGCGCAAGGCGAGGAAGTGAAGCAGATGCACGAGTTCCAGATCCAGCGCTACGCCGTGGTGCGGGCGCTGGTGCTGGCCGCGCTGTCCGCCGGCCTGATCTTCGCGTTGCTGGTGGCGGCCCTGCTGGTGCGTTCGATCAGCAGCACGCTGGCGCGCCTGATGACGGTGGCGCATGCCATCGCCGAGGGGCGGCTGGGCCACGACATCAAGATCAAGCGCCACGACGAACTGGGCCGGCTGCTCGACGCATTCCGGGTGATGGACGAGCGCCTCGGTGCGATCGTGGGCGAGGTGCGCCAGGGTTCCGACGCGGTCAGCAGCGCGGCGCAGCAGATCGCGCGCGGCAACGACGACCTCAGCCAGCGCACGCAGGAGCAGGCCTCCAGCCTGGAGGAAACCGCCTCGTCGATGGAGGAGATGACTTCCACCGTGAAGCAGAACGCGGAGAACGCCAGCCACGCCAACCAGCTGGCGCGCGGTGCCCGCGAGCAGGCCGAGCACGGCGGCGAGGTGGCCGGCAAGGCGATCGCCGCGATGGCCGAGATCGACGCTTCCAGCCGCAAGATCGGCGATATCGTGGGCCTGATCCAGGAGATCGCGTTCCAAACCAACCTGCTGGCGCTGAATGCCGCGGTGGAAGCGGCGCGCGCCGGCGAGCAGGGCCGCGGCTTCGCCGTGGTGGCCAGCGAAGTGCGTAACCTGGCGCAGCGCAGCGCGGGTGCGGCGAAGGAGATCAAGGGCCTGATTTCCGAGAGCGAGGAGAAGGTGCGCAGCGGCTCGGAGCTGGTCAACCAGTCCGGCAAGGCGCTGGCCGAGATCGTCGAGAGCGTGAAGAAGGTCACCGACATCGTGGCGGAGATCGCCGCGGCCAGCCAGGAGCAGTCGGCCGGCATCGACCAGGTCAACAACGCCGTGATGCAGATGGACGAGATGACCCAGCAGAACGCGGCGCTGGTCGAGGAAGCCTCGGCCGCCGCCCGCGCGATGCAGGAGCAGGCCGCCGAACTGTCGGGCCAGGTGGGCTTCTTCCGCCTCGCCAGCGACGCCGCCGCCGCGGAGGACGTGCCGCCGGCGCGCGCGAAGGAAGTGACCAGGGCCACCGAAGCGGTGTTCGCTGCCGTGCGCAAGGCGCCGCCGCGCGCCATCGCCGCCGAGGCGGCGGACGCCGGCGCCTGGAAGGAGTTCTGAGCATGGCCGTCGCCGCCGGTGCGATCAAGCGCGATACGGCACCCGCGGGCGACGGCGCGATCCCGCTCGGCGACGCCGAGTTCAGCTTCCTGCGCGACTTCGTCTACCAGCATTGCGGCATCGCGCTGGGCGAGCACAAGCGCCAGCTGGTGCAAGGACGGCTGGCGCGGCGCCTGCGCGCGCTGCGCCTGCCCGATTACGCCGCCTATTGCGCGCTGCTGCGCGCCGATCCGGACGGCGAGCTGGGCGAACTGGCCAGTGTGATCAGTACCAACGTCACCTCGTTCTTCCGCGAGCCGCACCACTACGAATTGCTGGAGCGCGAGCTGCTGCCGCAGTGGCTGCAGCACAAGCGCCGCAACGGCGATCGCCTGCGGATCTGGTCGGCCGGCTGCTCCACCGGCGAGGAGCCATACGCGCTGGCGATGGTGCTGGCCGAGGCGCTGGAGCGGCATGGCGCGACGGACGTCGACGCGAAGATCCTCGCCACCGACCTTTCGCCGCAGGCGCTGGAGGCGGCGCGCAACGGCGTGTATCCGCTGGATCGCCTTGGCGGCATCAGCGAGGAGCGCCGGCGCCGCTGGATGCTGCGCGGCGCCGGCGAGTATCAGGGCTACGCCTGCGTACATCAGCGCCTGCGCGAACTGGTGACCGTGCAGCCGCTGAACCTGCTGCACGACTGGCCGATGCGCGGGCCGTTCGACGCGATCTTCTGCCGCAACGTGGTGATCTATTTCGACCAGCCGACCAAGCAGCGGCTGTTCGGCCGCTATGCCGCGCTGCTGCCGGCGGGCGGCCACCTGTTCCTGGGCCACTCCGAGTCGCTGCACGGAATCAACGACGACTTCGAGCTGATCGGGCGCACCGTCTACCGGAAGCGTGCCTGATGCTGGCGCGCATGGCCGAGCGCCGGGCGACGCCCACGCTGCCCGAGGCCATGCCCGGCTTCGAGCACCTGCGCCGGTTCTGGGATCCCACCCAGAACTGCATGGTGGTGAAGGTGCTGCCCGGCGAGTTCTACGTGAGTGCGCAGGACGAACTGGTCAGCACCGTGCTCGGCTCCTGCGTGGCGGCCTGCATCCACGACGCGAACCGCGGCATCGGCGGCATGAACCACTTCATGCTGCCCGAGCCGCGCGGCGGCAGCGACAGCTGGTCGTCCACCGTGGGCCGCGCGGCGCGCTACGGCAGCGACGCGATGGAGCAGCTGATCAATGCGGTGCTGAAGGCCGGCGGCCAGCGCGCAGACCTCAGGATCAAGGTGTTCGGCGGTGGCCGCGTGCTGGCCCAGCTCAGCGACGTCGGCCAGCGCAACATCGATTTCGTGCGCCGCTACATCGCAGCCGAACGACTGCAGCTGGCGGCCGAGGACCTGGGCGACGTGTACCCGCGCCAAGTGCAGTTCTTTCCGCACAGCGGCCGGGTGCGCGTGCGCCAGCTGCGCCGCAGCGACGACGCGGCGCTGGTGGCCGGCGAGAGCGGCTACCTCAAGCGTTTGGCAAACGATCCGATAAAGGGTGAGGTCGAGCTGTTCTGACGCCGGGATGTCCGGCACGGCGATCGACCGGGCCACCGTCTCTGCGACGGGGCCGCATGGCCAAGGTGAGCAATGGAAAGAGTGCGCGTACTGGTAGTCGACGATTCCGCCCTCGTGCGCAAGCTGATGTCGGCCATGCTTGCCTGCGACCCGGGCATCGAGGTCGTGGGCACGGCGGCCGATCCGCTGATCGCCCGCGAGAAGATCAAGCAGCTCGATCCCGACGTGCTCACGCTGGACGTCGAGATGCCGCGCATGGACGGCCTGACCTTCCTGGAGAACCTGATGCGGCTCAGGCCGATGCCGGTGGTGATGGTGTCGTCGCTGACCACGCAGGGTGCAGAGGTGACCTTGCGCGCGCTGGAGCTCGGCGCGGTGGATTTCCTGGCCAAGCCCAACAGCGACCTGGCTTCCAGCTTCGGCGACAGCGCGCTGGAGATCTGCGCCAAGGTCAAGCAGGCGGCGCGCGCCAAGCCGCGCGCACGCACCACGGTGCGCAAGCTGGACGTGGCGCCGCGGCTCTCCGCCGACGCGGTGCTGCCGCGGGTGCAGACCCCGGGCAGCCGCGGCGGCAGTCCGATCATCGCGATCGGCGCTTCCACAGGCGGCACCGAGGCGGTGCGCGTGGTGCTGGAGGCAATGCCGCCGGACGCGCCGCCGATCCTGGTGACCCAGCACATCCCCGCCGCCTTCAGCGGACCGTTCGCCGCGCGCATGGACCGCTGCTCGGCGATGCGCGTGTGCGAGGCGCACGACGGCCAGCCGATCCAGCAGGGCCACGCCTACATCGCGCCCGGCAGCCACCACCTGCTGGTGATGTGGGACGGCGCGAAGTACGTGTGCCGCCTGCATGACGGCCCGCCGGTGAACCGGCACCGTCCCAGCGTCGACGTGCTGTTCCGCTCGATAGCGGCCAGCGCCGGCGCCGCCACCATCGCCGCCCTGCTCACCGGCATGGGCGACGACGGCGCGCGCGGCCTGCTCGAACTGCGCCAGGCCGGCGCCGCCACCCTGGTGCAGGACGAGGCCAGCTCGGTGGTGTGGGGCATGCCCGGCGCGGCCTGGAAGCTCGGCGCCGCGCCGGAGATGTTGCCGGTCGACCACATCGCGGCGCGCCTGCTCGCGCTGGCCCGCCAAACCCATACCGGCGCGATCTGCGCCTGATACCGGATAACGGATCATGTCATTCACTCCCGCCTTCCTCTTCCGACGTCCGCTGGCCGGCTGGGCCGCCAGCGCGGCCGCCCTGCTGCTGGCGCTGCTGTGGCATCCGGCCTGGCTGGCCCCGCTGCTGGTGCTCGTGCTGACGGCGGCGTGGGCGCTCGCGTCGCGTGCCGAGCCGCCGGAGGCTCCCGTCGCCGCCGCGCCCGTCAGCTCCGAGCCGGTGCGCGAGGCGCTGGAGGACGTGCGCAGCGCACTGGTCGACGAGCTCGGCCACGCCACCCGCGAACTGCACCAGGGCCTGGATCTGCTGCGCGACGCGGTGTCCGAGCTGGGCGGCGGCTTCGATGGGCTGTCCAGCAAGACCGCGCTGCAGCAGTCGCTGCTCAAGCAGATCATCGACGTGCAGGACGGCGGCGTGTCGGTGCAGGACTTCGCCGCGCGCACCGGCGACCTGCTGGAGCATTTCGTGGGCATGATCGTGCAGATGTCGCGCGAAAGCCTGCGCATCGTCTACCGCATCGACGGCATGGCGAAGGAGATGGACGCGGTGTTCGGCCTGCTGCGCAACGTCAACACCATCGCGGAGGAGACCAACCTGCTGGCGCTGAACGCCGCGATCGAGGCGGCGCGTGCGGGCGAATCCGGCCGCGGCTTTGCGGTGGTGGCCGGCGAGATCCGCAACCTGGCCAGCAACTCCAACCAGCTCAACGAGCGGATCGGCGACCACGTGGAGCGCGCCCGCACCGCGATGGAGCAGCTGCGCGGCCTGATCGGCGCGATGGCTTCGCAGGACCTCAACGTGGCGTTGTCGGCCAAGGGCGGCATCGACGCGATGACGGCCCACGTCACCGAGAGCGACGCACGCACCAGCAAGGTGGCCGACAAGGTGGTCGAGATCAGCCGCGGCCTCGGCAGCGACGTCTCCACCACCGTGCGTTCGCTGCAGTTCGAGGACATCCTGCGCCAGCTGATCACGCAGACGCGCACCCGGCTCACCGAGCTGCAGGAAATCACCACCGAGTGCACCCGCGACATCGAGGAACTGGCCTGCACCACGCTCGAGGCCGAAGCGCTCGAGGAGCGCTCCCGGCGCGTGCGCAGCCGCCTGGCGATCCAGCGCGAGAAGGCGCGGCTGCGCTCGCGCGGCCCGGCGCTGCAGAACTCGATGGATGCCGGCGAAATCGAACTCTTTTGAGGATCGTCCCATGATCGTCCACCACGACACCGAACTCGACTGCCTCACCCTGCAACTGGGCGAGCGTTTCGACTTCAGCATCCACCGCGACTTCCACGACGCCTGCCTCGGCGAGGGCAAGCCCGCGCGCAGCTACGTGATCGACCTGGGCGAGGTCGCCGGCATGGACAGCTCGGCGCTCGGCATGCTGCTGCTGCTGCGCGAGCATGCCGGCGCCGACCGTGCCGACATCCGCATCGTCAACGCTTCCGGCGAGCTGCGCAGCACCCTGCGCGTGGCCGGCTTCGACAAGTTGTTCGTGCTGCACTGACGCCGGTGCCGCGGAGGCCGGCCGGGCATGGCGAGGCAGGTGGGTGCCGTGAACGGGCTCTAAAGTTTTCCGCGGAAATACCGACACCAGAGACTACGGGCCGCTTCCGTGCCGTGATTTTTCCCACTGTCCCTTGGAGTCTCCCATGAAAGCTTTCGCCGCCTCCGCCGTACTGCTGCTGGCGCCGCTGGCCGCCCACGCAGCCTGCGCGCCCACCGACTTCGCGATCCAGGATTTCAAGCCCGCCGCGGTCGTGGGCTCCCGCCTCAGCCTGCGCGGCGAACTGGTCAACCACTGCGCCGCCGCCTCGGCCGCGCAGATCCGCATCCAGATCAAGGATTCCGCGGGCAACGTGCTGCAGAGCAAACAGGCATGGCCGGCCGGCACTTCGAACATCGCCCCCGGCAACTCGGTGAACTTCGACCTGGGCCGCATGTTCCGCGCCCAGCCGGACATGAGCAGCTTCACCGCCAGCGTGGTGGACGTGCGCACCTGGTAAGCGTCCCGCCCGCGGCCCCGCGCGGCCGCGGGCGACGGGCAAGCGGCTTCGTTGCTAATCTTCGTGCAGCCGGCCGTGCACGAGGTGTCCCTTGGCGAAGCGATACATCCTGGCGCTGGACCAGGGCACCACCAGCACGCGGGCGATGCTGGTCGGTGCCGACGGTTGCGTGGCAGGCATCGCGCAGCGCGAGTTCGCGCAGATCTACCCGCAGCCCGGCTGGGTCGAGCACGATCCGCGCGAGATCCTCGCCAGCGTGCTGGTGACGGCGACCGAGCTGCTGACGCGCACCCAGGTCGAAATGCGCGACCTGGCCGGCATCGGCATCACCAACCAGCGCGAGACCACGGTGGTGTGGGATCGCCGCAGCGGCCAGCCGGTGCACAACGCGATCGTGTGGCAGTCGCGGCAGAGCATGGCCGTCTGCGAGCGGCTGGAGGCTGGCGGCTGCGCGCCGGCGGTGCGCGCGAAGACCGGCCTGCTGATCGACGCCTATTTCTCGGCCAGCAAGATCCGCTGGATCCTCGACCACGTCGAGGGCGCGCAGGCGCGGGCCGAGCGTGGCGAGCTGCTGTTCGGCACGATCGAGAGCTGGCTGGTGTGGAATCTCACCGGCGGGCGCCTGCACGTCACCGACGCCAGCAATGCCGCGCGCACCTTGTTGTACGACATCCACGCCCGCGACTGGGACGATGAACTTTTGCGTATGTTCGAGGTGCCGCGCTGCATGCTGCCGCAGGTGCGCGCCTGCAGCGAGCGCTATGGCGAGACCGATCCCGCGCGCTTCCTCGGCGCCGCGGTGCCGATCGGCGGCCTCGCCGGCGACCAGCAGGCTGCGTTGTTCGGCCAAGCCTGTTTCGAGCCGGGCATGGCGAAGAACACCTACGGCACCGGCTGCTTCATGCTGATGCACACCGGCGGGCAGGCGGTGCCGTCGCGGCGCGGCCTGCTGACCACGATCGCCTGGGACATCGGCGGCCGGGTCGAGTACGCGCTGGAAGGCAGCATCTTCGTGGCCGGCGCGGTGGTGCAGTGGTTGCGCGACGGCCTGCGCATACTGGATTGCGCCGCCGACTCGCAGGCGCTGGCCGAAAGCGTGGCCTCCAGCGATGGGGTCTACCTGGTACCGGCTTTCGTGGGACTGGGCGCGCCATACTGGCGCAGCGAGGTGCGCGGCGCGATGTTCGGACTCACCCGCGGCACGCGCCGCGAGCACCTGGTGCGCGCGGCGCTGGAGGCGATGGCCTACCAGTCGCGCGACGTGCTGGCGGCGATGGAGGCGGACGCGGGCATTCCGCTGAAGGAGTTGCGCTGCGACGGCGGCGCGATCGCGAACGACTTCATCGCGCAGTTCCAGAGCGACATGCTGGACGTGCCGCTGCTGCGCCCGCGGGTGCAGGAGACCACGGCGCTGGGCGCGGCCTATCTGGCCGGATTGGCGCTGGGTTTCTGGGAGAGCCGCGAGCAGCTGGCGCAGCTGTGGCAGGTGGAGCGCCGCTTCGAGCCGAGCATGCCCGCGCCGGAGCGCGAGCGCCTGTATCGCGGCTGGCAGGCGGCGGTGCAGGCCGCCTGCGCCTTCACGCCGGATTGAAGGCGGCGTACACGCCGGATCGAAGCCGATGACGTAGGAGCGCACCCTGTGCGCGAATGCTTTTGCTTCGATCAACGCTGGAGCATGCGCGCACAGGGTGCGCTCCTGCAGGGCAGTCCGGTCAGTTCAGCGCGTAGCCGAACTGCTCCTCGAACGCGGCGGCGAACTGCGCGTAGTCGAAGCGCTGGTTCTGCGTGCCGGGATGTTCGACCTTGAGCGCACCCATCAGCGAGGCCATGCGGCCCACCGTGGGCCAGTCCTTGCCGCGCATGATGCCGAAGATCAGGCCGGCGCGGTACGCGTCGCCGCAGCCGGTGGGGTCGACGATCTGGCGTTCGCGCGCCGGCGGGATTTCGTGCGTGGTGCCGTCGGCGTGGATCAGCGAGCCGCGCGGCCCCAGCGTGACGACATAGGCCTTCACGCGGGCGGCGATCTCCTCGGCGCTCCAGCCGGTGCGCGTCTGCAGCAGCTGCGACTCATAGTCGTTGACGATCACATAGGTGGACTTTTCGATCATCGAGCGGAACTCGTCGCCGCTGAACAGCGGCATCGCCTGGCCCGGGTCGAACACGAACGGCACGCCGCGCGCGGCGAATTCGTCCACGTGCTGCAGCATCGCCTCGCGGCCGTCGGGGGCCACGATGGCGAAGTCGATGTCGGGGATCTCGCGCACGTGATTGTCGTGCGCGCTGGACATCGCGCCGGGGTGGAAGGCGGTGATCTGGTTGTTGTCCAGGTCCGTGGTGATGAAGCACTGCGGGGTGAACTGGTCCTCGAACACGCGGATGCGGTCGAGCCGGATGCCGCACTTCTCCAGGTGCGCGCGGTAGGGCGCGAAGTCCTGGCCCACCGCGGCCACCGGCAGCGGGTCGCCGCCCAGCAGCTTCAGGTTGTAGGCGATGTTGCCGGCGCAGCCGCCGAACTCGCGGCGCATCCGCGGCACCAGGAAGGACACGTTCAGGATGTGCATCTTGTCGGGCAGGATGTGGTTCTTGAACTGGTCCTGGAACACCATGATGGTGTCATAGGCCAGCGATCCGCAGATGACGGCAGACATGGTTGCGTGATTGCCCCGAATGCTGAGGAAGGCGCGCGTGGCGCGGCCGACGAACCCGGATCCGCGGATCCGGCCAAAGGCCCGCATCCTATCGTGAACATGCGTTCATGGCGAATCCGCGGCCGCCGCGATCCACCCGGCCCGGAGCGCTGAAATGTGCGGAAGATGGTGTTGCACAAGGCTTTCTTAACGTCTTTCCGGTTGCGTACGTGGGGCGCGCTGACTAGACTGGTGAGCTTATTTTTTACTCATGCCGGCGCGCGGCGGACATCATGTTCAAGAAGTTTCGCGGGATCTTCTCCAACGACGTCTCGATCGACCTCGGCACCGCCAACACGCTGATCTACGTGCGCGGCCAGGGCATCGTGCTGAACGAGCCCTCGGTGGTGGCGATTCGCCAGGATCGTGGTCCCGGTGGTCCGCGCACGATTGCCGCGGTGGGCAGCGACGCCAAGCGCATGCTGGGCCGCACGCCCGGCAACATCGCCACGGTGCGGCCGATGAAGGACGGCGTGATCGCCGACTTCACCATGACCGAGGCGATGCTGCAGCACTTC
>Ga0187815_10000394_pt1 | contig 21239 bp, 25 predicted proteins | sample NC_S_5_FD_132962 | JGI IMG/M metagenome (GOLD analysis project Ga0187815, IMG submission 132962) | Wetland sediment microbial communities from Neuse River Estuary, North Carolina, USA - ASW-S_5 | ecosystem: Environmental > Aquatic > Freshwater > Wetlands > Sediment | place: USA: North Carolina...
CAAGCTGGCCGACATGGCGATGAAGATCCATGCCCTCCGCCTCATGGTCTACCAGGCCGCCGAGCACCAGGACCGAATGGGCAACGACCCCAAGGCGTGGAGCCGGCTCGAACGCGTGGTGAAAACGCGGGAAGCCGCTATCGTGAAGTGCCTCGGTTCGGAGTGGGCGAGCGAAGTCATCGACGAAGCGCTCCAGATTCATGGGGGCCTCGGGTACATCCGAGGAACCCCGATCGAACGCGCGTATCGCGACGCCCGGATCGCCGAGATCTACGAAGGAACCAACGAGATCCAGCGGCTCGTGATCTCGCGCGACCTATTGACGCGGGGGCTCTAAGGGACCTCAGTTCTTCGAGGGAGTCGGCGGAGGAAGAGCCGCGGCCTCTTCCCGCAGCACGCGGCGCAGCACCTTCTGGACGCCGCTGCGCGGCAGCTGTTCGCGGAATTCGACACGGTCGGGAGCCTTGTAGTGGGCGATCCGGTCGCGCACGAAGGCGATGAGCTCTTTCGGCGTGACGGCGACGCCCGGTTTTCGCACCACGAAGGCGACCACCGACTCCCCGTGTTCGGGGTCGGGCCCGCCCACGACCGCCACGTCCGCGACCGCCGGATGCTGGAAGAGGACCTCCTCGACTTCGCGCGGGTACACCTTCATCCCGCCGACGTTGACCATGTCCTTCTTGCGGTCGACGATGTAGGCGAAACCGTCCGAATCGATTCGGGCGATGTCGCCGGTCTGGAACCACCCGTCCTTCAGCACGGCGGCGGTCTCCTCGGGCTGGTGGTAGTAACCGAGCATGACCTGCGGTCCGCGGACGGCCAGCTCTCCGACCTCGTCCGTGCCGAGAACCTTGGTTCCGGTTTCGAGGTCGACCACGCGCTGGTCGGTGTCGGGCAGCGGAACTCCGACCGACCCGACGCGGCGCTCGTTCGAGAGGGGATTGACGTGAGTGACGGGGGAGGTCTCCGAAAGACCGTACCCCTCCACCACACTGGCTCCGGTGAGCTCCTCGAACCGGCGCTGTACCTCCACCGGGAGGGGAGCGGAGCCGCTAAGGCAATACTTGATCGAGTGGACCTTGTACTTGGCAAGGTCCGGCTGGCGGTTGAACGCTTGGTAGAGCGCCGGCACGCCCGGGAACTGCGTGGGCTGGTACCGGTCGATCAGCTTGAGGAGCTCGCGAATCTCGGGACGGGTCTGCAGGACAACGGTCGCTCCGACGGCCAAGCCCATGAGCACGGCCACCGTCAATCCGTAGATGTGGAACAGTGGAATGGCGGCCATCACGACCTCCTCCCCCGGGGTCAACCGGATGTTCCAGGAGTTGCACTGGGTGATGTTGGCGACGAGGTTACGGTGCGTCAGCATGGCGGCTTTGGGACGACCGGTCGTTCCTCCCGTGTACTGGAGCACGGCGATCGTCGTTCGAGGGTCCGATTTCGCGAGGGGAAGCGACCCGCGGGTCCCGAGCGCCTTCTTCCACGGCCGCACCCAAGGGTCCGTGGGAAAGCCCGTCGGGAGCTTCTGTTTCCGGAGTACGCTGTTGACGAACGGCCGGAGATACCACGGGTAGAACTCCCGCACTCGTGCAACGAAGATTGTTGGGATGGCGATCTCGTTCCGGACTTTCGCCAGGTTCGGATACAGGATTTCGAGGGTCACGACGGCCTTCGGCGAGGCGTCCTTGAGCAGCCGAGAAAGGTCCTGGCCTAGGTAGAGGGGGCTCACCTGCACGACCGTGGCACCAAGCCTCCAGATCGCGAAGAGCGCGATCGGATAGGCGGGACAGTTGGGCAGGTAGATTGCGACGCGGTCTCCGGGTCCTACTCCTTCTTGGGAGAGCGCGGCCGCGAATCGCTCGCTCGCGTCCCAAAATTCTCGATAACTCCACTTCGCACCGTAGTAGACGATCGCGGTCCGGTCGGGCCATCGGCGCACGCTGGCTTCGATCAACTCCGTCAGCAGCTGGTCCGGAATCGTCACATGCCGCGGTACCGGCGGCGGGTAGCGGGCGAACCAAACGCGCTCCCCGATCTCCGGAGTCGGGACGCTCATTGTCCCTCCTATCGGGTTTCCACGCCCTCGGAATCCTTCGCGAACTGGACTCCGGGCTTGTAGCCGGTCACGTAGTGGACTCGGTCGCCGATTGCGATCTGGTTCTCGGCCCGGACGGTGGGCATCCAGCCGGTCACGCGACCGCCACCGTCCAACTCGACCACCACGTAGGCGTACGGAGCATCGTTCAGGAAGTCCTCGCTCGGAACCGTCAGAATCGTGAAGGCGACGACCTTCCCTTTCGAGGTGAGCTCCATCTCGACGAGGTCGCGATGACCGCATCGGGAGCAGGCGAGCCCCCAGGTCGCGGTCACGAGCCCGCAGTTCGTGCAGCGAAACCCTCGGAGTTTCCCTCCTTCCTCGTACCCCTTGACGAAGTCGTCGATCGTGTGCGACGCGGACGGCAGGGTATCGGACGCGGTCGACCCCCCCTACCTTCGCGAGAAGATGTGCACGGAACACGACCCGCCCGTCGCCCCGACGTTGTGCGCGAGCGCCGTCTGTGTCCGAGCAACCTCGCGGCCCTTCGCGAGTCCGTTGAACTGCTCGAAGATCTCGACGACCTGGCTCGCGCCTGTGGCGCTCACCGGGTGTCCTTTGGCTTTGAGACCGCCCGAGGTATTGACCGGGAGCTTCCCGTCCCGGGCCGTGACGCCTTCGAATTCCTCTTTCGCACCGGTTCCCTTCGGGAAGAATCCCAGGTCCTCGAGCGCGAGTACCTCGGCGATCGTGAAACAGTCGTGGACCTCGAGAAAGTCGATGTCCTTGGGCTCCATCTTCGCCTGGCGAAACGCCTTCTCGGCCGCGAAGCGCGTCGCCGGCAAGCCGAGGAGGTCGGCGCGGTCCTGCATGTCGGTGACCGAACCGGCCCGGGCCGACGCCCGGACGACGAGCGGTTCGGTGACCGGCGACTTCATGGTCTCCTTCGCCGCGACGACGACGGCCGCCGCTCCGTCCGAGAACGGGCAGCAGTCGTAGAGGCGCAGCGGCGACGCGATGATGGGGGAGGCGAGGTAGGTCTCCATCGATATTTCCTTCTGGAAATGCGCGTGCGGGTTCCGGGCCGCGTTCGCGTGGTTCTTGATCGCCACCGCCCCGAACATCTCGGGTCGGGTGGGGAACGCTTGACGATAGGCGCTCGCGAGCGTGGCATAGAGGCCGGGGAAAGTGGCCCCGTTCTTGGTTTCGAACGGATAGTCGGCCGCGATCGCGAAGTAACTAGTCGCCGTGAGGGTGTCCAGGTGCGAGAGCTTCTCGACCCCGACGACCAGTGCCGCGTCGGTGAATCCTCCCGCGACGTGGACGAAGGCTTCGTGAAGGGCCGCGCTCGAGGACGAACAGGCCGACTCGACGGTGACCGACGGAACGTGAGGGATGCCGAGACCGTTGTTAATGAGGGGGCCGAGATGCCCCTGGTGCTCGGAGATCCCAAAGCAGTTCGCGGCGAAGGTATAGCCGATATCCTTCGGCTCGAGACCGGATTGACGGATCGCCTCCATCGACACCCGGGTCGCCGCCTCCCGGGAGGTTTCCTTCATCTTGCCGAAGCGATTGGCCGCTGCTCCGACGACCCACGTCTCGCGCACGCGCTCCTCCGAACGTGTCAGTACGAGAGTGGGCTTAACCTAACCGCCCGCGCTCGCCACGCCCCGCTCGTTTTCCACGTCCGGTAGTCGAAGGAGGGTGCGCAAGCGCTCGAACGCAAGCTCCGCCGCCCGTGCGTCCCGCGTCTTGAACAAGAGGCGACCGGCGCGACTGATCGTGACCTCGGGGTCGAGGGAAACGATCAGCATGACGCGGGCATCTACGACGGGTATTCCTTCTCTCTCGAGCGTCGCTCGCACCCGGGCAAGGTCCAGCGGATTCGGCGGATCGGGGACGGCTTCGTACCCCCCGTTGTTCGAGCAGAGCCGGAGGCGGCGGTACATGCGCGGAGAACTCGGTGTCGTCCGCGCAGATAGCGCTTCGCGATGGGGCCGTCCCGGGGGAGGAACGCCCGGGGCGACAGAGTCGTAGCCCTGCGGGTCCGGGTTACCTACATCGGAGCGCCGCACTTGGCGCAGAACTGCGCACTCGCGACGTTGGGGGAGCCGCACGAAGAACAGAACCGTTGGGGGCCCCCGGGGTGCAGAGGGGGAGACGCCCACGGGGGTGAACCGCCCGATCCCGGCCGTCCGTACATGGGCTGGGAAAGCGTTGGAGAAGTCCAGGTGGCCGCCACGATTCCCCCGATCAACGCGAGGATCAGCCCGATGAAGAAACCGCCACCTCCGACGAAACTGACCAGCGAAAGGACAATGATCAGGATCCCCGACATCCGGGCCGAGGCGGGATTGCTCTTGATCCGAAGGCCAAGGAAGACGATGATCAGGCCAACGAGAACGGCGAGCGCCCCCAATCCGATCAGAATCCCGGAGGCTCCCGGGACGATGCTCTCGACGACGGAACGGTACGCGATCGCCTCGCCGATCGCGGCGAACCCGTCCAATACGATGAGGAGCCCCCCGATCAGCGACAGCCAGTAGGCGGTGCTCGGAAAGACGGAACCGTACGACGAGAAACTCATCCCATCCTCACCGGGGACCGGACTATATCAAACGATGCGGACAAGGGGCGTGTGAAGGGCGATCGGCGGCGGGCGGTCGCTAGAGGATGACCGCCTTCCGAACACAATCGTCGATCATCTGGTCCACGTCGATCCGTTCTTCCTCTTGGAGGATCTGGACGAGGTTCGAACGCGTCGCGGGCCGGTCCGGCACGGCTTGGCAGCAGACCCCCGGACGGGTCGAGATCTCGTACGTGCCGATCGACTTCGCGACGGATTCAATCTCGTGCTTGTCGAAACCGATCAGCGGGCGCACGATCGGAAGACCCACCGCCGCGGTGGCGGTGCGCATATTCGACAGGGTCTGGGACGCGACTTGGCCGAGCGCTTCTCCGGTCGCAAGGAACGTCGCCCCTTCTCGACCGGCGATCTTCTCCGCCGAGCGCCACATAAACCGACGGCAGAGCACGCATCCGACATGACGGTCGGTCGACCGCATGAGAGTGATCTGGGTCGGACCGTGAGGGAGCAGGTACATCGGAATCGGTTGATGGTAGCGCTCCCGCAGCACCGCGAGGTGGTCGACCACCTTCGCGAGCGGGGAGTCGTCCGTGAACGGTCGATTGTCCATGTGGACCGTGACCATCTCGTGGCCCTGGCGCAGGAGATAGTGAAGGGCGACCGGGGAGTCGATTCCCCCGCTCATCAACATCACGCCCCGCGCCATAGAATCCTTCTACTCGGCCGCGATATTTAGCCGTGCGCTCGAGCCCACGGCTCCTGCGCGAGGGGTAAATAGCGCGCCCGAGTCCATCCACCGATGCCGGAGGAAGCCGCCGGTCCGCCGACGGAACTCAAGTGCCGTACGGAAGGCAGCGGACCGGCGGTGGTGTTGCTTCATGGAGTGGGGGGCAACCACACCGTTTGGAACGAGGTCATCCCCGGTTTGGCGAAGCAGTTCCTGGTTCTTGCTCCGGACCTCCGGGGTCATGGACGAACACGGGCGCCGACCGACTCTCACTTCACGTTCGCCGAGATGGTGGGAGACTTGGTCCGACTGCTGGACGACCAAGGCGTATCGGCCGCGCATCTGGTCGGACTGAGCGGCGGCGCGCTTCTGGCGCTCCGGACCACCCTCGACCGTCCGGAGCGGGTCAAGAGTCTGACGATGGTCAGCGGGGCGGCCTACACGGACTCCCACACCCGGGCGGTGGCGGAGCGATGGTCGGAGACCTACGCGAAGGAGGGCCCCGACCGATTCGCGCTTCGCCTTCTCAAGGACCTCTACTATCCTGACTGGATCGAGGCCAACTTGGACTTCGCCGATGCCGTGAGGGAGCAAGTGAAGCACCAGGACTTCACTCCCGCGGTCCGCTGGGCCAAATCCATGGGTGTGTTCGACGAACGCAATCGTATCGCCAACGTCGCGCGGCCCACCTTGATCGTTCAAGCGATGGACGACGCCGTGGTCGACGCCTCGCACGGACGCATCCTGCGCCAATCGATCCCCGGAGCGAAGATCCGGATCTTGGCGGAGACCGGCCACATTGTTCCGGTAGAGCGACCGCAGGAACTCCTCGAGGCGGTCGCTTCCTTCCTGCAGTCGGTCGAATCGACGGGGACTACGCCCTCGTCCTAAGAGGGCCAGAGAGCGCGACAACCGCAGGCTTATGAACCCCGGGCCGAATCCGGGAGCGATGGCGGCTCCTCCGACCCCCGACCTCGCCGCCCGCCTTTCCCAGGTCGAACGCGAGCTCAAGGAATTGCGGTCGCGCCTGATCGCGCTCGAACGGATGCTGGGTGCCGGGGAACTGCATCCGGCCGACTCGTCCACCGTCCAGAAGAAAGTCTCCTACGACTGGCAGACATGAGCTCGCCCGGGCCGGAAGCGACCGTCCCGGGGACCGCACCAAAGGCGCTCTCGGAACTCGTCAGTCGATTCCCCGCCCTGGCCCCTCCCGTGTCGACGGCGGGGGCGGCCGTCGTCATCGTCCTTCGGCAAGGGGAGAAGGAGGTCGAGACCCTCCTCATCGAGCGCGCGGAGCGGGCCGAGGACCCCGCCTCGGGTCAGGTCGCCTTTCCCGGAGGCCACGTGACCGAAGGGGACGGTTCCCTCGCCTCGACGGCGCTTCGGGAGCTCGAAGAAGAGGTCGGCCTCGGCCGGGGAGACATAGTCGGGGAGCTCCGATTTGTGAACACCGTCCTCGCGATCCGGTTCGGGCTCAGGGTGGGGGTATTTGCGGCCGTTCTCGCGCCGGACGGGCCGGCACCGACCGCCCGGAGCCCCGAGGAGGTGGCACACGTATTCTGGATCCCAAGGTCGGCTCTCGCGACGGCCCGTCCGATCGTCCGGGAGACCAGTCATGGGCTCGCGGCAGTGCCGGCCACGGTATTCGAGGGGCATGTGCTCTGGGGCTTCACTCGCCGCGTACTCTGCCAGTTCTTTGGAATCCCCAACGAGGACGAGGCCATCGGACCCGTCTTCGTTCCCCGTCCATCCGATTCGTTGTAGCCAGGTCTCCACTGTTCCGTCCGCTTGAAGGCCCGGAGGTCGATTCTCCCTCGGACGACGGCGATTCCAAGGACCGATGCTTTAAATACTGGTTTAAATACTCACGCCCGCGGGGATTTCCTTGGTTAAGATTCGTATCGAGAACGTGGTAGCGTCCACTTCCCTCGGAGACGAGCTCGACCTTCAGTCGATCGCGCTCGGACTCGACGGGGCCGAGTACGAGCCCGAGCAATTCCCGGGATTGATCTACCGGTTGAAGCAGCCCAAGACCGCGATCCTGCTCTTCCGATCCGGGAAGGTTGTCTGCACCGGCGCGAAAAGCATGCACGAGGTCGAGGAGTCGATCCAGACCGTCGCCCAGCAGATCAAGAAGGGTGGGCAGAAGATCAACATGCATCCGAAGATCGAGGTCCAGAACATCGTCGCGAGCTCGGACCTCGAGAGCGAGATCAACTTGAACGCGATCGCGGTCACCCTGGGGCTGGACCGGGTTGAATACGAGCCGGAGCAGTTCCCGGGCCTTGTGTGCCGGATCGACGAGCCCAAGGTTGTGGTGCTGCTCTTCGGTAGCGGGAAGCTCGTCTGTACGGGGGCCCGAAAGCCTTCGGATGTCGAGGTCGCCGTCAAGAAGATCACCAAGGAGCTCCAGGGCGCGGGTCTCCTTCGCTAAAGCGCGCCCGGATCACCGGGATGGCTCTTCCGCGCGGTCTGCCCGTCGTGGACCACCACTGCCACCTCTCCCCCCGGGGCGACGGAGTCCGGGCGGTGGAACGGTTCCGGGCGGCCGGTGGAACGCATCTCTTCCTGGCGACCCAGAACTACGAGGGGACCGTTCCTCTTACTCTCGAGGATTACTCTCGACAATTCGAGACTACGGTCGACATGGCTCGCAAGATGTTTGATGACCTCGGGGTTCGGGTTTACCCCGTTCTCGCGCCGTACCCGATCGACCTCGTGGAAGGCGTAGCTCGGTTGGGTTCCCGGCCGGCCCTCGAACTCCACTGCTCCGCTCTCGACCTGGCCGGCCGCTGGGTCCGAGAGAAGAAGGCGGTCGCTCTCGGAGAAGTAGGCCGGCCACACTTCCCGGTGTCCGAGGAGGTCGCTCTGGTCGTCGAGGAGGCGTTTCGACATGCCTTCGAGGTAGCGCGGGATTCCGATTGTCCGGTCGTGGTGCATTCGCCCGACCTGAACGCGGACGGTTTCGTCGAGCTGACCGCTCGGGCCCGGGATGTCGGAATGCGGCCCGAGCGTGTCGTGAAGCACTACGCTCGGACGCGAATCGTACCGGGCTCCTCCGGCGGCGCGGTCCCTTCGTACCTCGCTCGGCGCGAGCTCGTTCGGGAGGTAGTGAGAGACCCCGGACCCTGGTTCCTGGAAACCGATTACCTCGATGATCCCCGCCGCCCCGGCGCGGTCCTCGACCTCGCGACGGTTCCCCGCCGGGCCGCCGCCATCGCCGAGGATCCGCAACAGAGTGCCGACCTGCTCTGGGGACCCTTTGTGGATTCCGTCGAGCGAGTCTACGGGTGGCGTCCCGAGGTCGGCGCCGAGGGGGCCGCATGACGGTCCGCTCCCGAGGCACGTTCGTCGTCGTGGAAGGAATCGACGGCGTGGGGAAGTCGACGTTGCTGCGCACCTTGGCCCGCACGCTGAGGCAGCGGGGCCTCTCGGTCGCCCTTCGACGGGAACCCTCCGACCGCCGCTTAGGGGCCCTCGCGCAATCCACGGCGACCGAGGACCCCTGGTCCGGAGCGGTGTACTTCACCGTGGACCGGCACCTCGCCGCGCCGGAGCTCGAGCGAGCGCTCCGCCTCCACGACGTGGTCCTTCAGGACCGCTCGTTCTACTCGACCCTCGCCTATCAGGGGAGTGCGCTTCCCCCGGGCGACCGACGACGCCTCGCCCAACTCCAGCGGTCGGCGGTACGGACTCCCGACCGGGTCGTTCTGCTCGACCTCCCACCCTCGGAAGCGCTGCGCCGCCTTGGCGCCCGGGATTCGCGGCGCGGACCTCTCGAACGTCGGAGAACCCTGGAGCGGGTCGCCCGTGCCTATCGATCCTTGGCCCGGTCGCACCGTTGGGTGGTTCTGGACGCGAGAGAGGCTCCGAAAGAGTTGGCCCGTCAAGCGCTCGCGAGGCTCGACCTCCCCGACCCCCGGGGGCGGACACGGATTCGCCGACGGCGAAGATGATAAGGTCGGTTCCGGTCCCCCCGCGTCAGCGATGAACCGCACATCCCCTATTCTGGTTCGGGAAGAAACCCTCGACCCGTCGTTCCTCCCTCCTCGTCTCGTGCGCCGCGACACGGAGCTCGAGCTCCTCCGTCGCCGGTATCGCGAGGCGCTCGCGAAAGGACTGCCCTACCATCTTCTTGTGACCGGGGGCATCGGTAGTGGAAAGACGGCGCTCGTCCGCCGACTCGCTTCCGACCTCGAGCGAGGGGGACGGTTCGGCGGTTTTCCGGTCAAGGCCGCCTACATCAATTGCTGGCGGAGAGCCAGCGACCGCACGGTGATGCTCGACCTCCTGCGGAGCGTCCAAGTTTCCTTACCGGATCGAGGTTACTCGCTCTCGGAGATGCTCGATGTCTTCGAGCAAGGGATCCGAAAGAATCCGTCGCATCTCGTCGTGCTCCTCGACGAGGCCTCGAGCCTCGTCCGCCAGGAGACGAAGCTCGTCTACCTGCTGTCCCGTTCCCGCGAGGTCGAGCTCGGCTCGATCTCGCTCGTCCTCGTGGCCGCCGAGGACCTCTTCCCGTACCTCGACCCGGCGAGCCGGTCGAGCTTCGGCGTGACCCATCGTTTGTCCCTCGCCCCCTACGACCGGTCCGCGCTCACCGACATCCTCGAATCCCGTGCCGAGCTCGCCCTCCGACCGGGAAGTTTCGACCGCGAGATCCTGGACCAGATCGCCCGGATCGCCGCTCCGAACGGAGACGCCCGCTTCGCGCTCGAGATCCTTTCGGGCGCGGCGCATGCCGCCGAGGAAGCCGGGGCCGACACGGTCGGAGCCGAGCATGTGCGGCGGGCGAAGGGGTCGCTGCTCCCGACCCTCAACGAGAGCCAGCTGGAATCTCTGTCGACCCACGAATTGGGAGTTCTGCTCGCGCTGTCGCGGACCCTGAAGCGGCGGGGAACGTCGGTAGCGAGCCAGAAGCTTCGAACGAATCACACCGCCCTGCTCGAGGAGCTCGGGACCCCGCCGATGAGCCGGACCACGTTCTGGCGGACCCTGAAAGAACTCGAGCGAGATGGGCTCGTAGCGCTGGAGGGCGGCGCCTCGGGAGAATCGAACAGCGTTTCGATGGACGAGCTGCCCGCGAGTCTCCTCTCGACGCTCCTCGAGGAACGGCTCGGCCGGGGCCGTTCTCGCAAAGCCTAAACCCTCCCGCGGGTCGGACGGACGTGTCAAGCTCCTCCGTGCCGACGCTCGCGACCGAGTCGTCCGCTCTTCCCGAGTGGATCCGCGTTCGCCCGCCGCGCGGTGCGGCCTACCCTCAGGTTAAGGGGATCCTCGGAGAGCTCGGCCTCGAAACGGTGTGCCGGGAGGCGCGATGCCCGAACCTTCCCGAGTGCTGGTCGTCGGGCGCCGCGACCCTCATGCTGCTGGGAACCGATTGCACACGTCGCTGTACCTTCTGCGCGGTCACTACCCACTGGCCTCGGGGCGTGGTGGACCCGTCCGAGCCCTCCCGAGTCGCCGAAGCGGTTCGTCGCTGGGGGTTGCGGTACGTGGTATTGACCCAGGTCTGCCGGGATGACCTCGACGACGGCGGAGCTTCGGTGCTGGCCGAGACGGTCCGTGGAATCCGGGCCCAGTCTCCCGGCACCCTGGTCGAATTGTTGATCGGGGATCTCGCGGAACGCGAGGATTCCCTCCGCCTCCTCCTCGAATCCCCACCCGATGTCCTCGCTCACAACCTCGAGACGGTCCGGTCGCTCAGCTCTCAAGTCCGCGACCCGCGAGCGAGCTACGACCGTTCGTTGCGGGTGCTTCGAACGGCCCGTCGGATTGGCCCCGGGGGGCTGGTCACGAAGAGCTCCGTGATGCTCGGTCTCGGAGAAACCGACTCGGAGCTCGAGGAGGCCCTGCGCGACTTGAGGGGCGCGGACGTCGACCTCCTCACCCTCGGTCAGTACCTCCGACCCAGCGCCGCGCACCGCCCGGTCCATCGCTTCGTCCCCCCGGAGGAGTTCTCCCAGTGGCAAACGACCGCGCTTTCTCTCGGCTTCCTCGGAGCCGCCTGCGGGCCGCTTGTCCGAAGCTCCTACCGGGCCGAAGAACTCTATCGGAGCGCCCACGCCGCCCGGGGAGCCTAGTCCATGGCGAAGAAGGTCCGCCGAAAGCTGGAAGAGGAGGAGGCGGCCGCCTTCGAGTTCCCGGTCTTTGACGAGGTGGCCTTCATGAACAAGGAGTTCGAGCTCACGGGGGCGCTTGCCCTCGCCGGAGGGTACGCGGTCCTTGTGGGCATTCTCAGCTGGGCCATGACGACCTCGGGACTTTCATGGTATGCGGTGCTCCCGCTCGGAATCTTCCTCGTTGCCCTGAGCCCGTTCCTGATCCGGCGGCTTCGAACAAAGTCCTCGGTCTACACCAAGGGGGACTGGGCCGGCCTGATCGCCCTCGTCTTTTTCGCGTGGTTGGCGCTCTGGTTCGTCCTGCTGAATCTCTCGCCCGGCGCTCTGTAACCTACCGAACGTCCAGCCAAGGAAGCCGCTTCGCGAGCAGTTCTCGAAGAGCTTCCCCCAACGCCGGCGTCTCGTCGGCCTCACTGAGGGATCGAACTCGGTACCCACCCGATTCTTTGGGCGTGAGGTCCTTTCCGAGCGAGAGTCGTGGGAACGCCGCGAGCAGAACGGCCTCCGCGTCGCGCTCGGCTCGGTGGGCATCCACTCCGAGACTCCCGTCGGGGCGGACATACGGCCCCTGGAGAACCGGAGAATCCTTGGTCGCCCACTTCTCGAGAAAGTGGCCCGCCCGGTCGACTCCGGCGGGCGGTCCATCTTGCACCCGTACCTGGGGCCGCCGAGGGTGGGCTAACTCCACAGTGATGACCACTGAGGTCGCGTCCGCCGCGCTCGCTTCCCCCAGGACGGCGAACTCGGAACGGGCCAGCTCGTCCGCGACGGCACGGGCGGCCTTCCGCACTTGCGGGTAGAGCGTGTCGTCCACGAGGTCGGGGCGGGGAAGCACCGCGACCGTGACGTGGGTCCCTCGAGAGCGGACCAGCGCGGCCGCCGCCTCCTTCGGAAGCGGAGGGTTCGCCCTCGGCTCGAAGAACCGCTCCGAAGGTCGGTCGAGATAGGCGCTGGCCGCGAGGATGAAGAGACCGAGGTTCCTCCTCGAGAGGGCGCTCGCGACGTTGCGATTCGGGTCGACGGGGTCCGCCAACACGAGCGCTACGTCCGAAGGCAGCCTCGGGGGTTCCTTTCCCGGCTCGGAGAGGCGAACCGGGACTCTCCAGTCCCGCGCGGCACCGAGCATGGCGCGCAAAGACCCGAACCGAATCACGAGGAGCTCGACGAGGTACCCCGAGAATCCTTCCGTTCGGGCCTCCGACCCGTAGACGCCCAGCGACCGGAAGAACTGCTTCGCGAGCCGGACCTGCCCCACGAGCTCCGGCGTCTCCCGGGAAGCGAGGTATTCCTGATGGAAGGGAGTGCGATCGACCGGCGAGAGGGGGTGCGAAGGGTCGCTGATCGCGAACCCGGGCACGGCATCCACGGTGAACCCTTCGAAAGTGCCCCGGAGGTAGGGATGTTCCGCATAGCGGGTTTCGGGGTTCGAGAGGACCGCCCGCCCCAGGGCCAGCCCTTCCTCGCGGAGTCGGTCTCGCGACAGGTCGGGCGGAAAGAGGAGGAACAGGTCCACGTCCAGACGGTCCTGAAGGAACGTCCCGCGCGCGGCACTGCCGGCGACCAGCGCCCGGACAAGCGGGCTCGACCGCGCGCGGGCCGCGTTGGTCACGCGCTCGACGAGCGCGACGCGCACCTGCGACACGCGGTCCAGGAATTGCGCCGACGGGGTAATCCGACGACCCACTTCCCGCTCGACCGCTTCCGCTTCCATGGCATTCGCAGGAGCTCTCCCGGGGCCGGTCATCGAGGTCTGGGACGTTCCGGCGCAGATGAACCTTCGGCTCGAGCCGCCGGCGCGGGGCGACCCTTATCGTCCCGTGGGACCTTGTACACGAGAAGAGAGCCCATGGCCGCGCTGGTCGGACATCCTGCTGCCCTCTACCAACCGCTCTCCGATCGGAAGGTACGGTGCACCGCGTGCGCCCGCTACTGCACGATCCCAGAAGGGTCGCACGGATTCTGCTTCGTGCGCAAGAACGTGGGCGGTCGCCTGGTGCTCCTCAGTTACGGAAAGGCCTCCGCGGTTCAGGTCGACCCGGTCGAGAAGAAACCTCTCTCGCACTTTCATCCCGGGACGCGCGTCTTCTCGATCGGAACGGTCGGATGTAATTGGCGGTGCCTGTACTGTCAGAACGCGGAGATCAGCCAAGAGCGGGAGGTCATCGGCCGTTCCCTTCCTCCGCACGCCGCGGTGACCCAGGCGAAGAGATTCGGGTGCAGCGGAGTGACGTTCACCTACAACGAACCTTCCATCTTCGCCGAATATGCCCTCGACGTGATCGTGGAAGCGCACAAGGCGGGTCTGTTCGCGAACTTCGTCACGAACGGTTACATGACCCCCGAGGCGGTCGGAATGATCGGGCCGCACCTCGATGCCGTCAGCGTCGATTTCAAAGGAAGCGGGGAAGCGGGTTTCCTGAGGAAGTACGTTTCCGCCAAGGGACCGGAACCGATCTTCGAATCGGCGGTCGACCTCAAGAAGCGCGGGGTACACGTCGAGGTGACGGACCTGATCGTCCCTGAGGTGGGCGAATCGGTCGAGGCGACACGGAAGCTCGCGCGTTTTGTCCGGGACGAGCTGGGGCCCTCCACTCCGTTCCACCTCCTTCGGTTCCACCCCGATTACAAGATGATGGACTTTCCCGAAACCCCCGTCGCGACCCTGGAGAAGCTCCACAAGGTCGCGAAGGCCGAGGGGCTCGACTACGTCTATCTCGGCAACGTGTGGGGTCATCCGCTCGAGCACACGTATTGCCCCCGCTGTGGGACCGTCGTGGTTCGCCGATACGGGTTCACGATCCAGTCGTGGCGCCTCGACGGCGACAACTGCTGCCGCAAGTGTGGCGAGAAGATTCCGATCGTGGGGCGGCCCCCCGAGGATTACATTCCGACGTTCGCCACCCCGGTCGCCTAGTCCCCCTTTCCGGGGACGGCTGTCGCGGTCACCCGAGCGGAACTCCCGTCAAACGAGCCCGACGGGCTCCCCAAATACGGGCGAACCCCCGGACCGCCGAGGAACCTCGGGAATGCCCGCGTCCCACGTCCGGACATCGTCGTGGGTCCGGAAGAGCCACCCGCGTCCGGGCCTCGAGAGGGCCGAACCGCTCCCGATGGTAGAGATCGTCCTGAACGGGGTCGAGGGAGACGACTGGGTTACCGAGACGTTGCGAAGCCATGGCATATCGTTCCGTCTTCTCGGCTGCCGACCGGCGGACCGAGGAAGGCGGCGCCTCGTCCGACTCCTCGAAGTGGAGACGGACGGAACCGGAATCGGCCCGATAGTCCACCGACTTCGGGCCCGCGTCGCCGCCCGGGACATCGCGGTGGCAAGCCTCGGACGAGACCGAGCGCTCCTCCGGGTGGCCGTTCCGATGCCGCCGATGTGCTCCGCCGCCTTCGACCGGGGTGATTTTTGCATCAGCTGCCCCTTCCTCGGCTCCGTTGGCCCAGGGGGATCGACCACGTGGAACGTCCTGGTCCCCCAGATCGTCGACGCCCGTCGTCTTCTCACGGCGTCCACCCGGAAGGGGACTCCGCGGCCCACCCTCGTCCGGGCGGGTGCGTACCGGAAGCGCTGGGGGCTCACGGGGCGGCAGGAGAAAGCGCTGCGTCTCGCTTTCGAGCTCGGGTACTTCGACTATCCCCGGAAAGCATCCCTCTCTACGATCGCGGGCCGACTCGGCGTGGGGCGCTCGACCGCCCTTGAGCTCCTTCGAAAGGCCAGCACCAAGTTGGCCGCTCAGAGATTTCAAACAGAGCCGACGGGCGACCGACCCTCATAGACCACGCGTTCCCGCTCTCGAGGGGAATTCGGGGTGTCCAGTGGAGGGCCTTTACGTCGGATTAAGGGTCCCCGGATTCGCTGATACGGGGGAGCTCGGGCGGGCCGGAGCTCGATGCCGGGTTCGGGGGGTTCCGCGCTCGTGAGTTGACTTGGAAACCGCTTCGCTCTGGCGGCGCGACGTTTCGACTCGTTCCTTTCCGGCAGCGAGGACGGCGCGGAAAATGGTCTCGGCAAGCGTGGGGGAAAGGCCTGCCCGCTTGGCCCAGTCCTGCGCTCGGGCGATGACGACCGCCTCCTGCGCGGGGTCCGAAAGGGGACCGTCCATTTCCGAACGGATCCGAATGGCCGAACACGCGGCGTCGACCCGCGCTGCGACCAGGAGAATGAGCACTCGGTCGATCTCCTCGATCTCGCGTCGGACCGCAAGTAGCGAAGGAGCGGCTTTCGCAGATTCGGTCATCCGAGCGTCGGAACTCCGCCCGGGCCAAGTTACTTCGACCGCACCGGTGCGGGGGCCGCCTCACATACCGCACGCTGTGCCCAGGGTGATGCAGATCGTCCTGGCCTCCAACTTCGACGACCGGCTGGTCGAGGAGACCTCCGACCTTCCGGTGTCCACGTTCTTCGGCGGGTACCCGGTGCAATTGACCGGAGGGGGCCGCCCTCCTCAGATCCTTCCCGCCGTGGACCGGGAACGGTTCCGCGCCCATCTCGAGGTGGTTCACCGGCATTCGCGCGAGTTCTTCGCCACGCTCAACAGCAACGACCTCGGACTGAAGGAGTATGGTCCGGGCTACGTTGGTCGGTTCCTTCGGGAGGTGGGGGACCTCATCGAGCTCGGCGTGGACGGTTTCGTCGTCGCGCTACCGGCGCTCATCGAGGCGATTCGCACGGAATACCCCGACGTCCCGATTTCGGTCTCCACGTTCGCCCGCATTCGGACCGTCACCCAGGCCGAGTACTTCCTCAAGCTCGGGGCACGGACGATCATCCTCGAGGAGGCGAACCGGGATTTCCGGCTGATCCGAGGCCTTATTCGACTGGGGGCCGAGGTCGAAGTCCTGGTCAATCAGAGCTGCCTACCGTCCTGTCCCTACCGGGGCCACCATCTGAACACGAGCTCCCTCGCATCGCAGCCCGAAGCCCCATGCCCGACTTTCGAGTATCCAATCCTCGAATGCGGCCTCGAGTACGTCCGAGACCCGGCCAAACTCATATCGGGGATCTTCGTTCGGCCGGAGGACCTCGCCGTGTTCGAGGAAGCGGGTGTGACTCGGTTCAAGGTTTCGGGACGGAACCGTTCCACGGGGTGGCTTGTACGGTCGGCCCGGGCCTATGCCCGCCGGTCCTACGTGGGAAATCTTGCGGACATACTGAGCCTGGTCCAGGTAAAGGGGCCCTCCGCGGCCCTGCAACGAATTGGTTCGGGGCCGGACGGTGAAGAGGCGCTCACCCTGGCCCGGGCATTCGGCCCGCTGTCGGAGCTCACGATCGATAACCAGGCGTTCCCCCCCGACTTCCTCCGGCACATCGCGGCCGTAGATTGCGAGCATACGACGTGCGAGGCCTGCGGGTACTGTCGAGGAGTCGCCGCGAAAGTTCTCCGAGTAGCGGGCCGCCCCGTAACGGAGTACGTTCCCCCGTCGGAACTCCCTCCGGCCATTCGGCTTCTCCCGCGTTTGGGACCGAGCCCCGCGTAACCGCTCGACCGCGGACCGCGGCTGACCGAAGCGATTTACTCCGACGTGGGGTAGTACGCTTCCTCTCCGAAGTGGACCTCGTCCAACCCGGCCTTCTGTTCCTCGGGATTCGCTCGCAACGGCGAGAAGTAGTTGATCACCAGCATGATCACGTAGGTTCCGAGGAAGGCGAAGGTCGCCACCACCGCCACGGCGAACATCTGGAGCAGGGCGAAGTGGACGTTCCCGAAGACGAGACCGTTCTGGCCGGCAGCATTGATCGCCACGGAAGCGAATAGCCCGGTCGCGACCGTTCCCCACATTCCGCCGACCCCGTGGCAGGCGAAGACGTCGAGTGAGTCGTCGAGCTTCGTGCGGGCTCGCCAGCGGACCACGAAGTTGCAGCCGATACCGGCTACGAGGCCGATCACCATCGAGAAGGCCGGGCTAACATACCCGGCGGCGGGAGTCACCGCGGCCAGACCGCAGACGAATCCCACGCACATCCCGACCGCGGAAGGTTTGCCCTTCCACAACCAATCCAACATCATCCAGCTCACACCGGCAGCGGCCGCCGCGAGGTTCGTGGTGACGAGCGCGTTGACGGCGATATCGTTCGCCGACAGCGAACTTCCCGCGTTGAACCCGAACCAACCGAACCACAGGATCGCCGTCCCGAGGATGACGTAGGGAACGTTGTTGGGACGACTTTCCTTGCCAAAGTCGATCCCGCGACCGATGACGAGCGCCGCGGCCAGCGCGCTCACTCCGGCGGTCGTATGCACGACCATTCCGCCGGCGAAATCCTCGACTCCCATCACGTGGAGCCAGCCGCCGTCTCCCCACACCCAGTGGGCCACTGGGAAATAGATGAACGTCACCCAAGCCAGGATGAAAATGAGGAGCGGCTTCAGTCGGATCCGGCCCGCGAACGCACCGATGATCAGCGCCGGAGTGATCGCCGCGAATTTCAACTGGAAGGCGAAGTACAGCAGGGCTGGGATGGTCGAGGAATAGACCGTGTTCGCCGAGGAGCCGACCCCGTTGAGGCCGAAGTATTGGAAGTTCCCGATGAACCCGTACCCCACGGAGGGGCCGAACGCCATGGTGTATCCCCAGAGCGCCCAGGCGAGGCTCACGATCGCAAAGATGGCCATGCATTGGACGATGGTCGAGACGAGATTCTTCCGACGGACGAGACCGCCGTAGAAGAACCCTAGTCCGGGGGTCATGATCATGACGAGCGCCGTCGCCGCGATGACCCACGCGATGTCCCCGGAGTTGCACGGGAGCCCGCCACCCGGCCCGGGGACGCAGACCACCACGGCCTATTCCTCCTCAGTCAACGGGCCAGAGGCAACCCGTGGACTCGGGGGTTTGGGGATGTCAGGTTATCAATGTTTTGTGCGATGTGCTAGAGCCGACGGCGGCCGATACCGTCGGTCAGCGTGTCGCGACAATCTTCCGGCAGATTGAACAGAGGTGGATTGGGATGTCGATGAGGGCCCTCGACCCCTCGGAGTCCCGTCGAAGGGGTTCGCGGTCGCTCGCTTGACTTCCTCGCCAGGCAAACGGCGAACCGGCGATCGTCCACTCTACCGGAAAGGCGCAGGTGACAGGTTCGAGGGAAAGCGGCGACTTAGCTCCCGTCGCGAATCCGCCTCGAAGCTCCATCAGTCCTTGCTCCATTTGTGCGGTCCGGTGCCGCTCTTGGGCGAGTAGGTCCCGGACGAGTTCCCCGATCGTCCGCGGGTCGTCCGGACGCTCCTCCGCCTCCTTGGCGATTTCCGTCAGGGTTTCGACCCACGGCATGAGCTTCTTGTAGGCGTCCGGGTCGCCGAAAACCTGGCGGGCGCTGATGCGGAAGTGCGCGTCTCCGCCCTCCTCGTCTTGAATCCGTTGAAGGAAGTTGATCTTCCTCGATTGATCTTCGATCTGGCTCCGCGCATTGCTGAAGTACGAGAGGTACGCCCGGGTGCGGACCTCTTCGTTGAGATGGTCAAGGTCCACCTGGGTTCGTCGGCAAATGTAGCAGGAGTCGACCATTTGCGGTTCCTCAATCGGAAGCAACTGCCGGTGTCCCTTTAGCAGATGAGGTTGGCGCTTCGGCCCGCCCTGGAAGCCCTCGCCATGGGAAATCGCGGGGGTCCTTCGGAACGATTCGTCCGTTTCTCGGCCGGCGGCCGGACCACGGCCCGGGGCCACCAGGAGCTTCGGGGCGAGGGACCCCTATTCTACGACCCCTTCGCTGAAATTGGTGCGAGCGGTCGACTCGCGGACTGCTCGGGAGAAATCGGACGGGATTCGGGTGCGCGCGATCTGCGACGCCGGGCCGTCAGGACATGTTTCATAGTTGGCGGAGAAATGTGGCCCCGTTGGGTAATGTGGCGAATCAATTTGACGCTTGAACAACGGGCAAGACCGTGAACCCCAGCCCAATCCGGCTTCAGACATTTGAATTGGCGACTAAAGGCTCCACGGGTCAACACTTCTGGAATCGCCTTCCCACGCGCCTCACCATTGACCGGGACGGCATCCGAATTGAATACAGCCCGTCGAAGTCCCGGGTCCTCCGGTGGGACGACCCCAAGTTGCAGTTCGCGCTGCTGGACTTCCGGGAGGCACCGCACAATCGCCCCCCTTGGGTTCGACACGCGAAACAGTTGGAATTCCGCTATCGACCGGAGTTCGTCATGTCTTCCTTTGCGATACCGGAGGAAGTGTTCCAAGCGCTTTCCGCTGCTGCCCGGTCCGCTGGCCTCATCTTGGGGCCCTCAGTCACCGGAGGGGGTATCCCGGCGGGAACGACAGTCCGCCATTATGCCCGGACGCCACCTCGCTGGTGGTCGAGAATCGAGAAGTGAGTGCCCGGAAACCTGGGGGCTTTCTTGCCCAAAAACGGGTTCGTGTCGGGGCGAGGGAAGCTTGCTCATTGGGCCCTTCGCAATCCTCCCGAACAGCGCGCGAGATTCATGTCTCAACCGCCCGCCCGTACCCGATCGATCGAGATTCTCACTTCCGATCAAAGCGGGACGCGCCCGCGATGGACCGCGGTGAAGGGTGTAGGGCAAAAATGATGGTCCGGGGAATCTTTTCATTTGACGATGAAGTCCCCGTTCACCCTCGAAACCTTCACGGTGGCGGACGAGACTTCGCGATGCACTTGGTGCAGCGTTCCCATCGCAAAGGGTAGTACAGCGGTTCGTGTGGTTGAATACCCGACAAGCCTGCCCGAGAATCTTCGAGGGTTCTGCTTCCATTCCATGGAACACCTCCGGGATTGGTCTCAGCAGGCGGCTCTCAACGCGAGGCGACTCATCGCGACCAACGACCCGACTTACCACGCGCATCCGGCGGAGATCGTTTCGAGGCGCGACGCTTACGACGCGCTGGCGCAGATGACGTTCCCGCCGCGTTAGACTTCGCCCGCCGAACGGAACTAGTCGGCAATCCTACGGCGGACCTCGAGGCGCGAATCGACCCGGTTTCAATCCCGCTTGGACAGACATGTGTCACTGCTCTGGCGGTCGTCGCGTTGTTCCGGGCGCTGACCCGTGCCTAGCGGAGAGCGACCTCTCCAGTGCCTCCGTAGCGGACGAGAACAATGAACGCCACGACCACGGCCCACGGTCGGCTCGTGTCTTCGGAGTGCGATGGATTCTTGGACCCAATAGAATATTCCGTTCATCCGCCACGCGGGTCGCGTGTTCAAGCCCCGACCGCGAGGAGCGCGCTAGCGCGGCGTTCGTTCGGCGATCTAGGGACCAGTCGGGTTTAGTTTAAGCCGAGGAGTTCTACCGGTGTTAGGAAGTCCATGACCTACTACGAATGCCCGGTATGCGGTGGTGGTTACATCTTTGATCCCGCGCCACCACACCCGAAGTGCGACCGCGACGGCGCGGCGCTCAAGCGCGCCAGCGAGGCGTCGTACGAGCTTGCTGCCCGTCGGGACGATTACGAACCCCCATTAGTCAAGCGGAAGACCCACAGTAAGACCAAAGGCCGCTGACCGACCGCGGGGAGCGCTGGGGGCCCTGTCCGCGTGGCCTCATGAAGGACGCGCGCGGCCGATGACGGGACCGCAATCAATGCGCGGGACTAGGAGAGAGCGACGGGGAGCGCGTGAGGTCACCTCGCGACAAGTTCCTATCCCGGTGAGATGCTCGCGCGCTCATGGCACCGCAATCTGCGGGCCATGCGCCGGGCAAGTCTGGCGCCTGGTCCGACCCAGCCCCACACAAAAGCAACTTCGTGATTTCGAATGGAGTCCGTCTCCACTACCTCGACTGGGGAGGTTCGGGTCCG
>Ga0187815_10000395_pt1 | contig 21189 bp, 14 predicted proteins | sample NC_S_5_FD_132962 | JGI IMG/M metagenome (GOLD analysis project Ga0187815, IMG submission 132962) | Wetland sediment microbial communities from Neuse River Estuary, North Carolina, USA - ASW-S_5 | ecosystem: Environmental > Aquatic > Freshwater > Wetlands > Sediment | place: USA: North Carolina...
CTCCCGTTCCCGCACCAGCGCGGCGCCGGCCAGGATGATGGCGAGTATGGTGATGCTTGAGATGATGCCCATCACGCTGGTGAACCAAGGCGTTTCCACATTGGGATTGAATGCGATTCTGATCGCCAGATTGACGGGCGACAGCGGTGTCGCCTCTGCCTGCGACAGAAACTGGGCAATCTCGGTGTTGATGATTTGCTCAGCGTAGCCGGATCCCAGGCCCGCCTGAACCATGGCGGTCGCATCGACATTGATCTGCAATCCGGGCTGGCGTCCCGCGAGCACGTCACGCTGGAAGTTCGGCGGAATGTCGATGACGAACGTATATTTACCGGCGTTCATTAGCCGTTCGACCTCCGGCTCGGCGACGGCAACCGGCGGCTTGAAATAAGGCATAATGAACGCATGTGTGATCCGGCGGGACAGCTCCGAATGATCTTCATCAACCACCGCGACGGAGGCGTGGTACAGCTCCTGGGAATTGCTCTGCGCCTGGCTGATTACGGCAAGCGAAAACGAATAGATCACGAAGCCCAGCAGCACCCAGTCGCTGAAGAAGCTGTGCAGCTCCTTGGTGCCGAGCCAGAAAATGTTGGAAAGGGTGCGCATCGAAGATCTAGCGCTCCTGTTTGCGAAGCAGCAGCAAGCTGATCGATATCAGAATGGGAATGAACAGGATCAGGGGCAGGATGCTCCCTCCGAGATCTCCGAATCCAAGTCCCTTGGTAAAGGTGCCGACGCTGATCGGGAGGTAGTAGCTCATCGGAAAGCCGCGGCCGATGATTTGCGCCGTGCCTGAGAGCGAAGACACGGGGGTCATCATGCCCGAGAATTGCTGGGCCGGCAGGATGGTGAGAATGGCCGTGCCGAATAGTGCGGCAATCTGGGTCTTGCAGAACGTTGAAATCAGCATGCCATAGCCGGTGGTGGTGAAGACGTAGATGACCGTACCGGCGAGAAGAGCCGCAAAGCTGCCCTTCAAGGGCACATGAAAAAGAAGGATCGCCATTGTGAACATGACGAAGAAGTTGATCAGTGCGACCGCGACGTAAGGAAGCTGCTTGCCCAGAAGAAACTCCAGTCGTGTCACGGGGGTGACGTAGAGGTTGACGATCGAGCCGAGTTCCTTCTCGCGTACGACTGCAAGCGCCATCAGGATCGCCGGGAACAGGGCCAACATCATCGCAAGCGTTGAGGGGACCATCGCGTAGATGCTGTCAAAGTCCTGATTGTACTTGAACCGGATTTCTACGTCGGCAGGAAGAGGCGCCGCCGCCTGCGTCGTCTTCACCGCGGGATCGGTCAGGTAGAGCTGATGCATGCCCTGCAGGTAGCCCCGGATCGTCTGCGCGCGGAACGGCATTGCGCCGTCGATCCATGCCGAAACCCAGGCAGGCCGTCCTCTCTTGATATCGAGGCCGAAATTCGGGGGGATTTCGATGCTGGCGTTGATGTCGCCGTTCCTTAGGCGACGGTCGAGTTCGGCATAGTCTTTGAGCGGCGGCTTCTCGACAAAGTAAGGCGAGCCTCGCAATTCCTCGAGATAGGCGCGGCTTTCGGGAGTCTGGTCGCGGTCCAGGACGGCGAAGGTGAGATTGTTGACGTCGGTCGAGATGCCGAAGCCGAAGACGACCATCAAAAGAGCGGTGCCGAACAGCGCGAACATCAATCTGACGCGATCGCGCAGCAGCTCAAGTCCCTCGCGAGCTGTATAGGCGAACACCCTTTGAAAGCTGAAAGAGGTGCCGGCGGGACGATCGATTGCTTTGCGTCCGTCTGATTCCGCTGGAGGGACCTGGTTGAGCGTGACCGCTGCGACGGCATCGGGGCGCCCCTGCTCGAGGAAGCTGATGAAGGCATCCTCCAGGTTCGCAGCCCCTTTTGCCCTGATCAGTCCGGTGGGCGTGTCGGTCGCAAGCACGCGTCCCTCATGCATGAGGGACAGCCGATCGCACCGCGCCGCCTCGTTCATGAAGTGGGTCGACACGAAGATGGTCATGCCCTGGTTGCGCGACAGATCGATCAAGAGCTCCCAAAACTGGTCTCGCGCCAGCGGATCGACGCCGGATGTCGGCTCATCCAGGATCAGGATATCCGGCTTATGGACGACGGCGACCGCCAAGGAGAGCCGCTGGCGGATCCCGAGCGGCAGTGAGGCCGCCAGACCGTCGAGATAGTCACCCAGACCGCATTTCTCGACCAGTTCGGCGATCCGTTTATTGGCGAAGGCGGCAGGCAGGTGGAACAGCCGGGCATGCAGCGTCAGGTTCTGGCGAACCGTCAACTCGCCGTAGAGGGAAAAGGATTGCGACATATAGCCGACCCGGCGCCTTGCTTCGATGTCGCCAGCCCGCAGGGGCTCACCGAAAATCAGCGCCTCGCCCTCCGTCGGCGGTAGAAGCCCCGTCAGCATCTTCATGGTCGTCGTCTTGCCCGATCCGTTTGATCCTACGAATCCGAAGATTTCGCCTTGGCGGATCGTGAAACTCACCTGGTCGACAGCCGTGAAATCGCCGAAGCGGCAGGTCAGGTTCCTGGCGACGATGACCGGCTCGGGGTTGGAGTCGAGCGGTCGATTGATCTGCTTTCCCGGACCAGCAGAACGCTGCCGCTGCGGCAGCAGGGCGACGAATGCGTCTTCGATCGATCTTGTGCTGGTCTGCCGCTTCAGATCGGAGGGCGAGCCCGTAGCCAGGATCCTTCCGTCATTCATGCCCACTAGCCAATCGAAACGTTCGGCCTCCTCCATATAGGCCGTTGCGACGATCACACTCATTCCCGCGCTGCGCCCGCGTAGGCGATCGATCAGGTCCCAGAACTGCCGGCGCGAGAGCGGGTCGACACCCGTCGTAGGCTCGTCGAGGATCAAGAGATCGGGATCATGAATGAGCGAGCAGCACAGCCCGAGCTTCTGCCTCATGCCGCCGGAGAGCTTCCTTGCCGGCCGGCCGGCGAAGGGCGCGAGGCCCGTGCTTTCGAGTAGTTCCTTGATCCGCCACCCGCGCTCGCGGCGAGACTGGCCGAACAGCCTGGCAAAGAACTCGATGTTCTCCTTCACGCTGAGGTCCGGATAGAGGTTCTTGCCGAGCCCTTGCGGCATGTAGGCTATTCGCGGACATATCGAGGCGCGGGCCGCGGCACTCGAAATATCGGCGCCGAGCACGTGCACCTTGCCTTCCTGGATTTGCCGTGCGCCTGCCAGGATCGCGAGGAGGGAGGATTTTCCGACGCCGTCGGGTCCAATCAGCCCGACGAGCTGGCCCGCGGGGAGGGCCGCCGATACGCGATCGAGCGCGGCCACGGACCCGTAGACATGGGAGAGATCCGTGACGACTGCGACCGCATGGTCGCTGCCATTCATGGCTCACCCTGCAGGCTCTTTGGCCAAGCAATTGCTGGATCCCATCGGATATGGGCAACGCCGGGCAGTCCGCTTCGGATCGCGTCGGTATGCGCGAGCAGGCGTTCCTGGTCGATGCGCGTGCGGATGCGGAACATCAGCTTGTCGCGCTCGCTCTGGGTTTCCACGGTCTTCGGCGTGAACTGAGCCTGGCTCGCCACAAAGGAGACCTTCGCCGGGATCGGATGGTAGGGATAGGCGTCGAGGACGATGCGGGCATCGGCTCCGACCTTGACTTTGCCTGCCTCCGCAGTTGGCAGATAGATGTCCATGTAGACATAAGAAAAATCCAGCATGGTGAAGACCTTGCCGCCGGCGGGAAGGACCTCGCCGATATTGGTGAGCCGGTACTGGATCCGGCCGGCCTTCGGTGCAACAAGGGTGTTGTCGGCGATCTGCACCTTGTAGAACCCGGCGTCGTGCTGGGCAGCCTCCAGCGCATGCTGGACTTGTCGAAGCCTTGCTTGGGCGGCCGCAAGACCCGCATTGGCCCCGTCAAGCTGCTGCTGCCGCTGATCCACGGCCTCCTGGGTGACCCAGCCGTTCTTCAGAAGATAGCGGGCGCGAGTCATCTCCTGTTCGGCGAGGGTCTGCTGGGTTTGCTGTTGCACCAGATTGGCTTGCGCTTCGTCGATCGCGTGCTGCGCCTGCCGAGCCTGCGCTTCCGATTTGGACAAGGACTGCTCGATGTCGCGAGTGTCCATGCGCGCAAGCACCTGTCCGGGCGCAACGCGATCACCAATGTCGGCCAGCAATTCCGAAACGCGGCCGGCGAACTTTGTATCTATGTCGATCTGGTCCGCCTCGATGCGACCGTTGCCTGAGCTGATGCCGACAGGCAGAGGCGGATGAGCCCGCGTCCACATGTAATAGCCAGCGCCACCAGCCGCAGACAGGAGCATGAGAAGAGCTGCAACGATCGACCAGGATCGCCGCCGGGTTCTTGTTATCCGTGCGGGGGGTAGATACTTCGGCTCGAGCGGAACTAGCGGAGCCGACCCGGGCTCCTCCAGTGCGCGCTCGATAGGCTTATCCTGGATTGCCACGGTCAACGCCTCGGATGACTTGCCAGTTTCGCATTGCCAGATCGACAGCGTTTGACATCGCTCAAGCATTCCCACCCAAAGAGTATGTGGAACCCGACGCTCAACCGAAATTGATCGTACTGCCAGCGCCCTCGGCGCGGCCGTCTCAGAGCCGTCGCGGGCGGATCGAGGCGGGAATTGATTTTGTTCAACACCACGCTTGGCAGAGGGGACATCTTACCTGGTTCCCTCGAGTTTCGCGGAATGCAGATGGTAATGAACTCGGCCGATCGGCGGGCGAAGATCGTTGACCCGCACCCAGTCACGCCGGTGAACGAAAGACAGGCTGCCAAGCGGCGCTGGCTTCAAGATGCTTTGGAGGACGACGGGGTGTACGAGTCCTTGATGTCAGTCCGCGCGCTGAGAAAAGCAGAAATCAACGGTTAGCAATCGCGGATCGATCAGTGCGAATGGGCGCATTGAATGCGCACGAAGCTACAGGCCGCCGTCGTGGGCGGCATGGAATAATTGATCTACGACCAGTCGATCCCGTTCAACACGCTTGCCCTCGGAAACGACACTGTCTGATCATTCAAATCCATGAAGAAGCGTGGCAATTCATGTCGAAATCAGTTCCGGGACTAATAGCGTGTTATGCCCGTCCAATGCCGTCGCGAGCCAGGAAATCCAGCACCTTGGGATGGCAAGGCAGGTCAAGCAAAACCTGTGCGAAAGATCCGGCGGCGATCTCGGCGAGGGTTGAGATGCCCGTGCGCCACCGCAATGTGCCGATCTGAAATATCGTTGCCTGATAACGGCGGGCGATCGGCATCTCAGGTCGGATGGTCTCGGCGTGATGATAGAGCTCGTGAGCGACAAGGACGTCCTGCACCGATGCTTCGCCAAGCAATCGCTTGGCCGGTGTGCGCGCTAGCACGTGCTCGACCGGGGCGAGCCCACGCGTGTAAAGCACGATCTGCGGCGGTCGCGGCCGGTATTCGGCAAAGCGCCAAATCGTGCCAACCAGCGGATCATGATCGGTTGTCACGACGGGGACCTGGAGCTCGCCGGCAATTTTGCGAGGGGTAAGGCCCGGAAAGCGCCTCCGCAAGTCTCTGGCGGTTGCTGCGCCGTCCGCCAGCGCATCGGAAACGGCGGCAAGCTGGGTGCGATCATCCAGCCGCGCTGCATGAAGGTCGGTCCTGAGCATCAACAGGCCGAGCGCCTCGGGCGATGCGCCTGCGATCTCCCCAAACGGCAGGCTTTCCTGCGTCATCCTAAAGGCCTCGCGACGGAGGGATGCCGATCAGCGCGATGGAAGCATCCGCGGTAAGTCCATCCAGTTCGCCGCGGGTGACCGCCACCGCCTGATCGATCGAATTGACGCCGGACAGATCGATCAACTGTCCGCCGATAATCACGAAAATGTCGGGCGTGATGGTGCTGTCGCCGTTATAGATCGTCGTGTCTTCCCACAGCCGCCGAAGCCCATCGAGTGCCATCTTTGCCGAGACCGGACGGACCACACTGTGGCTGCGCTGCACGCGAATGACGCCATCGAGATCGATCGCGCGGACCGGGCTGCGGCGCTTCTTGAAGATGCCCCAGCTGCGCTCCTCCACCTCGCCCTGGAAGACCCGGATGCGCGGCGTGGCGGCGGCGAGCGCGACGCGCTCCGGACTGACGCCCATCGCCTTTGCCGCGATTTCGCGCGCTTCGCTCTCGCCGACTTCGTCCCTGCGCTGGCGGGCGCGCATTTCCGAGGCACCCATCGCAGTCGCGCGGACGCGATGGGTGTTCGCATCGACCTCGATCGTCACCTCAACACCGCCGGGGTCGGCGCCAAGCTTGACCACCGCCTCGAACGCCTCGCGGCGGATGCGCTTGATATCCTCCGGCTGGGCATTGGGGATGACGCGCTCCACCACGTCGCGCACGAGCGCCAGCGCAACGCCGATGGAGGAGATCACCTCGGCGTCCTTGGATATCTCGTGGTGAAGGCCGGTGCGGACGGAGGCGTGCGGGATCAGGGCCGCCGCGCCGCCGCCCTCGCCAACCAGCAGGGCCTGATCGCGATCGAGCTTGTATTCGGCGATCAGATCGTCGACGACGGGGATGACCTTGTCGGTGGCGATATCGAGGATGGCGCGCGCCGTGTCCTCGACCGACTTGCCGACGAATTGGGCGAGCGGTTGGATCGCGCGCTCGGCCGCCTCCTTGTTGCCGCTGGCGTGCAAGCCGGGCTTGGCATAGCCGAGGACGTTGGCCGCGCAGGTGTTGGTGATGGCATAGCGTTTGCCGTTGGCGGAACGCACCGCGACATAGTCGGCCGGATCGTCGGCCTTCGGCTGGAAGAACTCGATCGTTGGATCGACGATGTCTTCAGGCTTGGCAAAGGCAGCGTAGGGAAGGCCGGCGATATGGGCGCTGCGGGGGCCGACATCGACGAGCTTGCCGTCCCGGGCGCGGACCATGCTGCCGCCGGCAATGCCGATCACGCGCACGTCGAGCGAGGAGACATAAGTTTCGTGACCGCCGACGCGCGCATATTTGACGGTCGGGCGGCCGTTTCGGATCACGCCGATATTGGTGCTGGTGCCGCCGACCTCGAAGTAGATGCCGTCGGACACGCGCAGATACATCAGGGCGCCGGCGACGCTCGCCGCCGGCCCCGATAGCATCGTCATGACCGGACGGCGTCGCATCTCGGCGATATCCATCACGCCGCCGTCGCCGCGCATGATCATGAGCGGCGCCCGTATGCCGGCCTCACGAACGCTCGCTTCCGTCATGGTCGCGGTATCGATCATCTTGGGCAGGATGCTGGCGTTGATCACGGCTGTGCGGGTCCGCGTCGTCAGGCCATAGAGTTTCGTAATCTCGTTGCCGCAGGTCGCGGCGAGCCCGGCCTCGACGACGAGGCGACGAACAGTCTCCTCCGCCTCGTTGTCGTCGACGCCGAAGGCGGAACTTGCCACGATGACCTTTGTGCCTTCGCCCTTGAGCTCGTCGACCGCCTTGTTGATGGCCGCCTCGGTCAGCGTTTCCTTCATGAGGAAGCGATTGACCGGCATGAGGTGGCGGCCCGGCGCGAGCTCGATTGGCTTCATGGTGCTCTGGCCCTTGGCCAGCAGGGACTCCACGCGCGTGGACATCCCGATCACGCCGACACTGGCGACGTCGCCCTCGAGCAGCGCATTGGTCGCTTGCGTGGTCGAATGGGCGAGGAAGATAACCTCCTTCGGGTCGACCGCGGATTGCTCCAGCACGTTGCGAAAGACGTCGACCACGCCTTTCGCAACGCCGCGCGGATCGGAATGGGTGGTCAGCACAGAGAACCGGCCGACCACCTCGTGGGTCGCATTGTCGATCAGAACCGCCTTGGTGAAGGTGCCACCGACATCGATGCCGATGCGATAGGCTCGGGCGGCCGCAATTGGCTCGGTCAACGCTTGTTCGTCCTTCTAGTCGAGCGACCCGAGCATCAGGTAGCAGATCGTTGAATTGACTGCGACCATCAGACATCCGAAGGGCAGGGCGGTCTTCAGGAAATCCCCGTGGCTGACCTTGGTCTGTCCGATCGTCCAGAGTGTCCACGAGTTGGTCGGATCCATGCTGCCCTGCACGATCGTCGGCGCGAGCCAGATCGAGTAGAGATAGGGAACCGGGATGTCCTTGTTGGCAAGCACGATCGCCAGCAGCGCGGCGCCGGTCCCGATCACCACCAGCGGTCCACGGTAGATGCTGCCGATGCCGCCGAGCACGCCGAAGAAGATCGCGGCCTGCAGCGGCGTATGCGGCAGGATCGGCGCGAAGATCGGCTTTAGCGCGTTGGCGACTTCAGGCGTTTGTCCGGCCACGATGATCATTCCGCAGATCGTCCACAACGCGGCGATGGTGGCGATGTCGGGAAAGGCATCTTGGAACGTCTTGTTGAAGAGATTGATGCTGCCCTGGAAGGTGCGGTCGCGTGCAGTCAAGGCCAGCGCGAGTACGATCGAGACCAGGAAGGTCGGGATGATTTCCCATTTCAGAACCATGACCATGATCACGGGAAAGATCGGCACGATATAGGTGTAATAGGGCGTCCGCTTGCGAACGACGGGTTCGCCGGAATCGGCGACGTCGACCGAGGCGAGGCGGCGAACGCCGCCTTTCCGCAGGTAGGTGAACGCCAGGAGCCACGCCGCCAGAATGTAAACGCACATTCCGACGATCCAGTACGTCAGATAGGGCGCTTCATAGGTGAGGCCGGGAAACAGCTTTTGAAATGTGCCGAACTGCACGAGGTTGATGAATGTGCCGGCACCGATTCCCATCGTGAACGCAGGTGCTGCCACCGCAGGCGGGATGCCCTGGCCAAGCATGATGGGCAGCGCGATAATGCCGATCGCGATCGCGGCGCCCACGCCGTACATCGAGGTGAACAGCAAGGCGGTGACGAGCGTGACGATCATCGCCGTGATCAGCGGCCGGTCGCCTGCCAGCTCCACGGCGGAGCGGATCACGCTTTCGGCGATGCCGGTCTGGATCAGGACCTGCGCAAACCAGGCGCCGAATACGATGATGATCACCGCACTCGCGTAGGCGACGCCGCCTCCCTGGAGAACCTTCTTTTGAATGCCATCGATGCCGATGCCTGCGACCGCCGACCACACCACCGCAAGCACCAGCAGCATGATGATCGGGCTCTGCCCGCGAATGATCAAGACGACGACAACCAGAAATGCAACGAGCAGAGCAATACCTGTCCCAAGGTCCATGGTCGTTTCCCCGTTCCCCGTTTCGTCGGCCAATTTTCGAGCTTGGCCTTTTGCGCGAAGAAGTCTTGCATAACGGAGCATGGCTGGCGAGACCGGGATGCCCACGTGTGTAGGGAGCGCGATGCACGTGCACCGCCGGCTATTGCGTCGCAGCAACCGCTGCAGTTCCGACGCCCGATCCAGACAGGTGCGAAGACAAGACCGGATTCGATTTCGTGAGATTGCTTCGTATAGTTTGTCGTCAATCCAAGTAGATAGCCGCAGGGGGATGAGAATGCGAACACGCGAGCCGCGCTGGCGGCATCCGGAATTACAGCACGGCTGGATCGACCGACCGCATCAGAAAATCGGCCTTGGTGATCTCGCGCTCGAAAGCGGCGAAGTCATTCCTGATTTCGAGATCAGCTATGTCACGCACGGAGTCCTGTCACCCGCGGGCGACAATGCAATCCTTGTCTTGACGGCGATCGGTTCGATCCACCACCGGCTGGACTTCCTGATCGGGCCCGGCCGGCCGCTTGATCCGGATCGTCACTTCATCATTTGCGCCGACGCCATTGGCAACGGAATGACGACGTCGCCGAGCAACAGCCGGACGCATCCTGATCTGGCGTTTCCGCGCTTTACGATCCGCGACATGGTCGCCAGTCAGCAGAAGTTATTGGAAGCACTTGGAATCCGGCAGCTTGCCGCCGTGGTCGGGGCCTCGATGGGTGGCATGCAGGCGCTGCAATGGGCGATCTGCGCTCCCGATCGGATGCGCAGCATCGTGGCGCTCGTGCCGATGGCGCGGACCCGCCCTTGGGCCGCCGCGATGAATGAGGTCGCGCGCCGCATCCTGACGTCGGATGCAGGCTGGCCATCGGGCCCTTATGGTGCTGGCTTCGACGCATGGGCGGCGCAATCGCGCGTCATCACCAATCGAACACCGCTTGCACTTGAGGCGGTGCCAACGAGCGGCGTGCCAGCGTTTATTGCCGATGCGGTCGCCATGGCGCGGCGTGCCGGCCCCGATCCGGTGGACTGGGTCTATCAGAGCTTTGCCTATGACGCGCATGACGTCGGGACGACGCCGGGATTTGGCGGCGATACCGCCGCCGCGCTGCGATCGATCCGCGCGCCGACGCTGCTGCTGGTCCCGGAGCTGGATCTCTACAATCCGGTCGAAGATGCGATCGAAGCGGCGGCGTTGATCCCGAATGCCACGCTGGTCCGTCTCGGCGGCAATGCCGGACACGCAGTGGCTGCCGACGGCTCGCCACAGCTTGCAGAGGTCCGCGCGGCAATCGGCGAATTCTTTGTGCGGTGCATTGAGTGAGCCCAGATGGAATCGCGAGGCTGCTGCGCCCTCAGCGCTTCTTGACAGCGGGCTGACGGCAGGGTCACCTTTGACCAAGCTCTATGGCTGTAACGAGAAAAAGACTACGGGAGGATTCGAATGACGAAATCGCTGAGCGAGAGCGAGGTCAAGAATTATCGCGAACGCGGCTATCATTTCCCGGTCAACGCCCTGAGCGAATCCGAAGTCGCCGAATTCCGCAGCAAACTAGAGGACTATGAGGCGCGGTCCGGCGGGCCGATCAAGGGCGAGATGCGCCACCGCAGCCACGTACTGTTTCCCTGGATCAATGACATGATCCGCCATCCCAAAATACTTGATGCGATCGAGGATATTTTGGGTCCGGATATTCTGTGCTGGAATACCAGCTTCTTCATCAAGGAGCCACATGATCCGGGTTTTGTGTCCTGGCACCAGGATGCGACCTATTGGGGACTGGATTCGTCCGACGTGGCCACCGCATGGGTAGCAATGTCGCCGGCGAACAAGGTTTCCGGCTGCATGAAGTTCGTGGCCGGGACCCATAAGCAGCAGGTCAACCACGAGGACACGTTCGACCAGGACAACCTTCTGACCCGCGGTCAGGAGATCGCCGTCAAGGTCGATGAGAAACAGGCGGTGTTTGTCGAGTTGAAACCCGGCCAGGCGTCGCTGCATCACGTCCTGCTGTTCCATGGATCGGAGCCCAATCGCTCCGATGACCGGCGCATTGGCCTTGCGATCCGGTACATCCCGACGCGGCTGAAGCAGGCCGTGGGACAACGGGACTGGGCGACCCTGGTGCGCGGCAAGGACACCTACAAGCACTTCGAACCGGAGCATGTGCCGAAGCGTGACCTCGAACCCGAGGCACTGGCTTTCCACAAGGCGGTCACCGACGAGCAGGTTCGCGTGCTCTATCGTGGCACCGACAAGACCGCTTATCGGGCCTGACGTTCAGGGACTCGTGCAAGACGCTCGCATCAACTGTCTTCAACTGTCGTCCTGATGGCAACGGTTGATGCAGCTTTGCGTATTACCGTGCGGTGAAGAACAGGAAGGTAGGCAGCGATACGGGCTGATTCCGCTTCTCCCGCCTATGGGGCCTCGCTCAACAGGGTGCCGAGGACTGCAATGAGCTCTGCCTGTCGATGAACACCAATCTTTGCAAAGATGCCTTTGAGCTGGGTTCTCGACGTTTCTTTAGAAATCCCCAGGCGCTCTGCCGCGCGCTCCAGAGGCTCGCCAGATGCAAGTTGAACACACAGTCGGGCCTCGGCGTCGCTCAATCCGTATATCTTTCGAAGCGTGAATTCGGGCGGCCTCTTCCTGGTTTCTGGATCGATCAGAACTACGACAGCCTGGCAGTCGGCCAATATGTTGCTGGCCGGACCCGGCAGTTTTGCTGGATAAGCCAACATGGGACCACGCCCCGCTCTTGCAAGCGGAATTGGGGGTTCGAGACTTGCTTCCTTCTTGTTCAGAAGTCGAGAAAGGGCTCGGTCCAATTCAACGAATGGAGTGCTTCCGCGGAGCTTCCCCTTCGCTATCTTGATATCCCCACTGAGCAATCGCTCTGCAGCCTGGTTTGCCTGGAAAATAAGACCATGGCGATTCACAAGAACTGCTGCAGTACCGCTGATCGCAAAGGCTTCGAGTATGCCTGTAGATGCTACTCTGTTGAGAGTCCTGCCCATTACTGCGCCGGTGGACATTGTCTTCGATAGCTTTGCTAATTGCTGCTTCTCCTGCCGCGAGAAAGGATCTTGATCCAGCGTGCGCTGTATAGAGAGGCACCATATGTCATCTTCAAGAAAAATGCCCACGCCGGCAAACCATCGCAGCCGATGCGGCGCCAGGAAATCTTGGTAGTAGGGAAGTTTGTCGATCGCCTCAGGGCGGAATATGTCCAGGTCCTCAACCACGCCGAACTGCTGCATGATGGCAATTCCACGATTGCGCTCGTCACGCAGGTGCCAGCCGTCGCGGACATAGGCTTCGGCTGAGCTCGACATCGAGTCTGTGAATGGGATTGTCTTCAATACCCCACCGGTGGTCGGAACAAGCACGGTACCGTAACTCGCCGTAATAGAGGTAATTCGTTCCAAGGCGCCGACCCAAAGCGATGGGTCGACAGCAGCCTCCAGAAATTGCCTTTCAAAGGGCGCTAAATCCCAGTCGGCCATCGCGAAATTCGAATTGATGGAAAAAAAGCAACTTTAATCCTTGAATTGTATCACTTTTCTCGACCCACGAAGGGTCAAGCTTTTCGACATGCATGCGGCACGCTGTCTCACGGATCCACGTCGGCGTGCTTACGATTGTCGCCTCCCGGAAGCCAGTTCATCCCGGGTGTTGCAGGATTGCACCAGCGGATGAATTTGCAATTGAGCGCTACCTAAATGACCCAACCGGGTGAAGACGCTCGAAACTCGATCGCCCTAGGCTGCCGCCGCATTTGGACATGGCCTTGGACCCGACGAGTGCAGGGGCAGCTTTTGGGGGGCTAAATTGAAGACAAAACTGGGGTTTCTATACACCTACGCAATCGAGAGAGGTTTGCTCACCATTTCTGCTTGCGCAGCACTGGCGGCTCTGACTGGACCTTCGTTTGCTGCAGACATGGCGGCCCGTCCCTACACTAAGGCCCCGCCTCCCATCGCTGCCCCGGTTGCTAGTTGGACAGGCTGCTACATCGGTGGCGGCGGCGGCTATGGTATGTTTCAGCGAGAGAACGTCACTTATCTCACAACAACCGTTCCGCGGACGATCCTTACCGATCAATGGGATTTCGGGGGCCGTGGTTGGTTCGGTACTGTGCAAGGTGGTTGTGACTATCAGTTCAGCGCAGGGCTTCCCTGGAATCTGGTGATTGGCGCGTTTGCTGATTACGACTTTGCAGATATTACGAGCGATCCGACAAATCCGTGGTCGGGCCTAGGTGGCCAAGTAAAGCTTAGCTCGCAGTGGGCGGTCGGCGGCCGGATTGGCGTAACGGTCACGCCGAACCTCCTGGTCTACTTTTCTGGCGGTTACACTGAAGCCAAATCCGACCAGCTCAATCTTTTCGCCAAATCGATCAACAATATTGCCTTTCTTCCGATCGGCGCAAATGCGGGCATTCATGTTCCCGGTCAGACCTTCAATGGCTGGTTCATTGGTGCGGGTACCGAATACGCTATGAACTTCCTGCCCGGTCTATTCTGGAAGACTGAGTACCGCTTTTCGGAATTTGACGCTGTAACGACGCGCACCTACTTCACAGCGACGAACGCCTACACTGGCGTTGACGAGGACGTCAAAAAATTCGTTCAGACGGTTCGGAGCTCGCTCGTCTATCGATTCAACTGGGGCGGCTCCAGGTACTGATCACTAACTCAGCGCTCAAAAGCCCCGGCCTCTTTCCGGGGCTTTCTTGCTGGTGATCTCTGTGCCCCGAGCCGGAACGGCGGGCGGAAGCAGTCCTGGTCGCGCTGTGCTAACCAACAGCTCACGTTGGATCAGACGCGCATCGCTACGCCGGCTCGACCGTCGCGACAATCGCGTTGCGATCAACGGTCTCGCCGGCCTGGCAGTGAACGGTCGCAATGATCCCGTCGATCTCACTCGCGATGCGCAGCTCCATCTTCATCGACTCCATGACGACCGCGACGTCGCCCGCCTTGATCGGGTCGCCGCTTGCGACATTGACCTTTAGCACGATGCCCGTCATGGGCGCCCGCAGCTCCATGTTCGTCTGCGTCGAGGCGCTGACATAGGCCAGATAGGGGATCGCCGTCAGGGCGTGGGTGGTGTTGGCCGTTTGCACGTAAATCGTCCGATCCTGTTGGAGAATGCGTACGGCCTGATGCCGTGTCCCCACGATTGCGCTGAAACGGTATCCCTCCCGATGGATGAGCTTGACGCGAATTCGACGTTCATTCACCCCAACCTGTATCGAGCCGTCGGCTGCAATCGGCGAGAAGCGGATTTCAGCGCTGTTGCCGCGGCTTTCGAGATGCAGGATCGGAATCGGCGACAGGCTCTCGTCAGCGGAGGCCATTTGCCACCCGGTCATCGCGCGGGTTTGCCAGGGGCTGTCCGATCTCTCGGGACGGCGTTGCATGAGCCAGAAACAGGCGCCGATCGCCAGAGCTTCGGCATCGAGGCCGCCGGCATCCGCAAGCTCGGCCAGCCGCTCGTCGATCAGGCCAGTGTAAAATGTGGCCGCACGTGTCGCGGGCAGGTCGATCAGCCTTCTTAGAAAGGCCTGGTTGGTGGTCAGGCCGAAAATCGAAGTTTCGTCGAGCGCCTTGCCGAGTCTTTCGAGCGCATCAGCGCGAGTTGGCGCATAGGCGATCAGCTTGGCCAGCATCGAATCGTAATGAGGCGTCACGACCGAGCCGGTTTCCACGCCTGTCTCGACCCGGATATCGGTATCCGGAAACTGGACGTAAGCCAGCGTACCGGTCGACGGCAGGAAATTGTCGTCGGGATCTTCCGCGCAAAGCCGGGCCTCGACGGCGTGACCTCGACAGCAGAGCTCGTCTTGCGGGACAGGCAGGCCATCACCAGCGGCAATGCGAAGCATGAGTTCGACGATGTCGATGCCGGTCACCATCTCGGTGACGGGATGCTCGACCTGGAGGCGCGGATTGACCTCGAGAAAATAGTAGGTGTCGCCGGTCATGATGAATTCGACCGTGCCGACCCCGCGGTAATTCAGCCGCCCGCCCAAACGGACGGCATCGTCGAGCATCCGCTGCCGTAGCCGGTCGGGCAGGTTCGCGGCGGGCGCCTCTTCGATCAGTTTCTGATGGCGGCGCTGCAGGGAGCATTCGCGCTCGAACAGGTGCACGACGTTGCCTTTGCCGTCGCCGGCTATCTGGACCTCGATATGCCGGCCGCGCTCAATGAGCTTCTCGACGATGAGGCCGGCGTAGCCGAACGCGCTCCTGGCTTCGCGCATCGCCGAGTCGATTTCGTCGCGGAGCCGATCGAGGCTAGAGATCGCGCGCATGCCCTTGCCGCCGCCGCCGGCCGCCGCCTTCAGCATCACGGGCAGTCCCAGTTCGCGAACGATTCTTTCGACCTCGCGGGGATCCTCGCTCGACGTTCGACTGCCCGGCACGGTCGGCACGCCGGCCGCTTGCGCTTCCCTCTTGGCCGAGGCCTTGTCGCCCAGACGCTCGATCGTCTCCGGTGTCGGTCCGATGAACACCAGGCCCGCCGCCTCGACCGCGCGGGCGAATTCAGCATTTTCGGCCAAAAAGCCGAAGCCGGGATGAATGGCTTCGGCGCCTGTTTTCCTGGCAGCGGCGACAACGCTATCCATGTTCAAATAGCTTTGGGGGGCCGGTGCTTCGCCGATTTCGATGGACTCGCCCACCGTCTTGACATGCAGCGCTTCGGCATCGGCGGTCGAATGGACGCCGGCGACCGCGATCCCGAGCCGCGCGCAGGTTCGCGCGATCCGGCAGGCAATCTCTCCGCGATTGGCGATCAGGACCTTCTTGAACACGACGCCGTCTCCATCTCACATTCTGAGCACGCCGAAACTGGTTTGCTCCGGCGCAAGACGGCCGGCGAGGTCGAGAAGCAGCGCCATCACATTTCGCGTCTCCAAGGGATCGATCACCATGTCGCACCAGGTGTTGCGCGCGAAGTTGTAGGCGTTGGCAAAATCCTCGAAGGTCTTCCGCGTGGGGGCCATGTAGGCCTCGCGCTCCGCTTCGGTCCAGCTGGTGCCCTCGCGCTTGTGCACTTCGTCGCGCACCATGGCGAGGGTGGTTGCGGCCTGATCCGGGCCCATGATCGCCGAGCGGCCGTGTGGCCACATCATCATCGCGTTCGGCCGAAAGGCGCGGCCGCACATCGCAAGATAGCCCGCGCCATACGCGTTGCCCATGATCAACGTGTACTTCGGCACGTTTGCGCTCGCCATCGCAGTGATCATCTTGGCGCCATCCTTGGAGATGCCGCCTTCCTCGGCTTCGCGTCCGACCATGAAGCCCGTAACGTCAGCCATGAACAGCAACGGAATGCCGCGCTTGCAGCAGAGATCGATGAAATGCGTTGCCTTCAACGCACTCTCGGAAAAAAGCACGCCGTTGTTGCAGAGGATTCCGACCTCAAAGCCCATGATGCGCGCAAACCCGGTCAGCAGCGTGTCGCCGTAGAGCGGCTTGAATTCGTGAAATTCGCTGTCATCAACCAGGCGCGCAATGATCTCGCGGTTGTTGGTCGGAACCCGCGGATCGGAGCTGATCAGGCCGTAGATGTCGTTCGGATCAAATTGCGGATCGCGCACGGGCGCCACCGTCCAGCGCTGCCTCGGAATTTCACCGAGGTTGGCGACGATGTCGCGCGTAATGGCAATCGCATGGCCGTCGTTTTCGGCGAGATGATCGGTGACGCCGCTGATGCGGCTGTGCATCTCGCCGCCGCCAAGCTCCTCGACGTTCACTTCCTCCCGCGTAGCGGCGTAGACCAGCTGCGGGCCGCCGAGGAACATGGCGCCTTGATTCCGCACGATCACGGTTTCGTCGCACAGTGCCGGTATGTAGGCGCCGCCTGCCGTTGACGGTCCATGCACGATCGCGATCTGGGCGATCCCTTCGGCCGACATCCGGACCTGATTGTAGAAGATCGAGCCAAACTGGCCCTCATCCGGAAAGATGTTGGGCTGGTCCGGAAGATTGGCGCCGCCTGATTGCACCATGGTGATGCAGGGCAGGCGATGCTGCCAGGCGAAGCGCTGAGCGCGGACATGCTTCTTGCAGGTGATGCCGTAATAGGTGCCTCCCTTTACGGTGGCATCATTGGCGATGATCATGCAGGTCCGGCCGGACACCATGCCGACACCGGTGATGATGCTGCCGCCGGGCGGTACGCCCTCGTGCAGCCCTTCGCCCGCGAGCTGGCAGAATTCCAGGAACGGCGAGCCAGGGTCGACCAGCGCGGCGATCCGCTCGCGCGGCAGCAGTTGGTTGCGCTCCTTGTGCAGCTTGCGGGCACGTTCGGGCCCACCCAGCGCTGCGGCGGCGCGCCGCCGATGCAGGTCGTCGATCCGCGCTTCGTAGGCCTGCAGGTTGCGGCGAAATTCCTCGCTTCCCCTGGCAATGTCCGATTTCATCACCGCCATGTTCGTTCCAGGTCCACCGTCGTTATTGTCGGCATATTGCGCCGACCAATTCGACGAAATTCTAACATTTGTTAGAAAATAGACCGCGTGCTCCGTATCCGCAAGGGCATCGTTTCAGGCTCTTCTGAAGCGGAGGACGTTCATCTCGTCGCCGACCTTCGCTAGGAGTCGGCGTGATTATCCAAGTCGAAGGTGGCTTCGTCCGTACCCCGCGACGTGTCAGCCTTCACGTCCAAGCCGGCTTTCGAGTTCGTGGCGCTGCACCTTGCCGCTGGTAGATCGTGGAAAATCTGCAAAATCGATGAAGCGGAATTGGCGCGGCCGCTTGTAGCCGGCCAGATCGCGGCGGCAGAGCTCGACCAGTTCGGCTTCCGTGACGCTGTTGTCCCGGCTGGCGACGAAGGCGACCGGCACTTCGCCCCATTTGCTATCGGGTGCGCGCACCACCGCCACCTCGGTGATCCGCTTGTCGCTCAGCAGGACGCGCTCGATTTCCGCGGGATAGACGTTCTCGCCGCCGGTCTTGATCATGTATTTGGCGCGATCGACGAAGTCGAGTGATCCGTCCTCGTTGCGGCGAAATACGTCGCCCATGTGGAACCAGCCGCCGCGGAAGTCGTGCGCATTGGCTTCGTGCGCCTGCCAGTAGCCGGAAAACACGGTGCCCCCGCGGATAGCCAGTTCGCCGGGGTTGCCCTGCGAGACTTCGTTGCCGTCGGGGTCAACCAGTTTGACCTCGCAGAAGGCGTTTTGCCGCTTGGACAGTCGGCTCGGCACTTCCCCGATCGGGATGAGGGCGCGGGTCGCGGGAGGAAGGCCCGTCTCGGTCGAACCGAAACTGTTCAGATAGGGCGCTTGCAGAACCTCGGTCGCCGCCGCAATCGCGTGCGGCGGCACGAGGTCGGCCATCGCGCCGCAGACCCGGACTCCCTTTGCGACGGTCCGTTGCGTCCGCATGCCTTCGACGAAGGCTTCCACCATCCCGGGGATCAGCACCAGCCATCCGATCCGGTGCGATGCGATGGCGTGCAGCAGCGGTTCGATCTGGAAGCCGTCGATGATGACAACCGTTCCGCCGCGCAGCAACGTGGCAAGTCCGTGGTCGGTGGACGCCATGTGGAACAGGGGTGCCCAGGCGACGAAGCTCTCTGTGGGGGCGATCGCGAGCTCGGACGTGAAAACCAGCGCCCGCATGATCATCGCGCGATGCGACACGACGGCGCCCTTTGGCAGGCCCGTGGTTCCGCTGGTGTAGAGGATGACGAGGCCATCCTCCGGCTCAGCGAGGCTTGGCAGGGTGCGGGCTTCGTGTCGCGCAATGGCTTGCTCATACTGGGGGCCGATCTCGATCCGTGCGCGCCCTGGTTCTGGCGCGATGCTGCCCGCCAGCTCAGGCTCGACGATCAACAGCTTCGGCGAAACCAGATCGATGCAATAGGACAACTCGCGCGGCGCAAGACGCCAGTTGAGACAGGCGGTGATGACTCCCAGATTCGCAGCAGCAAGCTCCACCTCGAAATATTCCGGGCGATTGCGGCAAAGCAGGGCGATGCGATCGCCGCGCTGAAGTCCCTGGGCCGCGAGCATGGCGGTAGTCCGCCGGACTCGGTCATGGAGTTCGCCGTAGCTGATGCGGCGGCCGCGGTATTCGAGAGCGATGGAGCCGGCGTTAAGGCTTGCGCATGCGCTGAAAAGTTGGCCAACTGTGGCGATCGTCCCTACATTGGCCTGGAGGTTTTCGTGACCTGTCATGGCACCCTGTCGATTGCCTTTTCGACAATTCTTCCATCCGACCGCAGCTTGCGGCTTCGGGCGATCGGACCTAAAATTCTAACATCTGTTAGAAAGAATTGGTAGCGGCAAGCGTGCGAGCGCGCCGGAAACACGAAGGAAAACCTCATGGCGAACCGGTATGCCGCTTACACCAGATTGAAGACCGATTATCCGGGCGACCGGATATTGCGGCTGACCTTCGACCGTCCGGAGACCTATAATTCGGTCGATGCCGAAACCCACACGCAGCTCACCAATATCTGGCGCGATATCAACGACGATCCCGACATCAACGCGGTGATCGTGACCGGAGCGGGCAGGGCGTTCTCGGCGGGCGGAGATTTCGAGTTGATCAAGAGCCTGCTCGACAATCCGGTCGCGCGGATGGCCACGTGGCGGGAAGCCAAGGACCTCGTCTACAACGTCATCAACTGCAACAAGCCGATCATTTCGGCGATCAATGGCGTTGCCGTCGGCGCCGGCCTTGTCGTCGGCATTCTCGCCGACGTGTCGATTTGCGGCAAATCGGCGCGGATCGTGGACGGTCACACTCGGCTTGGGGTCGCGGCCGGCGATGTTGCCTGCATCATCTGGCCCTTGCTGTGCGGGCTCGCCAAGGCAAAGTACTATCTGCTCACCTGCAAGCCGCTGTCGGGCGAGGAGGCCGAGCGTATCGGTCTGGTGTCGCTCTGCGTGGAGGACGCCGACCTGCAACGGATTGCGCTGGAGACCGCGCAAGACCTTGCGGGCGGCGCGCAGAGCGCGATCCGGTGGACCAAATATGCGCTGAACAACTGGCTGCGCGTCAATGGTCCGCTGTTCGATACCTCTACGGCGCTGGAAATGCTGGGCTTCAGCGGCGCCGAGGCGCGGGAAGGGCTCGCCTCCCACCTCGAGAAGCGCAAGCCGTCCTTTCCGCCGGAGTGCCCGATCTAGCTCGCCGCGAGCTTTTGCCTCAGATGGTCGATCGCCTCGGGATTGGCGAGCGCCGAGAGATCGCCGGGATCCTTGTTCTCGAACACGGCGCGAAGCACCCGCCGCATGATCTTCATATTGCGGGTTCGTGGAAGGTCATCGACCAGCAGCACCCTTTGCGGCCGGTAAGAGGCGCCCATGCCGCGCACCAGCGCGGCGGAGAGTTCGTCGGCCAGGCTTCCCGCGTTGTCCACGCCCGGCATCGGCACGCAGGCGCAGACGATGGCCGATCCCTTGACGGCATCCGGAATGCCGAACACGGCCGCCTCGGCAATCTTGCCGGTCTGGATCAGGATGCCTTCAAGTTCCGCCGGTCCGGTGCGCTTGCCGGAAATCTTGATGGTGTCATCGGAGCGGCCAAGGATGTAGTAGAGGCCGTCATGGCCACGCATGGCGAAGTCGCCATGCACCCAAAGGCCGGGAATCGTGCTCCAGTAATTTTCCAGATAGCGACGATCGGCCTTCCAGAGACTTTTGGTGAGACCGATGGAGGCATGGCGCAGCACGAGTTCACCGACTTCGCCGTCGGGCACGCGCTTGCCCGACATGTCGACGATATCTGCTCCCATCCCAAGCGCCGGGCGTGAAAACGAACAGGGGTTCATCGGATGGTTGGGGGTGCCGGTGAAGATGCAGCCTCCGACTTCGGTGCCGCCCGAAATATTGATGATCGGAATTTTTTGCTTGCAGACGTGTTCGAAGAACCAGCGCCAGGGCGTTTCGGTCCAGGCCTCGCCGCCGGAGGCCGTGATCCGCAGGCTGGAGAGATCATAGCGCTCGACTTCGTCACCATAGCGCATCAATCCACGCAC
>Ga0187815_10000396_pt1 | contig 21167 bp, 17 predicted proteins | sample NC_S_5_FD_132962 | JGI IMG/M metagenome (GOLD analysis project Ga0187815, IMG submission 132962) | Wetland sediment microbial communities from Neuse River Estuary, North Carolina, USA - ASW-S_5 | ecosystem: Environmental > Aquatic > Freshwater > Wetlands > Sediment | place: USA: North Carolina...
AGCGAATTGACCTGGTAAGTGCGGATACGCATTCCGTTAATTGGTTAAATTACTCCTAAACTGGCTATATAATTAATCCGTGGCCGTGCCGGGTGCGGATCATCCAGAGTACGCCTCGTATGTGGAGGCCGCCAAAATCGTGAATGCAATCGTGGCGGGAACCTCGACTGACCCAACTAACGGCGCATTGTATTACGCGAACCTGAAAGAGAGCACAAGTGGATGGTTCTTTCGTAACATCGCGAACGACCCGGAGAATCATCCCGTGCGCGTGACCGTCGGACACCAGGTGTTCTACGCGTGAGCGGAGCCGGAAAGTTTACGGAGATTCGATTACTGGCGGTCCGATTGCTGGTTCCCGCTAGACACAACCCGGAGATGTGTGTCGATTGGAAATTTCCATCTCACTGAGTTGCAAAGACTTACGGGAATTCCTAGCGATGCGGCGTGCCGACAGAAATCCGCTCGCGAGATGTACGGCCACACGATTGTTTGCAGACTGGCATTGAAGTCGGCGATTGGACCGGACTAAAATCATAAAGGTGGTCGTTCGCCATGCGAGCGACACATCGTTGGGAAGTTTGGGAGTGCCATCATACTGGAACTGGGAATTCTCGACGTGCTCGAAGGAACTGCCGACGCAGTGCCTGCGATGATCGCCCGCGGTGAGGTTTGCTCGCGGAACAAGTCCGCAGAGCGGCTACGTGGTTCCTCGCGCGCTCCAGCCTTCAAGGGGATATTTCAGCCTCCTCTGTTCACATAGCCTATAAAGCTCAGTGGTCGCTCCCAGGTTCATGCTGGGCTGCCACAAAACAACAGGCACAGATCGCGAGTCTTACAACACTCGGTGGTCCCAGCACATGTTCCAGCTGCCGCATAAGAAATGAGAACCCTGAGCGTTCGCATGAATCCAAATCAGGCGAATTCAAATCTCAAGGCTTAGAGATGAGCGAAAGCTACTGGCCGATCGGGGTGTACTTCGCAGCCATCATCTTGCTGACTGCGACGATGCTCGTTGTCTCTTACTTCCTGGGACAGCGGCATCACGATCGCGCTACGGGGGATCCGTTCGAGTCCGGAATCGTGTCCGAGGGAACCGCGCGGGCCCGTATTTCGGCGAAGTTTTATCTGGTCGCCATGTTTTTCGTGATCTTCGATCTGGAGTCGGTTTTCGTATTTGCCTGGGCGGTGGGGACGCGCGAACTTGGCTGGTCCGGCTATTTCGAGATGCTGATGTTCATCGGAATCCTTGTAGCCGCGCTGGTGTATCTGTGGCGCGTGGGCGCACTGGACTGGTCGCCAAAAGAAAAACAAGCGGCGGCTGGAAAGCGAAGGGCATGAACTGGTCGACTACAAAAGCGGAAGGGAAAGAGCCATCGTCGGATCAGGAGCAGAGGCCGTTCGAGGAAGAGATTCGCCGCACGCTTGTCCTTGCGCGACTACAGGATCTCATCGCCTGGGGACGCAAAAATTCAATCTGGCCGTTCAATTTTGGGCTTTCCTGCTGCTTCGTCGAACTGGCCACGAGCATCACCAGCAAGTACGACGTGTCTCGATTTGGCGCGGAGGTGATACGCGGAACGCCGCGCGAAGCGGACCTGATCGTCATCGCAGGCACAGTTTTTATCAAGATGGCACCCATCGTTCAACGCCTCTACGAACAGATGATGGAGCCTCGCTGGGTCATTTCCATGGGATCGTGCGCCAATTCGGGAGGCATGTACGACATCTACAGCGTCGTTCAAGGTGTCGACAAGTTTCTTCCCGTTGATGTTTACGTTCCCGGTTGCCCGCCGCGCCCGGATGCGTTCATGCAGGGCTTGCTCCTTTTGCAGCAAGCGGTAGGGACCGAAAAACGTCCTTTGAGCTGGGTGGTCGGCGACCAGCGAGTCGAACGCCCGTCTTTACCTTCCCAGCGCGATCTAAAACGCCCTGAACGGCAGAAAGAGACCACTCTTCGTCCGCCCAACACAATTTGAAACTCGTTCTTGATCCTGTTCATGAACACGACCACGACCATCGTTGAGGAAATTCAAGAGAAGTTCGGCGCCGCCGTCATCGCCACGGAGCAGGCGCGCGACGCCATTCCGACGCTATGGATCGCGCGTGATCGCGTTTGCGAGCTTTTGCGGCTGCTGAAAACGGGAGTCGAACAGCCGTACCGGATGCTGTATGACCTCACGGCGATCGACGAACGGTTGCGCGTACATCGCGATGGGCAGGACGCGAGCGACTTTACCGTCGTCTACCACCTTTTCTCGTTCGACCGCAACGAATACATTCGCCTTAAAGTTGGGCTGCGCGAGAACGACCTGCGAGTCCCTACCATCACTGGCATCTGGCCTTCCGCCAATTGGTATGAACGCGAGATCTGGGACATGTTCGGCATCGTCGTCGACGGCCATCCGCATTTGACGCGGATTCTGATGCCGAAAACATGGGTGGGCCATCCGTTGCGCAAGGAACATCCCGCGCGCGCCACCGAAATGGAGCCATTCCGCCTGCCTCCCGAAAAGGAAGACCGCGAGCAGGAAGCGTTGCGTTTTCGTCCCGAAGAGTGGGGGATGAAACGCGCCACCGAAGATTCCGATTTCATTTTCCTCAACGTGGGCCCGCAGCATCCCGGCACGCACGGTATTTTGCGCGTCGTGCTGCAGCTTGACGGCGAGCATATCGTCGATGCCGTGCCGGAGATCGGTTTCCACCATCGCGGCGCGGAAAAGATGGGCGAACGCCAGAGTTGGCACACGTACATCCCCTACACCGACCGCATCGACTACCTCGGCGGCGTGCTGAACAATCTCGCCTACCTCACCGCCTTCGAAAAGCTCGCCGGAGTGGAAGTGCCCCCGCGCGCCCAGGTGATTCGAGTGATGCTGTGCGAACTATTCCGCATCATCAGCCACCTGGTCTGGTACGGCACTTTCGCGCAGGACCTCGGCCAGATGTCGCCGGTGTTTTACACCTTCAACGATCGCGAGAGGGCTTTCGCCATCATTGAGGCGATCTGCGGCGCGCGCATGCATCCGAACTGGTTTCGCATCGGCGGCGTTGCGCAGGACCTGCCGAAAGGCTGGGACAACCTGATGCGCGACTTCGTGCAGTATTTGCCGCCGCGGCTGAAAGAGTACGACCACGAAGTCATGCAGAATCGGATTTTCCAAGGACGCACGAAAGGCGTGGGTGTATACACGTTGGACGAAGCCATCGATTGGGGCGTGACCGGCCCGAATCTCCGCGCCTGCGGCTTCGAATGGGACTTCCGCAAGAGGCAGCCCTACTCGGCCTACGAGCAGTTCGATTTCGACATCCCCACGGCGCAGCACGGTGATTGCTACGACCGCGCCGCCGTGCGCGTCGAAGAAATGCGCCAGAGCCTGCGCATCATCGACCAGTGCATTAAGAATATGCCCTCCGGCCCGTACACATCCCTGCAACCGATAGCTACACCGCCGCTCAAGCAGCGGACGATGCAGGACATCGAAACGCTGATCACGCATTTTCTGAGCGTGAGTTGGGGACCAGTGCCGCCCGCCGGCGAGGTGTTGGGTGCAATCGAGGCTAGCAAGGGAAACAACGGGTATTACCTGGTAAGCGACGGCAGTACAACTTCGTATCGGACGCGCATTCGCACCCCTTCATTCCCGCATTTGCAGTCGATTCCATTGCTGTGCCGCGGCTTGATGATTCCGGATCTGCTCGCGATTTTGGGGAGCCTTGATTTCGTCCTTGCGGATGTAGACCGGTGAGGAGCATCCACTTTGCTGAGCGCTGAAGAACAAAAGGAAATTCGGGCGGAAATGGCGCATTACCCGGACAAGAAGTCGGTCTGCATCGACGCCATGAAAATCGTGCAGCGCCACCGCGGCTGGGTTTCCGACGAGAGTATCCGCGATATCGCAGAGTATCTGGAGATGTCGGCGGACGATCTGGATGGCATCGCCACGTTTTACAACCTGATTTATCGCAAGCCTGTGGGCCGCCACGTCATTACGGTTTGCGACAGCGTGAGCTGCTGGATCATGGGCTACGAGCGCGTGCGCGAAGAACTGAGCAAGAAATTGGGAGTGCATCTCGGCGAGACGACCGCGGACAACCGATTCACGTTGCTACCCATTGTATGCCTCGGAGCTTGCGACCACGCCCCGGTGATGATGGTCGACAGCGATTTGCACCGGGATATCGAGCCTCAAAAGCTCGATCGGGTGCTGGACAAGTACAAATGAGCATGGAAACGCCACTCACCAAGAATATTCGGAGCGACGGCGAGGCGCCGGACCTGAAGGCCTATCAGGCGGCGGGCGGCTATGAGTCTGCGCAAAAGGCGCTGCGCATGGCGCCCGCGGAGATCATGGAAATGGTGAAGCAGTCGAATCTTCGCGGCCGCGGCGGCGCTGGTTTTCCCACCAGCATGAAGTGGAGCTTCGTGCCCATGGGAAATGACGCGCCGCACCCGAAGTATCTGGTGTGCAACGCGGACGAGATGGAGCCCGGCACGTTCAAGGACCGCCTGCTGATGGAAGCAGATCCTCATCAACTCATCGAGGGCATGATCGTTGCGGCGCAAGCGATCGAAGCCGATATTGCCTACATTTTCCTTCGCGGCGAATACACGCTGTCGGCCCAGCGCCTCGAAAAGGCCGTTCACGAAGCGTACGCGAGCCATTTTCTCGGCAAAAACATTTTCGGTTCCGGCCGAAATCTCGAGATGTACCTGCACCTGAGCGCTGGCCGCTACATGTGCGGCGAGGAAACGGGGCTCCTCAATGCGCTGGAAGGAAAGCGCGCGAACCCGCGCACCAAGCCTCCCTATCCGCAGGTCTCAGGACTATGGGGCAAGCCGACGATCGTGCAGAACGTGGAAACTCTCTGCAATCTTCCCCATATCGTGGCGAACGGCGCGGAATGGTTTAAGGGCCTCAGCCGAACGAAAAACGGCGGGACAAAACTCTATGGAGCGAGCGGCAAAGTGAAGCGGCCGGGCCTCTGGGAGCTTCCCATGGGAACCACCATTCGCGAAATTCTCGAAGAGCATGCGGGAGGAATGCGCGATGGCGTGAAGTTTCGCGGGCTTTTGCCCGGCGGCGCGTCCACGGATTTTCTTACCGAAGAGCATTTGGACGTGCGCATGGACTTCGATGAAGTTCAAAAAGTGGGCAGCCGCCTGGGCACGGGGACGATGATCATTCTCGACGATAAGACCTGCCCCGTCGGAATGTGCTGGAATCTCGAACATTTTTTCGCGCAGGAATCTTGCGGCTGGTGCACGCCATGCTGGAGCGGGTTGCGTTTCGCCGCGCGAGTCTTAAGAGCTATGGAAGAGGGCCAAGGACAGCCCGGAGATATTGAACAACTGGAATTTCAGTCCTGGTTCTGCGCTCCCGGCAATACATATTGTGCGCTCGCGCCGGGAGCGGTTGAGCCACTGCAAAGCGCGGTAAAACTTTTCCGCGCGGATTTCGAACGCCATATCCGGGAAAAACGCTGCCCATGGAGATCGTAGATGGCTCAGACGACGATCTACATCGACGACAAGCCTCACGACGTTGACGCGGAGCGCAATCTTCTGGACGTGTGCCTCTCGCTTCGACTGAATCTGCCCTACTTCTGCTGGCATCCCGCGATGGGATCGGTGGGCGCGTGCCGCCAGTGCGCGGTGAAACTGTTCTTAAGCGACAACGACACGAAAGGCCGCCTGGTGATGGCCTGCATGACGCCCGTGGTCAAAGGAATGCGAATCTCCGTCGAGGATCCTGACGCCAGGAAATTCCGCGCGGGAGTCATCCAAGGCTTGATGGAGAATCACCCGCACGACTGCCCGGTGTGCGATGAAGGCGGCGAATGCCATCTTCAAGACATGACTGTGATGACGGGCCATGATTACCGCGCGTATCGTTTCCCGAAACGCACGTTCCGCAACCAGTACTTGGGTCCCTTCCTAAATCACGAAATGAACCGGTGCATCCAGTGCTATCGCTGCGTGCGTTTCTATCGCGAGTACGCGGGCGGAGATGATTTCAATGTTTTCAAGCTGCGCGATATTGCCTACTTCGGGCGTAAGGAAGATGGCGTACTGGAAAACGAGTTCGCCGGGAATTTGGTGGAAGTGTGTCCCACCGGCGTTTTTACGGATGCAACGCTAAAACACCATTACACGCGGAAATGGGACATGACCATGGCGCCTTCGGTGTGCGTGCATTGCGGCCTGGGATGCAACACGACGGTGGCGGAGCGTTACGGTACGGTGCGCCGGATCGTCAACCGGTACAACGGGGCGGTCAACGGCTATTTCCTGTGCGATCGCGGCCGGTACGGATATGAATTTGTGAACAGCGCACACAGGATCAGGACTCCTCGCGTGCGACTGAACGGAGCCGTTCAACAGCCAAGCAAGGCCCAAGCGCTCCAGCATCTGGGCAGTCTCCTCACCAACGGTCGGAAGGTTATCGGCATTGGTTCACCGCGCGCATCGCTCGAAGCAAATTTTGCGTTGCGCACACTGGTCGGCGCGGGAAATTTCTACGCCGGAATGTCCGACGGCGAATCGCGGCTGGTCTCGCTGATGCTGGAGATTCTTCGCAGCAGTCCTGCGCGCACGCCTTCGATGCGGGAAACCGAATCGTGTGACGCCGTGTTGATCTTAGGCGAGGAAGTGACCGATACGGCGCCGCGTCTCGCGCTGAGCCTGCGACAGTCGGCCAGGCAGCAGCCGATGCAGGATGCCAAGAAGTTGCGCATCCCGCTCTGGCAAGATCACTCCGTCCGCGAGTTGCTTCAGGACCGGCACGGTCCATTCTTCATCGCATCCGTGAGCGCGACTCGGCTCGACGATATCGCAACGCAAGTCTATCGCGCGGCGCCGGCTGATATTGCGCGGCTCGGTTTTGCGATCGCTCACGAAATTGATCCCTCGGTGCGCGGCGTTGACCACCTTTCACCTCGCTTGCGCCCTTTGGCGCAAGAGATCGCACGCGCGCTCACAAACGCAAAAGGCCCGCTCGTCGTTTCAGGAGCGGGCTGCGCTAGCGAAAGTGTTATCCAAGCCGCGGCGAATGTCGCTTGCGCACTCTGCCATGCGGGAAAGAAAACAGGCTTGACGTTTACGATGCCGGAAGCGAACAGCGCCGGGCTCGCGCTGCTCGGTGGCGCGAACCTAAGTTCCGCCTTCCAAGCCGCGAAGACTGGCGGGGTGGAAACCGCGATCGTTCTGGAGAACGATCTTTTCCGCCGCGCAGGTCGAGAGGACGTCGACATTTTCCTCAAGTCAATCGCCCACGTCGTTGCTATCGATTCCCTCGAGAACGAGACTGCGTCGCGGGCCGAACTCGTGCTGCCGGCAGGCACATTCGCGGAATCGTGCGGCACGCTCATCAACAACGAGGGACGCGCGCAGCGCTTTTTCCGGAATGTGCCACCCGAAACCGAGATCCTCGAAAGCTGGGAGTGGCTGGCAGAAGCGATGTCCGCCAAAGACGAGAAGTCGTGGCGAAACCTCGACGATGTCATTCTCGCCATGACCCAGGACATACCTCTGCTTGCGCCTGTCGCAAACGCTGCGCCACTCTCCAGCTTTCGCATCGCAGGCGACAAGGTTCCTCGCGAGCCGCACCGCTACAGCGGCCGCACTTCGATTCTCGCAAACATCAACGTGAGCGAGCCGAAGCCGCCGGAAGATCCAGATTCCCCGCTTTCCTTCACGATGGAAGGAGCGCCGGTCGAGCCGCCATCTGCGCTGATTCCTTTCTTTTGGACTCCCGGATGGAATTCGATTCAGTCCGTCAACAAGTTCCAGGCCGAAATCGCCGGTGATTTGGTTGGAGGTAACCCAGGCGTGCGCTTGATCGAGCCCGCCTCAGGCGCTGCGGTGAATTACTTCGCGAATATTCCCGCGGGCTTCGAGCGGCGTCCCGGCGAATGGCTCCTTGTTCCCCTTCATCACATCTTCGGCTCAGAGGAACTGAGCAATTCTGCTCCTGCGGTGACCGAACTCGCGCCGAAGCCTTATCTGGCCTTGAGCGAAGCCGACGCGAGCCAGATTGGGGCTGGCCCCGGGGATGACGTGGAGGCAAAACTCGGAGGATCGGCGCTGCGACTCAAACTCAGAATCGTCCCGGCATTGCCCTCGGGCGTCGCGGGAATTCCCGTTGGCTTGCTCGGCCAGCCGATGTTGACTTTGCCGGCGTGGGCGGGGATTTCGAAACTCAAATGACCACCTATCATCCGATTATCGCGATTATCGGCATTCTGTTTGTGGTGCTGAATCTCGCAGCCCTGTTGATCTGGGTCGAGCGGCGCCTTCTTGCGCTTTGGCAGGATCGCTATGGCCCCAATCGCGTTGGCCCGTTTGGCCTGCTGCAACCGCTTGCCGATGCGATCAAACTTTTTGCCAAAGAGGACTGGATTCCTCCGTTTGCCGACAAATGGGTTTTCATCTTGGCGCCAGCCATCGTTATGATGACGGCTTTGCTGGCGTTCGTGGTGATTCCGGTTTCGCCCGGCGTCGTTGTGTCGGACTTGAATATTGCGCTGCTGTTTTTCTTGGGCATGTCATCGCTCGGCGTCTACAGCGTGGCCCTGGGGGGCTGGGCTTCCGACAACAAATACTCGCTTTTGGGCGGGCTGCGCGCTTCAGCGCAGATGCTGAGCTACGAAGTCTTCATGGGCCTTTCGCTCATGGGCGTGGTCATCCTGGCGGGCTCATTCAACCTTTCGGACATCGTATTCGCACAGAAGAAATTGTGGTTCGTGATTCCGCAGTTCCTGGGATTCCTTTTGTTCCTCATCGCCGGCGTCGCCGAGACTCGCCGGTTGCCCTTCGATCTTCCCGAGGCGGAGAGCGAGTTGATCGCGGGTTATCACTCCGAGTACTCGGGAATGAAATTCGGAATGTTTTTCGTGGGCGAGTACGTGGGCATCACGCTCATCAGCGCCCTGATCACAGTTCTGTTCTTCGGCGGATGGCTCGGCCCGGTGTTGCCGGGCGTGATCTGGTTTCTGATCAAGATGGGGTTCTTTCTTTGTTTTTTCATCCTTCTTCGCGCCTCGCTGCCGCGCCCGCGATTCGATCAGTTAATGGCGTGGGGATGGAAGTTGATGCTGCCGCTGGCGCTGGCGAATTTGCTGGTGACGGGAGCGGTCGTGCTGTCGCTGCATCACGGCTAACGGGGAGATTTTCGCCGTCAGGTCTGATCGCGGACGACGGAAACGGCAGATCTGGAGAGGTTCTAAACCGATGCTGAGCTTACTCAGAACGATGTGGGACGTTTTCCTGCACGCGTTCCACCCGCGCGTCACAAAACAGTATCCGGAGCAACCCGCGTATCTGGCGCCACGCTGGCGCGGCCGGATCATTCTTTCGCGCGACCCTGACGGCGGCGAGCGCTGCGTGGCCTGCTACCTCTGCGCCGTGGCTTGTCCCGTGGACTGCATTGCGCTGCAAGCCACCGAAGATCAAACGGGCCGGCGTTACCCCGCGTTTTTCCGCATCAATTTTTCGCGCTGCATCTTTTGCGGCTATTGCGAAGAGGCTTGCCCGACCTACGCGATTCAACTGACTCCCGATTTCGAGATGTCGGAATACAAGCGGCAAAACCTCGTCTACGAAAAGGAAGACTTGCTGATCAACGGAGTCGGCAAATATCCCGGCTACAACTTCTGGCGAGTGGCCGGCGTGCGAATTGGAGGCAAGGACAAAGGCCAGTCGGAAAACGAGGCCCCACCCACCGACATTCACGACCTGATGCCCTGAAGGCGAACGAGTATGGAAGCGGTCTTTTACATTGCCGCAGTGATCGCGATCCTGGCGACAATTCTCACCATCACGCGCTTAAACCCTATCCACGCGCTTCTGTACCTCATTGTGTCGCTACTCGCGGTCGCTCTCGTGTTCTACGTTCTCGGCGCGCCGTTCATCGCTGCGCTGGAGATCATCGTCTATGCGGGAGCGATCATGGTGCTTTTCGTTTTCGTGGTCATGATGCTCAATCTCGGCCAGAAAACTGTCGATATGGAGCGCCAGTGGCTCAGCCCTGGAATCTGGACCGGGCCTGCGATCTTGGCGGTGATTCTAATCGGGGAAGTCGCGTTTCTGCTCTTCACGCGTGGTGGCGAGGCCCACCTTGCTGGGAAGGCCGTCGGGCCCAAGGAAGTTGCGATCGCTTTGTATCAACCCTATTTGCTTGGAGTGGAGCTCGCCTCGTTTCTTTTGATGGCGGGGCTCGTCGGTGCATACCACATCGGGCTGCGTCCGGCGGAGAAGCGGGAGGAGGAAGATGGCGCTTATTCCCATGAGCCACGGTCTGCTGCTGGCGGGGATCTTGTTCGCGCTGGGGTTGATCGGGCTTCTGGTGCGTCGTAACCTGATCTTCACACTGATGTCGGTGGAGATCATGTTGAACGCGGCCGGTTTGGCGTTCGTGGTTGCCGGAGCGCGCTGGGGGCAAGCTGACGGCCAAGTGATGTTCATTTTCATTTTGGCCATGGCCGCGGCCGAGGTTTCGGTTGGGCTCGCACTGTTGGTACAGATCTACCACCAGCGGCAATCCCTCGATGCGGATGCTGAGAGCGAGATGAGAGGGTAAATGCTCGGATTGGTCTGGCTGATTCCGGCGATTCCGTTCGCCAGTGCGTTGTTGCTGGCGATTTTTGGCCCACGCATGGCGCGGCGGGCTGTCGCGGTGATAGGTGTCGGCTCGATCGGGCTCGCCGCAATTGTCTCGATGCTCGTCACCTCGAGTTTTCTATCGTCGCCGCCTCCCGGAAACGCGTATACCGAGATTCTTTGGACCTGGATGCAAGTCGATGGATTTAGCCCGCAGATTGGCTTCTACCTCGACGCGCTTTCCGTGCTGATGACGCTGGTCGTAACGTTCGTCGCGTTCCTCATTCATTTGTATTCCGCCGAATTCATGATCGACGACGAAGGCTACAGCCGGTTCTTCTGCTACATGAACCTGTTCGTTGCTTCCATGATTACGCTCCTGCTCGGCAACAATCTTTTGCTCCTGTATCTCGGGTGGGAAGGCGTGGGGCTGTGCAGCTATTTGCTGATTGGCTTTTGGTATACGGATCCGGCAAACGGCTATGCGGCGCGCAAAGCTTTCATCGTCACGCGGGTTGGCGATTCGGCCATGATCCTGGGCCTGTTTCTTCTGTTTCATCAACTTGGCACGCTGGATATTCAATCGCTCATGCAGCGCGCGGCCCAGCAATGGCCGGTTGGGTCGGCTTATGCAACCGCGGCTGCTCTTCTTTTGCTTGGCGGCGCGGTCGGTAAATCGGCGCAGCTTCCCTTGCAAACCTGGTTGCCCGACGCCATGGCGGGCCCCACGCCGACTAGCGCATTGATTCACGCCGCAACCATGGTCACGGCGGGCGTCTACTTGCTCGCGCGCACGCACGTGCTGTACACGCTTTCGCCCGTGGGCCAGTTCGCAGTCGCTGTCGTCGGCGCTGCTACGCTCCTGATGGCGGGCTTCAGCGCGCTGACGCAATCCGACATCAAACGCGTCCTTGCCTATTCGACCGTCAGTCAGATCGGCTACATGTTTTTGGCTTGCGGCGTCGGCGCCTGGTCGGCCGCCATTTTCCACTTCATGACGCATGCGTTCTTCAAGGCGCTTCTCTTCCTAAGCGCGGGCGCAGTCATCAATGCCCTGCATGAAGAGCACAACATTTTCAAGATGGGCGGCCTGCGCAAGGAGTTGCCGGTAACCTTTTGGACTTTCCTGATTGGGGGATGCTCGCTGGCTGGATTGCCGATCATCACGGCCGGCTTTTTCAGCAAGGGCTTGATCATATGGGGTACGTGGGCGTCGGACAAAGGGTCGCCCGGGCTTTGGGCTGTCGCTGTAATTGGAGTCCTTCTTACTTCGCTTTACATCTTCCGCCTCATCTTTTTGGTCTTTTTCGGTGACGTGAAAGAACCTGTGCACGCCAGGCCAGGCTGGGCGATCAAGGTGCCTCTTGTCGTGCTTGGCTTTCTATCGATCGTGGGAGGCTGGGTCAATCTTCCCGCGTGGCTGGGCAACAAGCCCGCCCTGGAGAATTTTCTGCAGCTCGCTTTGCCGGCGCTCAATGAAACGCGCGCGGGCTCGTTTTCGGAACTGGGTTCCGAGGCCGTGGTCACTCTGGCGCTCATTGCTGGCGTGTTCCTGGCATGGCTGCTTTTCCTCAAGAAGCGTGAATGGGCCGACGCGATTTCCGCGCCCGCAGTTTCGCGCATGCTGCACCGCCTCTGGTTTTCGGATTGGGGCATGGATTGGCTGTACGACCATGCGTTGGTGCAGCCGGTCAACTGGTTTGCGCGCGCAGATAAAAGCGATTGGGTGGACCTGATTAACACCGGCATCGCCGAACTTTGCCTCGTTTCGTATCGTGGGCTGCGCATGACCGAAAACGGCAAAGTTCGTTGGTACGCGGCAGGAGTTGCATTGGGGACCGTAATCTTTATCGCCCTGGTTTTGTTCCTATGATTCTTGTTTGGCTGATCGCAATTTTGCTTGTTGGCGGCGTTGCCGCGTGGGCTGCGGCGCGGTCGAGCCCTGTGCTCGCGCGCTGGATCTCGCTCATCGCCATCAGCGCCGATTTTGTGCTGACTTTGTGGCTCTGGGAGCGCAATTTCCAGCAGGTCAGCATCGTTCCGGGCGCAGCCTGGCTCGACCAGGTTGATTGGACCTGGATACGCAACTGGGGAGTGCATTTCCACCTGGCCATCGACGGCCTGAGCCTCCTGCTCGTTTTGCTGACTCTTTTCCTCGGCATTGTTTCTGTGCTCGCGTCCTGGCGCGAGATTGAGGATGCTGTGGGTTTCTTCCATTTGAATCTTCTCTGGGTGCTGGCGGGCATCGTCGGAGTCTTTCTTGCCGTGGACCTGTTCCTGTTCTATTTCGCGTGGGAACTGATGCTGATTCCCATGTACTTCCTCATCGCGATTTGGGGCCACGAAAATCGCGTCTATGCCGCGATCAAGTTTTTCCTGTTCACGCAGCTCAGCAGCCTCTTCATGCTCATCGCCATCCTCGCACTTTATTTCTTCCATCACGCCGCCGCAGGCGTGTACACGTTCGAATATTCGGAGCTGATCGGCACGCCCCTGCCGCCGCACGTGGCGCTCTGGCTGATGCTGGGATTTTTCGTCGCTTTCGCGGTGAAGCTGCCCATGTTTCCCCTGCACACCTGGCTTCCCGACGCGCATACCGAAGCTCCTACGGCCGGCAGCATCATTCTCGCTGGGCTATTGCTGAAGACTGGCGCCTACGGAATGCTGCGCTTCGTCGTTCCGCTATTTCCTGGCGCCGCGCACCAGTTCGCTCCTGTGGCCATGACGCTCGGCGTGATCGGGATCGTGTATGGCGCCCTCGTCGCGTACGGTCAGACGGACCTGAAGCGCATGGTGGCCTACACGAGCGTGAGCCACCTGGGTTTCGTCCTGTTCGGGATTTTCGCCTGGAACTCGCTGGCGCTGCAGGGAGCGTTGATCGGGATGATTTGCCACGGCTTCAGCACGGGCGCGTTGTTCGCGCTCGTCGGAGCCTTGCAAGAACGCACGCACACGCGCGAAATGGGCCGCCTCGGCGGATCGTGGGCCACGATTCCGCGGTTCAGCGGCGCAGGACTGTTTTTCGCTCTCGCCTCGATGGGCTTGCCCGGCCTGGGCGATTTTGTGGGCGAGTTTCTCGTGCTGCTGGGAACCTACCGCGAGCACCTCGGGCTCACCATCGTCGCCGTGATCGGCATCCTCGCCTCTACGTTTTACGCCTTACAGTTTGTGCAGCGCGCGTTCCATGGCCCAAACGTGAACCAGTGGTCGCTGAATGACTTGGTCCCTCGCGAAGTCCTGATGCTCGCGCCCATGATGGTAGTCCTCCTCTGGCTCGGGCTGTACCCGCAGCCAGTGCTCAACACGTTTCGCCCGGCAATGAATCGCCTGCAGGAGCTGGTAAGTCAGCGTTTCAGCCAGAACAGCAGCCCGCCGACGACTCACTACACCGAACTATCGGAACGTAATCCATGACCGCTGCCGACTTCATCGCTCTCCTTCCACTCATTATCGTGGCCGGCACTTCGGTCGTAGCCATGTTAGCGATTGCCATCCGCCGCAGTCATCTGCTCACACTTTTGCTGACGTTGATTGGCTTGGCAGCATCATTCGGGTCGCTATGGGCCGCCGCGGGCGAAGCGCCGCGCCATGTCACGCCACTTCTGGTTGTCGATCGTTGTGCGCTCTTCTACATGGGCCTGATCGCTGCCGCGTGCTTCGCGGTGGTCTTGCTCAGCTACGGCTATTTCGACAAATGCAAAGGGCAGCATGAAGAGCTTTACGTTTTGCTTCTGCTCGCGACCTTAGGCTCTGACGTGCTCGTGGCCAGTTCGCATTTCGCGTCCTTCTTCCTCGGCCTCGAGATTCTGAGCGTTTCTCTCTACGCGCTCACCGCCTACCTGCACGAGCGCAGAATTTCCATCGAGGCTGGAATCAAGTACCTGGTGCTGGCCGCCTCTTCGGCCGCTTTCCTGCTTTTCGGCATGGCGCTGATTTACGCCGACCTCGGCACCATGAGCTTCGCGCAAATGGCCGCGCGGCTCTCAGCGCCGCAGAACCCCTCTCTTCCCATTCTGTACACCGGTATGGCTCTGCTCGTTACCGGCATCGGCTTCAAACTCGGCGTCGTTCCATTTCATTTGTGGACGCCCGACGTTTACGAAGGCGCGCCCGCACCCGTGACTGCGTTTGTCGCCACCGTATCCAAAGGCAGCATGTTCGCGCTTTTGCTCCGCTACTTCTACGCTTACAACTGGCACCAATTTCGGGCGCTTTATATCGTTTTCTCGATTATCGCCATTGCGTCGATGGCCGCGGGGAACCTGCTCGCCCTCCTGCAAAGCAACGTGAAACGAATTCTGGCCTATTCCTCGATCGCCCATCTGGGCTATATGCTGGTTGCGTTCTTGGCGGGAGGCAGCTTCGCGATTCAGGCCGTCACGTTCTATCTGGTGGCTTACTTCGTCACGACGCTCGGATCGTTCGGCGTAGTTGCTGTGCTCTCCGACGGCGCTCGCGAAGCGGATGAACTGGGCGACTATCGCGGGCTGTTCTGGCGGCGCCCGGTGCTTGGCACGATTTTCACGCTGACCTTGCTCTCGCTCGCCGGAATTCCGCTGACCGCCGGTTTCCTCGGCAAGTTCTACATCATTGCTGCTGGCGCTTCATCTTCGACTTGGGCGCTCATCATCATCCTCGTCCTGAGCAGCGTGATCGGTCTTTTCTATTACTTGCGAATCGTGGTCGCCATTTATTCGAACCTGCCACGCGCAGCCGAGGAAGTACGCCGCGAGCCATTCTCGTTATCGCTCGTCGGCTGTTATACGCTCGTTGTTCTGGCCATCGCGCTTGTGTGGTTCGGTGTGTATCCGTCGCAACTCCTCGACCTCATCCGTTCCGCCGCTGGCTTTGGCTAGAACAGAACGCGCAGTAGCTCTTCACCTCTGAGCTGTGAGCCGGAGTTGCAAGACTTGCGGACTTGATGCGCTGCGTTCAGTCCAATCCGAACAAGTGGCGGGCTTCCGACAGGCAATCGGGCGTGCTTCGGCGATATAAAGTGTAGGTATTCGTGCGAATCATTCTCTCGCCCGTTTTCAGCGTGGCCAGCGGGCCTTCCGTTTCCAACTCGACGTAGCGCAGCGGATCCGGATTCGTGTAAATCTCTGTGCGGCTTCCGCTATTCGGATATTCTCCGGGCGAATCTTCGGCGCGAATGCCCAGCGCCAGATGGTCGTCCATCCATAAGAGAGACGTCGCCTCGGTCCCAATTTTTACCGATTTTCTCGGATCGCGCTTCAGCGATAGGAACCGCCCATCGCGCCGCACGTCCTTTGGCGCTGGCCCCATTTGTTGAAGGTAACCGTTCGCAAATTTCGTCGTTTCCGGCAGCAGCGCAAACACGCGCTCGGGCTCGCGTAGCTGCGTGATCACCCACACGCCAACTCGCACCGGCGCTGCATTAACTTTGTGAAATTCAGTCGTAATTTCCAGTTGCGGCGCGTGCGTCGCTAACTTCACGTCTCGCGTGGCTTTGATTCCATAGTGAGGATCAACTTCGGACGTCAGCAGAACTTCCTGATCTTGCACGTGCGCCTGGTACGGGATGGAATCGAAAGCGGCGGGCGGAGGCCATGCCCTTTCCGTGTGCTGTTCCCAATCGGCCTGAGGAGACGGCCAGGTTTTGTCGCCCCCAGAATTGAGCCATTTGCCGTTGCTGCGCGCGCTCCCGAAGCGGCCATGCAGTTCGTCATTCTCCCAGAATGGCCCCGATTCATCGCCCGCGAAACGAAACTGCATCACTCTTCCGATGACAGGCACGACGATCGCTTCCACCGCGCCGTTAGTGAGGAGCAGGCTGTCTGGCCAACCGTGATAGACGATGCGCTGGACGCTCATGCTAGTGCCGTTCCAACTTGTTGCTCCCAACTTCGGAGAGCGCGGAAGCTAGGCGTTGCTTGAGGTACCGCCCCCCTCTCCCTGATTTCGAGTAGCGCTCCCGCCGGCCCGCGTCCTGGGGGTTCAGACACGCTTCGTAATAAACGAGATGGAGGGGGCGTCGATACGCCGTAGAGTGCACTCGGCCCGCACTGTGCTCTCGCGGGCGTGCTCGCAAGTCGCTCGTGCTGCCGATATAGAACCTTCCGTCCTTATCGCTGAGCAAGACGTAGCAGTAGTTCATCGAAACCCCTCGGTCATTTTCAATTAGCGACAAAAAGTTGGAACGGCACTAGTCGCGCCGCGAGCCAACCTGCCCACTCCCGGCATACCTCACGATCACAATTACACAGCCACGGGCTTCGTTTCGGATTCGGCGACTGCTGGGCCGCGATATTGGTTGATATGCTTGAGTTCTTCCAGATGGTCGTACCACGTGAATTTCAAGGTGAGCGAAGTAACAGCGGCGACGACAAACGCGATCGCCGCGTAACGCAATTTCCAGGTCACGATGTACATGGGCAGCGCCACCAGCGCAATCTGCCAGACCATGCCCACCACGATGTTGAACATGTCGCGGTAGAAATCCTTGTTGCGCCGGAAGGAAGGATCTTCCTGCTGCACTTTACGCAGGACCGGTCCCCAAAAACCCCAGGGCCGCACGCGCCGGTAGAATTCCTTCAACACCTCTTCATTCTCCGGGGCAGTCAGATATGTGCCCAGGAAGCAGCCGATGAGCGACAGGACGAATATGATTCCGAAACCTAACGACACGTCCAGGTTCACCGAATGCGCATGCGCGAAATTCTGCAGCGCGGCGCTTCGTGCCACCAGCAACGGAACGGTGAGCGCGGAGGAAATTCCCGCCACCATGCCCCAGAAATACCCGTAGCCATTAAAACGCCACCAATACCATTTCAGAACGTTCGAGGCGGTGTAGCCTCCCCACAGCGCGGAAACGATCCAGATCACGACGTTGTTGACGCTGGTCACGTACCAGCCGATCAACACTCCCGCCACCACCACCACAAAGGAACTGAGATAACTGAGCCGCACATATGTCTTCGGGTTCGCGTGCGGATTGATGAAACGCTTGTAAATGTCGTTGACGAAGTACGGCGGCGCCGCGTTTACCGTCGCCGCAAAATTGCTCATGTATGCCGCCAGCAGGCCCGCGATCAGTATTCCCAGCAACCCGGCCGGCACAAACAATGCCAGCGCCGAGGGCAGAATCCGCTCGAAATCCATGTTCGCGCCCATAGCTCGAATCCGATCGCTGAAGAACACGACGGCCAAAACAGTGAGGCCGGTGGCGAGAAAATACCGCGGCAGCGTCAACACGATATTCACCCAACTGCTCATCAGCGAAGCCTCACGCGGGTTCTTGCAGGAAAGGACGCGCTGCATGTCGTAGTTTGGCGCCGGGCCCGCGGCGCTGATCAGGATGCCCTTGAACAGCAGCATCATCACGAAAAAGCCAAACAGGCCGTAGCCGTCTTGCGCGATTTTCGTGCCGGCAGAAGGCACAAGGTGCGACCAGTCCAAATTCAGGTGCCAGCCGAAAAAGACGTTGTCCCAGCCCGCAGGAACGAAGCGCTGCAATGTTCCCGGCGCAACCTTCGCCATGGCGATGATGCCCACCGCAAACGAAGCCACCGACAGAATCAAAAACTGCATCACCTCCGTGATCACCACGCTGAACATTCCGCCTTTGATCACGTACAGCGCCGTAATCGCGATGAGCACAAGCGCATATTGGTTGACGCTGAGATGCCACGGCAGAAACGTCGCCGCGAATTTCCCGATGCCCTTGAACCCGTAGGTGAAGAATCCAACGATGCTGATGAATGCATAAATCACGACGATGATGTGCGATAGCTGCGCGCCGCGCCCTTTGCCGAAGCGCGTCTGAATCCACTCGGCACCAGTCATCACGTTCGACCGCCGCAGCCACGCCGACAGGTACACCATGAGGAAAACCTGGTTGAACGTTGGCCACAGCCACGGGATCCATACGCTTTTGATCCCATAGATGAACATCCAGTAGACCAGCAACATCGTTCCGCTGACATCGAACATGCCCGACGCGTTCGACACGCCCAGCACGTACCACGGCATGACGTTGCCGCCTAGGAAGTAAGCTTTGATGTCGCGCGAAGCGAAGTGCGACACCCAATACCCCAGCAGAACTGATAACACCAGATAACCGACGATGATTGCGATGTCGATCAGATGCAGATGCACGGTGCACCTCGCTTCGAGCAGCCCGTCACGAAAACCCGCTCAGGGACGCGTGCCAGCCAGCAAAAACACCAGCGTCGCCTGCCAATTGATCGCTATCTCGTTGCTCGCGTACGATGCTTGATCGTCCGCATACACCTTTGCTGGCGGCGTGTTCGCCGGGAGTTTCTTCAGTACCGCATCCTGGCGTCCGGCATTTGGCCCGCCAGACAACAATCCGGGCCACGGCTCGGCGTTTTTGTCGGCTCCGCTCGGCCGGTGGTGCGGATGACGATACGGATTCGCGCCCACCTGCGTTACCCACGAGATGGAAAATGCGTTCCGTCCCAGCAAGTAATGCAGATCATCCAACGCGGTTTCGACGAATTTGGCATCGGGCGCCAGCGCGTTGGCCACCAGCAGTTCCATTCCGTAATTCGCCGCCACACCATTCGAGCCCCACACGTAGTCCTTCGTTTGCAGGCTCACGTGATACGGATTCTTGCTCGTGCGCTCGACGATCGCGCGCGACCCCGCAACCGTGCGGTCGCGAATCTCCTTCACTGCCGCGGGATCGGAACCTCTCCGCGCGCCCAGCGCGTACGTCCACAATCCCATCGCAGCGACGTCCTTCCAGTTTTCCAGCGCAGGAGAGTCTACACTCTGCCGGAACGTCGCATACTGCTTCACGAAATAGTCGTTATACGCCGCATCGCCAGTGGTTCGCCAAAGTTCCGCCGCGGCCCACAATCGTTCGTCCGCGCAATTGTCGTCGCCATATTCTCCTGTCGAAATTCCGGGCGGATTCTTGAACGCCACGTTGGGAAACTTCTCGCTCCATAGCCACGCTTTGCGCGCCGCTTCCAGGTTTTGCGACGCAAAATCCACGTCGAAGGGCTTATACACTCGTGCCGCGATGGCCGCCACTGCCGCCAAGTCCGCTGTCGCGCACGTGCTTTTGTATGGCGCCTGCCCGGCGCCGATGACTTCGCTGGGCATGTGATCGTCTTCCGGCATGACAAATCCGGAGAAACGCTCGCTGGTCTGCTTGGGCCAAACGCCGCCATCCTCGTCTTGCATCTTCAACATCCATTCGAGATTCCATCGCGCTTCGTTCAGGATGTCCGGCGCGCCATTCCCCGTTTCCGGCAGATTCAGCTTGATGTCCTTCAGCTTCGTCCCGAACATCTCCCAGGCCCACAGCACCGTTCCGGTGGCGATTCCGGAATTCACCATGTATCGCCCGTAGTCTCCGGCGTCGTGCCAGCCGCCGATATTGTCGCGTTCTCCCTGCTTTCCGGATGACGCGTGGAACTCGCCTTTCAAGTGGCACGCGGCGTGGATGTACCCGGGGAATTCCGGCCCCAAGTCGACCACGGTGCCGCATCGCTGGCCATAAAACGCGCGCATGGCCAGATAATACGCGCGTGAGAAGACGTCCGGCTGGATCGAGAACGTCCAACTTCGCCCCACGCCCGGCACCTCGATGTAGTACGTTCCCGATTCGCGCAATTTCGAAAAATCGGCGGTCTGCACGGAATCGCCTGTATCTGCGTCCTCGCTCGCCCGTCCCAATTTGCCTTCGAACACGACCACGTTGTCGGCGGCGCGCTTCACTACGAATTTCCCGGCCCTCGCCGTAACTATGGCCAGCTTCGGTTGTCCTGGCAAATATCCAACCTGATCTACTTTGATTTGCACGGTCGGCTGCTCGTCTTGCGCCCTTGCAGTCACGCTCATGCAGACAAACAAGGGAATCATCCATAAGAGCCGGATCGCCACCCGTATGCCGCGATGGCCTGACAGGCCCGTACCCTGCCAACGTGCGCTTACGCTCATGCCCATCTCTTTTCTTTCTTGCGCGGAACCCGAGACTACAAGCCTCGCTTTTGTGTCAACACCGAGCAGCGAAGGCCCTTACGCGAGGATGTGACTCCCGACACATGCCCCTGTGCTCTGTGTCCTTCTTTCTTCCCCGCGAATGCCTCATATCTACACCCCAATGCTCGTCTAGGCTAGTAAAAAATCGTTATGGTAAATCGTCCCTTCCTGTCGTCTAATGTTCCAGTCCGGGAGCCCCAGCATGAAATTCGGCTATTTCGACGACCAGCAGCGCGAATACGTGATCACGCAGCCGGATACGCCTCTACCCTGGATTAATTACCTTGGGTGTCAGGCGTACTTCGGCATCATCTCCAACACGGCCGGCGGTTACTCGTTCTATCGCGATGCGCGCTTGCGCCGCCTGACGCGCTATCGCTACAACAACGCACCGTATGACTTCGGCGGGCGCTACATTTACCTTCGCGATGACGCCAGCGGTGAATTTTGGTCGCCCTCCTGGCAACCCACGCGCCACAAACTCGAAAACTACTCCTGCCGTCACGGTATGGGCTACACGATCATCGGTTCGCAATGCAATGGGATCGAAGCGCACACCCGCTATTTCGTTCCGCTCGATGAGAATCTCGAA